>Ga0180223_1000479_pt1 | contig 49926 bp, 46 predicted proteins | sample eDN5th30CKraftOP_FD_151337 | JGI IMG/M metagenome (GOLD analysis project Ga0180223, IMG submission 151337) | Enriched Organic Plus compost microbial communities from Emeryville, California, USA - eDNA 5th pass 30_C Kraft OP (version 2) (version 2) ... | reverse complement strand
GAATGACAGAACGCCCGTAAACCCACTGTCTCGGCGGGATTTGTGCCGGATTGAATTGCGAGACAGGCACGATCCGGGACGCTCGCGTGAAGGCCGCCACAGCGCATGCGGCTTTTACGCGCGCGTGCCCTGCCGGGTTCGTGCGCTCCAGCACGCGCATGAGCGAGCCCCAGCCCATATGAGGGTGACGGCAGCCGTCCCAAACTTGTGCATCATGCACTGGATCGGCAGGGCCGCTCCACCGTTCACAGAAAGACAACCAAATCACGCGGCCCTCTGTCTCAAAACCACCGGCAAGGGCTGCACCGCGGATCGCGTGACACAGCGAAACGAAACTGTCCCGGGCATCAAAATGCCCAGCATCGTTCGGCAGCGCGTCCACCGCCATGCACAGCAGCTCGGTGCTTGGTGCAGGGTGCGGCGTTTTTTCCTCGCCGGTCACGCTGACACGCGACAGGCTGCTAACCAGCGCCGTGCCTTTACCTGGTAGGCGCACGGTCTCCGCAACGTGCTCCATCGCCTCGCACAACGAGGCAACTGCACGCGGTGGCATACGCGGTCCGACGCCAATGGGGACGGCGAGGCGTGGGACGGCTCCGCGTTTCAGTTTTGTCTCGCCCGGAATGTTCACCGTGAACGGCAGGCGCACAATGCGCGGCAAGTCGCTCAGATCGTCCGCACCGACACGAGACATTGCGGTGCGGATCGCTGAGGTGTCTACGTCGGCTGTCTCATCCGAGACAGCAAACCAAAGCTGCACACCATTGCCGGTGGCCACCCTCATCAGCGGATCGTGGCGCTGGAGTTCGGCAATCGTCCGCTCCCACTTGGGATCGTTCGCTGGCGCAGCGTGAAAATCGAAGTCCAGCACAACATTGCGGCGCGCTTCAACATCGCCAGCCCTGCCGGACTGGCTCGTGCCTGCCAATTCCGCGCGGCGCGGATTGCAGCCCACATAAAGATTGTGCCTGCCGTTGTGCTGCCAAATGAAAGCCGCAAGCTGGTGGCGGTCCGCTGGATCATCCAGCCGTCCGCACAATGAGGCAGCGGGCGTCTTTCCGTGCGGATCAAGTGCGCGCAATTCAACCGCATCACTGGGATCGAAAGCCGGGGCGATAGCATCCAGCGATCTCTCCGCGGACGTCCCCTCCGCAAGACAGCGGACAACCTCCCCCTGCCAGCCTTCTGGTGGCGCCATCCCGAGCGCGCCATAAAGCCCGGCACGCACAGCGGCGTCCGCGTCAACAAGGCCGCGTGTCTCTGCGTCTGCCAGCACAGAGCGCCACGCATCATCGACAGAATAGGTAGATTGCATCGCGCCTACTGGCGGGGTAAGAGTGTTTTGCATTGAGATTTTCCTTGAACCGGCTGTGGGTCGCCACCCTTGGCCGGTTTTTATTTTGGAGGGTCAGGCTGCGGCACGTCGGGCTTTTTGCCGTTCGATCCATTCCGCGACTTCTCGCGCGGACCATGCGGACATACGGCCCAGCTTGATCCATTGCGGGAATTTTTCAGGATGATGGGATGGCATTGAGACGCGACGATAAATGGTCGCCCGGCTCATGCCGGTGAGATTGCGAACCTCGTTAAGTCGGAGCAGACGCTCAGGAGTATGCGGGGCGTTCATTGCGGCCTCTCGTTGTTAAAACGTGAGCCACCATGCGCCGGGGGGAGCCATCCTAACAACGTAAGAAACTAGGCGACTTTCTTTTTCCGAACTCCCAGCGGCTTTCTTTCGCCAACCCCCTGAGACTTGTGTGCGAGTTTGATCAGCGGCGCCAATTCCGCATCGGGTGCAGACCAATATGGGTTCGAGGTGTCCCCTTTTTCGCCACTGTTACGCGCGGCTTGGGCCAACTCCCCTGAGATGCCACCGGATTCACGCAGCCATGCGTTAAATCGATCTTGGCTCAAGTCAAAACGCTCAATGACGGAAACCAAGGGTACTCGTTCATGTGCCTGCCGCCACAGTATCGCGCAGAGCAACACACGACGGGCATGTCTGCGCAGGGCGTTCTGTCCTTTCCGTTTGGATGTGAGAATTTCCGGCTTCGCCTCTCCCGCCCCACCCGGCCCCCTAAGCATCACCAGCAAATCCGAAACGACAGCACCGGCATTGAAATTGCCGGGCAGGATCGATGGCCCGGACAGCAGCCCTATGTCCGCCAAAAGCCGAACGAGCAGCCCGATGTGGTAGGCCCGATGGCGCAGTTCATTTTGCGCTTCTCGCAGCACTGGACGGGTTTCTGTCTCAGTCCCGGCAGCCTCTAGCCCGGCAGCGTGCAGGGCATCACCGATCCCGCGCCCCTGCGCCAGCCCCGCCGCAAAAGTCCAGAATGCATCGGGTTGCAGCTTCCCATCTGCCGCAGCGCTCTCCAGCAGATGATCCAGCAGTGCGTGAAGCTGATCGCGCGGGATCACTTCCGCCCGCGGGAACACATTGTCGGCCTCGTCAGTCATGCAGACGATCCGCTTCCAGCACGCAACGGCACCACGTTCGACGCTGCTCCTGCCGGGCTCTTACCCTCGCAATAGCAGGACCATGCTTCCATCATCGCCCTGCGACGTTCGACGGCAGAGACACGCATGTAGGCCCGTTCAACCGAACCCAATTCGTGCGCAAGCTGTTCCTCGATCAATTCGCGGGGGAAGTCGGTGGTGGTGGCAGCCCAGCCTTTGAAGGAAGCGCGCAGACCGTGAACGGTATGCTCCTCGTATCCCTTCACGCTGCGCAGGCGTTGCCGTGCGGCTGCTACAGAAAACCTTGCGCCATTCGCGTGACAGAAAACCAAATCCGACGCCTCCGGTGGCTTGGTGCGGCGGCGCTTGGCTTCCGCAAGGATTTCCAGCATCCGCTCCGTGAGCGGCACTTCATGCTCGCGGCGCATCTTCATGCGCGCTGCCGGGATCACCCACAGCTTGCGGGCTTCGTCGATTTCAGACCACACCGCAAAGCGCGCTTCCCCCGTCCGGCAGGCGGCCAGCACAATCCACTCCAGCATGAGGGCTGCCGTGCCATCGGCTTGTTTGGCTCGAATAACCGCCATGAAGGACGGGATTTCATCGTGGGGGATGGCCGCATGGTGGCCGCGCGTCAGTTTGCGCGGGGGCGGCAGCGTGGCGTTAAACTGCCGCCATGCAGCCGGATTGTCTCGATGAAACATGCCGTTCTGCGTGGCGTGCGCAAACAAGCGATCAAACCGCTCCCGGCACCGGCTGGCCGTGACGCTCTTGCTGGACCAGATCGGTCGCAAAACCTCCAGCACGTCCTCACGGGTAATGCTTGCGAGGGGCTTGGCGCGCAGCGCCGCCCCGTGAAGAGTGAATGTCGATTTCCATTGCTGGATATGCACCGCGTTCGAGAATTGCGGCAAAACGGACGGCAGGAAGATTTCATCGGCATAACGGCCAAACGTCATGGCCTGCTCTACCTCAGCCTTGGCATCCGCCTCGGCTTGCTTCTGCACGCCATCGGCCACGCGCTCCGCTTCCGCAATAGGATCCAGACCACGGGCAACCGTGTCACGGGCAGCGGTAGCTTTCTCTCGCGCAATGGCGAGGCTCGTGCCGGGGAAGTCGCCCAGCCCCATTTCGCGCTGGCGCAGGCCGCTGCCCTTGGCGACTTGTCGCGCGACATAGGCCGGGTCGCTGGACGTGAAACGGAAAGTCCAGCGGCCACTCCCCTTGGTGGTTGCCCGATAAAACAGCCCACCGCCATCATTGAGCACAGCGCCGGGCTGTGCGCTCTTGATCGCTGGCGGTGTCAGACGATGCAGCGTTTTCGCCATGCCGCGCCTCAATGCATCCGCTTGCGGTCGGCAGGGGCGAGCAGCACCGTCACGTCGATCCTGCCGGGGCGTTCGGAACAGCCGCGCAACACAATGCGCTGAGTACCGCCAACAGCGTCCTTCAAAGCCTCAAGCAATTGGCACAGCCCGGCGCTATCGGGCGCTGAAAGGTGAAGGGACAGACCGGCGTGAGCGTCGGTGGGGTGCATTGATCTGGCTCCTGGATTAGCTGGATGTTCGCTCTAGCCCCTAATCAGCCCCTAATTTTCATGCGCCGTCAAGAGTCACTCAGCCTCCTTATGAGACACTCCATGCAGATATGTTATTGTTTTCTGTCTGTTTTGTCAGATGCAGGAAACGCCAAAAGTCGCCATGAGACACGAGATTATCGGCTCCGATCTCCGGTGACCCCGACCATACGGCAGGACCGGCGCGGAAAACGCGCCGCCGGCGTCCCGCATGGCCTTCCTCCGGGCTGCTCGCCGACATTCTCAAACGCCACCGTGACCCGCCCGCCGCGAGCCCGCCCCACCATCAGGCAGGCCATGCTTTTGAGCTGGATTGCCTGCGCGGCGTATTGCCGCCCGAACTTCTTGCGGAAGCGGCCCGCTGCGCAGCTCTGCTCGGCGTCGGCGCCGACCAGGTTTTGATCCGTCGCGGCATCATCACGGAAGCAGGCTATGTGGCGCGGCTCGCACAGCATTGCGGGCTGGCGATCGAAGATTTTCGCGATATCTCCCGCACCGACTGCCCGTTAAGCGATGCGCAGCTGCGCTATGCCGCGCAACACCGTTTGCTGCCGCTCGAACAACCCGATGCCCTCTATTATGTGCACGCGCCGCTCGGCTTCGCGGCACGGCGGATCGCCGCCTTGTGCGCCCGGCAGGAACGGCCGCGCATCCGGCTGACCACGCGCGCCGCATTCGACCGCTATCTGATGCGCCACGAAGCCCTCGTCCATGAAGCAGCCGAAGGCCTCGCACTGCAGATGCCTGAAATGTCGTGCGCCCCGCTTCATCGCGACGGCGACGGCGGTGGCAGGACGCGGCGCTACATCTTGCGCCTGCTTGCCTTCACCGGCGTCTTTGTTCTCGCACCCGTTCTCATCATGCAACTCTGCGGCGCGGTACTCGCGATCTGGTTTCTGCTGTTCAACAGCCTGCGCCTTGCCGGCTCCTTCGCGGGCGCCGAGCGCGAGCGGCCGCTTCCCCGCCTGCCCGACGAGCAACTGCCGGTCTATACCGTGATGGCCGCGCTCTATCGCGAAGGCCGTTCCGTCCCGCATCTGTTGCGCGCGCTGTCCGCATTCGACTATCCGCGCGAGAAGCTCGACATTAAACTGCTGCTGGAAGCCGACGACCGCGAAACGCAGACCGCACTCTCGCGCCTCGACCTGCCGCCGAATGTCGAAATTCTGTTCGTGCCGCCGTTCGGCCCGCGCACCAAACCGAAAGCCCTCAATGCAGGGCTGCCGTTCGCGCGTGGCGAGATGGTCGCGGTGTTCGATGCCGAGGACAGGCCGGACCCTTCGCAGCTGCGCGATGCGCTCGCCGCCTTCCGCCGTCACGGCGATGACGTCGCCTGCGTGCAGGCAAGCCTGTGCATCGACAACAGCGCCGACAGCTGGCTCGCTTGCATGTTCACCGCCGAATATGCCGGGCAGTTCGACGTGTTCCTGCGCGGCTTCTCGCAGTTCGGCCTGCCCTTGCCGCTCGGCGGTTCATCGAACCATTTCAGGACCGGGACCCTGCGCGAGGTCGGCGGCTGGGATGCCTACAACGTCACCGAGGACGCCGATCTCGGCTTCCGGCTGGCGCGGTTCGGCTATCGCGCCGTGATGTTCGCCTCCACGACCTACGAAGAGGCGCCCGCCCGCGCAGGTGCCTGGCTGCGCCAGCGTACGCGCTGGATGAAGGGCTGGATGCAGACATGGATCGTGCACATGCGCTCGCCGCGGCGGCTGATCCGGCAAAGCGGGCTTTCGGGATTCTTCACGCTCAACCTGCTGGTCGGCGGCAATGTCCTGACCGCGCTGGCTTACCCTGTGTTGATCGGGGCTTGTCTTCTGGAGATCGGCCTCACCGCCGCCGGCAGTACCGCGATCGAGATGTTCGACGATCCGTTCGCCGGGCTGCATGTCGCGACCATCACCGCAGGCTATCTCTCCACCGTCGCCGTGTGCCTGATCGGCCTCACACGCCGAAGGCTTCTGCATCATGCATGGGTGCTGCTGCTGACGCCGCTCTACTGGGCCTGCCTCTCGGTCGCGGCATGGCGGGCGCTCATCCAACTATTCCGCGATCCCTACCGCTGGGAAAAGACCGAGCACGGACTCGCGCGCCATTCGCGCCTTGCAGCGCATTCATCACAACGAAGAACTAAAAACGAAAGGGAGCGCGAGGACACCGCCTTCGTGCAGGGAGCGGCGTTCAGAAATAACGCTTGAGATCGGCAGCGGCCTGCTGCGGCGTCTGCTTCAAGTTGAACGGTGCCACGAACCGGCCCTCGCGATCCAGCAGATAGGCCGCCGCCGTGTGATCCATGGTGTAGTCGCCGTCCTTCAATGGAATTTTCTTCGCATAAACGCGATATTCCTTGACCACCTTGGCGATGGCCTCGGGCGATCCTGTCAGGCCCTTGAGGTGCGGATCGAAGCTCTGCAGGTAATCCTTCATCACCGGCTGCGTATCGCGTTCGGGGTCGACCGTGACGAAATAGGCGTTGACGCGACTGGCATCAGGCCCCATCGCGCGCAGCACTTCCGACATTTCGAACAGCGTGGTCGGGCAGACATCCGGGCAATGCGTGTAGCCGAAGAACATCAGCGTGGGCTTGCCCTGCAGGCTCTTGTCCGTGACAGTGGCGCCGGTCTGGTCCGTCAGTTGAAACGGGCCGCCGATCGACGAGACCGGAGTGCTGTTGCGAAATCCGCCGACCAGAAACAGGACACCCATCAAGCCGATCGCGAGACTGATGGCGAAAGCGGCGATGACGACGCCCGGCCGCGTTGAACGTGTTGCCATAGGAACCTGTGGAATTGGAATCCCGACAGCGGGGACGCTGATCCCGTTCAAATAGCGATGAAAGCCCTCACGGGCAAGCAAGCCGCCCGCACACGGGCCATGCGCCGATCACATCATGGAGAGGCGAAATGCCGCTATCGCGGCATCAGCGGGCTGCGGAGGCGTGCGCGTCCATGTAACAGGGCTTGTACATCGCCGTCAGCTGATGACCGCGCAGGAAGATCATCCGCGGCTTCAACCCGCCGTGCCGGTTGATCCAGCGACGGATCGAAGCCGGATACATCCTGTAGAGCATATGGGTGGCCTCGACATTCGTGACCGGGCGGCCGCCCGCGCCGGGGTCCCATGCGGCGTGGAAACCGAGACTGGCGCGCGACGTGACACAAATGCGATTGTGAGGCACAGCACCGAGCACGATGGTGCAGGCCGATGCGCACAGCCCGTCGATTACAACGGTTTCGCCCGAGGTGCGGAGATCCTGATACTTGTCGACATAGGTGCCGATGCGTCCGCCGCGATCATCGGCGATGCGGACCACCGCCTGGCTCGCGGTCAGTCCGGCCAGCAGCAACACGCCCGCCAACAATCCGGTCACGAATCTCATCGTCGCGTCCCCCGCCCGGCTGTGTCACCAAGGCATCGACAGCGTGTTGCGAGTCCGGAGTTTTGTCCAGATCGCCGTCGCCAGACGCAAATGATTTCGATGTGGTGTTGCACGGCGGATGCAGTTGACCGGAACTGCGTGGCCGAAGCGTCACGGGTGGAACGCGAAAGAGATTGGAGCGGGCGAAGGGAATCGAACCCTCGTATGCAGCTTGGGAAGCTGCCGTTCTACCATTGAACTACGCCCGCGAAGTCTGTTCCAGCATCGCCCAACCGCTCGCATTTTGCAAACGTGACCGCAATGAGACGGAAGCGGCGTTAACCAAACGCGGCTTTAGCCCGGCGCGCGGAAATGCTTGGAGAGCTTCAGCCCCTGCCCCTGATAGTTCGAGGCGATGCGGGTGCCGTACAGCGTCTGCGGCGGCGCCAGCATCTTTTCATAAACAAGACGCCCGACGATCTGGCCGTGCTCGAGAATGAAGGGCACTTCGCGCGAGCGCACCTCCAGCACCGCGCGCGATCCTTGTCCCCCCGCGCCCGCATGGCCGAAGCCCGGATCGAAGAAGCCTGCATAGTGGACGCGGAATTCGCCGACCAGCGGATCGAACGGCACCATTTCCGCGGCGTAGTTCGGCGGCACCTGCACCGCCTCCTTGGACGCGAGAATATAGAACTCGCCGGGATCGAGGATCAGGCTGCCGTCCGGCCGGGCACGGATCGGCTCCCAGAAATCATCGACCGCATAACCGCCGCGCCGGTCGATGTCGACGACGCCGGTGTGACGCTTGGCGCGGTAACCCACGAAGCCATCGGAGCCCTCGCCCGACAGATCGACGCTGACCGCGACGCCGCCGGTGAGATCCGCATCGTCGCAATCGACGAGCGGCTCGCGCTGATGCAACGCTTCGAGTTCGTCATTATCGAGCAGCGGCATGCCGGTGCGGAAACGGATCTGCGACAGCCGCGATCCCTGCCGCAACAGCACGGGAAATGTCTTCGGGCTGATCTCGGCATAGAGCGGGCCGTGATAGCCCGCGCCGATCATGTCGAAGCGCCGCGTGCCATCGGCAATAACGCGGGTGAACACATCGAGCCGCCCGGTCGAACTTTTCGGATTGGCAGAGGCCAGAATTGAAGGCGGCAGCGCGAGGCTCTCCAGCAGCGGCACGATGTAGACGCAATTCGTCTCCAGCACCGCGCCGTCGGACAGATCGACCTCATGCAGCTTCAGTTCGTCGATGCGCTCGGCGACCGTGACATCCGGGCCCGGCAGAAAACTCGCGCGCACCCGGTAGGCCACTTCGCCCAGCCGCAGGTCGAGGCTGGCCGGCTGGATCTGGCTCTCCACGAACGGAAACGCCGGCAGGATCAGGCCGTCTTCTTCCATGGCCGCGATCATGCGATCGGGCAGAATACCGCTGGCGTTGGCTGGGAGAGAGAAGGCCAAATCCGGTCCCCTCGGACATGAGCTATGCATAGAACTTTACCCCGTTATCCGATGGGTTGCTTGACGGAAAGGGCCGTGCGGATTAAGCGTCATACTTATCCCGTGGTGATTTGGGCCGGCCGGCTTGCAGCCACGTAAAATAAGTCGCTAAACAGGCCGCGGACCTTGTGCCCCCGGCCGTTGGATTTTTTTCCAGGCCGGTTTTTTGCGCCTCGCGTGTCCCGCAAGGCGCCATTGGAGGTCACACATGTCCGACGCAAAAAGCGCCCCTAATCCCGCCCGCTACCGCCCCGAAACTCGCCTCGTCCACGCCGGAACGATCCGCTCGGATTTTGGCGAGATGTCGGAATCGCTGTTTCTCACGCAGGGTTTCGTCTACGCGACCGCGGAGGAATGCGAGGCGCGCTTCAAGGGCGAGAAACCCGGCTTCATCTATTCGCGCTTTTCCAATCCGACGGTGACGATGTTCGAGCGCCGCATGGCAGCCCTTGAGGGCGCCGAAGCCGGACGTGCGTTCGCGACCGGCATGGCAGCGATGACCGCCTCCATGCTCGCGCCGCTGCAGGCCGGCGATCACGTCGTCGCGGCAAGGGCGCTGTTCGGCTCGTGCCGCTACGTCATCGATACGCTGTTGCCGCGCTATGGTATCACTTCGACGCTGGTGGACGGCCGCGATCTCGATGCCTGGCGCAAGGCAATGCGCCCGAACACCAAGACGCTGTTCCTCGAGAGTCCGACCAACCCCACGCTCGAGGTTGTCGACATCGCGGAAGTGGCGAAGATCGCCCATCAGGGCGGCGCGCGCCTCGTGGTCGACAACGTGTTCGCGACCCCTCTTTACCAGAGCCCGCTCGAACTCGGTGCCGATGTCGTCGTCTATTCGGCGACCAAGCACATCGACGGACAGGGCCGCTGCCTCGGCGGCATCATCCTGTCGTCGGAAGAATTCATCATGGAGCACATCCATAATTTCTTCCGCCAGACCGGGCCTTCAATGTCGCCGTTCAACGCATGGGTGCTCCTGAAGGGGCTGGAAACGCTTGGCGTGCGCGTCAAGGCGCAGACCGAAAGTGCCGCCAACATCGCCGACGTGCTTGCCAGCCATCCGAAGGTGACGCGGCTGATCTATCCGGGCCGCGCCGACCATCCGCAGGCCGACATCATCAAGAAGCAGATGCGCGCGGGCTCGACCATGATCGGGTTCGAGGTGAAGGGCGGCAAGGCGGAAGCATTCCGTGCGCTGAACGGTTTCCAACTCGCCACCATTTCCAACAATCTCGGCGACTCCAAGAGCATCGTCACCCACCCCGCCACCACGACGCATCAGCGCCTGACGCCGGAAGAGCGAGCCGAACTCGGCATCAGCGACGGTTTCATCCGCATGTCGATCGGACTCGAGCATGTCGACGACCTGATCGAGGACGTGCAGGGCGCGCTGGAAAAAGTCTAAGCGCGACATTCGAGCGCCAACAAAAAGCCCGCCGTGATGGCGGGCTTTTTTATGCGCCTTACATCGGCCGCAGGCTGATGACGCTGCCCGGCTTCTCCGCGCCGGGTTCGGCTTTGGCCTCCCCGACCGATTTGATGATGGTGTCACCAAGCAATTGGGCGAAGCAAGCGTAGCCCCAATCGTTCATGTGCAGCCCGTCCGAGATCGAGAAACTCTCGAACGGCAGCTTTTCGTCTTCATGCCATTGCCGCATCACCTCGAAGCGCGGAAACACCGAAGCGTGACGCAGCCGCGCGACTTCGCCGATCAGCTTTACCATCCGGCTCGCGCCTTCCTTCTGCGCGGTCACCGCGGGCACATATTGCGGATCGATCAGCACCACATCGGCGCCTGCCGCCTGAATTTTCGCAACACCCGCTTCCACCATCGCAGCGATGCCCGATGAATCCTCGCCGCGCACCACCGTGTTGGTGCCGAGTTGCCAGATCACCAGATCGGGGTTGGAATCGAGCACGCTGGATTGCAGCCGCGCCGTCATCTGCCGCACTTCTTGGCCACCCATGCCGCGATTGATGACGGTGATCCGCGCCCTCGGAAATTTTCGCCGCAACTGTTCGGCGAGGCGGCTCGGATAGGTGTAGTCGGATGACGTGGTGCCGTAGCCCGCGGTGGACGACGAGCCCAGCGCGACAATGGTGATCGGCTCTCCGGCGTGGAGCTTGCGCGCCACCCGCGGCAACGACGCGGAGACCGCGCCCTTCGGCCGCAGGCACGGAATACGCGTGAGAATATCGCCGGCCCGGCTCGCGGCAGTTTTCGCGGCGTCGATCGCCTTGCCGGGGAGGCTGCGCCTTGCCGGCGCTGCATCGGGTGCCGCCGCCGGCGTCTCCGGCTGCGCGAGCGTTTCCCCCGCAGCAAAACACGGCACGCCCGCAAGTGCACCGAGAAGCCCTGCCGCAACGAGCAGCTTGTGACGGTGACGCCACATCGTCAGCGCACCTCGAGCTCGGTCGGATTGATGTGCGCGGCCTCGATCACGAGTTTGGACAGCGCGCGCCCGATGCAATCATGCACCTTCGCGGCGACGCCGATGCTGTGGGCCTGCGCGAACAGGTTGAAGTCGCCCGCCTCGCTCCACGCCCGCATGATCGCAAAGCGGTCGAACAGCGGCGCGCCGTGCTCCTGCGCCACCACGCGCAGCGTGTCGTTGTAGGTGGTGGCCGCCAGCACCGTTTCCATGCGCGGGCTGTATTGCAGATTCATCAGGATGACGTCGGCATCCGCTTTCTGCAGGGTGGCGATGCCGGTGTCGAGCGCGGCGCGGAAATCGTCCGGATCGATCGAACGCATCGCATCGACGGTACCGGTCTGCCAGACCACCAGCGTCGGCTTCTGCTCGGTCACGATCTTTTCGACCTTGCCCGCGACATCGGCGGCCGTTTCCCTCGGATGCAGGTCCGTGGTCACGCTGATGTCGATGCCGGGCAGCTTGCTGCGCAGCGCCGCCTCGAAGCGCGCCGGATAGGAACTCGCCGCACCATCCGGCCCGCTCAATGCAGATGAGCGGCTACCGATCACCAGCACGCGAATAGGCGATCTCGCCTTGAACGCTTCCGCAATCTTCGCGAGAACCGCATCGGTATGAAGCAGATAAGCGGGCACGGAACAGAAATGGGCGTCGTCGGCCACAGCCGGCGTCACCGCCAGCCAGGCCAGAACCGCCAATCCCGCGATCCGTACGATACTCATCAATTACTCCCGACCAGATCGGCACTGACCGCCATGACAGGCCGCTTGCCGCTCTTGCTCACCTCGGCTTTGTACCATGACAGCAGCCACGCGGCGCACGACATGATGACCAGACCAATCATACTAATGACGAAATGCAGCCCCGCCCCGCCCGAGGTTTCCGCCAGAATGAAATGACCGGCGAAGGCGAGGAACACGCCGATGCAGAAAATCTCCAGCGAGTGCTGTCCGCACAGGATCACCGGCCGCAGCCACGGCGATTTCAGCCCCGGCCAGTCCTTGCGCAGGAAGCGGACCGTGACCGCCGCGAGCGCCAGGAAATGGGCGAACCGCAAGACATCGAGATCGGTCTTGTTGATCGGATACATCCAGCTTTCCAGCCAGCCCGGCAGATAGCCGTGCAACTGGGGAACATGCCAGGTCAGCGTCACATAGAACGCGAACAACAGATAGACCACCGCCAGAATGAGCGTGACGCGCGAGGCGAGAATCGGCGCCATCCGCCGCGCGCCGCCCAGCGCGCACCATGCGCCGAACAGAAACAGCAACTGCCATGCGAACGGATTGAACACCCACACGCCATGCGGATAGGCCGGCAGCGCGAAACCGAATTGCCAGGTGAACGCATACAAAAGGACACCCAGCGCCAGAGTGATGTCGGGGATACGGCGCATCAGCCAGAGCGCGAACGGCAGGAACAGCATCAGCACGATATAAAGCGGCAGCACGTCCATGTTGACCGGCTTGAACTTCAGAAGCAGCGCCTCGATGATGGTCGTATCCGGGTGCTTGAGGAAATCGAGAATGCCCATTTCTTCCGAATAAAGCGGGTTCTCGAAACTCGTCGCGATGTAGGAGATTTCGGCGAGATAGATCATGAACAGGAAAACGTGCGCGACATAAATCTGCCAGACCCGCTTGAAGATCCGCGCGCTCGAAATGATGAAGCCGCGCTCCTCCATCGCCCGGCTGTAGACGAAGGCGGCGGTGTATCCCGAAATGAAGATGAAGATTTCGGTGGCATCGCTGAATCCGTAATTGCGGATGGTGAGCCAGGTCAGGATGTTCGGCGGCAGATGATCGATGAAGATCAGCCACAGCGCGAGGCCGCGAAACAGATCGAGCCGCAACTCGCGCTCTCCCGCACCCACCGGAAGCGCGAGTGTCCCGGCATCCGGCGGAGCAGCCTTTAAATCGGCAGTTAAGGCGGTCGGGGTTGTCATCGGCTCGAACGGTTCAGGAGAACGCGCGACACACAGCGCGGCAGGATAGAGCAGTTCGGCAAGCGGCCGCAAACCATCGCTGGGAACTTCCCTCCGGTTTGCGTTTCCTCCCGGCCTCAAATGGATGCACATTCCAATCTGAACCGTGCTTGAACGCGGGTTAGTCCTTAAGAATAGCCCTCAAATGCCGCGACAATTTTGCCATTGCGCGCGCTTGGGCCTATCATCGGCATCCAACAAACCGATTGAAGCTATGTATCGCGCCGTCACCCGTCAGATCGAAGTCCTCGTCGAGCCCGAGTTCCTTCCCGAACGCTCATCCCCCGAAAACCGGCAATTTTTCTGGGCCTACAGCATCGCGATCGTGAACGAGGGCAACGAAAGCGTGCAACTCAAGACCCGCCACTGGATCATTACCGATGGCCGCGGCCAGCAGCAGGAGGTACGCGGCGAAGGCGTGGTCGGCGAGCAGCCCCACATCGCGCCGGGCGAGCGGTACGAATATACGAGCGGCGTGCCGCTCACGACGCCCTCGGGTTTCATGACCGGCAGCTACCAGATGGTGACGGAGAGCGGCGAAAAATTCGACCTCGCGATCCCGCTGTTCTCGCTCGACAGCCCGGATACCAAACGCACGCTGAACTGACAGATCCGATTCAGCGCAACTGCGATCTCAGTCTTCCACGCCCGCTTCCTGCGGCGTGAATTCATAGGTCGAGCTGCAGAACTCGCACGTCACCACGACCTTGCCGTTCTCCACCATGTCGGCGCGGTCCTGCGGCTCGAAGCTCGCTAGCATGCCGGCGACGGCATCGCGCGAACAGGTGCAGCTTGCCCGCAGCGGCAGGCTCGGAAACACCCGCACCCCGCGCTCATGAAACAGCCGGAACAGAAGCCGCTCGCCAGACAGGTCGGGATCGATCAGTTCAACATCCTCGATCGTTCCGAACAATGACTGGCTCTCGGTCCATGCATCGTCCTCTTCCACCGTATGCAGCACGCTGCCTTCCGGCGCATCGCCCGGATCGAGGTCAGCCTGCTTGGCGCGCTCCGGCGCCTTCGGCAGAAATTGAATGAGCGCACCGCCGCCACGCCAGCGATGCTTCGGCCCGTCGCCGCCGCCACGCAATTCCTCGCCGACCGCAAGCCGCACCCGCGTCGGAATCTGCTCCGAGCGCAGGAAGTATTCGTGTGCGGCATCTTCCAGCGATCCGCCCTGCAAGGCGACGAGGCCCTGATAGCGGCTCATGTCCGGCCCCTGATCGACGGTCATCGCGAGATGGCCGTGCCCGAGCAATTCGCCGGAGGTGAGATTGGGTTTCAGCCGCGCCTTGTCGAAACGCGCATAGGCGCGCAGCCGGTCCGGCGCGATGAAATCGACCACCATCAGCGACACCGGACCGTCGGTCTGGGTCTGCAGGATGAAGCGACCTTCGAATTTCAGCGAGGTGCCGAGCAGCGTCGTCAGCACGATGGCCTCGCCGAGCAGCTTGCCGACCGGCGCGGGATAATCGTGACGCATGAGAATGTCGTCGAGCGCAGGCCCCATGCGGGTCAGCCGCCCGCGAACGTCGAGCGCGCTGACTTCAAACGGGAGCACCGCATCGTCAACCGGCACGGCTGACGGCGCGCGAACAGAACCTTGATCCGCCATTCAGGCGTCCTTTCTTGAGCAAGACCGCAATGTAGGGAGCGGATGCTCCGATTCAAGCGCAGGGCGCTTAACCGACGGCGCCCATGCACCAGGCAAGAATGCCCTTGTGCGCATGAAGGCGGTTTTCCGCCTCGTCGAACACCACCGATTGCGGCCCATCGATCACCTCATCGGTGACCTCCTCGCCGCGATGCGCCGGCAGGCAATGCATGAAGATCGCATCCGGCTTCGCCAGCGACATCAGCCTTTCATCGACCTGATAGGGCTTCAGCAAATTGTGCCGGTGCTCGGCATCCTTGTCGCCCATCGACATCCAGGTGTCGGTCACGACGCAGTCGGAGCCACGCACGGCCTCCGTGGCATCGGTGCCGAGCACGATCGGCGCATTGGTGGCCTTGATCCAGTCGCGCAGCCGCTTGTTCGGCGCCAGCTGCGGCGGCGTCGCCACGCGCAAGGTGAAGCCGAAACGCTCGGCCGCGTGCGCCCATGAGGCGAGCACGTTGTTGTCGTCGCCGACCCACGCCACGGTGCGGCCCTTGATCGGTCCGCGATGCTCCTCGAAGGTCATGACATCGGCCATCACCTGGGTCGGATGCGAGCGCCGCGTCAGGCCGTTGATGACCGGCACGGTCGCGAACTCCACCATCTCGGCGAGCGCGTCATGGCTGAGAATGCGGATCATGATGATGTCGACGAACCGCGATAGCACGCGCGCGGTATCGGCGAATGTTTCGCCACGGCCGAGTTGCATCTCCTGCCCGGTCAGCATGATCGCTTCGCCGCCGAGCTGGCGCATGCCAACCTCGAACGACACGCGGGTGCGGGTCGAAGGCCGCTCGAAGATCATCGCCAGGGTCTTGTCCTTGAGCGGACGGTCGGGCTGGCCCGCCTTCAGGTTCTTCTTCATCGCAATCGACGCATCGAGAATCGCGCGCAGGTCATGCGTCGGCAACTCGGACAGATCGAGGAAATGGCGCAAGGTCTTGCTCATGATGCGGCTTTCTTGGTGCTCGCCGCCGGCAGATCCCTGGCCAGCCGCGCACAGGCCTTCTCGAGGCGCGCGATGGATTCTTCGATCTCGGCTTCCGACACGATCAACGGCGGCAGCAGCCGCACGACATTTTCACCGGCGCCAACGGTCAGGAGTTTTTCCTCGCGCAGCGCGGCAATCAAATCGGGTGATGGCACCGCCGCCTGCAGGCCGATCAGGAGGCCTTCGCCGCGCACCTGCAGCAGCACATTCGGATAGCGGTCAACGACCGAAGCGAGTTTCTGCTTCAGCAGCAAGGACGAGCGTTTGACATGATCGAAGAATCCGGGCGCCAACATCACGTCGAGCACGGCGTTTGCAGCCGCGATCGCCAATGGATTGCCGCCGAAGGTCGAGCCGTGGCTACCGGTCGTCATGCCGGACGCGGCTTCGCGCGTCGCAAGACACGCGCCGATCGGGAAACCGCCGCCGAGCGCCTTCGCCAGCGCCATCACATCGGGTTCGACGCCGAGCCGCTTGTAGGCGAACAACTCGCCGGTGCGGCCCATGCCGGTCTGCACCTCGTCGAAAATCAGCAGCAGACCCTTGTCATCGCACAATTCGCGCAACGCCTTGAAGAAGCTGTGCGCCGGTTCGCGCACGCCACCTTCGCCCTGCAGCGGCTCGATCAAAATACCTGCGGTCTGTGGTCCAATCGCCTTCTTCACCGCTTCGATGTCGCCGAGCGGCACCTGGTCGAAGCCTTCGACCCGCGGGCCGAAACCGTCGAGATATTTCTCCTGCCCGCCGGCGGCGAGCGTCGCCAGCGTACGGCCGTGGAACGCGCCCTCGAAGGTGATGATGCGGTAGCGTTCGGGGTGTCCCTTCGCCGCGTGATATTTGCGCGTGACCTTGATCGCGCATTCCATCGCCTCGGCGCCGGAATTGGCGAAGAACACTTCGTCGGCAAAACTGTTCTCGCACAGCCTTGCTGCGACCTTTTCGCCGTCCGGGCTCTTGAACAGGTTCGACATGTGCCAGAGCTTTGCGGCCTGCGCCTGCACGGCTTCGACCAGATGCGGATGCGCATGACCGAGCGCGTTCACCGCCACGCCGCTCGTGAAATCGAGATAACGCTCACCGTCGGTGGCGATCAGCCACGCCCCCTCGCCCCGTTCAAAAGCGAGATCGACCCGGGCAAAGACCGGCATGAGATGAGACGAAGCAGTGGTGGTCATGGCAACCTGACAGGACGAACGGTGGACCAGCCGGGAACCGCGAGAGTCCCCCGGTCATGACGGCCCGTAAAAATGAAACATGCCGCCCCGACGGGGCGGCATTGCGCGATTATCCTCTCCGCATGTCTTGGCTGTCAACACGCCAGACACCCCGTTTTGCCCCATTCCAGACCCCCGCCCGCGCCACGCGATGCGGGGCTCGCCTGCCGAATTTGGTGTGCATGACTGATTCGGAACATGTGGACGGGCAGGCCTGACTCTTGCGCGTGAGTCACGCCATATTGTAGCGTTCTTTTCACTGGCTACGACATCTCGTGCGGCGTCCTGAATTCTGAATCCGAAGGCACCAAAACGTCCGGTTCTTCCAACCGGCGAGGGCTAAGGGATTCTGCCGGCAGGGATTTTCGGAACCATCCATCGGAGTGCCGGATTCACCCTCCAGGCACGGAGAGAAGGAAGAGAGCGATGACGGTGATGAATTGGACCGACGATCGCGTTGAGCAGCTCAAGAAATTGTGGGAGTCGGGCCTCTCGGCGAGCCAGATTGCCGCCGAACTCGGGAACATCACCCGCAACGCCGTGATCGGCAAGGTTCACCGGCTCGGCCTGTCGGGCCGCGCCAAGAGCCCCTCGTCCTCCGCTCCGCGCCAGCGCAAGGTGCGCGCGCCGCAGCACATGATGCGGATCAACCGTCCGATGGCGCGCGGCAACACCGCGCTCGCCCATGCCTTCGAGGTCGAGGCCGAACCCGATCCGGTCGCGTTCGACAATGTGGTGCCGATGAACCAGCGCCGCACCCTGCTCGAGCTGACGGAAGACACCTGCCACTGGCCGGTCGGCGATCCGGGCAGCAGCGAGTTCTTCTTCTGCGGCGGCAAGGCGCTCGGCGGCCTGCCCTATTGCGCACACCATTCGCGCGTCGCCTACCAGCCTGCGGGCGACCGGCGGCGCGATCGGCGGCCGAACAAGTAACGCCAGCCATCAGACAGAAAAAAGCCCGCCTCACCGGCGGGCTTTTTTGTTTCTCGATTTTCGCGCAACAAGAGGATCGATCACCCCTCGGCCTTCGCGAAGCGATCGTCGAGCGCGTAGCCCGCGCCGCGCACGGTGCGGATCGGGTCCTGCTCCTCGCCGGGATTGAGCAGCTTGCGCAGCCGCCCGATATGCACGTCCACGGTGCGCTCGTCGATATAGATGTCGCGGCCCCAGACGCCGTCGAGCAACTGCTCGCGGCTGAACACGCGACCGGGATGCTGCAGGAAGAATTCAAGCAGCCGGTATTCGGTCGGGCCGAGATCGATCGGGCGGCCGGAGCGCGCCACGCGGCGCTTCTCGCGGTCGAGTTCGATGTCGCCATAGACCAGCACGTTCGCAAGGCGCTCCGGGCTCGCCCGCCGCAACAGGCCCTTCACCCGTGCCAGCAGTTCCGGCACCGAGAACGGCTTGACGATGTAATCGTCCGCGCCGGTGGCAAGCCCGCGCACGCGCTCGCTTTCCTCGCCGCGCGCCGTGAGCATGATGATCGGCAACTGCTTGGTCTCGGGCCGGGCGCGCAGCCTGCGGCATAGCTCAATGCCGGACAGGCCCGGCAACATCCAGTCGAGCACCACGAGATCCGGAACGCGCTCTTTCAGCCGCGTGTCGGCATCGTCGCCGCGCGCCACCGTCTCGACTTCATAGCCTTCCGCGTCGAGATTATAGCGCAGCAACGTGGACAGCGCCTCCTCATCCTCGACGACCAGAATTCTTGCGTTCATGGATGTCCTTTTAACTCACAGAAGATGTGCTGGAGAAGCTCGTCATGTCGCCCTTCGGCCGCGAAGCGCCGATCGGCTGCCCCTCGATCATGTAGAACACCGTCTCGGCGATATTGGTTGCATGGTCGCCGATCCGCTCGATGTTCTTGGCGCAGAACATCAGATGGATGCAGAACCCGATATTGCGCGGATCTTCCATCATGTAGGTCAGGAGTTCGCGGAACAGCGAGGTACAGATCGCGTCCACCTCTTCGTCGCCCTTCCACACCACCATGGCGGCGGGAACGTCATGGGCGGCATAGGCGTCGAGCACCGCCTTGACCTGCGACTGCACAAGGTCGGTCATGTGCTCCAGCCCGCGGATCAGCTTCAGCGGATGGAAATCGCTGTCGAGCGCCGCGACGCGCTTGGCGATGTTCTTCGACAGGTCGCCCATCCGTTCGAGATCGGTCGCGACCCGCAAGGCCCCGACGATCTCGCGCAGATCGACCGCCATCGGCTGGCGGCGCGCGATCGTGAGCACGCCGCGCTCCTCGATCATATGCTGCAGCTTATCGAGTTCGACGTCGGCACTAACGACGCGCGCGCTCAGATTGATGTCGCGGCGGATCAGAGAATCCACCGAATCGACGATCTGCCGCTCGACGAGGCCGCCCATCTCCGCGACCAGGCGGGCCAGCTCCTGCAAATCCTCGTCGAACGCTTTTGCGGTATGTTCCATAGCCATCACAGTTCTCCGAGCCGTCAGCCGAAGCGTCCGGTAATGTAATCCTGGGTTCGCCGATCCGCCGGCGACGTGAAAATTTTGCTCGTTTCGTCAAACTCGATCAGTTCGCCGAGATACATGAACGCCGTGTAGTCCGAGCAGCGCGCCGCCTGCTGCATGTTATGGGTGACGATGGCGATCGTGTAGTCCTTCTTCAGCTCCGCGATCAGTTCCTCGACTTTCGCGGTCGAGATCGGATCGAGCGCCGAACAGGGCTCGTCGAACAAAATCACCTCGGGCCGCACCGCCACGGTGCGCGCGATACACAGCCGCTGCTGCTGGCCGCCCGACAGGCTGAGGCCGGAGGCGTTGAGCTTGTCCTTGACCTCGTTCCACAGCGCGCCGCCGCGCAGCGCATGTTCGACGCGGCCATCCATCTCGGACTTGGAAATCTTTTCATAGAGGCGGATGCCGAAGGCGATGTTCTCGTAGATCGTCATCGGAAACGGCGTCGGCTTCTGGAACACCATGCCGATGCGCGCGCGCAGCAGGTTCAGGTCGATCTTCGGGTCGAGAATGTCGGTGTCATCGAGCGTGACGTCGCCTTCCGCGCGCTGGCCCGGATAGAGATCGTACATCCGGTTGAAGATGCGCAGCAGCGTGGACTTGCCGCAGCCCGACGGACCGATGAAGGCCGTCACCTTGTGGGCGCCGAGCACGAGGTTGATGTTCTTCAGCGCGTGGTGCTGGCCATAATAGAAATTCAGGTTGCGCGCCGTCACCTTGGCCGGGCCGTCCGGAACAACCGACGGCGGCGGCATGGATGGGCGGGGAGTGGCGATCATAGAGACGTCGGTCATTTTGCGGTCCTCTCAGAGCCGAGCAGCCGCGCGACGATATTGAGCGTCAGCACGGTCAGCGTAATCAGCAGCGCGCCGGACCACGCCAATTCCTTCCAATAGGCGTAAGGGCTCTGCACGAAATTGTTGATGGTGACGGGAAGGTTGGCGACCGCCCTGGTCAGGTCCAGGCTGAAGAACTGGTTGCTCAAGGCGGTGAACAACAGCGGCGCGGTTTCGCCGGCGACACGCGCGGTCGCAAGCAGGATGCCGGTGATGAGGCCGGAGCGCGCCGCGCGGTAGGCGATGCGGCGGATCACCAGCGAGCGCGGCAGGCCGAGCGCCGAAGCCGCCTCGCGCAGCGGGTTGGGCACCAGCAGCAGCATGTCCTCGGTGGTGCGCACCACCACCGGAATGACGATCACCGCGAGCGCCAGCGAGCCCGCCAGCGCCGAAAAGCTGCCCATCGGCACCACCACCGCACCATAGATGAACAGGCCGATGATGATCGACGGTGCGCTCAGCAGAATGTCGTTGATGAAGCGGATCACCGAGGTGAGGCGATCATGCTTGCCGTATTCGGCGAGATAAGTGCCCGCGAACAGGCCGATCGGCGCGCCGATGCCGACACCGATCACCGTCATGATGACCGAGCCGACAATGGCGTTGAGCAAACCGCCTTCCGCCGAGCCGGGGGGCGGCGTGTTCTGGGTGAAGAGTTGCACGCTGATGCCGGCCAGGCCGTTGTAGAACAGCGTGAACAAAATCATCGCCAGCCACGATACGCCGAAAGCGGCAGCACCGAAGCAGAGTCCGCGAATGATCTTGTCGTTGCGGCGGCGGGATGCGTAGATCGGGTTCATCGCTCAGCTCCCCGCCTTCTTCTGCAGCCGCATCAGCATCAGCCGCGCGGCGGCAAGCACGAAGAAGGTCAGCACAAACAGCAACAGGCCGAGCAGCATCAGGCTCGACTGGTGCAACCCGTCGCTCTCGGCAAATTCGCTGGCGATGGCAGCCGAGATCGTGGTGCCCGGCGCAAAGATCGAGGGCGAGATACGGAACGAGTTGCCGATGATGAACGTCACGGCCATCGTCTCGCCGAGCGCGCGGCCGAGCGCCAGCATCACGCCGCCGATCACACCGACGCGGGTGTAGGGAATGACCACATTGCGCACGACTTCCCACGTCGTGCAGCCGACGCCGTAGGCGGCTTCCTTCAGCACCGGCGGCACGGTCGCAAACACATCGCGCGAGATCGCGGTGATGAACGGCAGCACCATGATCGCGAGGATCAGCGAGGCGTTGAACAGGCTGAGATAGGACGGCGGGCCGCCGAAAATGGAGCCCAGCACCGGCACGCCCTCGAACGTGTTGATGAAGAACGGCTGCACCGTGTTGGCGAGAAACGGACCGAGAATGAAGAAGCCCCACATGCCGTAGATGATCGAGGGAATGCCCGCGAGCAGTTCGACCGCCATGCCGATCGGCCGGCGGGCCCACAGCGGGCACAGTTCGGTGAGGAAAATCGCAATGCCGAGGCCGACCGGGATGGCGATGATCATCGCCAGCACCGAGGTCAGGATCGTGCCGTAGACCGGGCCGAGCGCGCCGAGCACCGGCGGATCGGCGGACGGCGCCCAGCGTGCAGTGGTCAGGAAGCCGAAGCCGAATTCCGCGATCGCAGGCCACGCGCCTATGATTAGCGAGATAATGATGCCGCCGAGCAGCACCAGAACCAGGATCGCGCAGATGCGCGTGGTCCAATAAAATGTCTTGTCGCCCAGCTTGAAGGCGCTCAACGCGCGGGCGCGGTCGTACGGTCCTGCGGCTTCCATCGAGGTACCATGAACGGCCATTTCTGCCACGCCAATCCCCTATCTCTACAACGCAATCAGTCTTGAAAGAACAACGGGGGAGAGCTTGCTCCCCCCCGCGATCACAATCAGCTCTTGATGTCGGCCGACCAGGTCTTTTCGATCTGCTTGACCACGGACGCCGGCATCGGGATGTAGTCGAGGCCTTCGGCCATCTTGCCGCCCTTCTCGAACGCCCACTTGAAGAACTTGATGGCTTCGGCAGACGCGGCCTTATCCGCCGGCTCCTTGTGCATCAGGATGAAGGTCGCCGCGGTGATCGGCCACGAAGCCTCGCCCGGCTGGTTGGTGAGGATCACGTAGTAGCCGGGAGCCTTCGCCCAATCGGCGTTGGCGGCCGCCGCCTGGAATGCAGCAACGGTCGGCTGCACGGCCTTGCCCGCGCTGTTGACCATGCCGGCATAGGTCAACTTGTTCTGCTTGGCGTAAGCGTACTCGACATAACCTATCGAGTTCTTGGTCTGGCCGATATTGGCCGAGACGCCTTCATTGCCCTTGGCGCCGACGCCGACAGGCCATTCGACCGCGGTGCCCTCGCCGACCTTCGACTTCCAGTCGGGGCTGACCTTCGAAAGGTAGTTGGTGAAGTTGAAGGTGGTGCCCGAGCCATCCGAGCGGCGAACCACCGCGATGGCGGTCGACGGCAGGCTGACCTTCGGGTTCAGCTTCTTGATCGCAGGATCGTCCCATTTGGTGATCTTGCCGAGATAGATGTCCGCAAGCGTCGCGCCGTCGAACACCAGTTCGCCCGGCTTCACGCCTTCGAGGTTCACGACAGGAACGATGGCGCCCATCACCATCGGCCACTGGATCAGGCCGTCCTTCTCAAGCTGCTGGACCTTGAGCGGCATGTCGGAAGCGCCGAACGTCACGGTCTTGGCCTGGATCTGCTTGATGCCGCCGCCCGAGCCGATCGACTGATAGTTCAGGCCGTTGCCGGTTTCCTTTTTGTAGGCATCGGCCCACTTCGAATAGATCGGGAACGGGAACGTCGCGCCCGCACCCGTGATGTCAGCCGCAAAAGCGGTGGTCGAAGCGGCGACAACGCCGGCCGCGACGAGGGTTTTGAAAAAATTCACTGGCTGTCTCCATGTGGTCAGCGAGGGCTCTGTTGGCCCGCGGCGCCCGCTTTAGAGGCGCCCCATGCAGCTTTTATAAATGTCGGGTGACACTCATGTGACACAGCCAGGTCACTGAGATTGCTGCGCTTTACGCGCCCGACCGGGAGGCAAACGGTGGAAAACAGACCGTGAAGGTCGCGCCCTTGCCGAAAACGCTTTCGATCAGCAGGCGTCCGCCATGGCGGCTGACGATATGTTTGACCAGCGACAGGCCAAGACCGGTGCCGCCCTGCGCGCGGCTGTCGCCGACATCGGTACGATAGAAGCGTTCGGTCAGGCGCGGCAGATGCTCGGGCGCTATGCCGGGGCCGTAATCGCGAACCGCGATGCGGATTTCCGCAGGGCCATTCTCGGGCGCCGTCCGCGACAGCGACACCGTGACCTTGCCGCCGGAGGCACCATACTTCAGCCCGTTCTCGATCAGGTTCTCGAACACGCGCAGCAATTCCTCGGTGTCGCCGGCGATGAAGACAGGCGCTTCGGGAAACTGGGTTTCGACCGCGACTCCGCGCTCATTCGCAAGCACTTCGAGTCCGTCGATCACCTGCCGCAGGATCGCGAGCAGATCGACCCGCGCCTCGGGCCGGATATGCGCGCTCAACTCGACGCGCGACAGCGACAACAGATCGTCGATCAGCCGCGCCATGCGGGTCGCCTGCGCGTGCATGATTCCGAGAAACCGCTCACGCGCCTTGGGGTCGTCGCGCGCGGGGCCCTGCAGCGTATCGATGAAGCCGGAGAGTGCGGCGAGCGGGGTGCGCAATTCGTGGCTCGCATTGGCGACGAAGTCGGCGCGCATTTCCTCGGCGCGGCGCAGCGGCGTCTGATCGCGGAACGTCATCAGGAAACAGTTGTCGGCGCCGCCGAACTCGGTTGGCACCGCAAGCGGCGTTACCATCAGCTCCATCCAGCGTTCGACCGGCACCCGCTCCACATAGGTCGCGCGCTGCGGCTGCAGCGTGGCAATCGCCTCGCGCAGCACGGCGATGATTTCCGGCGAGCGCAGCGCGAACAGCGCCAGTTCGTTCCGGCGCAATGCGGGTGCCAGCTGCGACGCCTGCGCATTCAGGTGCAGCACGCGCCCGACCCGGTCGAGCAGCACTGTGGGCTCCGGCATCGCGCCGATCACGGCGCGAACCGCGGCGGCTTCCGTTAACCGTTCGCCGCCGCTCGCCTCGCGCGGGAGAACGCCGTCGTGCGATTGCAGCGGGACCATGGCGACGCCGGCGATGCAGAAGAAAACAAGGATCGCACTCGACAGTCTTAAATCGTGCATCGCCACCAGCGTGCCGAGCGAGACCGCAGCCACCAGCACGACCAGGCTGGAGCGCCGCAACTGCTTCAGCCAGTACGGCGTCGAAGGCGGAGGGGTGGATGCATCGGCCGTCATGAAGACCCTGACGTTCAAGACTCTGACGCTGAGATGTCGTCGTGCTTGCGCAAGCCCGGTTCGCGCCGCGCTTTAGCGCCCAGCATGACCTCCCGAAACAACAATAGCATGACCGAGATCACGAAAGGCACGATATAGTACAGCACCCGGAATAGCAGCATCCCGGCCAGCAGTTCTTCCTTATCGAACTGGCTGTCGAAATGCATGATGCCGTACAGCATCGCGGCGTCGAACACGCCGAGCCCGCCCGGCGAATGGCTGGCAAACCCCAACAGGGTGGCGGACACAAAGATCACCGCGACCACGACGAAGCCGACATGGGGTTCGTCCGGCATTAAAATATACATAGCCAGCGCGCAGAACGAGAGATCGACGATGCCGATCAGGATCTGCACCAGCGTCAGGCTGCCGCCCGGCAGCGTCACGGTCCAGTTGCCGCGCCCGACATTGCGCGGCCGCGACGAGACCCAGATCACGTAGCCGAACAGGATCGCCAGCAGAGCCACGGCCAGCACGCGGTTGAGCCAAATCGGCAACTGGTCGATCGAGGACGCGGCTTCCGGGTGATACGCCACCCCGATGCCGAGCACGGCGGCATTGCCGAGCCAGAAAGTCAGCCCGGCGACGAAACAGACCTTGGCGACATCGATCGCGGTCAGGTCCCAGGCGGAGTAGATCCGGTAGCGGACGGCGCCGCCGGTAAACACGCTGGCGCCGACATTGTGGCCAATCGAGTAGCTGGTGAAACCCGCGAAGGCTGCAACGCGGTAGGGGATTTCGGTCCGGCCGATCGCCCGCAGCGCGAAGAAATCGTAGAACGTCAGCGTGAAATATCCTGCCGCGACGCACAATCCGGCGAGGGCAACCGTTTTGATCTCGGTCCCCCTCAGAGCCTTGAGCACGTCCTCGGGATCCATGTCCCGGAGCATCCCGTAGAGAATATAGAGGGCAAAGCCGATGACGGTGACGCTCAGAGCGACGCCCAGCTTGTGCAGGATTTGCCTCTCTCGCAGAAACGCCAACGCTCTGCGCACAGGTTCAAGCATCAAATCCTCAAAGCCTCTCCGTCCCCCGCATCGTCCTAGCAGACCGTTCGCGGGATCGCGAGATAAAGCGCAGGGATTGCGGCATTTCGCAGCCCCCGCTGGGCCGAATCTCAGCCCTCACCGCCGCGAGGCCGCCCCGGCCGCAGCAGCAGCACATAACGCAGCCATGCGCCGACCACACAGCCCGCGAGATAGGCTGCGAACATCACGAGGCCGAGATCGAGCCAGTAGCCGGGCCGCCCCGGCAGCACCCGCCACAGCGACACCGCCAGTAGCGCCACGATGGCGGCGAAGGTGATGCGCAGCCCCATGCGCGACAGGCTGCGGACGCGGGAAATCGGCGACACCCATCCCGTCGCGAAGCCGAGTGCCGCGGCGCCGGCGATCCATCCCCAGTTGAACGCTATGAGAAAGCTCATGTCTCACCTCACCACGAATTCGATGCGGCGGTTCTGCGCCCTGCCCTCTTCGGTGTCGTTGCTCGCGACCGGCCGTTCGCTGCCGAAGCCGACCGCGGTGATACGCTCCTTCGGGATTCCGGCCTTGACGAAATAATCGGCAACCGACTGCGCGCGGCGGATCGAGAGCGCGAGATTGGCCTCCTTCTCTCCATTGCTGTCGGTGTGGCCGGCGATTTCGATCTGCGCTGCCGGGCAGCGCAGCACCGTCTCGATCAGGCGGTCGAGCAGGCCCGCCGAATCCTGATCTATCACAGCCTTGCCGGTTTCGAACCGGATGGTGCCCTTGGCGAGCAGCCCGGTCAGCAGTTGCTGGCAGATGGTGGCGTTGACTGGCGCGGCAACCGGCTTCACCGTCAATTCCGCTTTCTGCTTCCAGCCCTGCGGCAGCTTCGCAGCCAGTTCCTCGCCGATCCGCACGTTCGCACCCGGATAAAGCACGTCGCCCGCGAGCTTGATGTCGCGATCCTGAATCGTCAGCGTGCCGGTGGACAAACGCGACAATCCGCTCAACGCCAATGTCGCGGCTGCGACAAACCCTTGCGGCGCACCGGCGCTGGCCTTGAGCTTGTCCTCGATCTTCTCGCCGACAAACTTACGGCCGATCGCGGCGATGATGGCGGCGTGCGCGGCATTGTCAGGCACATAGCCGGTCAATGTCAGCGTCGAGGCGACCGGGTCCTTGTTGACCTGGAAGAGATAGGGCGGCGCATAAAGGGCGTTCTTCTCGACCGTGTAGCCCTCGGGCAGATTTTTCAGCGCAGCCGCGATCGCTTCGCGGCCGCCGATCTCGCGCGCCGAGCCTTCCAGCGTCACCTTGGTGTTCGCCAGAGAAATCCGGCCGTCCTTCAGTTTCGCAATCTGATCGATCAACAGAAGCGCCGCCGAATCGAACCGGGCCGGAGCGCCGCGCGCGAGCGACATCTGATCGACGATCTCGGTGCCGTTCGCCGCGCTGCGCGCGGCCTCAAGCAGCCGCGCCTTGATCGCCGGCAGCGGCGCATTGCCGCCCAGCGTCACATGAACGACGTCGCGTTCGATCGACCAGACATAAGGCGTCACTTCCGCGATCAGCTGGGTCTGGTCGATCACCATCCGCACGCCCGGCACGCTCGCGACCTGATCGACGGCGGTGGTGCGGCCCTGTTCGGAGAACGCATCGGCGGACAGCCGGACATCGCGCCCGGAGACCTCGATCTGGGTCTTGTCCAGCACCGATTCCTTCAGCGCCGCCGCAGAGCGCGCCGTCAGGTGCTGTTCCATCGGCACGGTTCCGGTCCAGGCCGCCGCCACCCATAGCGCGGCCAGCGGGATCAATCCGGGCCACCATTTCCGTACCCAGTTGGAAAACTCGCTCATTCCCATCCTTCGCGTGAGATATGAGAAAAATCAAACCCTTGCGGCAGTGTCAATTTGGAAGATGGGCCGCTGTGCCATTGCGGCGACGGGACTCTGGATAACCTATTCTTCAGCCGATTCTGCCAGAAAATCCGCTTCAACCCCGGTTTTGGACGGATGTATGAAAAAGCTGCGCGGCACGGTGATCCGGCTCGGTCTGGAGACGATGGCAGCCACCGGCGCATACCGGCTGCTCGCGCCGCTGACCGGCGGCGTCGGCTTCATCCTGATGCTGCATCACGTCCGGCCCGCATCGCCGGCCGCCTTCCAGCCGAACCGGCACCTGGAAATCACGCCCGATTTCCTTGATGCCGCACTTTCGAATCTGCGTGCCAACGGCATCGACATCGTCAGCCTCGACGAAGCGCGCCGCCGCCTCACCAATCTTGAGTTCGGGCGCCGCTTCGCGGCCTTCACCTTCGACGACGGCTACCGTGACAACCGCGATTACGCACTGCCGATCATGCGGCGGTTCGACGCGCCGATGACGGTCTATGTGGCGAGCGACTTCGCCGCCGGCACCGGGCGGCTGTGGTGGGTGGCGCTGGAGCGCATCGTCGCGCAAAGCGAGGCGATCACCATTCCCCTCGACGGCGTCGAGGTGCGGATCGAGGCGGCAAGCACTGCGCAGAAGCAGGCCGCATTCGCCCGCCTTCACGATCATTTCCGCCGCCTGCCGAAGGATCACGACATCAATGCCGCGGTGGGCGTGCTGGCGCGGCGCTGCGGCATCGACGACGACGCGATCAGCCGCGAGCTATGCATGTCGTGGGACGAGTTGAAGGACTTCGCCGCCGATCCGCTGGTGACGATCGGCGCGCATACCATCAGCCATTGCAATCTCGCACACGAGGACGCCGATCAAGCTGCTTACGAAATCGCCGCCAGCCGCCAGCGCATCGCCGCCGCACTGGAGCGTCCGGTCGGGCATTTCGCTTATCCCTACGGAGACAAGGCCGCCGCCGGACGCCGCGAGTTCGACGCCGCCACGGCGATCGGCTTCGATACCGCCGTCACGACGCGGCCCGGCATGCTGTTTCCCGAACATGCCGATCATCTGACTGCGCTGCCGCGGCTGTCGCTGAACGGCAATTTCCAGACTGGCCGCGCGCTGTCGGTACTTACCTCGGGCGCCGCGACGGCGTTATGGAATGGTTTTCGCCGCGTCGATGTACGCTAGATTGCGCCAGATCAAATGTAGCGGCCTTCATATGTGCCGCACATTACCGTCATCTCCAAAACGCAACGCAGACCGTCTGTTGAACCGTTTCTTCAGCGTGCTATATCATGAGCACGCTGGGCTGAATGGATATCGCAATGATGGACGGTGTCAGCGCCATTGATCTGGCACGCGCGCAATTCGCGTTCACGATGTCGTTTCACATCGTGTTTCCGGCATTCTCGATCGGCCTCGCCAGCTATCTCGCCGTGCTCGAAGCTCTCTGGCTGTGGACCGGCCGCGAGGTTTTCATCAATCTGTTCAATTACTGGCTGAAAATCTTCGCCATCGCCTTCGGCATGGGCGTCGTCTCCGGCATTGTCATGTCCTACCAGTTCGGCACCAACTGGGCGGGCTTCTCCGACAAAACCGGCCCCGTGATCGGGCCGCTGATGGCCTATGAAGTGCTGACCGCATTCTTCCTCGAAGCGGGTTTTCTCGGCGTGATGCTGTTCGGGCTCAAGCGCGTCGGACATAAACTGCATTTCTTCGCAACGCTGATGGTCGCGGCAGGCACGTTGTTCTCGGCGTTCTGGATTCTGTCGGCCAATTCCTGGATGCAGACGCCGGCGGGATATGCCGTCAATGCCGCAGGCCAGTTTACACCAACCGACTGGTGGGAGGTGATCTTCAATCCCTCCTTCCCCTATCGGCTGGTGCACATGGTGCTCGCGGCCTATCTCACCACGGCCCTCGTGGTCGGCGGTGTCGGCGCATGGCATCTGCTGCGCGATTCCTCCCGCGATGGGCCACGCATGATGTTCTCGATGGCGATGTGGATGGCCGCGCTCGTCGCGCCGATCCAGATCCTCGCCGGCGACCAGCACGGCCTCAACACGCTTGAGCATCAGCCTGCCAAGGTGATGGCGATGGAAGGCCACTTCCAGAGCCATCCCGACGGCGCGCCGCTGATCCTGTTCGGCTGGCCCGACCAGAAGAATGCGCGCGTCAAATACAGCGTCGAGGTGCCGAAGGCCTCGTCGCTCATCCTCAAGCATTCGCTCGACGCCCCGCTCAAGGGTCTCGACACCGTGCCGCGCAAGGACTGGCCGAACGTGGCGCTGGTGTTCTGGTCGTTCCGCACCATGGTCGGCATCGGATTCCTGATGCTCGGCCTCGGCCTGTTCAGCCTGTGGGCCCGCTGGCGCGGCACATTGTATGAATCGCAATGGCTGCATCGTTATGCACTGGCGATGGGCCCTGCCGGATTCATCGCCGTTCTCGCGGGCTGGATCACCACCGAAGCCGGACGGCAGCCTTACCTCGTCTGGGGATTGTTGCGCACCGCCGACAGTGCCTCACCGCTCGATACGCCCGCCGTCGCCTCCTCGCTGATCGCTTTCATCGTGGTTTACTTCGCGGTGTTCACCGTCGGCATCTTCTACATCCTGCGCCTGATGGCGGTGCCGCCGCATCATGGCGAGGAAGGCCCGAGCCGGGAGGCGCCGCTCCGCGCTGGCGGCATAATGCCCGGCCCGGCACACCTGACGCAGGAGCATCGCCCATGAGTGCGATGATCGACATTCCAACCGTCTGGGCGTTCATCATCGCGTTCGCGGTGTTCATGTATGTGGTGATGGACGGCTTCGATCTCGGGCTCGGCATGCTGTTTCCGCTGTTCTCCAAAAAGGAGGATCGCGATGTCATCATGAATTCGGTCGCGCCCGTGTGGGACGGCAACGAGACCTGGCTGGTGCTCGGCGGCGGCGGGCTGATGGCGGCTTTTCCGCTCGCCTACGCCGTGCTGATGCCCGCGCTCTACACGCCGATGATCGCAATGCTGATCGGCCTGATCTTCCGCGGCGTCGCCTTTGAATTCCGCTGGCGCACGCTGAAAAGCGACCGCAACCGCTGGGATGCCGCCTTCGCGGGCGGCTCGCTGCTCGCGGCACTGGCGCAAGGCATCGCGCTCGGCGCGATCCTGCAGGGCGTGCCTGTCGCGGGCCGTCATTACGGCGGCGGCTGGTGGGACTGGCTGACGCCGTTCAGCATTCTGACCGGACTTTCTGTCGTCGCGGGCTACAGCCTGCTCGGCGCGACATGGCTGGTGATGAAGACCGAAGGCCATCTGCGCGAGCGCGCCTACCACTTAAGCTGGCGGCTGTTGTTCGCGACCCTCGCCGCCATCGGCGCGGTCAGCCTCGCCACGCCGTTCCTGCAAAACGGCTATGCCGAGCGATGGTTCGCATGGCCGCGCGTGATGCTGACGGCACAGGTGCCGCTCGCGGTCGCGATCGTCAGCGCGCTCTTGATGGTCAACCTGAAGAAGCGCCACGACTACCGGCCGTTCTTCCTCACGCTGTTGTTGTTCGCTTTGTCCTATGGCGGCCTCGGCATCAGCATGTGGCCTTATCTGGTGCCGAATAGCATCACGATCTGGCAGGCGGCCGCGCCGGAGAAGAGTCTGAACTTCATGCTGGTCGGCGTCGCCATTCTGGTCCCGCTGATTCTGGCATACACGTCATGGGCCTACTGGGTGTTTCGCGGCAAGGTTCAGGCGGGAAGCGGCTACCATTGACCGGCCCCCTACAGACACCCCGGCCGCTGATGACGCGGCTGATCTGGTTCGTCGCGCTCTGGGCTGGCGGCGTCGGCACTGTCGGGCTGGTCTCTTACATCCTGCGGCTTTGGATCGCCCCGCACCGGTAAGAGACTGCTGCTGCGATCATATCGTGGACACCTGTAAAATTTGAACGACCGGCATCTGCGGCAGCCGGATGACTTGCCAGCACGGCACCAGTCGGATTTGATAGCTGTCATCATGCGGAGCTTCAGATGATCGCATCCCGGCTGCTTGCCCTGTTCTCCTGCCTCGCGGCGCTCGGCGTCGCGCCGATCTCTCCCGCCGCAGCGCAAGGCCGCTATCCGGCGCAATATGTCGATGGCGACCAGCCCGGTTACGTGCCGAGCGCGGCGGAAGAAGAACTGCCGCCGCAGTTCAAGCGCACCACGGTGTTCTATCGCACCACCGAAGCGCCCGGCACCATCATCGTCTCGACCTCCGAGCGTTTCCTTTATGTCGTGCAGGGCAACGGCCGCGCGCTGCGCTATGGCATCGGCGTGGGGCGCGAAGGCTTTCAGTGGCAGGGGCTGCTGAAGATCACCCGCAAGCAGGAATGGCCCGACTGGACGCCGCCGCCGGAGATGATCCAGCGCCAGCCTTATCTGCCGCGCTTCATGGCGGGCGGCCCCGGCAACCCGATGGGCGCGCGCGCGCTTTATCTCGGCACCACGGTCTATCGCATCCACGGCACCAACCAGCCGCAGACCATCGGCACCGCGGTCTCGTCCGGCTGCTTCCGGCTGGTCAATGCCGACATCATGGATCTTTACGACCGCATTCCGGTCGGCACCAAGGTCGTCGTCCGGCAGAAGCCGCAGATCTGATTCCGCTACAGTCTTGACCGATTGGGGACACGGGGCATCGACATGGCAATCTTCTCACGCACCTTCCGCTCGGGGCTCCTGCTCGGGCTTCTCGCGGCGCTGATCGTCGCCGCCGGCGCATTCATCGGATTCGACCGCTACGACACCCAGACGCTGAAACGCACGGTGAAAGGCGGCGCGGTGAACTGCGGCGTTAATGCCGGGCTCCCCGGCTTCGCCAACAAGGATGCGAACGGCAACTGGTCCGGCTTCGACGTCGATGTTTGCCGCGCGGTCGCCGCCGCGATCTTCGACGACCCATCCAAGGTCAATTTTACGCCGCTCGACGCCAATCAGCGGTTCAAGGAATTGCAAAACCGCACGGTCGACATCCTGTCGCGCAACTCGACATGGAGCATGTCGCGCGAAGTCGATTACGAACTCACCTTCGCGGCGGTGTCCTATTATGACGGCGAGGGCTTCATGGTGCGGCGTTCGCGCAACGCTGATTCCGCGCTGGAGCTTGGCGGCACCCGCGTCTGCGTGCAGTCCGACACCACGACGCAACTTAATCTCGCGGATTATTTCAAGGTCAACAACATGACCTATGACGAGATGAAGTTCGGCAACGTCGGCGACATGATGAAGGCTTATGAAGCCGGCAAGTGCGACGTGCTGACCACCGATACCTCGCAGCTTTATGCGCTCCGGCAGAACCTCGCCAAGCCGGACGACCACGTGATCCTCGCAGACATCATCTCCAAGGAGCCGCTCGCGCCCGTGGTGCGCCAGCGCGACGACCAGTGGATGCTGATCGTGAAATGGGCGGTCTATGCGATGCTCAACGCCGAAGAGCTTGGCGTGACCTCGAAGAACATCGACGAGGCGTTGAAGTCGAAGAAGCCGGACGTGATGCGTCTGGTCGGCACCGAGGGCAATTACGGCGAACAGCTTGGCCTCACCAACGACTGGGCGGCGCGGATCATCCGCCATGTCGGCAATTACGGTGAGGTCTACGAGCGCAATGTCGGGCTCGGCTCCAAGCTCGGCATTCCGCGCGGCCTCAACCAGCTCTGGAACGCGGGCGGCATCCAGTATGCGCCGCCGATCCGCTGAGGATAGTGCATGACGAATCCGAAGCCGATTGCGGCAGGCACGCGGATCGGCCACGTCCATCTGAAAGTGGCCGACCTTGAGCGCGCGCTCGATTTCTATGTCGGCGTGCTCGGATTCGAGCTGATGCAAGCTTACGGCGATCAGGCGGCCTTCATCTCGGCAGGCGGCTATCACCACCATATCGGCCTTAACACCTGGGAGAGCAAAGGCGGCTCACCGCCCGCACCCGGCACCACCGGGCTGTTTCACACCGCGATCCTCTACCCGACCCGCGCGGCGCTGGCCGACGCGCTGCATCGGCTGATCGAAGCGAAGATTCCGCTCGATGGTGCCAACGATCACGGCGTCAGCGAGGCGCTTTATCTGCGCGACCCGGACCAGAACGGCGTCGAGCTTTATCGGGATCGTCCGAAAGACGAATGGCCGCGCAACGCCGACGGCTCGCTGGCGATGTTCACGCGCCGTCTTGATCTGGACGATCTGCTCGCCGCGCAAGAGGTTTAGCCCCAGCCCAGCGCCACAGCGATGTGGAAGGTGATGAAGGCCGCGAGATAGGCCAGCGCCAGCATGTAGAAGAACGTAATGAACATCCAGCGCCAGCCGCCGGTCTCGCGCCGGATCACCGCGAGCGTCGACGCGCATTGCGGAGCGAAGATGAACCAGGCGAGGAACGCGAGCGCGGTGGCGAGGCTCCAGTTGTTCGCAAGCGCCTGCCCGATCTGCGCCGTTGCTTCGTCGCCGCCGCCGATGGCGTAGATGGTGCCGAGAGAGGCAACGGAGACTTCGCGCGCAGCCATGCCGGGGATGAGCGCGACACTGATCTGCCAGTTGAAGCCGATCGGCGCCAGCGCCGGTTCGATCCAGCGCCCGAGAATGGCGGCAAGGCTATAGTTAATGCCGGGCTCAGTCGCGCCCACGGGCGGGCGCGGGAACGACGCCAGAAACCAGATCACCACCATCATCGAGAAGATCGTGGTGCCCGCGCGTTTGAGGAACATCATCACGCGCGTATAGAGCGCCATCGCCACGCTGCGCAGTTGCGGCAGCTTGTAGTCCGGCAGTTCCAGCATGAAGGGCGGCGTCGCGCTCTCGCGCCAGAAGAAATGGTTGGCGACGAAGGACGCTGCGAGCGCGCTGAAGATGCCGATGGCGTAGAGGCCGAACATCACAAGCCCCTGCAACCCGACAAATCCCCACACCGTCCGGTCCGGCACGAAAGCGCCGATAATGAGCGTATAGACGGGAATGCGCGCCGAGCATGTCATCAGCGGCGCGACCATGATGGTGGTGAGGCGATCGCGCCGGTTGTCGATCACCCGCGTCGCCATGATGCCGGGGATGGCACAGGCGAAACTCGACAACAGCGGAATGAAGGCGCGCCCGTGCAGCCCCGCGCCGCCCATGATGCGATCCATCAGGAACGCCGCGCGCGCCATGTAACCGAGGTCTTCCAACAGCAGGATGAACAGGAACAGAATCATGATCTGCGGCAGGAACACGATGACGCTGCCAACGCCCGCGATCACGCCGTTCTGCAGGAAGCTCTGCAGCAAGCCGTCCGGCAGCAGATCGTGAACCGCAACACCAAGCGCGGTGAACCCGCTCGAGATCAAGTCCATCACCGGCTGCGCCCAGGCGAACACGCCCTGGAACATCACGAACAGCACGGCCAGCAGAATAATGAGACCGGCGACCGGATGCAGCAGCACCGCATCGATCCGGCCGGTCAGCGTGTCGGGCCGCGCAGGTTCGCTGACGGCCGCCTTGATAACGCGGTCGGCCTCGCGCTGCGCCGCGCGCAGGTCGGCCGCGGTCGGCGCGGTCCATTTGTTTTCGCCCGCCTCGCCTGCGCCGTTAGCGGCCAATTCATCGAGACGGCGCAGCAATTCCTCGGTGCCGCCGCGCCGCACGGCGGTGGAGGTCACCACCGGAATGCCGAGTTCATCCGCCAGCTTGCCAAGATCGATCTCGATGCCGCGGCGGCGGGCGATGTCGATCATGTTGAGGATCAGCAGCATCGGCCGCCCGGCACGCTTCAATTCGGTGACGAGACGCAGCGCCACGCGCAGGTTGGTGGCGTCCGCCACGCACAGCAGAAGGTCGGGCTGTGCTTCGCTGTTGATGCGACCCAGCACCATGTCGCGCGTCACTTCTTCGTCGGGGCTGCGGCCGCGCAACGAATAGGTGCCGGGCAGATCGAACAGGTCGATGCGATGGCCCGACACGGTCTGGAACGTGCCGGTCTTCCGTTCGACGGTGACGCCGGGATAATTCGCGACCTTTTGACGGCTGCCGGTCAGCGCGTTGAACAGCGCGGTCTTGCCGCTGTTGGGCGTGCCGACCAGCGCGAAGCGCCACGACCGAATTTCGGTTATACTGGTCATGCCGTTCCGATCAGGCCACGAAAATCGACATCGCTTCGCGGCGGCGCAGGGCGATGGTGTTGTTGTCGACGCGCACGGCAATCGGGTCGCCCGCGATCGGCCCCTCGTGCAGCACCTCGACGCGCGCGCCTTCGACGAAGCCGAGTTCGAGCAGCCGCCGTTCGATCTCCGCCGCCGGCACGCCGTTATGATCGCCGGTGACAGCGATAGCATCGATCAGGCCGGAAAAGCCTCGCGGGGTTTCCCCGAGGCAGATCGGTCCATTGCCGCCATTGGGCTTGTGGTCGTCATTCATGTGCGGTGTCCTTGAGACATCAACTGGCCCAAGGATCGGCCGCGATCAAGTCAATGGAGGTTGATCGGGCGCAAGATTAGAACGGTTTTAAACTGAAAGACCGCCGCGATCCGCAACTTGCCTTCGGCAAGGTGGCATTATGACGCCAGCTTCTGTATCCGGCTTGCCATGCCGCATCCATTCCCCATCGCAGACGACACCCGCCTGTTCGATCTCATCACCGGCAGTTTCCGCCGCCTCCTGGGCCGCGAACTGGCCAGCCCCCTAGCAGATATGGAATGGCTTTATTATCGGGCGCCGTTTGTGGTGCTGGCCCATGACGGCGGCGCCGATCCGCGCTTCATCTATGCCAATCAGGCGGCGCAGACGTGCTTCGAGTATTCAGCGAATGAACTGATCGGCCTGCCCTCGCGGCTGTCGGCGGAAGCCGAGGAGCGCGCCGCGCGCCAGCTTCTGCTCGACCGCGTGAGCCGCGACGGCTTCATCGCCGATTATTCCGGCATCCGCATCGCGAAATCCGGCCGGCGCTTTCGCATCGAGAACGCCATCGTCTGGCAACTGATCGATGCCGACGGGACGCATCATGGCCAAGCCGCGACATTCTCCGAATGGCACGACATCCCGGCGTGAGCTGCGGCCTGTTTAGAAGATCGACCAGCCGTGACTGCCCGCGACCGCACCGAATACGGTGATCCAGGCAAGCCCCACCAGAACCCAGTGCGCCCGCTGCACCATCAGAAACACTCGTTTGGGATTCTCCTTCGCCCAGCGGTGGAAGCGCGGCTTCAGGATGAAGGGCTCCGCCACGAACAGCACGAAGGCGAACAGCGCCCATACGCACACCATCGCGGACATCCACCAGAACGCGGCTGAGTGAAACCGATCCCACAGATCGAACTTCCATACCATGTAAAACCCGCTGAGGCCGACCACGAGCACCATCGCGCGCGCCTGCCAGATGAAGCGACGCTCGACCGCCTCGAACGCCGCAAGCCAGTCCTTGCCGAACGCGCCCTGCCGCAGCGCCGGAAGGATCACCGTGGTCGCCATCGAGGCGCCCCCGATCCAGATCACCACGGCAAGCACGTGCAGGGCACGGGCAAGAGCAAGCTCATCCATGACTGGCTTATCCCTTCTTCAGTTCACGCCTGATGCCCGCCGGCGCTTCCACGGCGGGATACAGCACCGCATGATCCGGCCGCACCGCAGCGCCGGGCGTCATCTTTGCAGGCTCGACGTGCCCCGGCCCCATAATGTGAAAAACCTCTTTGCCCTGTGCGAGCAGATAATCGGCGATGATGCGGCGGTGGCAGCGCCACCACACCGCTTCCGCGCACATGATGGCACAGCGCCGCTCGCCGCCGATTTCGAGAAGCCGCGCGAGGCCTTGATGGAAAGCCTCGCCCAGCGCGTAGTCGGCGTAATTGTGAAAGCTCTTGTTCTGCCAGAAGCCATTGACCTGAGGCGCGACATTGTTTTTCGCACGCAGGCCGCCAAGCTCGGCAATGTGCTCGTAGCCGATCTGGAAACCGGCAAGGCTGTCCAGCAGCGTATCGCGATTATATTGCGGATTGGTGCGCGAGCGCGGAATGGTGCGCACATCCACCACCAGTCTCACCTCAGATTCGTTCAACAGCCCGACGAACTCCTCGATCGTCCGGGTCGAATGTCCGATGGTGAAAAAGGCTTGTTCCATGACGCAACCGCTCGCCGGCAAGGACGCCGGGCCCATTGTTCTGGAGCTTCGTTATCCGTCCGGAAGGCGGAAATGATCCAGAACAAGTTTTGGAAAACTTTTATCGCCTCAGTCAGGCAGCCCGCCCGCGAGCCGCCACATCTCTTCCGCTTTTGGGGTCAGCGGCAGATGCGGCCGATACAGCCGCACCGCCACCGGCACTTCCCAGCTCGTATCCGCGCAACGCGAGAGACGCCCAAGAGCAATATCTTCCGTCACCATCGTCGCCGGCAGCCAGGCCACGCCGCGCCCGTCGAGGCATAGTGCCCGCAACGAGCCCGCGAGATCCGCCGTCAACGCCGGTGCCGTGAGCAATCGCGGCAGCCGCGCGCCGATCACGCCGCGCAGGATGCGCCCAAGTCCCGATCCCGAGCCGTAGGCCAGCAACGGGGCTTCATCGAGCAGAGCGGCTTCCGGCCACGACGCCATCACGCTTGTCACCATACTCGGTGCCGCGCAGGGAATGAGCCGGTCGTTAGCGACAAGCGTCGAGTCGAACTCGGCCACCGGCAGCCGCAGCGGAATATCCTCATGCGCATGGCAGAGCAGGAAATGCGCGCGCCCATCCAGCAAGAGAGCTTCGACCGAATCCAGCGTGTCCGATGTCAGGTGCACGCAGCAGATCAGCCCGTCCGCTTCCATCCGTTTCAACCAGCCTGGGAAAAACATGTGCGACAGCGCGTGAGTCGCAGCGATCCGGATCGTGGCCGCTTCCGCGCCAGCGACCTCGCGGACATGGGCCCGCGCGTCGCTTAATCGGCGGATCAGCATCGCGGCCAGCGGCTGGAATTCGCGCCCCGCCGCCGTCAGGCGAACCGGCTGGGCCGTGCGGTCGAACAACGTGACGCCGGCCCACTCTTCCAGCGCGCGGATGCGCCGGCTGAAAGCCGGCTGGGTCAGGTTCCGCGCCTCGGCAGCACGGGAGAAATTCCCGGTGCGGCAAAGCTCAAGATAATCCTCAAGCCAGATCAGCTCCATGCGCCGTTCCCGGTCCCATGCCCATGCCCATGCCGTTTGCGCCTTGGACCATACGAAAACGGCATTGGCCCCGCTGCCGGATCAGGTGCCAGATCAACTTTCAACATCTGGAGGACCATCTTGCGCATCGTCGACATCCGCGAACGGACTTACCCCATCGCCTCGCCCATCGCCAACGCCTACATCGATTTCAGCAAGATGACGCTCAGTCTTGTCTCCGTCATCACCGATGTAATCCGCGACGGCAAGCCGGTGGTTGGGTACGGTTTTAACTCCAACGGCCGCTATGGCCAAGGCGCGCTGATGCGCGAGCGTTTCATCCCTCGCCTGATGGAAGCCGAGCCCGCAAGCCTGTTGAACGAGGCGGGCGACAATCTCGATCCGCACAAGATCTGGGCCACCATGTTCCGCAACGAGAAGCCCGGCGGCCACGGCGAGCGTTCGGTCGCGATCGGCACCATCGACATGGCGGCGTGGGACGCGACGGCGAAAATCGCCGGCAAGCCGCTGTTTCAGTATCTGGCCGACACCCATGGCCGCACCGCCAATCCGAAAGTCTTCGTCTATGCCGCGGGCGGCTACTATTACCCCGGCAAGGACAACACCAAGCTGAAGGACGAGATGAAGGGCTATCTCGACCGCGGCTACACCGTGGTGAAGATGAAGATCGGCGGCGTGCCGCTGAAGGACGATCTGAACCGCATCGAGGCCGTGCTCGGCATGCTGCCGGCCGGATGCCAGCTTGCGGTAGACGCCAACGGACGCTTCGACACCAAAACCGCCATCGACTACGCCAAGGCGCTCTCCGCCTACGACCTGTTCTGGTACGAGGAAGCCGGCGATCCGCTGGACTACGAACTGCAGGCCGAACTGGCGCAGCATTATGCGAAGCCGATGGCGACCGGCGAGAATCTGTTCTCTACGGCGGATGCCCGCAACCTCATCCACTATGGCGGCATGCGCAAGGACATCGACTGGCTGCAATTCGATTGCGCGTTGAGCTACGGCCTTGTCGAATATCTGCGCACGCTCGACATGCTGAAATCCTACGGCTGGTCGGCCTCGCGCTGCATTCCGCATGGCGGACATCAGATGTCGCTGGCTATCGCAGCCGGGCTTGGGCTGGGCGGCAACGAATCCTATCCCGACCTGTTCCAGCCGTTCGGCGGCTTCCCGGACAGCGTGCGGGTGGAGAACGGCCACGTCACTTTACCGCCACTGCCCGGCATCGGCTTCGAGGGCAAGGCCGATCTCTACAAGGTGATGGCCGAACTCAGCGCCTGACCACTCTTCGCCGGAGCGGCATCCCGCGGCTCCGGCGCCCACCCGATCCCAACAACAAAAGAACAGAGACGAAGGAAACGCCATGTCGGCTGATACAACTCTTCCCGCAACCGCGGACACTCATAAACCGCTTCTCGGCCCGCTCTGGCTCCAGGTTCTGATCGGCGCAATTCTCGGCATCGTCTTCGGCGTCGTCGCGCCTCATGCCGCGGCGGAAACTGCCTTTCTCGCGCAGGGCTTCGTCAAGCTGATCCGCATGCTGCTGGCTCCGGTGATCTTCGTCACCGTCGTTGTCGGCATCGCGCGCATGGGCAACCTGCGCGAAGTCGGCCGCGTCGGCATCAAGGCGATCATCTATTTCGAAATCCTGTCCACGATCTCGCTTGTGATCGGCGTGCTTGCGGCGGAGATCGTGAAGCCCGGTGCGAGCCTGCATGTCGACCCCAGTTCGCTGAATGCGAACCTGGTTGCAGGCTATGCGCATTCGGCAACGCAGATGTCGCTCGAAAGCTTCCTGCTCAATCTCATTCCGGCCAGCATCGTTCAGGCTTTCGCGCAGAACAACATGCTGCAGATCATCCTGTTCGCGGTGCTGTTCGGCGTGGTGCTGGCGCAGATTCAAAAGAAGGTCGAACCGCTGCTGGACATCATGGACCAGTTGATGATCGGACTGTTCGGCGTCGTGCGCATCGTGATGTACCTCGCGCCCCTCGCGGCCTTCGGCGGCATGGCCTTCACTATCGGCAAGTACGGTCTTGGCAGCGTCATGGCGCTCGGCGAGTTCGTGCTGTGCTGCTACGTGGCGTCGGCGATCTTCATCGTCGTCGTACTCGGCGCCGTCGCGCGTTACTGCGGCATCCGTCTGTTCGCGCTGCTGCGTTACTTGCGCGAGGAATTGCTGATCGTGTTCAGCACGTCATCGTCGGAGTCGGTGCTTCCGCAAGTCATGGAGAAGCTCGAAGCCATCGGCTGCCCACGCACGATCGTCGGCCTTGTCGTTCCGGCGGGCATTACCTTCAATGCGGACGGAACCGCGATCTATCTTTCGCTCGCAGCTCTTTTCATCGCGCAGGCAACCGGCACGCCGCTCACCTACACGCAGGAACTGCTCATCCTGCTTGTCCTGATGCTCACATCGAAGGGATCAGCCGGCGTTGCCGGAGCCGGCTTCGTCACACTGGCCGCGACGCTGGCGACCATGAACACGATCCCGCTCGCGGGCATCGTCCTGCTGCTGGGCGTGGATCGCTTCGTCAATCCGCCGCGCGCGCTCATCAATGTCATCGGCAACAGCCTCGGCACCATCGTCGTCGCCCTTTGGGAGAAGGACTTCGACCGCGCCAAGGCCGGAGACATCGTGCGCTGATCGACGACACACTGAAACGGAAAACAGCGGCCGTAGGGTTCTACGAGCCGCCGTTTTCTTTTCAGAGATTGAACCGTTATTGTTTCTGGATCGAAACGCTCATGCCGCTGAGGTCGAAATCGAACGCCAGCCCCAATTGCTTTCCTTCCAACGTCAGCACCACACCCTTTGCGTTGCGCATCTGAATGGCGCGGGCACCGCCGCCAATCGCAACGCCTGCGCCAAGCGCGGTATAGACGCCTTCGATATCCGTGGGCTTGTGCATGTTGCGCGCCGTGCCGACGAGATCCGTCGAGGAGCCGCCGAAGGTTAGGCCGCCGCTGATACCGCCGATCCGGAAGGGATAGATCTGATTGCGGAACTCCAGAATACCGGTGCCCGACTGGGCGCCGACGAACCATCCGGCCTTGAAGAACTTGAAACGCACGGTGCCGGTTTCGGCATGAGCGGGCAACAGCGTCGCCATCGACAGCACGATCGCAAGAGCGACACAGCGAGACCCAGTAAGAACGCAAGCAAGCTGACGCGTGAGCGTCTTGATTCGGTTTATTGGCATGCATCCCCCATCGCGCGGAAATCCGACATTCGCGACTCAGCTTATACAGGGAGACGCAATTCCGCACTACAGCGCATCGGCGCTTCAATGGTGAGTATGGTTGCCTATCTCTGACCCACTGCATCGCTTATGAAGCTATGCCGATGCAAGGAGGAAGCCTCCAATTCTGCAAGCGACATAGGACAGGGTGATCTGGCGGAGAGAGCGGGATTCGAACCCGCGATACGGTTTCCCGTATACACACTTTCCAGGCGTGCGCCTTCAACCACTCGGCCACCTCTCCGTGGCGCCTGTCATGACGGCGTCAGCTGGATTTTGCAAGCAGGCAAGGCTGCTCCGGCTTACATTTTTTGACAAAGTGCGAGATTTTTCAGGGCGATGAGGCGGAAATCGCCTCTCGCGGCGGCCTTTAGTGCAAGGCCGAGCTGGCGGTCTGCCATTGCAGCACCGATCCGCGCGAGAGCCGCTCCCGCCCCGCCTGCGGCTCCGCCGGCAGAGAAGGCCCGCTCTCCTGCGTGCTTTCCAGCGTGGTGAGGAACGATTCGAACCAGTGCTGGATGTTGCCGGTGCGCAGCTTGGTCATCATCGCTTCCCAGCGCATCCGCCGCTCCGGCGCGGGCATCGCCAGCGCCATGCCGATGGTGCGGGCCATGCCGTCGATGTCATGCGGGTTGACGATCAGCGCGGTCGTCAGTTCGTTCGCAGCGCCGGCGAATTTCGACAGCACCAGCACGCCCGGATCGGCCGGGTTCTGTGCGGCGACATATTCCTTGGCGACCAGATTCATGCCGTCATACAGCGGCGTCACCACGCCGACATGCGCCGAGCGGTAGAAGCCCGCAAGCGTCGTCTGGCTGAAGCCCTTGTTGAGATAACGGATCGGGGTCCAGTCCACCTCGCCGTGGCGGCCGTTGACGTCGCTGACGAGTTGCGCAAGATCGCACTGAAGGTTGCCATAGGCCTCGATCGAACCGCGCGAGGGGTTCGCAATTTGCAGAAGCGACACTGTGCGCTTCAGCGACGGCTGCATTTCAAACAGCCGATCGAACGCGCGCACGCGGTTGAGCAGTCCCTTGGAATAATCCAGCCGATCGACGCCGATGGCGAGGCGCTCGCCATGCAGGCTCTTGCGCAGCCGCGACACGTCGGGATGCGCCACCGCACGCATCGCCTGCGCGGTAAAGCCCTCGACATCGATGCCGATTGGAAACGCAGCGAGCCGCGTCAGCCCGAAGCGGGAACGCACGAGGCCGCTCTTGACGTTGAGGCCAAGTTCCACAGTGAGATAGTTGGCGAAATTCTCGCAATCCTCCTCGGTCTGGAAACCGATCAGGTCATAGGCGAGCATCGTCTCGATCAACTCGCGATGATGCGGCACGCCCGACATGACACTGTGCGGCGCCCAGGGCGTATGCAGGAAGAAACCGACCGGATTCTTGACGTCGAGTTCGCGCAATTCCGCGCCGAGCGCGAGGAAATGATAATCCTGCACCCAGAACGTCACGTCAGGTTTCTGGAAACGCAGCAATGCGCGTGCCATGAACGCATTCACTTCGCGATAGGACTCATAATCGTCCTGCGAGACGCGGATCAGATCGGAACGCGAATGCAGTGCGGGCCACAGCGCTGAATTGGCGAAGCCCTCGTAATAGCCGCCGTAATGCGCGGCTGGCAGATCGAGCAGCGCCAGCGCGCCGCGGCCCAATGATTCAATTTGCGCGAATGGTTCCCGCTGCTGTCCGTCGCGGACACGGCCGCTGGACCCGACCCAGATCGCGCCGGATTTTTCTACCACCGGCAACAATGCTGCCGCGAGGCCTCCCGTCATCGGCTCGTTCGGCTTCGCCCGAGCCACGCGGTTGGATACGACCACCAATGTCACAGGGAACACTCCGTTTGACGCACAGATAAACGTCTGTTCATCAATATGGTTCCTAAGTGCTGCTTTGTGGATTTAACGGCGAGACTGCGGCAAACGCCGATGGAACTCCTTGAGAGTGTTGAGAGTGCGAAGATTTCGCGTGCGTTTCAACCTTGACTTGCGGAAAAATTTTCGGCCGAAATTTTTATGGAGAGATTTTAATCTGCCGCTGAATCGTCAAACAGATTCAAATCCTCAATCGGATTCGGAACCGTCCAGCAGGCTTGCAAGCCAGTGCCTGACATTCGCAGGCCCCGCGAAATATCCATCGACGCCATGCGCGTGGCGGCTGACGGAGAACGAAATGCCTTTCAGATCCGGCATGATGGCGAAAACGCTTTCATCGGTGACGTCGTCACCAATAAAAATTGGACGACGGCCCGCGAACGGCTCATGCGTGAGCAGTTCCATCACGCCGGTCGCCTTGCTGATGCCGGAATTCTTGATCTCGCACACTGACTTTCCCGGCAGCACGTCGATCGGCGCTTCCGGCAGATCGGCGCGGATGGCCGACACCGCATCGTAAATCGCGCGCTCGAAATTTTGGGCCTGCCGGTAATGCAGCGCGATCGAATAGCCCTTGTCCTCGACGATGATGCGCGGATCGAGACAACCGATGGCGGCAAAACGCTTCTTCAGATCCTTGTCCATCGGCGGCGCATGAGCCGCGACGGCTTCGCTATCGACCGACAGGCGCATCTCTGCGCCATGCCCACCCACCGCAGGCAGCAGCATCGGCCTGAAAATACTGTCGATGTCGGCGAGCGAGCGGCCGCTGACCAGCGCCAGCGCGCCATCGGTGCGCATGTGCAGCCCGCTCAACGCCTCCGCGAGGCCTCGCGGCACCACCACTTCGCTCGGTGTCGGCGCCAGATCGAGCAGAGTGCCGTCGATGTCGAGCAGAAAGGCGCAGTCCTCGAGCAGCGGCGAGAACACCGGATGATCGGAATCCGGGTAGGAGGGCAGCAAAACGCGGTCTTCAGTCTTTGTCATCGTTTACTCCGCAACGGCCCGACTATTCCGCAATAGCCCAACCTATTCTGCAATAGCTAAAGGCCGCGCAACGGTTTCGAGCGATTTGCGCTCGGCATCGATACCGAACCGCCAGGCGACGGCTGCGGCAACGATCATCAATATTGACCCGAAAAGATAGCCAGCAAAGACGCTGGTGCGCGAGCCGGTATCGACCAGCGCGCCGAGCAGCGACGGCCCGGCAATGCCGCCGATTGCGGTGCCGATCGCATAGAACAGCGCGATTGCCAGCGCACGCACCTCCAGCGGGAAGGTTTCGCTCACTGTGAGGTAGGCCGCACTCGCCGCCGGAGAGGCGAAAAAGAACACCACCATCCAGCACAATGTCTGTTGCGTGGCGGTGAGTGCGCCGATGGAAAACAGATAGCCGGACATGATCAGAAGAATGCCCGATGTCGCATAGGTGAAGGCGATCATCCTGCGGCGGCCGAGTGTGTCGAACAGCCGCCCCAAGAGCAGCGGGCCAAGGAAGTTTCCGGCTGCGAACGGCAGAATGTACCAGCCGACATGATCTGCCGTAATGCCGAAGAAGTCCGTCAGCACCAGCGCGAAGGTGAAGAAGATCGCATTATAGAAGAAAGCCTGCGCCGCCATCAGCACGAGGCCGACCAGCGCGCGCGGCCGATAAGTGACGAACAGCGTGTGCGCAACCTCGCGCAGCGGCGTGTGATCGCGCATCCGCAACCGGATCGTGGGCAACTCTCCGCCATGCTTCGGCGCAAGCCGTGCGTGGCGCTCGATGTCCTGCACAATGCGCTCCGCTTCTTCAACGCGACCATGCACCATCAGCCAGCGCGGGCTTTCAGGAATCCACAGCCGCATCACGAACACCACGAGGCCGAGGACAGCGCCAATGAGAAACGCAAAGCGCCAGCCGATGTCGGGATCGATCACGGCTGGATCGAGCAGCACGATGGCACCGACTGCGCCGAGTGCAGCGCCGATCCAGAAGCTGCCGTTGACGACGAGATCGGTCCAGCCGCGATAACGCGCGGGTACCAGTTCCTGAATCGTCGAATTGATCGCGGTGTATTCGCCGCCAATGCCGGCACCCGTGAGAAAACGGAATGCCGCGTAGCTTGCGACATTCCACGACAGCGCAGTTGCCGCCGTGGCGAGCAGATAGACCGTAAGCGTGATGAAGAACAGCTTGCGCCGCCCGATGCGGTCCGTCAGCCAGCCGAAGCCGAGCGCACCGAGCACCGCGCCCGCGAGATAAGCACTCGAAGCAAAGCCGATGTCGAGATTGCTGAACTGCAGCGTCTGCGATTGCTTCAGCGCGCCCGCCAATGAACCCGACAGCGTCACCTCGAGGCCGTCGAGAATCCAGGTGATGCCGAGGGCTGCGATGACGCGGGTATGAAACGGACTCCACAACAGCGCATCGAGCCGCGCCGGAATATTCGTCGCCACCGGAGCGCCGCTGGCGGCCTTCCGTATTTGAGGAGAAATATCCGAACCTGACATCGCCAATGAATTGGAGAATTGAAAGGAAGCCGAAAAAGCAATCGGAAGGCCTTGGCCTTCCGATTTTCGACGGCATGTCAGGAGATAACGAGGCAGGACGCAGAGAGTTCCCTTCCTAGGATGGCAGGGTTCCCGCGAAAATCGGCGGATGCTTCTTGTGGAAGTCCGTCGCCTGCTCGTAGGCATAGGCCATCCGTAACAACGCCGCCTCGCTGAAATGATCGCCCACGATCTGAAGCCCGATCGGCAAGCCTTGCGGATCGAACCCGCACGGCACCACCGCCGACGGCAGGGCCGTGTAGCTGAATGGAATCGTGAACTGCCGCCCACGCCCATAATCCTGCGCCGATGCCTTCAGCAGCGGCGCCGTGGTCGGAAGTGCGGGCGTGAGCAACGCATCGACATGATCGAACACCTTCTTCACCTCGGCAATGATCGCCGGGCGCTCGTTCATGGTCTTCTCGTAGTCCTCCTTCGTCACCTTCGAACCTGCGGCGATGTTGTTCGTGACGATCGGTCCATACAGTTCGGCCGCGTTCGGCGTGTTGCGGTATTTGTCACCGAGAATCTGGTTAAACTCGTAGAGCAGGATGTTGGTGAACAGCTTGTTGTAATCGAGCTGCCCTTCCAGCGGCTTGATTTCGACTTCGACGATTTTGGCGCCGAGGCTCTTGAGTTTCTCCGCCGCCTTCGCCACCGCGTCGGCCACCGGCTTGTCGACATCCTTGTAGGTGTAGTTCTTCACGGTCGCGAAGGTCATGCCCTTCACGCCGTCCTTGATACCCTTGGTGTAGGACGTCGTGCGCTGCGCCAGCGCAGAATGCTTGTCCTTCGGATCGAAACCCGCCATCGAATCCAGCAGCAGGCCGAGATCGAACACGTTGCGCGCGAGCGGGCCCGCGCAATCGAGGCTGTAGGCGCGCGGGAAAAGTCCGTGCAGGCTGACGAGCCCGTAGGTCGGGCGAATGCCTGCGATGCCGCACCAGCTTGCCGGGACGCGGATCGATCCGCCGGTGTCGCTCGACGTACCGCCAAAACCGATGCCCGCCGCCAGCGCCGCGCCGTTGCCGCTCGAGGAGCCGCCGGGCGAGCGATCGAGCGCCCAGGGGTTATGGCAATCGCCGAAATACGCATTGGTGCCGGACACGCCCGCCGCAAACTCGTTCATGTTGGTCTTGCCGAGCACCACGACGCCGGCTTCGAGCAGATGATGGACCGACGTTGCATCTTCCGTGGACTGGCGGTCGACGAAGGCTTTTGAGCCCACCGTCGTCTTGGTGCCCGCCATCTCGTAGAGATCCTTCACCAGGATCGGAATGCCATGCAGCGGGCCGCGATCCTTGCCCTGCTTGAGTTCGGCGTCGCGCTCCGCCGCCGTTTTCAGCGCCATCTCTTTCAGTTGCGAGATGAACATATTCAGCTTCGGCTGATACAACTCGATGTAGTGGAAATAGGCTTTCGTCAGATCGACGCAGGACAGCGATCCGTCGCGCATCCGCTTGCCGGCCTCGCTGATCGACATTGGCATCGCGCCGCCCGCTTTCGCCGCGAAGGCGCTGCCCGGCAACGCTGCCGCCGCAATCGCTGATGCGCCCGCAATCGTGAAGTCGCGCCGCGTCAGTTCCAGTTTGTCATTCTTGTTGTCGTTCTTGCCGCAAGATTCAAGATCAACCCTTGTCATGGACGATTTCCTCTCGACGACCTTATTGTTCATGGCGCGTCGGTCGAAATCACGCCATGTGAAGCGTTGTTCTAACCAGTGCAGAGGCGCGGCGATGATCGATGCGATATTTTGTAAAATCGAAAACTGCTGCGCGGGCGACACGCTAGATCGGCGCAACGCCGAGTCAATCGCGCCGCGCGCAAAGGCCGCGATTTTTCGATCACTTCGCCGAAATCGGTGAGAGGAATTTTCAGTATTCGAAACGAGTTCGAAAAATTCTCATAAAGCGGAACGCTGAACGCGCGTTCGAGCGAGTAGCAACATGCTCACGTCTTGCCTTTTTCCTTGTCCTTTTTCTTGTCACCATTTTTCTTGTCGCCGTTCTTTTTCTCCGCGCTCTTTTTCTCGGCACCCTTCTTGTCGTTGCGCATGGTGAAGCGCGCGTTGCCCAAACCAGTGCCGATGGTGAGGATGCCCCAGCGTTTGTAATCCTGCATGAAAGGGATTTCGCTGAGACCCTGCGCGACGCCGTCATTGTGCATCAGCACCACGGTGTCGTGATCGCCGATCGTCGGAATTTCCTCCACGAGAATCGCCGGCAGGTTGAAGCGGCTGCTTTCCCAGTTGCCCGGCAGATTCTGCGCGCCCTTCTCGATCGATCCATCAGCGTCGATCACACCAGGACACGAGACGCCGATGAACGGCGCAAGCTTCAACCCCTCCGCCTCCGCCTTGGCGATCAGGCCCTTCAGCATCTTCACCAGTTTCTTGACCGCGCTCTCGCGCGTCGGCTCGTCCTCGGCGTGACGCCACAGCTCGAACGCCCACACCCGCGCCTTGGAGAGGTCGGGCGCTTTTTTCTGCATCGTCTCGACCACGCCGCAGCGGATGTTGCTGCCGCCGATGTCGACGGCCAGCAGGCTGTCGTAGCCTTCGAAAATCCATGACGGCGCGAGATGCGCGCATCCGATCAGCCCAGCCTCGTCCGGATCGAACCGGATCGGCACCATCTGCACCTTCAATCCTTCGGCCTTGAGAATGATGTCGGTGCGCGCGATGGCGAGTTCGCCGATCCGGCTTTGCCGGAAGCCGCCGCCGACCACAATGGCCTCGGTCTTCTCCCACGCCTTGCTCTTGAGAAAGCGGCGCGTGACGAAGGCCAGCTCCTGCGCGAATTCCTCGATCGCGCTGTGTAGCACCGCCGCGGCCTCGATATCGTCACCGACCAGAATCTCGTCGAGCTTCTTTTTGCCGATGTCTTCGGACGACTTGCCGCCGAACGGGTCGTCGCCGCTCTTCTTTAATGGCTTGCGCCAGGCCTCGAGGATGGCCTGGAACGCGCCCTTGCTGGCGCGATCACCCAGAAAGCCGTCCTCGTCCTTCAATTCGATGTTGTAGCTGTCGACCTCGACAGACGGCAGCCGGGAGGCGCCGTGGTTGCCGATGCCGACCGTGCGGTTCTCTTCCGACATATGATGAGGTGCCCCTGCTCCGGATGTGCTGGGTCAACGGCGGGGGAACCCAATGGTTGCATGGTTGGAGACTGCCAAAACCCCGGAATCGGCTGATTTTCCTTCGATTTTGGCCCATTTTGCAGGCCGTTTGCCTTGACTCAGGGGTCTGCCCGGCTATAAGTCACCCACCCGGCGCGGAGGATTTCGCGCCGTTTGTTTTTGCTCGTGCGCGGCCTGTCCGCGCTGGCATCGACAAGTGAACCCATAACGACTGAACAAGAAGCCGGCCCGGACCTGTCCGAGCGCCGGGATCGAACACGAAGGAATAAAACGATGTTCGCAGTCATCAAAACGGG
>Ga0180223_1000478_pt1 | contig 49941 bp, 41 predicted proteins | sample eDN5th30CKraftOP_FD_151337 | JGI IMG/M metagenome (GOLD analysis project Ga0180223, IMG submission 151337) | Enriched Organic Plus compost microbial communities from Emeryville, California, USA - eDNA 5th pass 30_C Kraft OP (version 2) (version 2) ... | reverse complement strand
GGCAGAAGGTGGTGGCGCTGGACGAACAGGGCGACCCGCTCTACGAGGACGTCGGCCCTACCCCGCGCTTCCTGCAGCTGTCGCGCAAGTACCTGCATGAGCTGACGGGGCACAAGGAAGAGCCGAGCCACAGCTGAGCGTAGGGCGCATAACGCCTCCGGCGTTATCCGCCGTTTGGCCTTGGTCCCCGGCGCGCTTCGGGTTCGGTCACGGAGCGCCTGTTTCCGGGCACTCCGAGCCCCGTAGGATGGGTTGAGCTTGCGATACCCATCACCACCACCGCATGGGTTTCGCCAAGGCTCAACCCATCCTACGAAACTACAGGGGAACGGTGTGGTTGGCACAGCGTAAGCGGATCTCATCCGCGAATCGTGCCGGGACGTCCGGTTATCGCGGACAAGGTCCGCTCCTACGCCCTCCGGCAAACACAAGACCCGTAGGATGGCGTTGAGCGAAGCGATACCCATCGCCACGACCGCATGGGTTTCGCAAGCTCGACCCATCCTACGAAAAGCCCCGGCGCAACGTCGTAGGGCGAAGAGCATACGGCTCCGGATAACTTGCAGCTTATGGCTTGCGGCTTGCAGCTCCCCCGAAGGGGCCTACCAGCCCAGGGTTTCCTTGAGGAAGGGGATGGTCAGCTTGCGCTGGGCCTGCAGCGAGGCCTTGTCCAGTTCGTCCAGCAGGTCGAAGAGGAATTCCATGCTGCGCGCGCCGCGGGTGAGGATGAAGCGCCCGACTTCGTCGGTGAGGTGCAGGCCGCGGCGCGAGGCGCGCAGTTGCAGGGCGCGGAGCTTTTCCTCGTCGGTCAGCGGGTGCAGCTGGAAGATCAGCGAGAGGGTCAGCCGCGACTTCAGGTCGGGCAGCTTGACCGGCAATTCGCGCGGCGGCATCGAGGCCGCCAGCAGCAGGCGCCGGCCGGCGTCGCGCAGGCGGTTGAACAGGTGGAACAGCGCCTCTTCCCACTCCGGCAGGCCGGCCAGGGCCTCGATGTCGTCGAGGCAGACCAGCTCCAGCTGTTCCAGGTCGTCGAAGATCGCCGGGCCGTACTGCACCAGCTCGGCCATCGGCAGGTACACCGAGGTCTCGCCGTACTGCTCGAAGCGCAGGCAGGCCGCCTGCAGCAGGTGGCTGCGCCCCACGCCCTCGACGCCCCACAGATAGATGAGGCTTTCCGCCCAGCCGGCGTCGCAGTCGCACAGCCGCTCGACATACCCCAGCGCCGCGGCATTGGTGCCGGGGTAGAAGTTGGCGAAGGTGGCATCGTCGCGCAGACGGATGCCCAGGGGTAGCTGCATAGGTTGTTTCATGCCGGGCGGGGCTTTTCTTCGAAAACGCTTACAGTGAAGCCATACGGATCAAAAGTGTAACCAAATCATCATTTTGGCGCATCCGAAAAGGCGCCGGAGGCGCAGCATACTGCGAATCCGGCGCCAGGCCCACCCGCGGCGTGACTACCAGCGGAAGCGCATGACGTTGCTCGGCGCCGCAGGCTGCGCCGGCAGCGGCTGGCCATTGGCGTCGAGCGCCGGCTGGGCCGGCTCGGCCGGAGCCTCCTGCAGGTGCGCCAGGCCCAGTTGGGCGCGCAGCTGGTCGGGGCTGGCGTTGAGGCGGTATTGCAGGTTGTCGCCCTGGGCCAGGACCAGCTTCGCGCCCATCGGGTCGAGCAGCTTCTGCAGTTGGGCATAGCGTTCGAGGTTGGCCCCCTGCACCTGCAGGGTCAGGGCGCTGGCCGCGCCCGGCGCGCCGACGAAGCGCGGCGCCAGGCGCTGGCTGACCGCCAGCATCACGGCGTCGGCCAGGGCGTCCGGGCTATCGCCCTGGGCCTGGCCCTGTTCGCGCGAGTCGCCCAGCCACAGGCGCCATTGCGCCTGCCACTTGCCGCCGTCTTCCTTGGCGTCGACCGCCAGCAGGCCGTCGGCGGAATAGCGCTCGGAGGCGGCGCGCAGCGCGTCGGGCTGCGCGGCGGTGATGTTCTGCGCGGTGCCCACGCCCTGCTCGGAGAGGTCGGCCATCGGCAGCAACAGCGGCAGGCCGCGGCGCTGGGCGGCGCGGTTGAGCGGCGCGGCGCCTTCCTGGCTGTCGCCCACCAGGCTGCTGCCGGCGGCGCTTTCGTTCAGCCACCAGGCCAGCAGGCTCGGGCGGTTGGCACCCCAGACCGGCAGGCCGGCCTGGCGCAGGGCGTTGTTCACCGAGGTGGGGTCGAAGTCCACCACCAGGGCCAGCGGCGGGCCGTTCTCGTAGCCGTACTGGCTGATCAGTTGCTGCGGGTCCTTGAAGTAGCCGGCCAGCGCGCCGCTCTGGGCGGCGCGGGGATCACCGGTCAGGCGCAGCACCAGGGTCTGCAGCGCGCGGGACAGGCCGGCGCTGCGCTCGTCCGGCTGCTGCGAGGCCACCGGCTCGTGCACCTGGTAGAGGTTGCCCAGCGCGGCGGCGAAGGACGGCAGGCTGAGCAACGACAGGCAGAGGATCAACAGGCGGGCGGTAAATCGCATGACAGGCTCTCGACGAACGGAGTAAGGAAGGGAACGGCACCTGGCAAGCCCCTCCGGAAGGCCTATACCTTAAACAGCCCTCCGGTCAGCGGCAACAGCGCGAGATGGCCGCTGCTGGGCAAGCCTGATAAAATCCCGCGCCTCCCGCGAGGTCGCCGCGAATCCTTCGCGCCGCGGCCGGCAGACGAATCACTCCTTTCTACAGGCCTGGATACATGAGCAGCAAGCAACCCTCGTTGAGCTACAAGGACGCCGGTGTGGACATCGACGCCGGCGAAGCCCTCGTCGAACGCATCAAAGGCGTCGCCAAGCGCACCGCGCGTCCTGAAGTCATGGGCGGCCTGGGCGGCTTCGGCGCGCTCTGCGAGATCCCGGCCGGCTACAAGCAGCCGGTGCTGGTTTCCGGCACCGACGGCGTCGGCACCAAGCTGCGCCTGGCGCTGAACCTGAACAAGCACGACAGCATCGGCCAGGACCTGGTCGCCATGTGCGTCAACGACCTGGTGGTCTGCGGCGCCGAGCCGCTGTTCTTCCTCGACTACTACGCCACCGGCAAGCTCAACGTCGACGTCGCCGCCACCGTGGTGACCGGCATCGGCGCCGGCTGCGAACTGGCCGGCTGCTCGCTGGTCGGCGGTGAAACCGCCGAGATGCCCGGCATGTACGAGGGCGAGGACTACGACCTGGCCGGCTTCTGCGTCGGCGTGGTGGAAAAGGCCGAGATCATCGACGGCTCGAAGGTGGTCGCCGGCGACGCCCTGGTCGCCCTGCCCTCCTCCGGCCCGCACTCCAACGGCTACTCGCTGATCCGCAAGATCATCGAAGTCTCCGGCGCCGACATCGAAGCCACCCAACTCGACGGCAAGCCCCTGGCCGACCTGCTGATGGCGCCGACGCGCATCTACGTCAAGCCGCTGCTGCAGCTGATCGAGCAGACCGGCGCGGTCAAGGCCATGGCTCACATCACCGGCGGCGGCCTGCTGGACAACATCCCGCGCGTACTGCCGGACAACGCCCAGGCCGTGATCGACGTGGCCAGCTGGCAGCGCCCGGCGGTGTTCGACTGGCTGCAGGAGAAGGGCAATGTCGACGAGCACGAGATGCACCGCGTGCTGAACTGCGGCGTGGGCATGGTCATCTGCGTCGCCCAGGACCAGGTCGAGGCCACCCTCGCCTCCCTGCGCGCTTCCGGCGAGCAGCCCTGGGTCATCGGCCGCATCGACGCCTGCGCAGCGGACGCCGAACGCGTGGTGCTGAACAACCTGAAAGGCCACTGATGTCGCATCCTTGCAATGTCGTGGTGCTGATTTCCGGCTCCGGCAGCAACCTGCAAGCACTGATCGACAGCCTGGCCGACGGCGCCACGCCGGCAACCATCCGCGCGGTGATTTCCAACCGCGCGGACGCCTACGGCCTACAACGCGCCGCCGCCGCGGGCATCGCCACCGAGGTTCTGGACCACAAGGGCTTCGCCGACCGCGAAGCCTTCGACGCCGAGCTGATCCGCCGCATCGACGCCCACGCCCCGGACCTGGTGGTCCTGGCCGGCTTCATGCGCATCCTCAGCTCGGCCTTCGTGCGCCACTACCACGGCCGCCTGCTGAACATCCACCCCTCGCTGCTGCCCAAGTACAAGGGCCTGCACACCCACCAGCGGGCGCTGGAGGCCGGTGACGCCGAGCATGGCTGCTCGGTGCATTTCGTCACCGAGGAACTCGACGGCGGCCCTCTGGTCGTACAGGCGGCAATCCCGGTAGAGTCGCAAGACACGCCGGAGACGCTCGCCGCGCGGGTGCACGTGCAGGAGCACCTGATCTACCCGCTGGCCATGCGCTGGTTCGCCGAAGGCCGTTTGCGCCTGGGCGAGCGAGGCGCCATGCTGGATGGCCAGGCGTTGCCGGCCACCGGCTACCCGTTCCGAACCTAGGAGATTCGCGATGCGTAGAGTCCTGCTGTTCCTGATGGCCCTGCTGACGTTGCCGGCGTATGCCGCCTCGTTCCAGATCAAGCCGTTCGAGGCCAGCTACACCGCGGACTGGAAGCAGATGCCGCTGAGCGGGACCGCTTCCCGCAGCCTCAAGCAAGGCGACGGCGGCAACTGGGAACTCGACTTCCAGGCCTCCATGCTGCTCGCCAGCCTGAAGGAGAGCAGTTCCTTCAAGGTCGAAGGCGATACCTACCTGCCGCAGACCTACCACTGGGCCCGCGAGGGCCTGGGCAAGAACAAGTCCACCGACCTGCAGTTCGACTGGGCGCAGAAACAGGTCACCGGCAGCGACCGCGGCGACGCCGTGCGCCTGCCGCTGAACCGCGGCCAGCTCGACAAGTCCACCTACCAGTTGGTGCTGCAGCACGACGTCGCCGTCGGCAAGAAGAGCATGAGCTATCAGGTGATCGAGGGTACCGACACCGATACCTACGACTTCCGCGTGCTCGGCGAGGAGAAGGTCGCCACCCAGGCCGGCCAGATCGACGCCATCAAGGTCGAGCGCGTGCGCGACCCGACCAAGAGCAACCGCAAGACCGTCCTCTGGTTCGCCAAGGACTGGGACTACCTGCTGGTGCGCCTGTACCAGCAGGAGACCGACGGCAAGGAGTACCAGATCATGCTCAAGGACGGCACCGTCGACGGCAGGCAGGTCAAGGGCTCGTAACCTCGGGCAGCATGAAAAAAGCCGGGCATCCCAGGCTGTGTGAAAACCCGAGCGGCTCTTCGAAGAGTGCGTTCCTACGTGAAATCTGAAAAGGCTTGGCTATTCAGCCAACCCAGAATCCGCGTAGAAACGCGAAATCCAGGTTGTTTTTTAACCAGCTGGACCGATCCGGAGGTTTTCACACAGCCTGATCCGCCCGGCTTTTTCGTTTCCGCAGCTGTCACCACATGAGGTCGTCGGGCACCACGTAGTCCTTGTACGGATCGTCCTCGTCCGGCTCGCCGCTGGGCTCGTTGAGCAGCACCACGCGGCGCTCGTCGCGCTCCTGGATGCGCAGCGCGGCATCGCGCGGGACTATCTCGTAGCGCCCGTCGTAACTGACGATGGCCAGGCTGCCGCGGCTGAGCTTGTCGCGGATCAGGGCGTTCACCGCGATGCGCTTGACCTTCTTGGCGTCGACGAAGTTGTAGTAGTCGTCGCCCTCCATCCTGGGCAGGCGGGTGCCTTCGATCAGTTGCTTGACCTGCGCGGCGCGAGCCTTCTTCTCGGCTTTCTCCTGCTGCTGGCGGTTCAGCTCCTGGTCGCGGGCCTGTTTCTCGGCCTGGGCCTGCAACGCGGCCTGGCGCTGGCTGTCGTCCTTCTCGGCCTGGCCCTTGTGCTCCAGGCGCTGCTGTTTCTGCTTCTGCTTGCTGGCCTGCTTGGCCTGCTTTTCGTTGACCAGCCCGGCTTTCAGCAACTGGTCACGCAATGACATGCTCATTGGCTAACGACTCTCCGACAGCCTGCGAATATGACGCAGGACAATTCTGACGTGGCGGAAAATTCAGCGGCGACGCGCGCTGAGGGTATAATCCTCGGGCCTGTGTCGGCGTTGCGCAAGTGGCCGGCCGTTTTTCAGCCAAACAGGGCGGACTCGCCATCCCATGATCAAGCTCCTCGTCCTCGCGATCCTCGCCATCTTCCTCATCGCCATTCTCTACGTGCACCTGCGCGGCAAGGTACGCCTGCCGTTCCTGCGCCAGGTGGTCAACCACTCGGCCTGGTTCGCCCCGTACAACTCGCTGATGTACCTGAACTCCAGCGTACCCTCCAAGCCCTACCTGGACCGTGAGCGCTTCCCGGAACTCGACAAGCTGCGCGACAACTGGCAGATGATCCGCGAGGAAGCCGAGCAGCTGTTCGACGAGGGCTACATCCGCGACGCCCTGAACAACAACGAGGCGGGTTTCGGCTCCTTCTTCAAGAAGGGCTGGACGCGCTTCTACCTGACCTGGTACGACGGCCCCCTGCCCTCCGCACAGCGCCTGTGCCCGAAGACCGTGGAGCTGGTCAGCAGCATCCCCAACGTCAAGGGCGCGATGTTCACCCGCCTGCCGCCGAACAGCCACCTGAACAAGCACCGCGACCCCTACGCCGGCTCCCTGCGCTACCACCTGGGCCTGGCCACGCCGAACTCGGACAGTTGCCGCATCTTCGTCGACGGCCAACCCTACGCCTGGCGCGACGGCGAAGACGTGATGTTCGACGAGACCTTCGTGCACTGGGTGAAGAACGAGACGGACGAATCGCGCCTGATCCTCTTCTGCGACGTCGAGCGTCCGCTCAAGTCGCCGCTGCTGACGCGCATCAACCGCCGCGTCAGCGCCTTTCTCGGCCGCGCCACGGCGCCGCAGAACGTCGAGGGCGAGCGCGTCGGCGGGATCAACCAGGCCTACTCGGTGCTGATCCGCATCGGCAACGGCGTGGGTGGGCAGGTGAAGAAGTTCAAGCGCCGGTATCCCAAGGCTTACCGCATCGGTCGGCCGATTCTGGCGGTGCTGTTGCTGGTGTTGCTGATTCGCTGGATGTTCACGTAGGAGGTGCCGGCGCGCTTCGCGGATGAGATCCTACGGTTCCAGGAAGCACGGGTTTTCGTAGGATGGCGTTGAGCGAAGCGATACCCATCACCACGGCAGCATGGGTATCGCAAGCTCAACCCATCCTACGAAGAGCGCCTCAGCGCAAGACAGTTGCTCCTACAGGAAGCCCCGGCGAACCGGGGCTTTTTTCGTAACGCCGACCTAACTAACCACACCCAAGCGGATTCTTCTCCTCCCGCTTGGCCTCGCCCCAGAGCGCATCCAGCTCTTCCAGGCTGCATTCCTCGGCCTTGCGGCCCTGGTCGCGCAGGGCGGTCTCGATGTAGCGGAAGCGCCTTTCGAACTTGCCATTCGCCGCGCGCAGGGCGGTTTCCGGGTCGACCTTCAGGTGCCGGGCCAGGTTGACTACCACGAACAGCAGGTCGCCGATCTCCTCGGCCTGGGCTTCGGCATCGCCGTCGGCCATGGCTTCCAGCACTTCGTCCAGCTCTTCGCGCAGCTTGTCCACCACCGGCAGGGCTTCCGGCCAGTCGAAGCCGACCTGGGCCGCGCGCTTCTGCAGCTTGGCTGCGCGGCTGAGGGCCGGCAGCGCCACCGGCACGTCGTCCAGCAGCGACAGTTGCACCGGCTCGGCGGCCTTGGCCGCGCGTTCCTCGGCCTTGAGTTCTTCCCAGCGCTGCTTCACCGCCGCTTCCGCCAGCTTCGCCGCGTCGGGTTCGCCGTACAGGTCGCCGTCGGGGAACACATGGGGATGGCGGCGGACCAGCTTGGCGGTGATGCCGTGGACCACCGCGTCGAAGTCGAAGCGCTGCTCCTCGCGGGCCAGTTGGGCGTAGTAGACCACCTGAAACAACAGGTCGCCGGCCTCCTCGCGCAGGTGCTCGAAGTCGCCGCGCTCGATGGCGTCGGCGACCTCGTAGGCCTCCTCGATGGTGTAGGGGGCTATGCTCGCGTAGTCCTGCTTGAGGTCCCAGGGGCAGCCGTGCTGCGGGTCGCGCAGGCGCGCCATGAGGTACAGCAGGTCGTCGAGCTTATACATCCTTGCCACCCGCGCGGTCGCGCCGCGCCTCGATGATGTTGGGCAACTGCGAGATGCGCGCCAGCAGGCGGCCCAGGGAATCCAGGCCGGGGATCTCGATGGTCAGGCGCATGGTCGCGGTGTTGTCGTCCTTGTCCGAGCGGGTGTTCACCGCCAGCACGTTGATGCGCTCGTTGAGCAGCACCTGGGACACGTCGCGCAGCAGGCCGGAGCGGTCGTAGGCGCGGATGACGATGTCCACCGGGTAGGTCTGCACCGGCACCGGGCCCCAGCTCACCTGGATCATCCGCTCCGGCTCGCGGCCGGCCAGTTGCAGCACGGTGGCGCAATCCTGGCGGTGGATGGTGACGCCGCGGCCGAGGGTGATGTAGCCGACGATCGGGTCGCCCGGCAGCGGCTGGCAGCAACCGGCCATCTGCGTCAGCAGGTTGCCCACGCCCTGGATCTGGATGTCGCCGCGCTTGCCGTGGCCCAGGCGGCTGGGCTTGCGCGGGATGAGTTCGAGCTGCTCGTTGCCACGCTCCGGCTCCACCAGGGCCTGGGCGTAGTTGACCACGTGGGCCAGGCGCAGGTCGCCGGCGCCGAGGGCCGCGAACAGGTCCTCGCCGGTCTTGTAGTTGGCCTTCTCGGCCAGCTTCTCGAAGTCCACCGGCGGCAGCGCCAGGCGCCCCAGTTCGCGCTCGAGCATGGCCTTGCCGGCGGCGACGTTCTGGTCGCGGGCCTGCAGCTTGAACCAGTGGACGATCTTCGCCCGCGCCCGCGAGGTGGTGACGTAGCCGAGGTTCTGGTTCAGCCAGTCGCGGCTCGGGCCGCTGTGCTTGCCGGTGATGATCTCCACCTGCTCGCCGGTCTGCAGGCTGTAGTTCAGCGGCACGATGCGCCCGTTGATCTTGGCGCCGCGGCAGTTGTGGCCCACCTCGGTGTGCACGCGGTAGGCGAAGTCCAGCGGCGTGGAGCCCTTGGGCAGGTCGATGGCGTGGCCGTCGGGGGTGAACACGTACACCCGGTCCGGCTCGATGTCCACGCGCAGCTGCTCGGCCAGGCCGCCGATGTCGCCCAGTTCCTCGTGCCACTCCAGGACCTGGCGCAGCCAGGAGATCTTCTCCTCGTAGTGGTTGGAGCCGGACTTGACGTCGGTGCCCTTGTAGCGCCAGTGCGCGCACACGCCCAACTCGGCTTCCTCGTGCATGGCGTGGGTGCGGATCTGCACTTCCAGCACCTTGCCCTCGGGGCCGATCACCGCGGTGTGCAGCGAGCGGTAGCCGTTTTCCTTGGGGTTGGCGATGTAGTCGTCGAATTCCTTGGGGATGTGCCGCCACAGGGTGTGCACGATGCCCAGCGCGGTGTAGCAGTCGCGCATCTCCGGGACCAGCACGCGCACCGCGCGCACGTCGTAGATCTGGCTGAAGTCCAGGCCCTTGCGCTGCATCTTCCGCCAGATCGAGTAGATGTGCTTGGCGCGGCCGGACAGGTCGGCCTTGATGCCGGTGGCGGCCAGGGCGTCCTTGAGCTGCTGCATCACGGTGGCGATGTACTGCTCGCGGTCCAGGCGGCGCTCGTGCAGCAGCTTGGCGATCTGCTTGTACTGGTCGGGCTCCAGGTAGCGGAAGGACAGGTCCTCCAGCTCCCACTTGATGTGGCCGATGCCCAGGCGGTGCGCCAGCGGCGCGTAGATGTCGAACACCTCGCGGGCGACGCGCATGCGCTTCTCCTCGTCGGCGTTCTTCACTGCGCGGATGGCGCAGGTGCGCTCGGCCAGCTTGATCAGCGCGACGCGCACGTCGTCGACCATGGCCACCAGCATCTTGCGCAGGTTCTCGATCTGCGCCTGGGTGCCCAGCACCATGGACTGCCGCGGGTTGAGGCTGGCGCTGATCGCCGCCATGCGCAACACGCCCTCGATCAGCTTGGCCACCACCGGGCCGAAGCGCTGCTGCACTTCCTCCAGCTTGACCTTGCCCTCGCGGACGCCACGGTAGATCACCGCGGCCACCAGCGACTCCTGGTCCAGCTTGAGGTCGGCGAGGATCTCGGCGATCTCAAGGCCGGTCTGGAAGCTCGAAGTGCCATCGGCCCAGGCGGCTTCCACCTGGCTGACCGCCTTGTTCTCGGCCTCGCGGGCGAACTCGCAGGCCTCCAGCAGGACCTTGCGATCCAGCACCGGGACCAGGGTCTGGACGTGGTCCAGCCAGGCCTCGAGGTTGATGCTGCCGTCGGTGTTGACCGGCTGGTGCGCTCTCACCTGTACCATCTTGTCTACCCTTCCCCACGGTGTGCCGTGGCACACCGCTCGACTGCGCCGGCCTTTCTGGCGTGGGCCGGTCGGATTGCGCAGGTCGTCCTAACCTGCCTCGAACAGAGCCATCGCCTCCACATGCGCCGTCTGCGGGAACATGTCGAGGATTCCGGCACGCTTCAGGCGATAGCCCTGACGGGCCAGTTCGCCGGCGTCGCGCGCCAGGGTCGCCGGATTGCAGGACACATAGAGTACCCGCTCGGCGCCCAGTTCACGCATGCCCCGTGCCATCTCGAGCGCGCCATCACGCGGCGGATCGAGCAGCACGGCGGAAAATCCCTTGGCCGCGTCCCCGGCGAACCAGCGCGCCGCGGACAGCGGCTGCGCCAGGTCGGCCTGGTGGAACACGGCGTTGTCCAGGCCATTGGCCCGGGCGTTGGCCGCGGCGCGCGCGACCATGCTTTCCACGCCTTCCACGCCCACCACGCAGGCGGCGCTTCGGGCCAGCGGCAGGGCGAAATTGCCCAGGCCACAGAACAGGTCTAGCACCCGTTCCGCTGGTGCGGGGGCCAACCAGTCGAGAGCCTGCGCGACCATGGCCGCGTTGACCGGCTCGTTGACCTGGACGAAGTCCCCCGGCCGGTAGGCCAGGGTCAGGTCCCAGGCGTCCAGGCGGTAGCCCAGGCGCTCTTCGCCATCGGCCGGCGTCGGCTCGCCGTCGCCCTGCAGCCACAGCTGCACATCCCGTGCCGAACAGAAGGCCCGGAGGCGTTCGAGGTCGGCGGCGGGCAGAGGTTCGGTGTGGCGCAGCAGCAGGGCGCAGGCGGTGCCGTGGAACAGCTCGACGTGGCCGATGGCCCGCGGCCGCTGGCCCCCCTGCAGCAGCGCCGGCAACGCGCGGGCCAGCGCCTGCAGTTCGGGCACCAGCACCAGGCAATCGTCGAAGGCGACGATGGCCTGGCTGGCGGCGGCGCGGAACCCCACTTCCAGGCGCTGGGCCTTGGCATCCCAGCGCACGGCGATGCGGGCCCGGCGGCGGTAGCCGAATTCGGGGCCGGCCAGGGGCGCTGCCCACTCTTCCGGGACGATGTCGCCGAAGCGCTGCAGTTGCTCGGCCAGGGTGCGCTGCTTGAGCGCCAATTGTCCGGCGTGGGGCAGGTGCTGCAGGGTACAGCCACCGCACTTGCCGGCTACCGTACAGGGTTCGGCGCGGCGCTCCGGCGCGGCGGCCAGGATGCGTTCGCCGCGGGCGTCCACCACCTGGCTGCGCGCGGCCAGCACGCGGGCCTCGACCTCTTCCCCGGGCAGCGCGCCGGCGACGAACCAGGTGCGCCCTTCCAGGTGCGCGATGCCGCGGCCGTCGTGGGCCAGGCGCTCGATGCGCAGGCGCTGCTTCTTGCCCACCGGCACGCCGGCGTTGCGGGCGCCGCCGCTGGGCTGGAAGCGCAGGCCGCTTCTGTGCTTGGCCATGTCAGCTGGGGTCGTAGATTCCGGAGGACAGGTAGCGGTCGCCGCGGTCGCAGATGATTGCCACCAGCACCGCGTTCTCCAGTTCGCGGGACAGGCGCAGCATGGCCGCCACCGCACCGCCGGAGGACACGCCGCAGAAGATGCCTTCCTCGCGGGCCAGGCGGCGCATCACGTCCTCGGCCTCGCTCTGGTGCATGTCCACCACGCGGTCGACGCGGCTGGCGTCGAAGATCTTCGGCAGGTATTCCTGCGGCCAGCGGCGGATGCCGGGGATGGACGAGCCTTCCATCGGCTGCAGGCCGACGATCTGCACCGCCGGGTTCTGCTCCTTGAGGTAGCGCGACACGCCCATGATGGTGCCGGTGGTGCCCATGGAGCTGACGAAGTGGGTGATCTCGCCGTTGGTCTGGCGCCAGATCTCCGGGCCGGTGCCCTGGTAGTGAGCCACCGGGTTGTCGCCGTTGGCGAACTGGTCCAGCACCTTGCCCTTGCCTTCGCGCTGCATCTGGTCGGCCAGGTCGCGGGCGCCTTCCATGCCCTGCTCCTTGCTCACCAGGATCAGCTCGGCGCCGTAGGCGGTCATGGCCGCCTTGCGTTCGGCGGTGGAGTTGTCCGGCATGATCAGGATCATGCGGTAGCCCTTGATCGCCGCGGCCATGGCCAGGGCGATGCCGGTGTTGCCGGAGGTGGCCTCGATCAGGGTGTCGCCGGGGTGGATGTCGCCACGCAGCTCCGCGCGGGTGATCATCGACAGCGCCGGGCGGTCCTTCACGGAGCCGGCCGGATTGTTGCCTTCGAGTTTCACCAGCAGGGTGTTGGAGGTTTCCCCGGGCAGGCGCTGCAGGCGCACCAGCGGAGTATTGCCGATGCACTCGGCGATGGTGGGGTACTGCACGGTCATGGAGTCGCTCGTCGTCAGCAAGGCCAATCTGGATAGCGGCCTATGATACCGGTAAACCGCCGCCGGCCATATCGGCAAGCGCAGCGAGTGGCATCGGCGGCGGCATCCGCGCCTGCCTCGCCGCCCCGGATTCCTTGCTCGGAGACCGGAACATCCGCGTAGGAAATCTCCGCAATTAACATGCTGCCACAATGCGTTCCAGCCCCCATGAGCCGGGCGCTGCAGTGCGATTTCAGGCCTCTGCGGACATATGCAGTAACTTTCATGAAGATGAAAATGATTTGCGTTACCGACAGGCTCCGCCGCCATCACGAGCAGTCAGGAGCCTACCGATGTCCATTCCTCTTTCCCGCACTTCCCTGGCCGGCGCCATCGCCCTGGCCATGGCCGGCCAGGCCCAGGGCAACGACACCCTGAGCCTGGGCGACACCGTGGTCACCGCCGCCGGCTACGAACAGAAAGTCACCGAGGCGCCAGCCAGCATCAGCGTGCTGACCCGCGAGGAACTGCAAGAGAAGCGCTACAGCAACCTGGCCGAGGCCCTGGAAGACGTCGAAGGCGTCGACATCGGCCAGAGCACCGGCAAGACCGGCGGCCTGAACATCAGCATCCGCGGCCTGCCCAGCGACTACACCCTGGTGCTGATCGACGGCCGCCGGCAGAACAGCGCCGGCAACATCACCCCCAACGGCTTCGGCGAGACCTCCACCAGCTTCATGCCGCCGCTCTCGGCCATCGAGCGCATCGAGGTGATCCGCGGCCCCATGTCCACCCTCTACGGCTCCGACGCCATGGGCGGGGTGGTCAACATCATCACCCGCAAGGTGGCCCGCGAATGGGGCGCCAGCCTCAGCCTCGACCACACCGTCCAGGAACACCGCGACTACGGCGACAGCAGCGGCACCAGCCTCTACGCCAGCGGCCCGCTGGTGGCCGACCGGCTCGGCCTGAACCTGCGCGGCAGCTTCTTCGACCGCAGCGCCTCGGACCTGAGCTTCGACGACGGCGCCACCGTCAGCCGCCGCGGCGCCTCCCCGGTGGAAGGCCAGAACTACAACATCGGCAGCCGCCTGACCTTCACCCCCAACGCCGAGCACGACATCTCCCTGGACTTCGAGCGTGGCCGCCAGGCGTACAACAACGACGACTGCCAGTTGGGCACCCTCGACGGCAAGGCCGGCGGCAGCGCCACCGACGGTTGCAACCGCGACGCACCGACGCGCGCCAACGGCTACAAGGACGAACTGCGCTTCGAGCGCGACCAGTTCGCCCTCTCCCACACCGGCCGCCTGGGCTTCGGCACCCTGGACAGCAGCCTGACGCACAGCACCACCGAGACCATCGGGCGCACCATCCCCGGCACCGTCGGGCGGCCCTACAGCGGCTACCCGTCGATCGTCGGCGGCGACGACCGCACCCTCAAGTCCACCGACCTGGTGCTGGACAGCAAGCTGGTGATGCCCCTGGGCGAGGCGCACATGTTCACCCTCGGCGGCCAGTACTGGGACGCGAAGGTCGAGGACGGCATCGCCACCGAGGAATTCCAGCAGAGTTCCTGGGCGCTGTTCGCCGAGGACGAGTGGCGCCTGCGCCAGGACCTGGCGCTGACCCTCGGCGGCCGCTACGAGGACCACGAGGCCTTCGGCGGGCACTTCAGCCCGCGCGCCTACCTGGTGTGGAACACCACCGACAGCTGGACGCTCAAGGGCGGCGTCAGCCAGGGCTACAAGACGCCCACGCTGAACCAGCTGCACGACGGCATCAACGGCGTCAGCGGCCAGGGCCAGATCCTCACCATCGGCAGCCCCGACCTGGACCCGGAAACCAGCACCAACACCGAATTCGGCGTCTACTACGACAACCTCGCCGACTTCAACGCCAACCTCACGCTGTTCCACACCCGCTTCAAGGACAAGATCGACAGCGGCACCCCGATCCCCAACTGCAACTCGCCGGACGCGCCGAACCAGGCCGGCTGCATCGACATGGGCAGCAGCTTCCTGCAGGAGAACTTCGCCCAGCAGGTGAACATCGGCAAGGCCCGCACCCAGGGCGTGGAACTGGCCGGACGCTGGGCCTTCGCCCCGGCCCTGAGCGCCTCGCTGAACTACACCTACACCGACAGCGAGCAGCTCAGCGGCGATGACAAGGGCGCCCCGCTGACCAACACCCCGCGACACATGGCCAACCTGCGCCTGGACTGGCAGGCCAGCGAGCGCCTGAAGCTCTGGCTGAAGGGCGAATACCACGGCGAGCGGGCGCGCTTCACCGCGCGCTACGCCAACCTCAACGCGACCAACCAGGCCATCGCCGACCAGTTGGGCGACCTCGACGCCTACCAGGTGTTCCACCTCGGCGGCTCGTTCAAGGCCACGCGCAACCTGACGCTGAACGCCACCCTGTACAACCTGTTCGACAAGGACTTCCTCGGCGGCGACTCCTACACCGCCGCCAACGGCACCACGGGCTGGGCCTCGCACTACATCCAGGGCAGCGCGGGGACCAGCGGCACCCTGGAGGAAGGGCGCCGGCTGTGGCTGTCGGCGGTGATGGAGTTCTGACGACCGCCGGTCGCCTGGCGCCGCACGGCGTCAGGCGGCCGGCAGGCGCAGGTGCATGCGCAGGCCGGGGTTGCCGCGCTCGGCCCAGAGTTCGCCGCCCTGCAGGCGGATGGCGCTGCGGGCGATGCTCAGGCCCAGGCCGAAGCCCTCGCCGGAACGCGCCGCGGAAAGGCGGGTGAAGGGCAGGAAGATGCGTTCCAGGTCGGCGGCCTCCACCCCCGGCCCCCGGTCGGCCAGGCAGAGGTGCCAGTAGTCGCCTTCGCGCTGGCCGAGCAGGCGGACGCAACCGCCCTCCGGGGAATGCCGGATGGCATTGCGCAGCAGGTTCTCCAGGGCCTGCGCCAGGCCATTGAGGTGACCGCGGACGACGCAGTCCGCGGGCACCTCGCAGTGGAAGCGCGAAGGCGCCCAGCCGGACTCGAAGCCGGCGTCCTCCACCAGCAGTTCCCACAACGGCAGAATGGCGACGTCCTCCAGCGGCAGGCGCGGCCGCTCGGTGTCCATCCAGGCCAGCTCCAGGGTGTTGGCCACCAGCCGCTGCATGACTTCCACCTCGCGCTCCAGGCGCAGGCGCAGCGGGTCCTCGGCCGGCGCGCTCTCGGCGGCGACGCGCAGGCGGCTGAGCGGCGTGCGCAGCTCGTGGGACAGGTCGCGCAGCAACTGGCGCTGGAACTCCACGTGGCCGCTCAGGCGCTGGGCCATGTGGTCGAAGGCGCGGCCCAGCTCGCCCAGCTCGTCGCGGCGGACGCTGACCTCGCGGGCGGCGCCCGAGCCCAGGTCGTCGGCGCGCAGCGCGTTGGCGTGCTCGCGCAGGCGCGCCAGCGGGTGGATCAACTGGCGATAGAGCAGCCCGCACAGCAGCAGCGCCAGCGCGGCGGGCACCACCCCATGGGTGAAGATCCGCGCCAGCGTGGAGTAGCCGGCGGGCTTGAAGCGTTGCGGCAGTTGCAGCACCAGGCGGCCGTCGGCGGGGTGCTCGGGGAAGGGAATGCCGATGTAGGGCAGGCTCCGGCTGCGGTTGCTCACCGGCCAGTCCAGGCCGCGCTGGAAGGTCAGGCGCGTGGCCTCCTCGATGCTCAGCGGCTGGCTGCCCAGGGGCTGCAGGCGGCCGTCCAGCGCCACCATCCAGGTCTGCTCTCTGGCCCGCATGCGTGCCAGCCAGTCGTCCACCGCGGCCTCGCCGCCGGCGTTCCAGGCCCGTTCCAGGTCGGCCGCGTAACCGCGGAGCACGGCCTGGGCCTGGGTATCGAGGAAATAGCCGCGGCGCTCGACCTGGCGGCCCCAGGTCCAGGACAGCCAGATCAGCACCAGGCAGAGCAGCACCACCGGCACCGCCAGGCGCCAGAACAGCGAATGGCGGCTGGGCAGTACCTGGCGCGCGCGCCGCTCACTCGGCGCTAGCGAAAACATAGCCCTTGCCCCAGACCGCGCGCAGTTGATGGCGCGCATAACCGATGGACTGCAGCTTGCGGCGCAGGTGGCTGACGTGCATGTCCAGGCCGCGGTCGTGGGCGGTGTAGCCACGGTTCAGCACGTGCTGGTAGAGGAACGGCTTGCTCAGGGTTTCGTCGACGTTGCCGAGGAAGGTTTCCAGCAGGCGCTGCTCGGTGGCGGTGAGCGCCGCGGACTGGCCTTCCCAGGCCACCTCGCAGGGTTCCTCGCTCAGCCGCAGCCCTGCGTCCGCGGGGCCGGCCGGCAGCAGGCTGCCGCGCTCCAGGGCGACGCGGCGGAGGATGGCGTCGATGCGCACGTTCAGCTCCGCCAGGCTGAAGGGCTTGGGCAGGTAGTCGTCGGCGCCCTGGGAGAAACCGGCGATGCGGTCCTGCTCGGCGCCCAGGGCGGACATCAGGATCACCGGCACGCGCTGCTCGCGGCGCAGCTGGCGCAGGGCCTCCAGGCCGCTGCAGCCGGGCAGCATGACGTCCAGCAGGACCAGGTCGAAGGCCTCGCTCAGCGCCTGGTCGAGCCCCTCGCGGCCGTCGCGGCACCAGGTCACGGCGAAGCCGCGCTGGCTCAGGTGGCTGTGCAGGTGGGCGCCCAGGGTAGGGTCGTCCTCGATGGTCAGCAGGCGGGGTTGGCTGGTGGCGGTCGGCGTCATGACAAACAAGACTTATTCGCGAACGACAAGTATTCATGACAGCGCCTGCCCAGGGCAAGCGCAGCCGTCCGGCGGTCAATGTTCGGGATTCCCGCCCGGCGACCCGCTAAACTGCCCCGAAACCGTTTGGGAGGACGCGCGTGTTCAAGGATCTCGGCATCAAGGGGCGGGTGCTGCTGCTCACCCTGCTGCCCACCAGCCTGCTGACGCTGGTGCTGGGCGGCTACTTCACCTGGGTGCAGCTGTCGGACATGCGCGTGCAACTGATCGAGCGCGGCCAGCTGATCGCCGAACAGCTCGCCCCGCTGTCGGCCTCCGCTCTGGACCACGGCGACCTGCCGCTGCTGGAGCGGATCGCCAACGAGGCCCTGGACCAGCCCGACGTGCGCGCGGTGACCTTCCTCAACCCCGACCGCGTGCGCCTGGTGCATGCCGGGCCGAGCATCCTCACCCCCATGCCCAGCGGCGACGGCAGCCACCTGAGCCTGGTCAGCAGCCTGGACACTACGCACTTCCTGCTGCCGGTGCTGGGCCGCCACCGCAGCCTGTCCAGCACCCCGGAAGAGGACGCCAACCGCCTGCTCGGCTGGGTCGAGCTGGAACTCTCGCACCACGGCACCCTGCTGCGCGGCTACCGCAGCCTGTTCACCAGCCTGCTGCTGATCGTCACCGGGCTGGTGGTCACCGCCCTGCTCTCCCTGCGCATGAGCCGCGCCATCAGCGCGCCCCTGGGGCAGATCGCCCAGGGCGTCGCGCAGCTCAAGGAAGGCCGCCTGGAAACCCGCCTGCCGGCCCTGGGCAGCCACGAGCTGGACGAGCTGGCCGCGGGCATCAACCGCATGGCCGAGGCGCTGCAGAGCGCCCAGGAAGAGATGCAGCACAACATCGACCAGGCCACCGAGGACGTGCGGCAGAACCTGGAGACCATCGAGATCCAGAACATCGAACTGGACCTGGCGCGCAAGGAGGCCCTGGAGGCCAGCCGCATCAAGTCCGAGTTCCTGGCCAACATGAGCCACGAGATCCGCACCCCGCTCAACGGCATCATCGGCTTCACCAACCTGCTGCAGAAAAGCGACCTGACCGTGCGCCAGCAGGACTACCTGGGCACCATCCAGAAGTCCGCCGAGAGCCTGCTGGGGATCATCAGCGAGATCCTCGACTTCTCCAAGATCGAGGCCGGCAAGCTGATCCTCGAGAACATCCCGTTCAACCTCCGCGAGCTGGTCCAGGACACCCTCACCATCCTCGCCCCGGCCGCCCACGAGAAGCGCCTGGAGCTGGTCAGCCTGATCTACCGCGACACCCCGCTGAACCTGGTGGGCGACCCGCTGCGCCTGAAGCAGGTGCTGACCAACCTGGTGAGCAACGCCATCAAGTTCACCCACGAAGGCACCATCGCCGTGCGCGCCATGCTCGAGGACGAGAACGACGAGCGCGCGCAGCTGCGCATCAGCGTGCGCGACACCGGCATCGGCCTGACCAACGCCGACCTGCGCGCGCTGTTCCAGGCCTTCAGCCAGGCCGACAACTCGCTGTCGCGGCAGGCCGGCGGCACCGGCCTGGGGCTGGTGATCTCCAAGCGCCTGATCGAGCAGATGGGCGGCGAGATAGGCGTGGACAGCAGCTCCGGCGAGGGCTCGGAATTCTGGATCAGCCTGAGCCTGCCCAAGGCCCGCGAGGACAGCGACGACAACCTGCCTGCGCCGCCCAGCGGCCACCACGTGGCGCTCTGCGAACCCCATGAGCTGACCCGCGCCGCGCTGCACCACCAGTTGGAGGACTGCGGCCTGGAAGTGCACGAGTTCGAGGACCTCGACGCCCTGCGCGCGGCCCTGGACAAGCCCTCCGACGCCGGCAGCGCGCCGATCGGGCTGGCGGTGCTCGGCGTCAACCTCGCCGACAGCCAGCCGGACGTGCTGCGCCAGACCATCCGCGACTTCGAGTTCAAGGGCTGCAAGACCCTGGTGCTCTGCCCCACCGTCGACCAGTCGCAGTACAACGCCGTGCTGCCCGAGGGCCAGGTGCAGAGCAAACCGGCCTGCACGCGCAAGCTGCAGCACGCCCTCGACCAGCTCCTGCACCTGCGCCCGGCGCGCCAGGACAAGCCCTCGCCGCGGGCCGAGCGCCAGGTGCCGCACCTGCTGTGCGTCGACGACAACCCGGCCAACCTGCTGCTGGTGCAGACGCTGCTTTGCGACCTGGGCGCGGAAGTCACCGCGGTGGACAACGGCCTGGCCGCGGTGGAAGCGGTGCAGCGCGAGCGTTTCGACCTGGTCTTCATGGACGTGCAGATGCCCGGCATGGACGGCCGCCAGGCCACCGAGGCGATCCGCCACTGGGAAGCCCAGCGCGAGGTCAGCCCGGTGCCCATAGTCGCTCTCACCGCCCACGCCCTGGCCAACGAGAAGCGCGCCCTGCTGCAGGGCGGCATGGACGACTACCTGACCAAGCCCATCGACGAGCGCCAACTGGCCCAGGTGGTGCTCAAGTGGACCGGCCTGGCCCTGGCCGGCCGCGGCGTGGCGGCCCAGGGCGCGCGCTTCGCCGCCGACGGCCTGGCCGTGCTCGACCCCGAGGAAGGCCTGCGCCTGGCCGCCGGCAAGGCCGACCTGGCCGCCGACATGCTGGCCATGCTGCTCGCCTCCCTGGCCGCCGACCGCCAGGCCATCCGCCTGGCCCGCGAGCGCAACGACCGCGCCACCCTGATCGAGCGCGTGCACCGCCTGCACGGCGCCACCCGCTACTGCGGCGTGCCGCAACTGCGCGGCGCCTGCCAGCGCGCGGAAACCCTGCTCAAGCAGAACGACCCGCAGGCCGGCGCCGCGCTGGAGGACCTGGACCACGCCATCGGCGAACTGACCCGCGCCACCGAAAGCCATACCGGGCAGCGCACGCCCCACGACACCCATTGAGGCCGGCCATGCGCATCATCCTGTTCAGCAGCCAGAACTACGACCGCGAGAGCTTCCTCGCCGCCAACCCCGGGCACGGCTTCGAACTGCACTTCCAGCAGAGTCCGTTGCGCCCGGACACCGCCGCCCTGGCCATGGGCTTCGAGGTGGTCTGCCCGTTCGTCAACGACGACCTCTCGCGGCCGGTGCTGGAGCAACTGGCGGCCGGCGGCACGCGGCTGATCGCCCTGCGCTCGGCCGGCTACAACCACGTCGACCTGGCCGCCGCCCACGCCCTGGGCCTGACCGTGGTGCGGGTGCCGGCCTACTCGCCGCACGCGGTGGCCGAGCACGCCGTGGGGCTGGTCCTGGCCCTGTGCCGGCACCTGCACCGCGCCTACAACCGCACCCGCGAAGGCGACTTCTCGCTGCACGGCCTGACCGGCTTCGACCTGCACGGCAAGACCGTCGGCGTGGTCGGTAGCGGCCAGATCGGCCAGGTGTTCGCGCAGATCATGCGTGGCTTCGGCTGCCAGGTGCTGGCCTACGATCCCTACCCCAACCCGGCCATCGAGGCCCTCGGCGGGCGTTTCGTCGGCCTTGACCAACTGCTGGCCGAGTCAGACATCATCAGCCTGCACTGCCCGCTCAACGACGCCACCCGCCACCTGGTCAACGCCGACAGCCTGCAGCGCATGAAGCGCGGCGCCATGCTGATCAACACCGGCCGCGGCGCCCTGGTGGACACCCCGGCGCTGATCGAGGCGCTCAAGAGCGGCCAACTGGGCTACCTGGGGCTGGACGTCTACGAGGAGGAAGCGGAAATCTTCTTCGCCGACCGCTCCGACCTGCCGCTGCAGGACGACGTGCTGGCGCGCCTGCTGACCTTCCCCAACGTGATCATCACCGCGCACCAGGCCTTCCTCACCCGCGAGGCGCTGGCGGCCATCGCCGGGACTACGCTGGACAACATCGGCGCCTGGCGCCAAGGTGCCCCTGTCAACCTCGTCGCCCCCTGAGCCCCGGGGCCGTGGCCACGCCGCCACGGTCGCGAGTCCGGGCCACTTCCCCTACTATGGGCGGACTTTCGGAGGACCCATGGCTCAACACGATTTCCGCTACAACCTGCTCAACCCACAACACACGCTGAACGAATGCCGCGCGCTCGGGCCGGGCCTCTACCAGGTCACCGGCAACGGTGGCTCGATCCAGAACGGCGACACCCTGCTGGTCAGCCTCAAGGGCAGCCGCGACCTGAGCATGACGCTGACGGTGGACAAGGTGCGCCACCTGATCAACCCGCCGGGGCAATGGACCGCGGTGGCCAAGGGCCCGGTGTTCAAGGAACTGTCGATCCTCAACTGGCAGGTCAAGTGCGACGGTTGCGGGACCATGCTGGACTTCGAGTTCGCCGTCGACGCCAGCCTCGGCAAGCCCGCCCATGCCCCCGCCGCCACCGCTCGGATCACCGAACTAGGCTGGACGGTGGACGGCGACCGCCACCTCTGCCCCGCCTGCCAGGCCCGGGGGAACCCATGAACAAGACGCTGACGACCCTGCTTGGCGCCCTGCTGCTGGCCGGCTGCGCCCAGCACCCGACGGAACCCGAAAGCGACCAGGCCTACCGCGTGGAATGGATCGGCAAGCGCCCGCTGGTGGGCCGCAGCCACGTCAGCCTGACCTTCGACGGCCAGGGCCGCGCCTTCGGCAACGCCGGCTGCAACCACTGGTTCGCCAGCTACCAGCTGGACGGCGAAACGCTGAGCTTCGGCCAGCCCGGCAGCACCCGGCGGATGTGCGCGCCGGCGCTGATGGAGCAGGAGCAGCGGTTCTTCCAGGCGCTGGGCGAAGTGCAGCGCTGGGAAATCACCGACAAGGGCGAACTGCGCCTGCTCTCGGCCGACAGCCGCGTGCTGCGGATGTGGCCGGAGGATTAAGGCGCCCAGCGGCTCTTCGTAGGATCGAGGGGGACGCCTAGTTCTTGCTCGCGAACGAGGCGTCCGGGGACTCTGTCGCCAGGCCTGAAAGCGCCCTTGCCGGCGCAATCGCGGATAAATCCGCTACGAGGGGAATGCCTACGCTGTTTTTTCTCAATGCCGGCCATGCACCCCGGGCACGTGCAGGTGCCCGGCCTCGGCGCAGGCTTCCGGCACCGCCGAGGGCTCGGCGGGCAGCTGCAGTTCGCGGAGGATGCCGCAGTCCTCGCTGTTGCCGCTGCCGCTGCAGCGGGCGCGCAGCTCCTGCAGTTGCTGGCGCAGCGACTGCAGCTCGGCGATGCGCACTTCCACGTGGTGCAGGTGCTCGTCGATCAGCCGGTTGGCGGTGCCGCAGTCGGACTCGGGGCGGTCGCGCAGGCCGAGGAGGATGCGGATTTCCTCCTGGGTCATGTCCAGCGAGCGGCAGTGGCGGATGAACGACAGCCGCTCGACGTGGGCGTTGTCGTATTGCCGGTAGTTGCCGCCGGTGCGCGCCGGCTCCGGCAGCAAGCCCTCGCGCTCGTAGTAGCGGATGGTCTCCACCGGGCAGCCGGTCAGTTTCGCCAGTTCACCGATCTTCATCAGCCTTTCCTCCCGGAACCGCTTGACTCTGTAGTTGCTACAGGGTGTGCAATCGCAAGCATACCGTCAAATGGGAAACGACCTGATGACCGACGCCAACAGCCGCCAGCCTGGATGCGGGCCCTGCTGCCACGACCACGCCCCCGCCGCCGTGCATCGCCATGAACACGAGCATGGGCATGACCACCACCACGAGCGCCCGCGCCACGCCGAACCGGCGCTGGGCGCCGCCGCAGCAGCCGCCACCGGTGAGCTGCGCTGGAGCAGCCTGCGCATCGAGGCCATGGACTGCCCCACCGAAGAGCGCCTGCTGCGCGACGCCCTGGGCAAGCTGCCGGCGGTGGAGCAGCTGGAATTCAACCTGATGCAGCGCCTGCTCAAGGTGCAGCACCGCTTCGACAGCCTGGAGCCGCTGCAGAAGCTGGTCGCCTCCCTGGGCATGCAGGCCGAGGCCGTGGAAGACGGCCAGCCGCTCGCCAGCGCCCCGGCCAGGCACAAGCCCTGGTGGCCGCTGGCCCTGGCCGGGGTGCTGGCGCTGGCTGCGGAAGTCTGCGAGTGGTTCGCCCTCGGCCCGCAGTGGCTGGTGGCAGCCCTGGCCGTGGCGGCCATCCTCGGCGCCGGCCTGCCGACCTACCGCAAGGGCTGGATCGCCCTGAAGAACCGCGACCTGAACATCAACGCGCTGATGAGCATCGCCGTGACCGGCGCCATGCTCATCGGCCAGTGGCCGGAAGCGGCCATGGTCGCGGTGCTGTTCGCCATCGCCGAGCTGATCGAGGCGCGCTCCCTGGAACGCGCGCGCAGCGCCATCCGCGGCCTGCTGCAACTGGCCCCGGAACAGGCCACGGTGCTGCGCGACGGGCAGTGGCGGGACGTGCCGGCCAAGTCGGTGGCCGTGGGTGAGCGCGTGCGCGTGCGCCCCGGCGAGCGCATCGCCCTCGATGGCGAGGTGGTCGACGGCCGCTCCAGCGTCAACCAGGCGCCCATCACCGGCGAGAGCCTGCCGGTGGAAAAACAGGCCGGTGAAACCCTGTTCGCCGGCAGCATCAATGGCGAGGGCGCGCTGGAATACGCGGTGAGCCGCGGCGCCGACGACAGCACCCTGGCGCGGATCATCCACGCCGTGGAGCAAGCCCAGGGCTCGCGGGCGCCGACGCAGCGCTTCGTCGATCAGTTCGCACGCATCTACACGCCGGTGGTGATCCTCATCGCCATCGCCACCGCGCTCATCCCGCCGCTGGCCTTCGGCGGCGCCTGGCTCGACTGGGTGTACCGCGCCCTGGTGCTGCTGGTGATCGCCTGCCCCTGCGCGCTGGTGATCTCCACTCCGGTGACCATCGTCAGCGGCCTGTCGGCGGCGGCGCGCGTCGGCATCCTGATCAAGGGCGGGGTGTTCCTCGAACTGGGCCGCCAGTTGCAATGGCTGGCCCTGGACAAGACCGGCACCATCACCGAGGGCCGCCCGACGCAGACCGACTTCCACGGCCTGCGCGGCGACGAGGCGCGCGCCCGGCTGCTGGCCGCGAGCCTGGCGGCACGTTCCGACCACCCGGTATCCCAGGCCGTGGCCCGCGCCGCCGAGGCCGACGGCCTGGCGCTGTACGGCGTCGACGCGCTGGAGGCCATCCCCGGCCGCGGCGTGAAGGGCGTGGTCGACGGCCGCCTGCACCACCTGGGCAACCATCGCCTGGTGGAGGAGCTGGGGCTGTGCTCGGCGGCGCTGGAAGCACGCCTCGACGCCCTGGAGCAACAGGGCAAGACCGTCATCGTGCTGCTCGACGACGAAGGCCCGCTGGCGCTGTTCGCCGTGGCCGACGCGGTCAAGCAGACCAGCCGCGAAGCCCTCGCCGAGCTGCACGGCCTGGGTGTGAAAACGCTGATGCTGACCGGCGACAACCCGCACACCGCTGCCGCCATCGCCGCCCAGGTGGGTATCGACCAGGCCCGCGGCAACCTGCTGCCCGAGGACAAGCTACGCGAGGTCGAGCAGCACCAGGCCGGCGGCGCGCGGGTGGGCATGGTCGGCGACGGCATCAACGACGCTCCGGCCCTGGCCCGCGCCGACATCGGCTTCGCCATGGGCGCGGCGGGCACCGACACGGCCATCGAGACCGCCGGCGTGGCGCTGATGGACGACGACCTGCGCAAGCTGCCGCAGTTCATCCGCCTGTCGCGCCGCACCCACGCCGTGCTGGTGCAGAACATCAGCCTGGCGCTGGGCATCAAGGCTGTGTTCCTGGCCCTCACCCTGGCTGGCCTGGGCACGCTGTGGATGGCGGTGTTCGCCGACATGGGCGCCAGCCTGCTGGTGGTGTTCAACGGCCTGCGCCTGCTCCGCCTGCGCTTCTGAAAGCCGCGCCGCAGACATGGCCGCCCCGCCGGGCGGCCATTTTTTTGAACCCTCGGACAAGTCCTCAAGTCCCCAGTAGTACCTGGCCATCACGGGACAACGCCGCAGCGCAGGGCTGCGAACGGCCGGGCCGGGCACCGCCCGCTGAGCATCCGCGTTCCCCAGACGAGAGGACTCGAACAATGGAACTGAAAACACACCAACCCCGCCTCGCCTTCCTGCGCACGGGCCTGCTGGCCGGCCTCGGCGCCCTGGCCCTGGCCGGCTGCGCCGGCAACCCGCCGAGCGAACAGATGGCAGTCACCGAATCGGCGGTGAACGCCGCAGTCAGCGCCGGCGGCCCGCAATACGCGCCGCTGGAGATGAAGACCGCCCAGGACAAGCTCGCCCAGGCGCGCATCGCCCTCAACGACAAGGAATACGAGCAGGCCAGGCGCCTGGCCCAGCAGGCCGAATGGGACGCCCGCGTGGCCGAGCGCAAGTCGCAGGCGGTCAAGGCGCAGAACGCCGTCAAGGACGCCCAGCAGGGCGTGATGGAAATCCGCGAGGAAGGGCTGCAGAAGCTCCAGCAGCCACAGCAGTAGGCGCCCTTCCCCATTCCCCCCTCCGGATCATTAAGGACGACAGCCATGCGTAAACTCATCGCCCTCCCCGCCCTCTCCAGCCTGGCGCTGCTGCTGGCCGCCTGCGCCCACGAGCCCAACGCCAACCTGGAGAAGGCCCGCAGCGACTATTCCGCCCTGCAGGCGCAACCCCAGGCCACCCAGCTCGCGGCCCTGGAAACCAAGGACGCCGGCGACTGGCTGGCCAAGGCCGACAAGGCCTATCGCGACGGCGAGAAGCAGCAGGACGTGGACCAGCTGGCCTACCTGACGCAGCAGCGCATCAACCTGGCCAACCAGACCATCGCCCTGAAGAGCGCCGAAGGGCAGCTGCAGAACGCCTCGGCGCAGCGCACCCAGGCCCGCCTGGACGTGCGCACCCAGCAGCTCAAGGAGCTGCAGGCGAAGCAGACCCAGCGCGGCACCCTGGTGACCTTCGGCGACGTGCTCTTCGACCTCGACCGTGCCGACCTCAAGCCCGAGGCCAGCCACAACATCCAGCAACTGGCCAGCTACCTGCAGCAGAACCCCGAGCGCAAGGTGCTGGTCGAGGGCTACACCGACAGCAGCGGCTCGGCCGGCTACAACCAGGGCCTGTCCGAACGCCGCGCCGACTCGGTGCGCATGGCCCTGCTGGCCCAGGGCGTGGACCCGGCGCGGGTGACCACCCGCGGCTACGGCAAGGACTACCCGGTGGCGAGCAACGCCACATCCTCCGGCCGCGCGCAGAACCGCCGGGTGGAAGTGACCATCTCCAACGACGCCAAGCCGGTGGTGCCGCGGTCGTCGGTGGATAGCGATTACTGACGCGGCTATCCATATAGGAGCGCGCCCTGCGCGCGATTTCGCGGGCAGGGCCCGCTCCTACAGGTTACTTAGCCGGAACCACCGGCGCGCTTCGCGGATGAGATCCTACGGTTCCAGGATGCACGGCTTTTCGTAGGATGGCGTTGAGCGAAGCGATACCCATCACCGCAACCGCATGGGTTTCGCAAGCTCAACCCATCCTACGAAGAGCACCTCGGCGCAAGACAGTTGCTCCTACGCCGCCCCACCCGCACCCTTCCCATGTAGGAGCGCGCCCTGCGCGCGAATCGCGGGCAGGGCCCGCTCCTACATTGCCGGCGAGCATGGCTTTTCGTAGGAGCGAGCTTGCTCGCGAACCGCATGGCACCGCGTTTATTCGCGAGCAAGAACTAGGCGTCCCCCTCGATCCTACGAAGAGCACCTCGGCGCAGTCGGCGCCTACGCGCCACCCCGCAGCAGGCGTCGGTAGAGCTCGGCCATGTCTTCGGCGAAAGGCACCAGCAACAGGCGTTGCAGGCTGCTGCCGGCGGGGCGCTGGCGGCGCAGTTCGGCGACGGCGATGCTGGCCGCCGCTTCCAGGGGATAGCCGTAGATGCCGCAGCTGATCGCCGGGAAGGCGATGCCCTCCAGACCATGTCGTTCGGCCAGCGCCAGGCTGTTGCGGTAGCAGGCGGCGAGCAGGTCCGGCTCGCCGTGGCCGCCGCCGCGCCAGACCGGGCCTACCGTGTGGATGACGTGGGCGGCGGGCAGGCGGAAGCCGGGGGTGATCCTGGCCTCGCCGGTCCTGCAGCCGCCCAGGTTGCGGCAATGGTTCGCCAGTTCCGGGCCGGCGGCGCGGTGGATGGCGCCGTCCACGCCCCCGCCGCCGAGCAGCGAGCTGTTGGCGGCGTTGACGATGGCGTCGATGCGCAGGGTGGTGATGTCGCCCTGCCAGACGTGGATTTCGGGGTTGCTCATGGTCGCGCCCTCCAGGTTGCTCCCAGACTGGCCCCGAAGCCTGCCGTCAGCGGACTTGCTGCGGGGTTTCCTCGCCGGCGCAGCGCACGGCGTGCTTCTTGTTGTCCACCAGCACGCCGGAGAGGCCCTTCTGGGTGGTGTCGAACAGCACCAGTACGCCGTCGATGCATTGGGCGATCTGGTTGGCCGGCTCCAGCGAGAGTTTCACGTCCTGCCCGGGGATGCTCTTGAGCATGGTGAACTCGGCCAGCAGCAGGGCGTCCTGCTCCTTGGCGAAGTGCAGGTAGCCGTAGTACCAGAGCGTGCCCACGCTGACGATGATGCTGCCGATGGCGGTGAGGATGTACGGGATCATGTTGCGGTCGGTGCTGGTGGTCATGGCTTGCCCTGGGACTGGCTGGCCGGCTCGGCCGGCGGATCGGTGTTGGGGACTTCGGCCAGGCGGCGCAGGCCGCTGAAGTGCTGCGGGTCGTCGAGGAAGCGCAGCATCACTTCGCGCCAGGTCGGTTCGCCGAAGGTTTCCACGTGCCCGCCGCGGGTCAGCTGGAAGACTTTCGGCGGCCGCGCCGCCTTGTACAGGCTCAGGCCGTTGTCCAGGGGCACGATGGTATCGTCGATGCTGTGAAAGAACAGCACGGGTGCGCCAGAAAGTCGCGGCATGGCGCGTATCGCGCTGTCGCCATCGGGCACGAACCAGGACAGCGGAATCTGCAGCGGCCAGGTCAGCCAGGCAGTGCCCAGGGTGTAGCGCGCCACTTCGCGGTAGCTGGCGGGCACGCCGTCGAGCACCACGGCCTTGAGCTGCTTCACCCGCTCGGGATGCTGCGCCAGGTAGTGCACGCCCATGGCGCCGCCCAGGCTCTGGCCGAGCAGGATCAGCGGCTTGCCCTGGGCCTCGGGGGCCTTGTCCAGCCAGGCGAAGGCGGCGTCCATGTCCTGGTACACCGCCGGCAGGCTGGGCTCGCCCTGGGAATGGCCGTAGCCGCGGTAGTCGAGCATCAGCACCTGGTAGCCCTGTTCCGGCAGCCAGAAGGTGGCCCCCAGGTGCCAGGCCATGTTGCCGCCGTTGCCGTGCAGGTGCAGCACCGTGCCCTTGACCGGCACGCCGGGCTTGGCCGGCAGCCACCAGCCGGCGAGCTTGACGCCGTCGGCGGTGGTGAGGGTGACGTCGCGGTAGTCCAGCTTGGCCCGCGCCGGGGTGATGGCCACGTCGGGGCTGGGGTAGAACAGCAGCGAGCTGCAGCCGCCGAGCAGAAGCAGCAGGGACAGCGCGGCGGCCTTGAAGCGGTGGGTCATGGTCGGGTCATCCTTGGGGCCGGGGATCGCTCCCACACTGGCGGCACAGAAGCGCTTTCGTAGGATGGGACGAGCGGAGCGATTCCCATTGATGGGTATCGCTTCGCTCAACGCCATCCTACGGAGTCCAGGCGGGTCGGCATGGCGTCAGAGGATATTCGCGTAGTCCGCCTCGATGCGGTCCAGGCTCAGGTGGTTGAGGAAGTTGGAGAAGCACATCCAGGCCGACAGCGCGTTGAGGTCGCGGAACTGCGGAGGCAGGTACTTCGGCGGCACCACCAGGCCCTCGTCCACCAGTTGGCGCAGGGTGCGCATGTCTTCCAGGGTGGCCTTGCCGCAGAACAGCAGCGGGATCTGCTCCAGCTTGCCCTTGCGCACGGCGAGCTGGATGTAGTTATAGATGAGGATGAAGCCCTTCAGGTACGACAGGTCCTTGGTGAACGGCAGCCCGCCGGGCGTGGAGCCGCGGAACACCCGGCTGGCGTTCTGGTAGCTGCTTTCCTGGCTGTAGCCCTGCTCGCGGTAGAAGCCGAACACCTCGAGGAAGTCCGCGCCCTCCTCCGCCATGTGGATGGCGCGGGTGCGGTTGGTCAGCTTGCGCAGGCGCGTGGGGTAGGAGGCGAAGGCGATCACTTCCATGAGGATGGCCAGGCCCTCCTGGGTCACGGTGGAGGACGGCGGGCCCTTGGCCAGGAAGGTGCAGATCGGCTGGTTCTGCCCGTTCAGGGTGGTGCCCACGTGCACCAGGCCCTCGTGGACCTCCAGGGCGCGCACGTCGCGCTCGTTGAACATGGCGTCGGCGCGCACCTTGATGTAGTCGGCGCCGGCCGCGGCGTCGGCGACTATGCCGTCGGACTCGAACACGCGGATGGTGTCCTCGGCCTCGCCGAAGGTCTTGTTCAGGCGCTCCTGCAGCATGGCCACCGCTTCCTTGGCGGTGAGCGTCTTGGGTTCGTCCTTGAGGTCGCCGCGGTCGGCGATGTTGTTCAGGTAGTCCGAGAGCATCAGGCCGAGGTCGGCCAGGGTCGGGTCACCGGCGTGGAAGGCGTCGGAGGCCGAGCCGTAGAGTTCCTGGGAGATCAGCCCGAAGTCCTGGGTGCCGCGCGCCTCCAGCATGCGGATGACCATGCGGTACTCGCGGCACATGCGCCGCATGATCTGCCCCACCGGGTTGAACTGGCCGAGCTGGCGGGTGATGTCGCGCTCCAGGTTCTGGAACTCCTGCTTCTTGGCGTTGCCGTCGAAGGCCAGCGGGCGGCCGTCGTAGTAGCCGCGGTCGACCTTGGGCGCATGCTTGCCGCGGCCCTTGAGGAAGTCCTCGCGCACGCTGTCGTCCCACTTGATGGCGTCGAGCACGCGGATCGGCGTCTGCGCCTCCACCAGGCGGTCGGACAGGCCGCGGATGATCTGCTGGTACTCGCTGGGCGTGCTTTTCTTGCGCCGCGGGTTCATGGGCGTTCTCCCGGAGTCACTCGCTGGAAGCGTAGCGCTTCGTTGAAGACTTCGGCGTTGGCGGGCTCGTCCAGGTAGGCCAGGACGTCGCCCAGGGGGCTGGCCACCAGGGCGCCGGCGCCCTGCTCGCTGTCCACCTTCTGGCCCTGCAGGGTGCCCTTGGCCATGGCCTGGAGGATCTGCTCGACGTCCAGCGAGTAGACCACCAGTTCGTCCTTGTCGGTGATCTCGAAGCCGGCCAGCACGTAGTTGCCGCCCTGGCTCTTGGGCAGCTCGGCGGACAGGTACCAGCGCTGGCCATGGTGGACCACGGTGAAGGGCAGGTCCTCGGCGCTGTCGGTGTTGCCGCTGTCGTCGTAGTAGCTGAAGGCGCGGTACAGGCCCTCGCCGGTGCGGCTGATCTCGAGGAACTGTTCCTCGCCGTATTCGTCGATCCGCGACCACTGGCCGAGCAACTGCTTGGGCGCGGCCTCCTTCGCCGGGATCGGCTCCTTGAAGGTCACCAGGCAGCCGCCGAGCAGGAAGATGCTCAACAGCAGCAAGGCGCGCCAGGCTTTCATCGAAGTCTCCTCAGGGGCCGCGGGCGGCACGCCATATGGGGTCGTCGGCGGGCTTCAGAGGCCCAGCACCAGGTACAGGTAGCGGGTCAGGATGGCGCGCATTTCCACGGTGTCCAGGTGCTCCACGCCATCCAGCAGGCCCTGATACTCCATCTGCAGGATGATGGCCGTCAACACCTTGGCGTCCTGTTCCGGCTGCTGCGAGCCGAGCACCTCGAAGAAGTGCACCACGCCCAGGGAGAGGATGCGCCTGTGGCTCTGCGCCAGCTGTTCCAGGCGCGGGTTGAGCAGCGCCTCCTGGCGGAACGCCTGCTCGGCCAGCAGGTGCTCGCGGCGCTCGGTGAGCTGCACGCGCACGTACTGGATGGCCAGCTCGGCGATGCGGTCGGCCAGTTCGCGGCGCGCCTCGGGGCTGCCGGTGAGGCCGGCGGCCAGAGCCTGCAGGTCGCCCTCGACGCTGGCCCAGAAGGCCGACAGGGCTTCGGCGCTGCGTTCGACGAAGAGCGCGAAGGTGTCGGTGATGAGGTCGTCGATGTCCTTGAAGTAGTAGGTGGTGGCCGACAAGGGCACGTCCGCCTCGGCCGCCACCGCCCGATGCCGCACGGCCCGCACGCCCTCGCGGACGATGATGCGCATGGCCGCGTCGAGGATCGCCTGGCGGCGCTGCTCGCTGCCCTGGCGGGCGGCCTTGCGGCCCTGGTACTGGACACTCTCGGCCACCGCACTGGCGGCCTGGGCGGCGCTGTCTCTGGAAACTGCTCGGGGCACGGTCTTTCCTCCGCTCGCGGGCGATGGCGCATTGTTCGGGCTTTTGCTTGGGGAATCAATCGGTGGCCCGCTGGCGGATGGAAGGGCGGGCTTTGTAGGAGCGCTCGCGAATACGTTACCCGGCAACTCCGTTGTTGCGCCGACCTCCGTTCCCTCTCCCTAACCCTCTCCCTGAAGGGAGAGGGAACCGTTCGGTGTGCTTGGATGTTTTGGAGTCAGCCGGCAACACGGAGGGTTTCCGGCTGAAACCATTCCTTCTCTCGGCACGGACAAGCCCCCTCTCCCTTCAGGGAGAGGGCTGGGGAGAGGGGCTCTTCAGGGCACAGCCCCCCCCGGTTGGCCCCGTTCGCGAGCAAGCTTGCTCCTACGAAGAGCCTTGCCCTCAGACACGAAAAAGCCGCCCGAAGGCGGCTTCTCCACTTGCTTCAGCGCTTACGCCTGCGGGCGCATGTGCGGGAACAGGATCACGTCGCGGATCGACGGCGAGTTGGTCAGCAGCATCACCAGGCGGTCGATGCCAATGCCTTCGCCGGCGGTGGGCGGCATGCCGTATTCCAGGGCGTTGATGAAGTCGGCGTCGTAGTGCATCGCCTCGTCGTCGCCGGCGTCCTTCTCCTTGACCTGCAGCATGAAGCGCTCGGCCTGGTCTTCGGCGTCGTTCAGCTCGGAGTAGGCATTGGCGATCTCGCGGCCGCCGATGAACAGCTCGAAGCGGTCGGTGACGCTCGGGTCCTGGTCGTTGCGGCGGGCCAGCGGGGAGACTTCGAAGGGGTACTGGGTGATGAAGTGCGGCTGTTCCAGCTTGTGCTCCACCAGCTCCTCGAAAATCATCACCTGCAGCTTGCCCAGGCCTTCGTGGCCGAGGACCTTGGCGCCGGCCTTCTTGGCGATCTCGCGGGCCTTGTCGACATCCTGCAGGTCGGCCGCGGTGATGTCCGGGTTGTACTTGAGGATGGCGTCGAACACCGACAGGCGGGCGAACGGCTCGCCGAAGTGGAAGACCTTGTCGCCGTAGGGCACGTCGGTGGTGCCGAGCACCGCCTGGGCCAGCTCGCGGAACAGTTCCTCGGTCAGGTCCATGTTGTCTTCGTAGTCGGCGTAGGCCTGGTAGAACTCGAGCATGGTGAACTCGGGGTTGTGCCGGGTCGAGACGCCTTCGTTGCGGAAGTTGCGGTTGATCTCGAAGACCTTCTCGAAGCCGCCGACCACCAGGCGCTTGAGGTACAGCTCCGGGGCGATGCGCAGGAACATGGCCATGTCCAGCGCGTTGTGGTGGGTGGCGAAGGGCTTGGCCGCGGCGCCACCGGGGATGGTCTGCAGCATCGGGGTTTCCACTTCGAGGAAACCGCGCTCGGACAGGAAGCGGCGGATGTGGGCGATCACCTGGGAACGCACGCGGAAGGTGTGGCGGGTTTCCTCGTTGACGATCAGGTCGACGTAGCGCTGGCGGTAGCGCTGCTCGGTGTCGGTCAGGCCGTGGTGCTTGTCCGGCAGCGGGCGCAGCGACTTGGTCAGCAGGCGCACGCTGCTCATGTCGACGTACAGGTCGCCCTTGCCGGAGCGGGCCAGGGTGCCTTCGGCGCCGATGATGTCGCCCAGGTCCCAGGTCTTGATCTCGGCCAGGGTATCTTCGGGCAGGGTCTTGCGGTTGACGTAGACCTGCAGGCGGTCGCTGCTGTCCTGCAGGACGATGAAGGCGCCACGGTTGAGCATGATGCGACCGGCGACCTTGACCGGGATGGCTGCGGCTTCCAGCTCTTCCTTGGTCTTGTCGGCGTACTGCTTCTGCAGGTCCGCGAAATAGGCGTCGCGGCGGAAGTCGTTGGGGAAGGCGATGGCCCTGGCCTCGCGCACGGCGGCAAGCTTTTCCTTGCGCTGGGCGATCAGCTTGTTTTCTTCCTGTTGCAGCTCGTGCTGGTCGAGTTGTTGGTCGCTCATGGTCGTTCTATCTGCCTGGCGTCGATTCATTCAATTAGGGATAACAACTGTAGGAGCGAGCTTGCTCGCGAAGCTCTTCAGCGGGTTCGCGAGCAAGCTCGCTCCTACGGGGTGCGGTCTACAGGCCCTGTTTAAGGCTGGCTTCCAGGTATTCGTTGAGGTCGCCGTCGAGCACCTTGTCGCAATCGCTGCGTTCCACGCCGGTACGCAGGTCCTTGATGCGCGACTGGTCGAGCACGTAGGAACGGATCTGGTGGCCCCAGCCGATATCGGACTTGGTGTCTTCCAGAGCCTGCGAGGCGGCGGTGCGCTTCTGCATCTCCTGCTCGTACAACTTGGCCCGCAGCATTTTCATGGCGGTGTCCTTGTTGGCGTGCTGGGAGCGTTCGTTCTGGCACGCCACCACGGTGTTGGTCGGCACGTGGGTGATACGCACCGCGGAGTCGGTGGTGTTCACGTGCTGGCCGCCGGCGCCGGAGGAGCGGTAGGTGTCGATGCGCAGGTCCGCCGGGTTGATCTCGATCTCGATGTTGTCATCGATTTCCGGCGAGACGAACACCGCGGTGAACGAGGTGTGGCGGCGGTTGCCGGAGTCGAACGGGCTCTTGCGCACCAGGCGGTGCACGCCGATCTCGGTGCGCAGCCAGCCGAAGGCGTACTCGCCCTTGATGTGCACGGTGGCGCCCTTGATGCCGGCGACCTCGCCCTCGGACAGCTCGACGATCTCGGCGTCGAAGCCGTTCTTGTCGGCCCAGCGCAGGTACATGCGCAGCAGCATGTTGGCCCAGTCCTGGGCCTCGGTGCCGCCGGAGCCGGCCTGGATGTCCAGGTAGGCGTTGTTCGGGTCCATCTCGCCGCTGAACATGCGGCGGAATTCCAGCTTCTCGAGGATTTCGCGCAGGCGCTGGACTTCCGCTTCGACGTCGCCGACGGCGCCTTCGTCGTTCTCCTCGACCGCCATGTCGAGCAGGTCGCGGGAGTCGGCCAGGCCGCCGGTCAGCTCGTCGAGGGTCTCGACGATCTGCGCCAGCATGGCGCGCTCGCGGCCCAGGTTCTGGGCGTATTCGGGCTTGTTCCAGACCGCCGGGTCTTCCAGCTCGCGGTTTACTTCGATCAGACGATCATGTTTCAGATCGTAGTCAAAGATACCCCCGAATGGACTGGGTACGGTCGGAGAGGTCCTTGATGCTGTTGAGGATCGGTTGGATTTCCATGGCGGTCAGCACTCACGGGTAATGGCGTGGAAAAACCCGGAAGTATACCCGAGAAAGCCGCCCGTGGGCGGCTGTGCGTCAGCCGGTTGCGCCGCCGTCCACCCCCACCTGGTTGCGCCCGCCGTGCTTGGCGTTGTAGAGCGCGCGGTCGGCGTGTTCGATCAGCCGCAGGCAGCTTTCGCCCTGCCCCGGGGTGAGCGTCGCCACACCGACGCTGACCGTCAGCACCGCGCCGGAATCCGGCTGCTCGTGGGCGATACCCAGGGCCTGCACGGTCAGCCGCAGCTTTTCCGCCAGCAGCCGCGCGCCGCCCGGCGAGGTGCCCGGGAGGATGATGGCGAACTCCTCGCCGCCGTAGCGCGCCGGCAGGTCGGAGGAGCGCGCGCAGCTTTCGCGGATGGTCCCGGCCACGCGGCGCAGCGCCTCGTCGCCGGCGACGTGGCCGAAGGTGTCGTTGTAGGCCTTGAAGTGGTCGACGTCGATCAGCAGCAGCGACAGCTGGCTCTGCTCGCGCAGGGCGCGGCGCCATTCCATTTCCAGGTACTCGTCGAAGTGGCGGCGGTTGGACAGCCCGGTGAGGCCGTCGGAGTTCATCAGCCGCTGCAGCACCAGGTTGGTCTCCAGCAGCTTCTGCTGGCTCTCGCGCAGGGCGCGGTAGGCCTCGTCGCGCTGCTGCAGGGCGAGGTAGGAGCGCGAGTGGTAGCGCACCCGCGCCACCAGCTCGATGGCGTCGGGCAGCTTGACCAGGTAGTCGTTGGCCCCGGCGGCGAAGGCGGCGCTCTTGACCTGCGGCTCCTCCTTGGTCGACAGGACGATGATCGGGATGTCGCGCGTCTGCGGGTGGCGGCGGTACTGGCGCACCAGCTCCAGGCCGTCGGTGTCGGGCATCACCAGGTCCTGCAGGATCACCGTTGGGCGGATCTGCAGGGCCTGCTCGATGGCCTGGGTGGCGTCGGAGCAGAAGTGGAAGTCGATGCCGCCGTCCTCGGCCAGGGCGCGGCGCACGGCCTCGCCGATCATGGCCTGGTCGTCGACCAGCAGGACCATGACCGCGGTGTCGTCCGGAGTGATCAAGGGGTTCTCGCTATGCTTGGGGTTCATCGTCGTCGTGGCGCCGCTGGCGCTGCCTCCGGAATGTCAGCCGTACAGTTCGCCCAGGCGCCGGGCGATGTCGCCCAGGGCTCGGATCTCGGTGGCGGCGCCGATCGCCGCGGCGGCCTTGGGCATGCCGTACACGGCGCTGCTGGCCTGGTCCTGGGCCAGGGTCAGGAAGCCGCGCTCGCGCATGTGCTTCAGGCCCTGGGCGCCGTCGCGGCCCATGCCGGTGAGCAGCACGCCGGTGGCCTGGCCCACCCAGTTGTCGGCCACGCTGTCGAAGAACACGTCGATCGAGGGCCGGTAGATGTGCCCGCAGGGCTCGGCGGTGTAGGCCAGCTCGCCGTTGCGTTGCAGGCGGATGTGGTCGTTGGTGCCGGCCAGCAGCACGCAGCCGGGCTGCGGCACTTCGCCGTTGCGCGCCAGGCGCACCGGGATGCGCGCCTGGCTGGCCAGCCATTCGGCCATGCCGGCGGCGAACACTTCGTCCACGTGCTGCACCACCACCATGGCCGCAGAAAAGCTCGCCGGCAGCAGGCCCAGCAACTCGGCCAGGGCCGCCGGACCACCGGCCGAGGCGCCCACGGCCACCAGGCGGCGGGCCTTGGCCGGGTTTTCGCGCACGGCGACCTCGCTGCGCGGCCGGCTGTTGCCCGGGGCCGACAGCCAGGCCAGGTTCTGCAGCTTGCGCAGCAGCGGGCGGGCCGCCTCCAGGGAGTCGCCGACGCCCAGCGCCGGGGTGTTCACCGCGTCCACCGCGCCGCAGCCCATGGCCTCGAACACCCGCGAGAGGTTCTGCTCCAGGTCCACGGTGACCACGATGATGGCGCAGGGCGAGGCGGCCATGATCCGCCGCGTGGCCTCCACACCGTCCATCACCGGCATCAGCAGGTCCATCAGCACCACGTCGGGGGTCTGCGCGGCGCACATTTCCACCGCCTCGGCGCCGTTGCTGGCGACCCACAGCACGCGGTGCGTAGGTTCGAAGGCCAAGGCCCGGCGCAACGCTTCCACCGCCAGCGGCATGTCGTTGACGATGCCAATTCTCATCTTAGGGTCGGCTCCCGTTTCGGCGCGAGCCGCGTTGCCGCGACAAATCACGCCAGGCTAGGCGCGGGACGCAGGCAATGGTCGCTCCCTTGGCAAGTCCCGCAACGACGCATGGCGTGATTTGCCACGCAACCCGAAGGGACGGGCCGCATTTTGCGCAGCGCCGCGTTACTCGTCGTTCATTTGGAATAACCAAACCTCTCTCCTCGCGCCTTGCTCTGCGCAAAATGCGGCTCCGTCGCGGCCGCGCCGAAACGGGAGCCGACCCTACGCACCTCCGATCAAATCAACCACCGCATCCAGCAGGGCCTCGTCGTGGAAACTGGCCTTGGCCAGGTAGTAGTCGGCGCCGGCATCGAGCCCGCGGCGGCGGTCCTCCTCGCGGTCCTTGTAGGACACGACCATGACCGGCAGGGCTTGCAGGCGGGCGTCGCGGCGGATCAGCCCGACCAGTTCTATACCGTCCATGCGCGGCATGTCGATATCCGTGATGACCAGGTCGAAGCGCTCCGAACGCAGGGCGTTCCAGCCGTCCATGCCGTCCACCGCCACCGCCACGTCGTAGCCGCGGCCGGCCAGCAGCTTGCGCTCCAGCTCGCGCACGGTGAGCGAGTCGTCCACCACCAGCACGCGCTTGCGCAGCGCCGCACCCTGGCGGTTGCCGGTGTCGATGCGCTCCAGGCGGCCGCTGGCCAGCAGCTTGTCCACCGAGCGCAGCATGTCCTCGACATCGAGGATCAGCACCGGCGTGCCGTCGTCCAGCACGGCGCCGGCGGACACGTCCTGGACCTTGCCCAGGCGCGCGTCCAGCGGCATCACCACCAGGGTGCGTTCGCCGATGAAGCGCTCCACCGCCACGCCGTACAGGGCGTCGCGCTCGCGGATCAGCACCAGCGGGATGTCGCCCTCCGGCGCGCGGCCTTCCGGGCGCTGCAGCAATTGGTGCGCGGCCACCAGGCCGACGTGCCGGCCCTCGTGCCAGAACTGCTGGCGGCCCTCGATCTGCACGATCTCCTCCGGCGCCAGGCTGCGCATGCGCTCGATGTGCGCCAGGGGGAAGGCGTAGGCCTCGCCGCCGATTTCCACCACCAGGCTGCGCACCACCGAGAGGGTCAGCGGCACCTCGATGTGGAAGTGGCTGCCCTGCCCCGCCACCTGCTCCATGCGGATGCCGCCGCGCAGCTGGCGCACCATGTGCTGCACGGCGTCCAGGCCGACGCCGCGGCCGGAGACCTCGGTGACCTGCTCGCGCAGGCTGAAGCCGGGCAGGAAGAGGAAGGCCAGCAGCTCCTCCTCGGACAACCGCGCGACCGTCTCCCCGGTGGACAGGCCACGGCGCACGATGCCTTCGCGCAGGCGCCGCAGGTCGACACCGGCGCCGTCGTCGCGCAGGTCCAGCACCAGCATGCCGGCGTGGTGCCGCGCCAGCAGGCGGATCAGCCCCTGCTCCGGCTTGCCGGCCCGGCGCCGCGCGTCCGGCGTCTCGATGCCGTGGTCGACGGCGTTGCGCAGCAGGTGCGTCAGCGGCGCCTCGAGTTTTTCCAGCACCTCGCGGTCGACCTGGGTGGACACCCCGTCCACTTCCAGGCGCACCGACTTGCCCAGTTCGCGGCCGAGGTCGCGGACCATGCGCGCCTGGCCGCCGAGCACGTCGGCGAAGGGCCGCATGCGGCAGGCCAGGGCGCTGTCGTAGAGGGTCTGGGCGCGCTGCGAGGTGGTCCAGGCGAATTCGTCCAGCTCGGCCATCTGCTCGCCCAGCAGTTGCTGGCACTCGCCGACCAGACGCCGCGCGTCGGCGAGGAAGGCCTGGGCCTGCGGGTCGAGGCTGGCGCCGGCGGCGTCGCGGGCGCCGTCGAGCAGGCGGCTGGCGGTGGCCTGCAGGCGCTTGAGGCGCTGCATGGAGGCCAGTTGCGGTTGCAGGCGCTGGGAATCGACCAGGGCCTTGCTGGAAAGGTCGAGCAACTGGTTCAGGCGTTCGGCGGTGACGCGCAGCACCCGGCCGGTGCCCTCCTCGCCCTTTTTCTCGACTGCGGCGGGCGCCGGCTCGGCGGTTTCGGCCGGTGGCTCTGGCGGCGCAGCCGGCGGCGCTTCAGCGGCGACAGGTGCGGCGGGCTGCGCAGGCTCCGCGCCCAGCAGTGTCTCCAGGCGCTGCACCAGGCCGGGAACTGCCGCGCGCGCCTGGGCAGCACGCTCGGCCTGGACGTCGGCGATATGCAGCAGGATATCGGTGCCGGCCAGCAGCGCGTCTATGTGCTCCGCGCCCAGCAGCAGGCGGCCATCCTGGGCGGCCACCAGGCATTCCTCCATGACGTGGGCGACCTGCACGCCCTCGTCCAGGCCGACGATGCGCGCGGCGCCCTTGAGCGAATGCGCGGCGCGCATGCAGGCCTCCAGCTGCGCGGCCTGGCGCGGTTCGCGCTCCAGCGCCAGCAGGCCCTGGCCGAGCGCCTGCGCCTGGGCCTCGGCCTCCAGGCGGAAGAGTTCCAGCAGCGAGGCGTCCTTCATCTGCTCGGGGGTCATGCCAGGCTCCGGGCGGCGGCGGCAAGCAAGGCCTGGTGGTCGAGCAGGCGCACGCTGCGCTCGCGCCACTTCAGCACGTCATGGGTGAAACGGCTGCCGGCCGCCGCGGCGACGCGCGCCTGGCCCGGCGCCAGCGGGTGGATGCCGTCCACCTCGTCCACCGGTGCCAGGACCGGCCCGCTGTCGGTGGCCAGCACCAGCATGCGCGGTAGGCGCCGGCCCTCGTCCTCGCGCGGGGCGGAAGGCGGCAGGCCGAGCAGCTCGGCCAGCGACAGGCAGGCGACCAGCGCGCCGTGCACGTTGGCCACGCCCAGCACGACCGGCGAGCGCTGGTGCGGCAGCGAATGCACCGGGCAGTTCGGCGCCACCTCCGCCAGCGCCAGGGTGCGCAGGGCCAGCCATTCCTCGCCGAGGCGGAACAGCAGGTAGGCGTCGCCCGGCGGCGCATCATCCTCGACGCTGGTGGCCTGCTCGCTTTCGGCGCCCAGGGCGTAGCGGTCCAGCAGGCGCACGGCGGCGGCGGCGTGGACCGGGCAGTTGCGGCAGTGGATGTGTTCGGCCAGCCGCGGGCAGGACTTGTCGCCGCGGATGCCGATGCGGTTCCAGCAGTCGTCCACCGCCTGTTCGGCGGCCTCCGGGTGCAGGTGGTAGCGCTGCTCAGGCATCGCGCTTCACTCCTCGCGCGGCGCGCTCCTGCAGGCGCCGCGCGCCTTCCCGGTCGCCGCGGGCGGCCAGCAGGGCGGCCAGGTGCAGCAGGCTTTCCTGGTGGTCGGGCTGCAGGTACAGCGCCTTGCGGTAGTAGCCCTGGGCCTGTTCGTTGCGGCCCTCGGCGTCGGCCAGCAGGCCGAGCCAGTAATAGGCCTGGGCCGCCGGGCCGTGCTGGGCCAGGTAGGCCTCGCAGGCGGCGCGGGCCTGGGCCGTTTGGCCCTGGTTGGCCAGCCGGGCGATTTCCGCCAGGCCCTGTTCGGCACCGCTCGGCGGCGCTACCGCCGGCCTGGCGGGTGGCGGCGGGGGCGCGCGGCGCGGTATCGGGCGTGGCGCCATGGCGGGCGGCGGCGCAGGCGGGATGGCGGGACGCGGCCTGGCGGCCGGCGTCTCGGGCTGCGCCGCCGTGCGCAGGAAGGCGAAGGACTGCGGCACGCCCAGCGCGCGCAGCCCCGGGCGCGACGTCAGGCTGGCCTCGGCCGGGCCGATGAACAGCGCGCCGTCCTCGCGCACCAGGCGCAGCAGCACCTGCACGGCGCGTTCCTGGGTGTCGCGGTCGAAATAGATCAGCAGGTTGCGGCAGAACAGGAAGTCGTAGGGCGCCTCCTCGGCCAGCAGGCCGGGCGCCAGCAGGTTGCCGCGGCGCAGGCGCACGCGGCGGCGCACCCGCTCGTCGAGGCGGTAGTCGGGACCCTCGGCGTGGAAGTAGCGGTCGCGGAAACCCAGTTCGCTGCCGCGGAACGAGTTGCGCCCGTACACGCCATGGGCCGCGCGCTCCAGCGAAGCCGGGCTGACGTCCAGGGCGTCGATCTGGAAGGCCGCTTCCGGCAGCCCCGCGTCGAGCAGGGCCATGGCGATGGAGTACGGCTCCTCGCCGGTGGAACAGGGCAGGCTGAGCAGGCGCAGGGGCCGCGCGCCGGCCAGTTCCAGTTGCCGGCGCAGGGCCAGGCGGCCGAGGGCGGCGAAGGATTCGGGGTAGCGGAAGAACCAGGTCTCCGGGACTATCACCGCCTCGATCAGCGCCTGCTGTTCCTCGGCGGAGCCCTGCAGGCGCTGCCAGTAGGCCTCCAGGTCGCCGCCGCTGCTGCGGTTGGCGCACTGGCGCACGGCGCGGGCGATGACCGCCTCGCCCACCGACTCCGCGTCCAGGCCGATGCGCGCCTTGAGCAGTTGGCTGAAACGCTCGTCGCTCATGGCCGTTCACCCTGGGCCAGGAGCAGTTCGCGCACGTGTTCGGGCAGCAGTTCGTCCACCTGCACGCGCTGCAGCAGGCCCTCGGCATCTTCCAGCACCGGCCCCAGGTAGCGCGCCTCGCCCGGCTCCAGGCCGTAGTCGCGGAAGGCCGCCGGGTCGCGGCGCAGGGTCTGGCTGGCCTGTTCCAGGATCAGCCCCAGGTGCCGCTGCGGGCCGCTGCCGGCGAATCGGTAGTCCACCAGCACCAGGCGCGTGCTGGTGTGCCGCGGCGCCGGGCGGTCGCAGGCGATCTGGCTGAGGTCGAGCACCGGCAGCAGTTCGCCGCGGTGGACGAACAGCCCGGCCACCCAGGCCGGCGCCTCGGGCACCTGCTTGAAGCGCCGCAGCGGCAGGACCTCGACGATCTCGTGCACGTCCAGCGCGTAGCGGTCGGCGCCCAGGCGGAACTGCAGGTACAGCCGCCCGCCGGCCTCAGACCTTGAAGCGCGAGACGCCATTGCGCAGTCCATTGGCCACAAGGTTCAGCTCGTCGATGGCGAAACCGGCCTGGCGCAGCGACTCCACGGTCTGCCCGGTGGCCTCGCCCAGCTGCACCAGGGCCTGGTTGATCTGCTCGGCGCCAGTGGCCTGCGCCTGCATGCCTTCGTTGACCATCTGCACCCGCGGCGCCAGGGCCTGCACCTGGTGGATGATCTGCGACAGCTGCTCGCCGACCTGGCCGACCTCGGCGATGCCGCGGCGCACCTCCTCGGAGAACTTGTCCATGCCCATCACCCCGGCGGACACCGCCGACTGGATCTCGCGGACCATCTGCTCGATGTCGTAGGTGGCCACGGCGGTCTGGTCGGCCAGGCGGCGCACCTCGGTGGCCACCACGGCGAAGCCGCGGCCGTACTCGCCGGCCTTCTCCGCCTCGATGGCGGCGTTGAGCGAGAGCAGGTTGGTCTGGTCGGCGACCTTGACGATGGTGGTGACCACCTGGTTGATGTTGCCGGCGCGCTCGTTGAGGATCGCCAGCTTGGCGTTGACCAGCTCGGCGGCGCCCATCACCTGGTGCATGGTCTCTTCCATGCGGGCCAGGCCCAGCTGGCCGGAGCCGGCCAGGGTGGAAGTCTGTTCGGCGGCGCTGGAGACCTCGGTCATGGTGCGCACCAGGTCGCGCGAGGTGGCGGCGATCTCCCGCGAGGTGGCGCCGATCTCGGTGGTGGTGGCGGCGGTCTCGGTGGCGGTGGCCTGCTGCTGCTTGGAAGTGGCGGCGATCTCGGTGACCGAGGTGGTGACCTGGATCGCCGAGCGCTGCGCCTGCGCCACCAGGGCCTTGAGCTCCTCGGCCATGCCGTTGAAGCCGCTCTCGATCACCCCGAACTCGTCGTTGCGCTCCAGCGCCAGGCGCGCGGTGAGGTCGCCGCCGCTCATGGTCTCGAGGGTCTTCACCACCTTCTCCACCGGGCCGGTGATGGCGCGCATCAGCAGCAGGCCGAGGACGCCGGCGGCGACGATGGCCAGCAGCAGCGAGACCAGCATGGCGGCCTCGGCCAGCTCCACCTGGTGGACGATGGCGATGACCGCCGCATCGGCGATCTGCCGGTTCAGCGCGATCAGCTCGTTGAGCGTCTGCCGGCCCTTCTCCCAGGCCGGCAGCAGATCGTGCAGCAGCGACTGGCGGGCGGCCTGGTGGTCCTTGTCGTAGAGGTCGAGCAGTTGCTCCAGTTGCGCCTGGAAGTCCAGCGCCTGCTGCTTGTAGCGGGCCAGCAGCTCGCGGTCGGCCGACGCGTGCACGGTGGCCTCGTAGGTGGCAATGCGCTGCAGCAGGGTCTCGTGCAGTTCGCGGAAGCCCTGGCGGCCGGCGGCGTCCAGCGGCTTGCCGTCGCCCAGGCCGAGCAGGGCCTGGGTGCGCAGCATGGTGTCGGTCCAGGTGGTACGCACCGTGGTCAGCGCATAGGTGCCCGGCATGGCGTCGGTACTGACGCTGCGCGAGTCGCGCTCGACGGCGAGCAGGGCGATGTAGGAAACCACCACCATCAGCGACATGATCGCGATCACGACCGCGAAGCTGGCCAGGATACGTCGGCGGAGCGTCCAATTCTTCACAGTATTCCCCTGGTGATGATCGGCTGTCTGACAGGTAAAACCTGCAGACGAAGGCAGATTGGCGTCAGCCTTCTTTTCAGTTCTAGCGGAAAATGCCGCATATATTATCCGCACCGGCGAATTTTCGGCGTCATTATTCCGAAGGACTACTACCCGGCCATCCCCTCCCCCATCAGGCCGCGCGCAGGGGAATGAAGGCGCAGTCGTCGCTCAGCAGGGCGGCGATCATCGCCCCGGTTTCCTCCAGTTGGCGGGCCAGGTCATCGCTGGAGACATGCAGCTGCCAGTCCGCCGCGGAGCTGGCCGGCGTCTGCGCGCGCACCGCGTCCAGGGCCGCCAGGAAGGCCTTGCGCTGCGGCAGGTAGGCGGTGAAGCCGTCGCCCTTGAGCGCCGAGACGCTGATGCCCAGGCGCTCGCAGATGGCCGCCTTGGCGGCGATCTCCTCGCGGTCGGCCTGGCGCGAGCGCTCGACCAGCGCCGCCAGTTCGGTGTCCACCAGGCGTCCGCCGACGATCAGCTCCGGGCCCTCGTCCCAGACCTGCGGCGGGCAGTCCTTGGCCTCCGCGCGCAGCGGGATGTGCGGGTTGATCTCCATGGGGTAGATGCGGCACACCAGCGGCCGCCGCTCGTAGATGCCGCAGCGCATGTCGCTGCCCAGGTGGCGGCAGGCGCCCTGGTTGAAGGCGGCGAAGGTGATCGCCAGGTGCGCCTGGGTGCTGCCGCAGCGCACCGGCAGCGAGCGGCGCAGCACGTGTTCGCGCTGCCCCTCCGGCAGCCCGGCGCCGTCGTCCAGCACCGCTTCCAGCAGGACGATCAGGCTGCCGCCGTCGGCCACCCAGTCGCGGGATTCGTCGAGGGTCAGGGGTACGTGGTGGTCATGGCAGCACTTGCCGCAACCGTTGCAGGAAAAGCGCATGGGATTCGCTCCGTGGCCAGGGGGATGACGGAAAACCGGCGTTTTCCGTGCCATGGCCGATGCGGAGCAGATTGTGTGCCAGGTGTTACATCCAGGTGCGGGCTTAGACCGAACGGGCGAACACCAGCGACTTGAGCGCCGCATCCTCATCGATGTCGGCGAACTCCGGCGGGTTGTCCAGGCGCTCGACGAAGGCCAGCTCCGGCGCCTCGGCGGCCATGCCCTGGATGAGGAAGGCTGGGCTCACGGACGGATCGTTGACGCAGGCCAACACCCGGCCGCCGGGCGCCAGCAGCTCGGGCAGGCGGCGCAGGATGCGCGGGTAGTCCTTGCCGAGGGCGAAGCTGCCCTTCTGGAACGACGGCGGGTCGATGATCACCAGGTCGTAGGGCCCGGACTTCTTCACCTTGCCCCAGGACTTGAACAGCTCGTGGCCGAGAAACTCCACCCGCGACAGGTCGTGGCCATTCAGCCGGTGGTTGTCGCGCCCGCGGCTGAGCGCGGCGCGCGCCATGTCCAGATTGACCACGTGCTCGGCGCCGCCGGCGATGGCCGCCACCGAGAAGCCGCAGGTATAGGCGAACAGGTTGAGCACCCGCTGCCCGGCGGCCCGGGCCTGCACCCACTGGCGGCCCAGGCGCATGTCGAGGAACAGGCCGTTGTTCTGCTTGCGCCCCAGGTCCAGCAGGTAGCGCAGGCCGTTCTCGCTGACCACGCGCTCCTCCGGCACCTCGCCGAACAGGGCCTGCATGGCGCTGTCCGGGCGGTAGCGGTGCTGCAGCAGCAAGGCCTCGGCGCCGCTGGCGCGCCATTGCGGCGACTCGCAAAGGCCCAGCAGCAGGCGCTCCAGCGCCGCCAGTTCATCTTCGCCCGGCTCGCGGAACAGCGACACCAGCAGCACGCCCTGCAGCCAGTCCGCGGTCACGTGTTCCAGCCCCGGCCAGCGCCGGCCGCGGCCGTGGAACAGGCGGCGAACCTCGGCGGGCGGCGCCTCCAGGGCGGCCAGCAGCTGTTGCAGGAGTACGTCGAGGGCTTGTGCGTTCATGGCGTCGGGGCTGGGAAAAGGGGCGGCCATTCTGGACAGGATCGGCGCAAAAGAGAACCGCCCGTAGCGCCTCAGCGGGTGACCTGGAAGCGCTCGGTCAGGCGCTGCAGGCGCCCGCTCAGCTCCTGCAGGCGCGAGCCCTCGCGCTCCAGGGCCTGGGCATCGCTGTCGTTGTGCTCGGCCACGCCCTGTACGTCCTGCAGGTGGAGGATGACCTCCTCGCTGACAGAACTCTGCTCCTGGGTGGCCGTAGCGATGAGTTGGTTCATCTGGCTGATGCTGGCGATGCCCTCGGTCATGCGCAGGAGCAGTTCGCTGGTGCGCCGGCTGCGCGACACGCATTGCTCGACGTTCTCCCGGCTGCTCGACATGGCCTGGGCCGCGGCGCGGCTGCCGCTCTGCAGGCGGCCGATCACTTCCTGGATCTCGCGGGTGGACAGCGCGGTCTTCTGCGCCAGGTTGCGCACCTCGTCGGCCACCACGGCGAAGCCGCGGCCCTGCTCGCCGGCCCGCGCGGCCTCGATGGCGGCGTTGAGCGCCAGCAGGTTGGTCTGTTCGGCGATGCCGCGGATGACTTCCACCACCCGGCCGATCTGCTGGGCCTGGGCGTCCAGGTCCTGGACCTGGCGGTCGCTGTCGTCGATCTGGCTGGCGAGGCGGCCGATCTCCTCCAGGCTCTCGCGCATCAGCTCGCTGCCGTCGCGCGCCTCCTGGTTGATGCGCAGGGCGGTCTGCGCGGCCTCGTCGGCATTGGCCGCCACGCCCTCGATGGTGCTGCCCATCTGGCGCATGGCACCGGACATGTGCGCGGTCTCGCCCAGTTGGCGCCGGGCGCCGTCGCGCAGCGTCTGGGTGGTGCTGGCCAGCTGCTGGGCCAGTTCGTTCAGCCCCAGGGCATCGCGCAGGACCACGGCGACCAGCTCGTCCAGCCGCGCGAGGAAGCGGTTGAGGCGCGAGTTCATGGCGCCGGACACCGGGCTGCGGTAGCTGAGGTCGACCACGTCGCTTTCGGTCAGGCGGCTCACCGAGGCCAGCAAGCCCATGGCGCCGCGGGCCTCGGCGTGGGACTGGATGGCCAGGTAGACCAGGATCGAGCTTTCCAGCACCACGTAGAAAGCGTGCAGGAAGATGATCGGCCATGTGCCCTGGGGCGCCACCCACAGCCCGCTGCCGCCCTGCTGCAGAGCGAAGAAGGCCAGGTGGTGAACGGCGATGAAGCTGGCGGCGACCACGATGGGCAGCCAGTCGCGGTAGAACACCAGGATCGCCAGCAGCACGAAGATGCCGAAGTGCATCTCGATGATCCCGCCGCTCTGGTTGATCTGCAGGGCGGCGAAGGCCATGAAGGCGACGCCCATGCAGCAGCGCATCAAGCGCCGGCCACCGATCAACGGGTTCAGGCCATGCATGGCCGCCAGCGTGCCGCCGCCGATCAGCAGGGCCTGCCCCCAGGTATCGTGCCAGGCGGCCAGGGCGAGCGAGTAGGCGAACATCAGCCAGAGCACGCCGAACATGATGCGGTCGGCCTTGCGGTAGTGGTTTTCCAGGGAAAAGGAGGTGTGGGACATGACGAACGGAGCACCAACGGGTGGAATGACCCCAGCTTATCGGCCGGCACCGCCATTAACCTTAGGCCGCTCGTCCAGAGGCGGCCGGGCGCGCGTCCGGCGCCGCGGGTAGAATGAGCGTCTGAAAGATTCTTCCCAGGGGTTACCGGTGGCAGCACAACACGGCTTCGTCCTCACCCGGCACTGGCGCGACACGCCCGCCGGCACCGAGGTGGAGTTCTGGCTGGCCACCGACGCCGGCCCGCGCCGCGTGCGCCTGCCGCCGCAGACCTCGGTGGCCTTCCTCCCCGCCGCCCAGCGCGAGGCGGCGCAGCGCCTGCTGCAGGGCGAAACCGGCGTGGAGCTGCGCCCGCTGCAGCTGCGCGACTTCGAGCAACGCCCGGTGCTGGGCCTGTACTGCCGCCAGCACCGCCAGCTGATGGACCTGGACAAGCGCCTGCGCGCGGCCGGCATCAAGGTGCTGGAAGCCGACATCCGCCCGCCGGAGCGCTACCTGATGGAGCGCTTCATCACCGCCCCGGTGAGCTTCGATGGCGAGGCCGATGCCGAGGGCGTGCTGTGCGAAGCCGTGCTCAAGCCGGCGCCGGACTACCGGCCGCAGCTGAAGCTGGTGTCCCTGGACATCGAGACCGACATCCACGGCAACCTCTATTCCATCGCCCTGGAAGGCTGCGGCCAGCGCCAGGTGTACATGCTCGGCCCGGCCAACGGCGATGCCAGCTGGCTGGACTTCGACCTGGCCTACCGCGACAGCCACGGCGAACTGCTGGAAAGCCTCAACCAGTGGCTGGCCGAGCACGACCCCGACGCCATCATCGGCTGGAACCTGGTGCAGTTCGACCTGCGCGTGCTGCGCGAGCACGCCCAGCGCCTGAAGATCCCCCTGCGCCTGGGCCGCGACGGTGACGAGATGCACTGGCGCCAGCACGGCAGCGGCAGCAACCACTACTTCGCCGCGGCCGCCGGGCGGTTGATCATCGACGGCATCGAGGCGCTGCGCTCGGCCACCTGGAGCTTCCCCTCCTTCAGCCTGGAAAGCGTGGCGCAGACGCTGCTGGGCGAAGGCAAGGCGATCGACAACCCCTACGACCGCATGGCCGAGATCGACCGCAAGTTCGCCGAGGACAAGCCGGCGCTGGCCCACTACAACCTCAAGGACTGCGAGCTGGTCACGCGCATCTTCGCCAAGACCGAGCTGCTGCGCTTCCTGCTCGAACGCGCCAGCGTCACCGGCCTGCCCGCCGACCGCAGCGGCGGCTCGGTGGCGGCCTTCACCCACCTGTACCTGCCGGCCATGCACCGCCTCGGCTTCGTCGCCCCCAACCTCGGCGGCAAGCCGCCGGAGGCCAGCCCCGGCGGCTTCGTCATGGACTCGCGTCCGGGGCTGTACGAATCGGTGCTGGTGCTGGACTACAAGAGCCTGTACCCGTCGATCATCCGCAGCTTCCTGATTGACCCGGTGGGCCTGGTGGAAGGCCTGCGCCAGCCGGACGACCAACACTCGGTGGAAGGCTTCCGCGGCGCCCGTTTCTCGCGCAGCCGGCACTGCCTGCCGGCCATCGTCGAACGCGTGTGGCAGGGCCGCGAGGCGGCCAAGCGCGAGGGCAACAAGCCGCTGTCCCAGGCGCTGAAGATCATCATGAACGCCTTCTACGGCGTGCTCGGCTCCAGCGGCTGCCGCTTCTTCGACCCGCGCCTGGCGTCGTCCATCACCATGCGCGGGCACCAGATCATGCGCCGCACCCGCGAGCTGATCGAAGCGCAGGGCCACCAGGTGATCTACGGCGACACCGACTCCACCTTCGTCTGGCTCGGCGGCGCCCACGCCGAAGCGGACGCCGAGCGCATTGGTCGCGCCCTGGTGCAACGCATCAACCAGTGGTGGAAGGAGCACCTGCGCGAAACCTACGGCCTGGAAAGCGCCCTGGAGCTGCAGTACGAAACCCACTACCAGCGCTTCCTGATGCCCACGGTGCGCGGCGCCGAGGAAGGCAGCAAGAAGCGCTACGCCGGCCTGGTGCGGCGCGCCGACGGCAGCGAGGAAATGGTCTTCAAGGGCCTGGAAACGGTGCGCACCGACTGGTCGCCGCTGGCCCAGCGCTTCCAGCAGGAGCTGTACGAACGCATCTTCCGCCGCCAGCCCTACCAGGACTACGTGCGCGACTACGTGCGCCGCACCCTGGCCGGCGAGCTGGACGACCTGCTGGTCTACCGCAAGCGCCTGCGCCGGCGCCTGGACGACTACGAACGCAACGTCCCGCCCCACGTGCGCGCGGCCCGCGCCGCCGACGACTACAACCAGAGCCAGGGCCGCCCACGGCAATACCAGCACGGCGGCTGGATCAGCTACCTGATCACCACCGCCGGCCCCGAGCCCCTGGAAAACCGCCGCTCGGCCATCGACTACGAGCACTACCTGACGCGCCAGCTGCAACCGGTGGCCGACGCCATCCTGCCCTTCGTCGGCGACGACTTCGCACGGCTGGTCGATCGGCAGATGGACCTGTTCTGAATGCCCTAAAAAGACAAGCTCCTCGACTCACATCGAGGGGCTTGTCCACCACTAAGAGCAATCAGCCGCTGGCAGCGAGCACCAGTTCGAGCTTGTGCCGCGAGTCGAATACCGCGCCGGAGTCTGTAGGGCTCGGTACACCGAAGGCGGCCATGTTATCGATCAGGTGTTGCGTCTTACCCTCCAACGAAGCGATGGCATCACTCATCGAGGATGGGGATACGCCTTGTAGCGCAGGCGCTTCCGCCAGCAAGGAACCAGACCTTTCACCTCCGTTCGTGCCCCTGCTTCTGACCGACCCACTCTGAAGACGCGATTTGACCTCGTCGATACCCCAAATGGTGCCATCGGCAAAGCGAATCTCTTCCAGCCGGTAATTACTTTTCCCGTCGTTATAGAGGTACTTACTGATCGTGATCCGATCATCGCTGCCTTTCAGACTGAGGATCAAATCGCTGCCATTTCGGCTCAACTGAATATCATCGGCAGAAATACCACTGCCGAATTCAATGGCATCGGTTTTTCCTGTACTGGAA
>Ga0180223_1000476_pt1 | contig 50382 bp, 50 predicted proteins | sample eDN5th30CKraftOP_FD_151337 | JGI IMG/M metagenome (GOLD analysis project Ga0180223, IMG submission 151337) | Enriched Organic Plus compost microbial communities from Emeryville, California, USA - eDNA 5th pass 30_C Kraft OP (version 2) (version 2) ... | reverse complement strand
CCGGCTTCGGTGAATTCCAGCCGCTCGACACCGGCACCACGGAGGAAGCCTACAAGCGCAACCGCCGCATCGAACTCAAGCTCACCGAGAAATGAGGCTGCGCCCCTATCGCGCGGCCGATGAAGACGCGCTGATCGCGCTGTGGCAGCGCACCTGGCAATACGCTTATCCTTCGATCGATTTCGGCGAGCGCGTGAGAGCATGGCGCGAACGCTGGCGCACCGAGCTTGTGCCCTCAGTACGCATCACGGTCGCGGAAAGCGAAGCGGGCCCAATCGGCTTCGTCACGCTCGATAGCTCCGGCTATCTCGATCAACTGGTGGTGGCACCGGAAGTGTGGGGATCGGGCACGGCGAACGAGTTGGTTGACGAAGCCAAGCGGCAATCCTCCGGGGCGATCACCTTGCTGGTGAACGCCGACAATGCCCGCGCCATCCGTTTCTACGAGCGCCACGGCTTCCGCCACACGCATGATGACGTGAACCCGGCGTCAGGCCGCGCAGTGCATGGGATGAAGTGGGAGCGGCCAAAGGCCGCGCGCTAGCCGCCCTCGAACTGCAGCCGTGCCAGCCGCGCATAGAGCCCGTTCGCCGCGACGAGCGAGGCATGCGTGCCCTGCTCGACGATGCGGCCCTGCTCCATCACCAGAATGCGGTCACACGACAGCACGGTGGCGAGACGATGCGCTATCACCAGCGTGGTGCGATGCTGCATCAGCTCTTCCAGCGCGGTCTGCACCAGCGTTTCGCTTTCGGCATCGAGTGCGGAGGTCGCTTCATCAAGCAGCAGCAACGGCGCGTCGCGCAGGATCGCGCGCGCGATCGCGATGCGCTGGCGCTGGCCGCCCGACAGCGTGACGCCGCGTTCGCCGAGTTGGGTCTCGAAACCTTGCGGCATGCGGCGCAGGAACTCCGTGGCATGAGCCTGCTCGGCGGCGCGCTCGACTTCGGCATCGGACGCATCGGGGCGGCCGAAGCGGATGTTCTCTCGCGCGGTTGCCGCGAAGATCGCCGAATCCTGCGGCACCAGCGCGATGCGCGAGCGCAGATCTTCCGGCATCACCTCGTCGATCGGCACGCCGTCGAAGGTGATCGACCCATTTCGCGGATCGTAGAAGCGCAGCAGCAGATGAAACAGCGTGCTCTTGCCCGCGCCCGACGGGCCGACCACGGCGATCTTCTCGCCTGCCTTCACCGCAAACGACACACCATCCACCACGAAGGCATCGGGCCGCGTCGGATAGGCGAAGCGGACGGCATTGAACACGATGTCGCCACGCGCCGGTTCGGGCAGATGCTTCGGATTGGCGGGCGTGGTGATGTCGGATTTCACGTTGAGGATTTCGAACAGCCGTTCGGCCGCACCTGACGCCTGCGCGATCTCGCCCCAGACCTGGCTTAACTCGCCGAGCGCACCGGCGGCGAACGCCGCATACAGCACGAACTGGCCGAGGCGGCCTGCCGTGATCTGCCCGGTGACGATGTCGTGCGAGCCGACCCACAGGATCACCACCACGCTGGAGAAGATCAGGAAGATCACCACCGCCGTGAGCCACGCGCGCGCACGGGTCGAAGCACGAGCAGCCTCATAGGCGCGCTCCACTTCGCCGCCGAAGCGTGCCTGCGCCAGCAATTCGTTGGTGAAGGCCTGCAGCGTGCGGATCGCGCCAATCAACTCGGACGCATAGGAGGAGGCTTCCGCCAGTGTGTCCTGTGCGCCGCGCGACAGCTTGCGCACGCGGCGGCCGAAGCCGACCAGCGGCAGCACGATCAGCGGGATCGCGGCCAGCACGAAGCCCGACAGTTTCGGGCTTGAGACCACCATCATCGCCGCAGCACCGACGAACAGCACGAGGTTGCGCAAGGCGATGGACACGGAAGCGCCGACTGCCGATTTGATCTGCGTGGTGTCGGCGGTGAGGCGCGAGACAAGCTCGCCGCTATGGGCGGTGTCGAAGAAGGATGGCGACAGCCGCGTGAGATGCCTGAACACGTCGCTGCGCAGATCGGCAACGATCCGTTCGCCGATGGTGATGACAAAATAATAGCGCATCGCGCTGGAAGCGGCGAGCACGGCGACGACGCCGATCATGACGCTGAAGTAGCTGTTGATCATCGCCACGCTTTCGGGACTGAACCCGAAATCGATCATGCGGCGGACGGCGAGCGGGACGGCCAGCGTAGCGAGCGAGGCGACGATCAGCGCCACCAGAGCGCCGATAGCGCGGCCACGGTAGCGCCCGACATAAGGCGCCAGCGCGAGCAAGGGCCGCAGGCCGGGACGGCGCGGTTTGGCCTCGGGCGACGCCGCTGCCGCCGGCTCAACTGTCTTTATCTCGGCCGAGGCCGGCACCGCCTGCCCCTCCTCCGGGATGCGTTCCACCACGTTCATCGCGCCAATACCGTGTCCTTGTCCGGGCTTCCCAATAGGCTGCTGCTACCGCGCTGGCAAATGCGACGCCCTGCGATGGGTCAAGCGCATCAAGCTAGCTTGTCTGAAACCGCTCCGTGGGGTATAGACCCGCCAAATTCGCCCCACAAATTACCGATCAGCAAGGCGCGAGCCGCCGAAGGATTTGCCATGAAAGCCGAAATTCATCCGGATTATCATACGATTAAGGTCGTTATGACCGATGGAACCGAGTACCTCACGCGCTCGACCTACGGCAAGGAAGGCGACACGCTGAACCTCGACATCGACTCCAAGTCGCATCCGGCCTGGACCGGCGGCACCCAGCAGCTTCTCGACCGTGGCGGCCGCGTCTCCCGGTTCCAGAAGAAGTTCTCGGGCTTCCTCAAGAAGGACTAAAGTCCTTTTTCTTCCCGCTTTTCGGAATCAAAAAACGCCCCGCGCTCGCGCCGGGGCGTTTTCGTTTGAGCCCCTCGGATAGGATTTCAGCCTTCGAACGCGGCCCGCAGCCTGTCGAGATGCGGCATCAGCGGATTGCCCGGCGCGCCATTATCTTTCTTCTCAGCATGCATGGTGGCGTCGAGACGACGCACCTTGGCCTGCAATTCCATCGAGCGTGCAATCAACGCCTGCAACTGCGACGGCAGCTTCTCGATCAGATCGGTTGCGCCCGGCTCGGCCGCGGTCAGCTTCACCTTGGTCTTTTCGCGATTGGCCTGGTGCAGCGTCATCTCGCCTTCGCGCACCGCGCGATGCAGCAGCAGCCACGACGCCAACTGCATCAGCCGCGTGGTGAGACGCATGCTCTCGGTCGCATAGGTCAGGCCGACGGCGCGCTCCAGCGACTTCGCTTCGGCCCGGCCGTCACCGTCCAGATAGGCTGCCGTTTCCTCGACAAGATCCATCCCGTCGCGGAACAATTCCTGAAACGCGGTCGAGTTGGTGAAATGCTCGCTCAACAGGATGAGACCATCCTGCGCCTGATCCGACATGGTTAACGCCCTGAACTGTTACGCCTGTTACGCGCGGTTTCTTATGATGAACAAATCATTGCCCCCGGGCGGCGCAGGAGTCCAGCCGTTCAACCGGTCAAATCGGGATATGGTTTCCGTGACATCTGCGTGAAGCGAAAATGTGCGGAACAAAAAAGAGCCGCCGGAAACCGGCGGCTTTTGAAAGTTGATAACAGGGAGGCGTCAAACAGAGTGGACAGGAGCCACTCGGTGTCCAAACAAGGACACTCTGGTTATAAATGCGAAAGCTTAATGTGCCGTAAATGAACGAATCCATTTACCTTTTCTTTGCAAAGCGGTTCCCGCTCACGACTTGAAGAAACTCGCTGCCGCATCGCGCGAGGCACGCTTTTTGGCTGCCTCCGCTTTCAGCCGTTCGATCTCGGCTTCAAGAGCTGCGACACGCTCATTCAGATCGTCGAACGATAGAAGCGATAGATCCTGTCCGAGCTGATGAATGATCTTCGGCCGCGGCCGGTCATCGTCGTCGATCGGCATATCGTACTCCCTCTGCTGACATCCGTTTGTTCCGCAGCCTGCCACAGCGCCGCGCCTGCGGTCGAGCGCCGGGGCTGACTCCTCTGCCGTTCGGTGGCATACCCTGCCTGTCTCAATTTCGAACGCTCCAAGGACTAACTCGCATGGACAAGCTGCCCTCCCACATGACCGTCATCGCCATCTCCTCGCCGGGAGGCCCGGAGGTACTGGTGCCGGAGCAGCGCGAAGTCCCGAAGCCGAAGGCAGGCGAAATCCTGGTCAAGGTGGAAGCCGCCGGCGTCAACCGCCCGGACGTACTGCAGCGGATGGGCAAGTACCCCGTGCCTCCGGGCGCGAGCGACCTGCCCGGCCTCGAGATCGCGGGCACTGTCGTCGCGCTTGGCGATGGCGCGACCAAGCACAAGATCGGCGACCGGGTGATGTCGCTCACCGCAGGCGGCGGCTATGCCGAATATTGCGTGGCGCCCGATGCGCACGCGATCAGCATTCCCGAAGGTCTGTCGATGAAGCAGGCCGCCACACTGCCTGAGACAATGATGACGGTGTGGCACAACGTGTTCGAGCGCGGCGCGCTCAAGAAAAACGAAACGTTGCTGGTGCACGGCGGCTCGTCCGGCATCGGCACGACCGCAATCCAAATGGCGAAGGCCTATGGCGCGAAGGTAATCGTCACCGTCGGTTCGCAGGAGAAGGCCGATGCCTGCATCAAGCTCGGTGCCGATGTCGCGGTGAACTACAAGACCCAGGATTTCGTCGCCGAAGCTAAAGCCGCGACGAACGGCAAGGGCGTCAACGTCATCCTCGACATGGTTGGCGGCGACTATGTCGACCGCAACTACGACGCCTGCGCCACCGAAGGCCGCATCGTCCAGATCGCCTTCCTCGGCGGGCCGAAGGCCACCGCCAATTTCGGGAAGCTGATGATGAAGCGGCTCTGGCACACCGGATCGACGCTGCGACCCCGCTCGGACGAGGACAAGGCGGCGATGGTTAAGGCCATCGAGGCGACGGTTCTGCCCTGGATCCTGAAGGGGCAGCTAAAGTCCCTGATCGACAGCGAGTTTTCCCTCAAGGACGCCGCCAAGGCCCACGCCCGGATGGAGAGCGGGCAGCATATTGGCAAAATTGTGCTCATGGTTTAACGGGACAAGGGCCTGTAAAGCCTTTGATTCATCTCGCATTCATGTCATTGATCGCGCTCCCGCCGGGCCCCTGAGGGGGTCCGCGCCCGACCGCGGAGACAGACACCTTGCGTTCGATCAGATGCTACGCGCTGCTTGCGCTCAGCTTCCTGATGTTGGCCACCCTCCAGCCGGCACACGCGGTCGACGCTATCAGCGTCCGCACTGACGCGCCTGCAATCGACCTCACCGGCGTCCTTGAGTTCCAGCACAGCGACACCGACCGCATTCAGGTTTCGACCGCGCCGGGCCCCGATGGCATCGTCCGCCGCATCGAGGTGCGCGCGCGCGAGGGCGGCAAGAACTGGGTGGTGTTCGCGCTGACCAACACCAGCGACGAGCAGATCGACCGCCTGATCGTGGTGCCGCATTATCGGATCGTCTCTTCCGGCCTGTTGTGGCCGGACCTCGGCCTGTCGCGCATCGCGACCATCACGCCGTCCGCCGGCGACCGGCCCGACCGGCAGGACAGCTCCACCGCCGACATCTTCCGCATCACGCTCGATCCCGGCGCCGTCGTCACCTACGTAGCGGAACTGCGCACCGACGCTATTCCGCAGCTCTATCTGTGGGAGCCGGAAGCCTACAAGGACAAGGTCAACTCCTTCACGCTGTATCAGGGCATCGTGATCGGCATCGCGGGCCTGCTCGCGCTGGTGCTGACGATCCTGTTCGTGGTGAAGGGCAGCATCATGTTCCCCGCCGCGGCGGCACTGGCCTGGGCGGTGCTCGTTTACATCGGTGTCGATTTCGGTTTCTGGGGCAAGGTCTTCGACATGTCGACCGACGCCGAACGGGTGTGGCGCGCCTCGGGCGAGGCGATGCTGGCGGCGACGCTTCTGGTGTTCCTGTTCGCCTATCTCAATCTATCGCGATGGCATGTGCGATACTCGCACATCACGGGCGGCTGGCTTGCTTTCCTCGGCGCGCTGGTGGCGCTGGCGCTGTTCGATCCCGCAGTCGCCTCGGGCATCGCGCGCATCTCGCTGTTTCTCATCGCCGCCGCCGGCTTCGCGCTGATCGTCTATCTCGCGACGCAAGGCTTTGACCGCGCCGTGCTGCTGATCCCGACATGGTTTTTGTTCCTGGTCTGGGTGATCGCGGCGGGCATGACCGTCACCGGCGCCGTCACCAACGACATCGTCGGCCCTGCGCTGCTCGGCGGCCTCGTCCTGATCGTGATGCTGATCGGCTTCACGGTGATGCAACATGCGTTCGCTGGCGGCGCGACCACCGGCATCGTCTCCGACGTCGAGCGCCGGGCGCTGGCGCTGACCGGATCGGGCGACCTGATCTGGGATTGGGACGTCTCCGCCGACAAGGTGTTCACCAGTCCCGAGACCGAAGGCCTGCTCGGCCTCAAGCGCGGCACGCTGGAAGGCCCCGCCGCGCGCTGGCTGGAAGTCTTGCATCCGCTCGATCAGGATCGTTTCCGCGCAGCCCTCGACAGCGTGCTCGACCAGCGCCGCGGCCGCCTGGTGCAGGATTTCCGCCTGCGCACGCCCGACGGACATTTCATGTGGTTCGCGCTGAAGGCGCGCCCGGTGGTCGGCTCTGATGGCGAAGTGGCGCGCGTGGTCGGCACGCTGTCCGACGTCACCGAGAGCAAGAACGCCGAAGAGCGCATGCTGCACGACTCGGTGCACGACAACCTCACCGGCCTGCCGAACCGGCAATTGTTCATGGACCGCCTCAACGCGATGGCGGGCTTCATCAAGACCGCGCCGAACCTGCGCCCCACCGTAATGGTGATCGACCTCGACCGCTTCAAACAGGTCAACGATTCCGTCGGCATCGCGGTCGGCGATTCTATTTTGCTGACGCTGGCGCGGCGGCTCACCCGCATCCTCAAGCCGCAGGACACACTGGCGCGCCTCGCAGGCGACCAGTTCGGCCTACTGCTCACCTCCGAGCACGAGCCCGCCAAGATCACCGCGCTGGCCGAAACCATCCGCAAGACGATCCGCGCGCCGATCGCTTTCAACGAGCGCGAGATTTTCCTCACCGCCTCGATCGGCTTGGCCTTGAGCGACCCGCAGGCGCCGCTCACCGATGAGATCGTCAAGGACGCCGAGCTTGCGATGTATCATTCCAAGCGGATCGGTGGCGATCGCATCGACGTCTACAAACCGCCGATGCGCGCGCGCAAGACCGACCGCCTGACGCTGGAATCCGACCTGCGGCGCGCCATCGAACGACAGGAAATCACCATCCTCTACCAGCCGATCATGCGGCTGGAAGATCGCACGGTGGCGGGCTTCGAGGCGCTGGCGCGCTGGGATCACCCCAAGCTCGGGCGGATGTCGCCGTCCGAATTCATCTCCGTCGCCGAGGAGATCGGCCTGATCGTCGACCTCGGCCAGTTCGTGATGGACACCACGGCCCGGCAGTTGAGCGCATGGCAGCGCGCGACGCGTACCCGCGTGCCACTGTTCGCGAGCGTCAACGTCTCGTCGCGCCAGTTGCTGCGCCATGATTTGATTCATGACGTGCGCGGCGTGTTGTCGCGCTCGGCGGTGGCGCGCGGCTCGCTCAAGCTGGAATTGACCGAGTCCCTCGTGATGGAAAATCCCGAGCACGCTGCCCAGATGCTGCACCGGATCAAGGAGCTCGGCACCGGTCTGTCGCTCGACGATTTCGGCACCGGCCACTCGTCGCTGTCCTATCTGCAGCGTTTCCCGTTCGACACCATCAAGATCGACCAGTCGTTCGTGCGCACCACGCGCAACGGCGCGCGGCCGACGCTGCTGAAATCGATCATCGCGATGGCGCACGATCTCGGCATGGAAGTGGTGGCGGAAGGCGCGGAGACGGATTCGGATGCGGTGGAGCTTTATCAGCTCGGCTGTGAATACGCGCAGGGCTTCGCATTCGGCGAGCCGATGGATGCGGCCAGCGCCACGCGCCTGCTGACCGGCGACAAGACTGAGGCGCCGCGCCCGCGCCGCTACTCGCTGCGCTCGTCAACGACGGCCCCCACACCGGCACCCGCCGCACCAAAGCCTGCCGCCCCGGCAGCAGCCCCCGCGCCCCAGCAGGGCCGCTGAACGGGCCTTCTGCGTCCGCCTCAGGCGTGGCCCGCGCTGTTCGACAGCATCCCGAGATCGATACCGATCTTCTTGAGCGCCCGCTGGTACTTCTCGTCGGTATCGCCGCCGAAAATCAGGTCGGGATCGGCGGGGCAATGCAGCCAGCCGTTGTGCTGGATTTCGCTTTCCAGTTGTCCCGGCGCCCAGCCGGCATAGCCAAGCGCTAGGATCGCCTGCCGCGGCCCGGTGCCTTGGGCGATGGCCTTCAGGATGTCGAGCGTCGCGGTCAGGCAGATGCCGCCGTCAATCGGCAGCGTCGCATCCTTGATCGAATAATCGGACGAATGAAGGACAAAACCACGGCTGGTTTCCACCGGGCCGCCGCGCAGAATCTTCACTGTTTCGCCATCATCGGACAGTTCGATCGGTGCCGTCTCGTCGACAATATCGAGCTGCCGCAGCAGTTGCGGGAAATCAATACTGCCGGCGGGGCGGTTCACGATAATTCCCATTGCGCCATCGGCGGAATGCGCACAAACATAGATGACCGAACGCGCAAACCGCTCGTCCTCCATCACCGGCATCGCAATAAGGAGCTGCCCGTCGAGATAGGTCGTCGCCGTTGAACCTGCCTTTTCCGGAAGTCCGTCAAGGCCGGCTGGCTGTGTCCTCGATGTCCGTTTCTCGTCCATCAAACCATCTCTTTGTCCTGGCCTTGAGTCTGATATTGGGTGCCGCTCCTGTCAATCAACACCAACCCCACCGTGTTTAGTAAAGACGTCGCATGAATGACATTGTTCCCGTAACGCGCCGCACTCTCGTGCTCGCCGCTACCGCGTTTGTTGCGCTGCCCTTTGCGGCGCACGCGCAGGATGCGTCACCATGGACCCGCGACAGCCACGCACAAATCCGCCTGCTCGCGGGCTCGCGCAACGGTCCTGTGCTGCTTGGCGGCATCAGCTTCAAGCTCGACAAGGGCTGGAAAACCTACTGGCGCACGCCCGGCGATTCCGGCGTGCCGCCACGGTTCGATTTTTCCAAATCCGAGAATGTCGAAGCCGTGACGGTGCTGTGGCCCGCGCCGCAAGCCTTTCCCGATGGCGCAGGCGGCACCGCGCTCGGCTACCACAACGATGTCGTGATCCCGCTGCGCATCGCAGTCCACGATCAGAACAAGCCGGTAACGCTGAACGCCAACATCCAGTATGCGGTCTGCGAAAAGCTCTGCGTGCCGGCGCAAGCCGATCTGTCGCTCGCTTTCACCAGCGTCGCCAGCACCGAGGACAGCACGCTGAGTGCGGCACTCGACCGCGTGCCGAAGCCCGCCAATGTCGGCGACCCGAATCCGCTGACCATCCGCGACGTCAAGCGCGTCGGTCCCAAGGCCGTGCAAGTCGATGTGGTCGTCCCGGACAAGACCGAGCCAAAGCTGTTCGTGGAAGGACCATCGCCGGACTGGGCGCTGCCGGTGCCGAAGCTCGCCACGCACCATCCACCCGGCGTGAAACGCTTCGCGTTCGATCTCGTCGGCCTCCCGACCGGCGTCAACCCGGAAGGCGCCGCGCTCAAATTCACCCTGACGGGCGGCGAGCGAGCCTACGAATTCAACGTCAATCTTTATTGAACGGCGGAACGCGGCACTGGCACGCGGCACACCTTCTCTCTAAAACCGCAGCATTGTTTTGAAGGAGACATTCATGACCATTCAAGTCGGCGACAGCCTGCCGCAGGCCACCTTCACCGTGATGACGGAAGAAGGCCCGAAGCCGAAGACCACGGACGAAATTTTCAAGGGCAAGAAGGTGGCACTGTTCGCGGTGCCCGGCGCCTACACCGGCACCTGCCACAAGATGCACATGCCGAGCGTGTTTCAGAACGCCGCCGGCATCAAAGCCAAGGGTATCGACACCATTGCGGTCGTGTCCGTCAACGATGCCTTCGTGATGAAGGCCTGGAAGCGCGACACCGATTTCAAGGACGAGGCGATCTATCTCGCCGACGGCAGCGCCGATTTCGCCAAGGCGATCGGCCTCGAGATCGACCTGTCCGCGCGCGGCCTCGGCGTCCGCTCGAAGCGTTATTCGATGCTGGTGGACAATGGCGTGGTGAAGAAGCTCAACCTCGAAGCCAATCCCGGCGAGGTGAAGGTGTCCGGCGGCGACACGCTGCTTGAGCAGCTTTAAGATCACACGATCTATCAAGAAAAAATGCCCGGTCTCGCGCCGGGCATTTTTGTTTCAACGGTTCTCCGCCAACCCGTCGCGCGCGAGCTGGTCGGCGCGCTCGTTCTCGGCGTGGCCGGCGTGGCCCTTGATCCAGTGCCAGCGCACCTCATGCGGCTTCAGCGCGTCGTCCAGCCGCTGCCAGAGATCGACGTTCTTCACCGGCTTCTTGTCCGCCGTGCGCCAGCCGTTGCGTTTCCAGTTGTGAATCCAGCTCGTGATGCCCTGCCGGACATACTGGCTGTCGGTGGTGAGATCGACCGATGCTGGTTTCTTCAGCGCTTCCAGTGCCGAGATCGCCGCCAGCAATTCCATGCGGTTGTTGGTGGTCGGGTTCTCGCCGCCTTTCAACTCCTTCTCGGTGCTGCCGGAGCGCAGGATCGCGCCCCAGCCGCCCGGCCCCGGATTTCCAGAGCAGGCGCCGTCGGTGAAGATCGACACATGGGGACGCGACGGCTCGCTCACGTCATGCTTTCCGACGTCACGAGGCCGTAATCGGCAACAGTCCGCGCGCTCTGATGGAAGCGCAGCTTGCGGACATATTCGAGCGGGTCCTTCGGCTTCACCAGCGCGCCCGGCGGCACGTTGAGCCAGTCCACCAGCCGCGTCAGCAGAAAGCGCAGCGCCGCACCCCGCGCGAGCAGCGGAAACGCCGCCTGCTCTTTCGCGCTCAGCGGCCGCACCTTGCCGTAGGCATTGAGAAACGCGCGCGCCTTGGTGACGTTGAAGGAGTGATCGGCCTCGAAGCACCAGGCATTGAGGCAGATCGCGACATCATAGGCGAGCAGATCGTTACAGGCGAAATAGAAGTCGATCAGCCCCGACAATCTCTCGCCAAGAAACAGCGCATTGTCGGGAAACAGATCGGCATGGATGATCCCGCGCGGCAGATCGGCCGGCCAGCTTTTTTCAAGATGATCAAGTTCGGCGGCGAGAAAGTCGCGCAGGCCTGGCTGCACATTATCTGCCCGCGCCTCAGCCGCCTCGAACAGCGGCCGCCAGCCTGCAACCGACAGCGCGTTGGCGCGCGACATCGCAAAATCCGCGCCCGCCAGATGCAGCTTCGCCAGCGCCTCGCCGATCGCCGCGCAATGCACGGCGTTCGGCTTGCGCGGCCACACGCCCTCGAGAAAATCGATGATCGCCGCAGGCCGCCCCGCGAGCACGCCGAGCGTCTCACCGTTTTTGCTCTTAACCGGCTGCGGACAGATGATGCCGCGCGCGGCGAGATGACCCATCAGATTGAGGAAGAACGGCAGGTCGCCTTTGGCTACGCGCTTCTCATACAGCGTCAGAAAAAAATGACCGCGCGTGGTGTGCAGCAGAAAATTGGAATTCTCGACGCCTTCGGCGATGCCCTTGTAGGACAGCAATTCGCCGAGGTCGTAACCGGACAGGAAGCCCGCAAGCTCGTCGGCGGCAACGTCGGTATAAACCGCCATCAGGGTGTTCCGATTCCGAAATTGGCTGTCGTTATCGCCCCCGATGGAATGCCGGAATCAGGAGCATTGCGCGATCATATCACCGGCAGGCTGCCGGATTGAAGATGCCGGGGCGGCGAATTGCCCCGCGCCTCTTCAGCCAGCCGCCTTCTCCGCAGCCGCCGCTTCGTTGCGCAGCGGGCGCGGCAGCGGGAAGAATTCATCCTCCTCGGCCGCCGAGACGGTTTCGACGTGCAGCTTATAATGCGCGGCAAAGGCGTCCATGATCTCCTCGACGATCACTTCCGGCGCAGATGCGCCCGCAGTGATGCCGAGGCGGCTGATGCCCTCGAACTTCGACCAGTCGAGTTCGGACGCGCGCTGCACCAGCACGGAAACCTTGCAGCCCTCGCGCTCGGCGACCTCGCGCAGGCGCTGCGAGTTCGAGGAATTCGGCGAGCCGACCACGATCATCGCATCGACCTTCGGCGCCACCTTTTTCACCGCGAGCTGGCGATTGGTGGTGGCGTAACAGATGTCTTCCTTGTGCGGGCCGTCGATGTCCGGGAAACGCTCCTTCAATACCGCGACGATTTCCTTGGTGTCGTCGATCGAGAGCGTGGTCTGGGTGACGAAAGCGAGCTTGGAGGCATCCTTTGGCTGGAACGAGCGCGCCGCGTCCATGGTCTCGATCAGCACCACCGCGCCCTTCGGCAACTGGCCAAGCGTGCCGACCACTTCCGGATGCCCGGCATGGCCGATCAACAGAATCTCGCGGCCGCGCTTGAAATGAATCGCCGCCTCGCGGTGAACCTTGGTCACCAGCGGGCAGGTCGCATCCAGCGTGAAAAAATGGCGCTTGTCGGCTTCGGCCGGGATCGCCTTCGGAACCCCGTGCGCCGAGAACACCACCGGAGCATCGGTCTGCGGAATTTCGTCCAGTTCGGCGACGAAAATCGCCCCCTTGTCGCGCAGGCTTTCCACCACGTAGCGGTTATGCACGATCTCGTGGCGCACATAGACCGGGGCGCCGTAGAGTTTCAGGGCACGTTCGACGGTATCGATGGCCCGGACCACGCCGGCGCAGAAGCCGCGGGGGGAACAGAGCACGATCGAAAGCGGCGGTTTCTCAGTTTGCAGGGTCATTTTTCAGCCGAAACAGGGGTTTAGAGCGGATCACGAACCGGTGTCCCTGATATAGGGCCTCGGTGCCGCCAGGCCAAGCCGATCGGGCCTATGTAAAAGAGAACGCGAGGGAATAGGAGCCCCATCCCCTGCCCTGTCAAGCCCGCCTTCCGGGCCCATTCGCGGATTTCTGGCAGGTTGCGCGGCAAGGCGCGGACGGACTATATAGGTGCGAATTCCCGTCATCCCGATGACCAGACGGCTTCGCCCTTCAAAAAGGCGGGCGAAGCACAAAGGAGATTTGCCATGAGCAATGCACCGCTGATGCCGAAAGCGACGGCCGTATGGCTGGTCGACAATACCGCGCTGTCGTTCGACCAGGTCGCCGATTTCACCAAGATGCATCCGCTCGAGGTCCGCGCCATTGCCGACGGCGACGCCGCGCAGGGCATCAAGGGCATGGACCCGATCTCCACCGGCCAGTTGACCCGCGAGGAAATCGAAAAGGGCGAGAAGGACCCGGACTACCGCCTGAGGCTGCAGGAATCCAAGGTCGTGCTGCCGACCGCCGCCAAGAAGAAGGGCCCGCGCTATACCCCGGTGTCGCGCCGCCATGAGCGCCCGAGCGCCATCCTCTGGCTGGTGCGCAACCATCCCGAACTGAAGGACGCGCAGATCATGCGCCTCGTCGGGACCACCAAGACCACGATCGCCAGCGTCCGCGACCGCACCCACTGGAACGCCTCAACACTGACGCCGATGGACCCGGTGACGCTCGGTCTGTGCACCCAGATCGAGCTCGACTTCGAAGTGCAGCGCGCGGCGAAGGAAAAGCCCGCCAAGCAGGAATACGGCGGCGTCACGCTGCTGCCCGCGTCCGAGACCACGCGCCGCGAAGCCGAGCATGAAGCTCCGCTCTCCGCCAAGGAGCAGGACGACATCAATGTTGACGCGGTGTTCGCCAAGCTGAAGACGCTCGGCCACGACAAGAAGTCCGACGAGGAATAAGCGAGCTTAAGCTTCCACGATTACGGAATGCTGATGCTCCTCATTGCGAGCGTCAGCGAAGCAATCCAGAAAACCGCAAGACAGAGCTGGATTGCTTCGTCGCTTTCGCTCCTTGCAATGACAGTAGAATAACGAAGCGCCGCGCTATTTCGCCGGCGCTTCTTTTGTTTTCGGCGCGGCTTTCGGCTTGCTCTTGCTCTTGGCCTTCTGAGCAGCCTTGCCGCTCTCGGCCTTCGCCTTGTTCTCCTGCTTCGCCTTGGCGCGCGCATCGGCAATCGCCAGCTTGAACAATTCTGGCTTCATGACGCCCGGAATGCGGAACGTACCGACGATGAAAGACGGCGTGGAGTTGAACCCGAGCCCTTCGGCCTGCTCATTGTTGCGCGTAAGCAGCGCCTCAATCTCGGCCTTGTGCGTCTCGAGATCGGCCTTCGCCTTCGCCACATCGACACCGGCGGCCGCAAGCGTCTCGTCGATGGTACTCGTGGTGAGGCGCCCGACATGCGCCATCAGCGCGTTATGCGCTTCGCCGAACTTGCCCTGATACTTCGTCGCCAGCACGAGGCGCGAGGCTTCCGGCGACGGCGGCCCCAGGATCGGCCAGTCCTTCACCACGAGGCGCACGTGGCCGTCTTCCTTGATGATCTTTTCCAGTTCGGGATGCAGCGCCTTGCAATAAGGGCACTGGTAATCGAACCACTCGACGATGGTCACATCGCCGTCGGGATTGCCGAGCGACGGAATCTGCGGATCGCGCAGGATGCGCTCACGGCTGGTGACGTTATCCGGCTCGGCGCGCGCGTCCGATACCGCCCCGGCAAAGAGCATGAAAGCCGCCATGGCGAGGGCGGCGGCGCGAAGTCCCGATATTGTTTTCATCATGATCCGTTCTACGACAGAAACCGCGCCGTGTTACTGATGCTCAACGGCCGTTGAGCATGTCCTCGGCGAGGTTCTTGTGCGCGCGCTCGACGCCCGCGTTCGAACTCGCCCGCGCCGCGCCAACATCGCGATCGCGGCGGCAAGCAACATAAGGCTGCGAGCCGGGTTCGCCCTGCTGGCGGCAGATCGCATCGTCGTCCGTCGCCGCGGCCTGCGGCAGCGCCGTACGGTCGAACTGCGCACATGCCGACATCAGAAGGCCCGCCGCGAGCACGGCGATTGTAACTGCAGCTTTCACGATCGCGGTATCCTATTCGAGGTCGATGCGTGCTTCCACGACATGGGTAAAATCGAGGCCCCCGAGATGCAGGGTCACCTTGGCGGGGAGTTTCTCGTTGCCTTTCAGCCGCCCATCGGCAATCGCGCCGCGGATCGCCGCTTCGATCTCACGCTGGCTGGTGATTCCGACTTTCTTGAGAAAGCCGCGCAGGCTGATGTTGAAAGTATCTTCGTTCATCGCATGCTCCTTCAAGCCGCAAACGGCTGCCGCCCCAAAACAGGGGTACCCCCGCTTGGCTAGGCCGGATGGCAATGCTTCTCAAGCCTTTTTCTGGCGTTTCAGCCTTTCAAGGCGGCACTTATATCGTCCAGCGCCTTCGGGTCCTCGATCGTCGCGGGCATGTTCCAGGGCTCGCCGTCGGCGATCTTTTTCATCGTGCCGCGCAGGATCTTGCCGGAACGGGTCTTGGGCAGCCGCGGCACGGTGACCGCACGCTTGAAGGCCGCGACCGGGCCAATCCTGTCGCGGACCATGCCGACCACTTCGTTCTCGACCTCGCCGGCGCTGCGGGATACGCCCGATTTCAGTACCAGAAAACCGCACGGCACCTCGCCCTTCAGCTGGTCCTTGATGCCGAGCACGGCGCATTCGGCGACATCCGGATGCGAGGCGAGAATTTCCTCCATGCCGCCGGTCGAGAGCCTGTGCCCGGCGACATTAATGATGTCGTCGGTGCGGCCCATCACAAACACATAGCCGTCCTCGTCCTTGTAGCCGGCGTCCGAGGTTTTGTAGTAGCCGGGGAATTCGCTGAAATAGGCTTCCTTGCAGCGTTCGTCCTGCTGCCAGAGTGTCGGCAGGCAGGAGGGCGGCAGCGGCAGCTTGACGACGATCGATCCCGTGGTGTTCGCAGGCACGGGCTTGGCCGATTCATCGACGATGTCGACCTGATAGCCCGGCATCGCAACGGTGGCCGAGCCCGGCTTCACCGGCAGTGCGTCGATGCCGACCGGATTGCCCGCGATCGCCCAGCCGGTTTCGGTCTGCCACCAATGGTCGATCACCGGGCGCTGCAGCCGCGCCTGCGCCCACTCCACGGTCGGCGGATCGGCGCGCTCGCCGGCCAGGAACAGCGTTCGGAAGCGCGACAGGTCGTATTTCTTCATCAGCGCGCCGTCGGGGTCTTCCTTCTTGATGGCGCGGAAGGCCGTCGGCGCGGTGAACAGCGCCACCGCCTTGTGCTCGGCGATCACGCGCCAGAACGCGCCCGCATCCGGCGTGCCGATCGGCTTGCCTTCATAGAGGATCGTGGTGTTGCCGTGGAACAGCGGGCCGTACACGATATAACTGTGGCCGACGACCCAGCCGATGTCGGATGCGCTCCACCACACCTCGCCCGGCTTGACGCCGTAATGGTTCGACATCGACCATTTCAGCGCCACCATGTGTCCGCCATTGTCGCGCACCACGCCCTTCGGCACACCGGTGGTGCCGGACGTGTAGAGAATGTAGAGCGGATCGGTCGCGAGCACCGGCACACACGCGGCGCGCTTGCCTGCAGCGAGCGCCTTCTCGCGAAGGCTCGCCCAGTCATGATCACGCCCGGACACCAGATCGCACCCCTGCTGCGGACGCTGAAGAATGATGCACGTCTCGGGCTTGAACGATGCGAGCCTGATCGCCTCGTCCAGGAGTGGTTTGTACTGCACGGTGCGGCCGGGCTCGATGCCGCAGCTTGCGGAGAAAATCAGCTTCGGCTTGGCGTCGTCAATGCGGGTCGCAAGCTCCTTCGCGGCAAACCCGCCGAACACCACCGAATGAATTGCCCCGATGCGCGCGCAGGCCAGCATCGCGATCACCGCTTCCGGCACCATCGGCATGTAGATCACGACGCGGTCGCCCTTGGCGACGCCAAAATCCTGCATCACCGCGCCGAGCGTCTCGACCTCTTGCAGCAACTGCGCGTAGGTCAGTGTCGTGATCTGGTTGGTCAGGGGGGAATCGTAGATGATGGCGAGCTGGTCAGCCCGGCCTGCCTTGACGTGACGATCGACAGCATTGAAACAGGTGTTGACGACCCCGCCCGCGAACCAGCGTCCGTAAATTCCCATCGACGGATCGAACACCTTTTTCGCAGGCTCGAACCAGTCGATGTCCTTCGCCGCCTCGCCCCAGAACCCCTGCGGATCGCGCAGCGAGCGTTCATGGATTTCGCTGTAGCGGGCTTTTGCATCGCTCATCGGACAGTCTCCGGACCCTGAATTTCCGTCTTTTTCAGTGACGGTTACAGTCCTTTATACCGGCCGCGCAGGCGAGCTTCGTATGCGACTTTTGGCCCTTTTCGCCGAGCCGCGCCATCTTCAGGGTAAGCGCCCGGCGGTGCTCGCGCGCAATCGCAAGCTCCGGGTCGAGCTGCAAGGCGGTGGAGAAATCGGCATAGGCCCGCCCCCACTCGCTCTTGTCGCGCAGCGCCAGGCCGCGATTGTTGTAGGCCAGCGCCATGCGGTCATCGAGTGCGATGGCACGGTCGTAATCGGCCAGCGCGCGGTCGAGGTCGGCTTTGTCGCCCTTGAGATAATAGGCCATGCCACGATCAAGAAACGAAATCGCCACGGGATCGAGACGGATCGCAGCATTGTAATCCGTAATCGCCCGGTCGTAGGCATTGTTGCGCGCATAAATCTCACCGCGCGCGCGGTAGAGCGCCGCCGAATCCGGCGCGAGGCTGATGGCATCGGTGAGATCGTCGATCGCGAGATCGTTGCGCCGCACCTTCTTGAAGGCCATGGCGCGGTCGAGCAGCCGGTCGACGCTGTGATCGAGCTTTACGGCTTCGGTATAATCGCGCACCGCCATGCGGAAATTCCGCAGATGGCCGAACGCCGCCGCGCGGCGGCTATAGAGCCGCGCCACTTTCGGCGTCAGGCGGATCGCGGCGTCATAATCGTCGAGCGCCTTCTCGTAATTCTTCAAGCCCACCCAGGCATCGCCGCGCAGCTCGAAAGCATCGCCGTCATCCGGCTTGGCCTGAATGATCTCGCTGGCGGCGTCGCGCGCGGCTTCGAAATTGCCCTTGGTATAATCCGCCCGGGCCGACGCTAGCCGCACGGTCGCGTGCTCGGTGGCGATGGCGGCGTTGTCCATCCCGCTAGTCTCGGCCTTCGGCGCGGTCGCACCGTTGCAGATCTTCATGACCGTCGGTTCGGCCCCGAGCTTGCGGCCAAGGACATCGGACAATGTCCGGCAATGGCCATCGGTGCAGATCCGCCACTCCCCGGCGAGACCGGAATTGCCCAGCACCACCTGAGGCAGCGGCGCGATCTTGGGCGACCATTCAAACCAGTCGTTGACGAGACGAGCTTCGGGCGGCGGCTCCATGCCGGCGCCAGAACCTTTCACCCGCGCTTCGACCAGTTCGAGCCCTTGCGGGGTGACGTGCCAATCCTCCTGCCATTCGATTTTCTCGATCGAATGGGTCCATGCCAAGGTAAATGCCGTAACCGACAGCACCTTGACGACACCTGCAGCAGCAAAACAAAGGCCCAAGAGACTACCTCAACGCACCCTCACGCGGACGATTCCGGTGCGACCTTCAGCGGCGCCGGCCGCTTGCGCCATTGCCAAATGAAAACGATGACCGCCAGAACATAGCCGATCTGGTCGCTGTAGGCGAATTCACCGAACAGCATCAGCGCCGCCAGAAACGCAACGATCCGCTCGATCACCGTCATTCGGGTGAACAGGAAGCCGATCGCCACCATGCCGAACAACGCGATCGAAACCAGCGCCTTGAAGAAAGCATAGGCGACAGCGCCGTAGAAGCCGAGCACCGGCACCATCGGATCGTGGGTTTGCATCATCAGGGCCGGCGAATACACCGCGATGAAGGGAATGACGTAACCGGCGAGCGCGATGCGCATCGCCTCCCATCCGATCTTGTCCGGGTTCTCCTTGGCTATGGGTGCTGCGGCAAGCGCCGCCAGCGCAACAGGTGGTGAAAGGTCCGCCATGATGCCGTAGTAGAACGCGAACATGTGGCTGACGATCAGCGGCACGCCGAGATGCGACAGCGCAGGCGCAGCCAGAGCCGCAACGATGATGTAGGTCGGGATCGTCGGGATGCCGGTGCCGAGCAGGATCGACAGCAGCATCGTCATGATCAGCGCCAGGAACAGGCTCTGCTTGCCGAGCCCGATCACCCAGCTGCCGAACACCGTGCCGACGCCGGTCTGCGTCATCATGCCGATGATGGTACCGACAATGGCGCAAGCCATGCCGACCGTCAGCGCCGACTTCGCGCTTTCAGCCAGCGAATCCCGGCAGGCAATCAGCGTAGCACGGCCGCCGATGGTCAGCGCGGACAGTAACACCAGCGCCAGCACGACGGCGGCGACGTAGCGGATGTCGACGCTGGTGCCGTTGCGGAACAGCGATCCCACCACCAGCGCAAGGCCGATCCAGAACACGTAGCGGGTCACCTGATTGGGGAATCCGGCAACGATGCTCGCGCCAAGGATCAGCGTCACCGTGAGGGCAAGACCCATGCTGCCCGCATAAAGCGGCGTGAAGCCTTCGAACAGCATGAACACCAATGCCGCGAGCGGCAGGACAAGATACCAGTTCTTGACCAGCGCCTTCCATGCATTCGGAATCTCTTCCTTCTTCATGCCGACGAGGCCGTATTTGCCGGCCTCCAGATGCACCATCCAGAATGCGGAGCCGAAATACAGGATCGCAGGAATGACGGCGGCCTGCACGATGACGGAATATTGCACGCCCAGGGTTTCGGCCATGATGAAGGCGACCGCGCCCATCACCGGCGGCATGATCTGTCCGCCCATCGACGCGGTGGCTTCAACACCCGCCGCGAATGCACGGCGATAGCCGAACCGGATCATCAGCGGAATGGTGAACTGGCCGACCGTCACCACGTTGGCGACGCCCGAGCCGGAAATGGTGCCCATCATGCCCGAGGCCACCACGGCGACCTTCGCGGGCCCGCCGCGCGTACCGCCGAACAGACCGAGCGAGACATCGGTGAAGAGCTGGATCATGCCGGCGCGCTCAAGGAACGAGCCGAACAGGATGAACAGGAAGATATAGGTCGCCGACACGTAGATCGGCACGCCGTAGAAACCTTCGGTGCCGTAAGACAGATGCGTGACGATCTGATCAAAATAATAGACACGATGATCGAACGGTGCCGGCAGGTACTGGCCGAAGGCCCAATACACGATACAGGCACCGCACATCAGCGGCAGCGCCCAGCCCATCAAGCGGCGCGTCGCATCGAAAATCAGAATGCCGAGCACAGTGCCGACCACGAGATCGAGACGGCTCGGATCACCGTCGCGCTGGATGAGATCGGCGTAATAGAGCCACTGATACAGGCCGCAATAGAAGCCGACGCCGCCGACAGCCCAGCCCACAAAGCGTTGAAAATTGGTCTTCGCGGTGAAGTTGGCGACAAGTCCGTAGGACAGAAGGATCAGGAAACCGACATGAATGCCGCGCACCGCCTGGCTCGGGAGAAAGTTCCACGCAGCCACCATGATCTGGAAGGCGGAGAACGTAATGCCAATGATGTAAGCGACGATCCCCCACCAGCCGGGGCCGAAACCCTCGGGAAAGCCGTGCTCGAAATTATCGAGATCGACCTTGACGTGCTCTTGCTGTCCCTGTTCCTGCAGCATCGGTATTCCCCACCCTATCGATGCAGCGCCGCTTAAGTCTGCGCGCTGTTGTTGTTCCCGTGACGCTTGATCCGCGTTCTTCATCGGGCCCCAGATATACATGGCCGGGACTAAGCCCGGCCATGTTTCAGTTCAATACCGTTTTTCGGAATTCTACTTGAGAATGCCTTTTTCCTTGTAGTAGCGGATCGCGCCCGGATGCAGCGGCGCGGGGCTGCCCTTCGCGGCATTCTCCAGCTTGATCATCTTGCCTGCCACGTGCGCGTTGGCGAGTTCCGGCAGGTTCTCGAAGATCTGCTTGGTCATCTGGTAGGCGACGTCATCCGACACATCGGAACTCGTCACCAGATAATTGATGACCGCGGCAGTCTGCACGTCGGACTTCTGGCCGGTGTAGGTGTTGGCCGGAATGACGACCGATACGAACGGAGGGCCGATCTTGTCCACGGTGGCCTTCGGCACCGCCACCACGTTGATCTCGGTGGAGCTGGACAGATCCTTCAGCGAAGCCACGCCCAGACCCGCCGACTGCAAAGTTGCGTCAAGCTGGCGGTTCTTCATCAGATCGACCGATTCCGCGAACGGCAGATACTGAACCTGCTTGAGATCCTTGTAGGTCATGCCCGCGGCTTTCAAGATTGCGCGCGAGTTCAGTTCGGTGCCGGACTTCGGCGCACCGACGGAGAGCGTCTTGCCCTTCAGATCGGCCAGCGTCTTGATGCCGCTGTCGGCAGTCGCGACGATCTGGATGTAGTTCGGATAGATCGCCGCGATGGTGCGCAGCTTGGTGAGCTTCTTCTTGAAGCCCGCTTCCGCATCTCCATCGACCGCGGCTTTCAGCGAATCGCCGAGCGTGAAGGCGAGTTCGCCACGGCCCTGCTCGATCAGGTTGAGATTTTCCACCGACGCCTTGGTGGCCTGCACCTGGGCACGGATGCCCGGAATCTTCTCGCCGTAGATTTTGCCGATCGCGACGCCGAGCGGATAATAAACGCCGGATGTGCCGCCGGTCAGAATGTTGATGAACTTCTCGGCATGCGCTGCCGGCGCCGCCATGGTCATTGCCGTCGCAAGCGCGGCAACCGTCGATACAAACTTGAACCTCATAATTCCTCCCTGGGTCTTTTTTGTAGTTGGCGGGAGGTTGAACGGACGGACGCCCTGGGTCAACGTTTTCTATCGATCATGATTCACTTCTATCTGTGAGGATGCGCATGCCGTTAGACATTCGTATCAGATCAAGCCATCGTCTTTGTGTGCGGCGCAATGCCGCCTGTACGGTACCGATCCTTCTTATGCTTGCGATCGCGCCACCGGCGGTGGCCGAACCCGGCTCTCACTCTACGACTAAAGCCGCAAGCGAACTTCGGATCGCCGAATACCATCAAAAATTGGCCGCCTACCGGCAGGCGCGGGAGCATTATGAGGCAAGGGCGGAGGCCTACTGGACCACGGTCGCGGAAAAACGGCGCACCCGCAACGCCCGCCGCCGCAGCGGCGAGGCGATCCTTGCCGAACATTACGTCCTGACGCAGCCGCCTCTTTATACCGGGCCTCCGAGGCCGATCGATCCGACCGCCCCGCCCAAGCCGCCGGTCCAGCGGACCCCCTTGCCCGTGGTGGCGGATTTCGTCCGCCATGCCGCTGAGCAGTTCCAGTTCACGCCGTCCCGTCCCCGCAGCGAAAGCGAGTTCAAAAAAGCCTACGCCGCAGTCGCCGGCTCGCTCGGCCTCAGCCGCGAACAGGCTGTGCGGGTCTACTGCTTCGAGGCGGGCGGCAACGGCAAATACGACGTGCAGGCCGGTCTGGAATCGCCCCGCCCTAACGCCCGCGCGATCTCGACCGCGCTCGGCTACAACCAGTTATTGACGACCAACACCGTCGAGGTTCTTGCCGAACAGGGCGACGGCATTCTCGCCGGCCTCACCGCCGCCATGCATCGCGCGCCGGAGCCGCGCCGCAGGATGCTGGCCGGCAAGATCGCGACGCTGCGCAAGATGATCGCCTTCGCCAAATCCGTGCCCGACGACTGGAGCGCGCACGCGCGGCTCGCCAAGACGCCGAAGGGTCTCGCGATCCATGCCCTCAATCTCGATGTCGACATCGGACCGTGGCTGCAGACGCACAAGCTGCTCACATCGGTCCACTTCGCCAGGCGCAAGGGTTACACCCGGCCGCTCAGCGCCGCCGAACTGGAAATGATGAACCTGACCGGCGACGGCAACGGATTCGACATGGTGTCGATGCCGCAGGCGCTGCGCGTGCAGGTGCCGACATCGAACTTCTTTCAGCGCGGCGGTTACGAGCGGAATCCGGTCGCGATCCGCAACAACACCGTGGCGAAACTGATCGCCGCCACCAATGCGCGGATGGATGCAGAGAGCAACCGCCCCGGCGCCAAAGAACTCGCCGCCGCGTTTTGAAGCGCGGCAGCGATGGATGCAGGTCTAGCAGTTGCTCATGCACGCCTTGTTATGCGCGTCCGGGCGCGGGTCCTGAACAAACCCGTTGCGGTTGGGCATTTTCACGGCGGCCAGCGACTTGGCATCGAGCGTCGCGTTCTCCGGCACCAGCCCGTTGAGATTGAGGATATAGGCCGACACCGCATAGACCTGATCGTTGGTCAGGGACTGCGGCGCGTTCAACGGCATGGCGCGACGAATGTAGTCGAACAGCGTCGGCGCGTAGGGCCAATAACTGCCAACCGTCTTGACCGGTTTCGGCGTCGCAAGCGTGCCCTGCCCGCCCACGAGCTTGTCACCGAGGCCACCTTCGCCCTTCGCACCATGACATGATGCACATTGGGCATCGAACAACTCGTGCCCCTGCGCAACGCTGCCCTTGCCCGGCGGCAAGGCCTTGCCGTCGCGGTCGACGTCGATATTCCACGCGGCGATTTCCGCAGGCGTCGCCGGTTTTCCGAAGCCGTATTTCGGCTGCGCATAGGCGGCCGTTGCGGCTGCGAGCACAATGATTGCGGCGCCTGCCAGCTCAAGCCTTGACGTTCGCATTGCTGACCTCCCCGCTCTCCGCGACCTTCCACGGCTGTATCGCGTTGTTGTGGTAGAACGACTTCAATCCACGCACCGCCTTCAACTCCGCGAAGCTCGGCTGCACATAGCCGGTTTCATCGGTCGCACGGCTCATGATGACGGCCGGCTTGCCGTCCCACATCCATGGAAAGCGGAAACGTGTGAGGGCGCGCGTCAGAACCGGGTCCTGCAGCTTCGCCGCCTGCCAGCTCTTGCCGCCATCGGTGGAAATATCGACCTTGGTAATCTTGCCGTGGCCGGTCCAGGCGAGGCCGGTGATCTCGTTGAAGCCCTTTTCGATCTTCTGCGTGCCCGACGGGCGCGTGATGATCGACTTCGCCTCCATATAGAAGGTGAATTGCCGCGCCGTGCCGTCGGGCATGAGGTCGGTGTATTTCGAGGTTTCCTCGCGAGAATAGACCGGCTCGGTCACGACATGCAGGCGGCGCAGCCATTTGACATTGGTGTTGCCTTCAAAGCCCGGCAACAGCAGACGCAGCGGATAACCCTGCGCCGGGCGCAACCGCTCACCGTTCTGGCTATAGACCAGCATCGCATCGTCGAGACATTTCTCGATCGGAATGCTGCGGGTCAGCGCCGCCGCATCCGCGCCTTCGGCAACGATCCATTTCGCGCCGGGTTTCAGGCCGACATCATCCAGCACCGTCTTGAGCGGCACGCCGGTCCACTCGGCGCAGCTCAGGAGCCCGACGAGATCGGACGCGGTCTTGCTGTAGATCGCCTCGAATCCCGGATTGCCCGAGCATTCGAGGAAGTGGATGCGGGATTCGGAGGGATAACGCCGGATCTGATCCATGGTGAAGATCGTCGGCCGTTCCACGAGACCGTGAATCATCAGCCGGTGCTGCGCCGGGTCGATGTCCGGGATGCCGCCATGGTGGCGCTCATAGAAAACGCCGTTCGGCGTGATGATGCCATCCAGTTCCTGCAAGGGCGTGCGGCAGGACGCCGAGGTGTATTGCTTGAGGGTCTTCGAGACGTTGCGGATGACTTTCTTCTCGAAGGACGACGGCGTGCCATAGACCTGGCTGCCGACATCGGCGCCGGGTTGTTTCATCCATTCGGGAATGTTCGGCGGGCCGTTCGGATCGGACGGCGTGTCGAGCGCCAGAGCCCGTCCCGGGCTTGCCGCCGCGATGGCCGCGCCGCCCAGCATCGCCGAACCCGCGCCGATAAACTGCCGCCGCGTCGCCGCAGACGCGCGATCGGACTCTTTATTCTTTTGTCGTGATGACACGTCGTCCTCCCTGCAAACATATTTCGCACGAGACACGCCGATCAAACTTGCTTTTGGGATTTCGTCCCAAGCAACCAACCGGCTTCAGGCGCACCGTGAAGACAGCCTCTTCACGCGCCCCATGTGGCAATCCTTATGCAGGATCGGAGGAGCGTCAATTTTCTCAACATGCGATACAATTTTCGCAATGCGATGCGATTGACCGCGCTGCAATGGTTCTATCCTCTCCGGACCGCTCCACTCAGCGGGGCGTTGCCGCTCTCGGCGGACAAATAGAAAGGGCACCTCTTTCGAAGCGCCCTTTCCGGTCTGATGCCCGTTTGTTGCAGGGATGATTTATTTATACAGTTCGAGTTCGGGGCGGCTATCGGGAATAAAGCCGTCGCGATTCGGCATCGCCACCTTCGGCAAGGTCTGCGCGTTCATCACCTCGGTCGGCTTGATGACCTTGCCTTCCGAGAGGATGTAAGCAACCACGCTGTAGACCTGATCATCGGTCAGCGAGCCGGGCGCGCTGAAAGGCATCGCCCGCTTGATGTAATCGAACAGCGTCGTGGCATAGGGCCAGTAGCTTTCGACGGTCTTGACCGGCGCCTTGCTCGCAAGCGTGCCGCGGCCACCAAGAAGCTTATCGCCACCAATTCCTTTCGCCGGATTGCCCTCGAGCTTGTCGCCGTGACAAGCCGCGCAATTTTCGGCAAAGACGGTTGCACCGGCTTTCGCGGTGCCGCTGCCGGGAGGAAGTCCCTTTCCCGACGGCGGAATCGCGAAATACTTGGCCATCTCCTGATCGGTTGCCGGCTTGCCGAACCCGTAATGATCGATGATCGATTGCGCGCCGGCGGCGGTGGAAAACAACAGGGCACCGATGGCGAGCGCGAGAGATTTTTTATGCGTGGACATTGCTGACATCTCCCGTTTCGCTCACGGCCCAACTCTGAATCGCGTTGAGATGATAGATCGACCCGAACGGACCATTATCGCCGCGGATTGCGATCAACTGCTTGAGTGTCGGCTGCACGTATCCGGTCTCATCGATGCACCGGCTTTGCAGCACCGCCGCCTTTCCATCCCAAAGCCACGGGAAGCTGAAGCGCACCGTACACATCGGCTCCGGCGCCGAATCGATCCGGGCCGGATACCAGGTCTTGCCGCCATCCATCGACACATCGACGGATTGAATCCGGCCGCGGCCGGTCCAGGCGAGACCCTGGATATTGTAGAAGCCCGGCCCCGGCAGCTTCATGTCGCCTGACGGGAAAGTGATGACCGACTTCGCATCCATGTCCAGACTGAACATGCGCGCTTTGCCATTGCCGAGGAGGTCGGTGTATTTCGACGTCTCCTCGCGCGTCATGAACGGCTTGTCGCTCACTTCGAGCCGGCGCAGCCACTTGATGTGTGTGTTGCCTTCATAGCCAGGCAGCAGAAGCCGCAACGGGTAACCCTGCTCGGGACGGATGGCTTCGCCGTTCTGCCCGTAAACAATGAGCGCATCCTTGAGCATCTTCTCCAGCGGGATCGAGCGCGTCATCACCGCGGCATCGCTGCCCTCGGCGAGCACCCACGCAGCACCTTCCTTCAGTCCAACCTCGCGGGCGAAGGTCGCGAACTGAACGCCGGTCCATTCCGACGTGCTGAGCAGCCCGTGCGTGCCCTGCACCGTCTTCAAAGTGGGCTTGTTCCACTCCGTCAGTCCGTTACCCGAGCATTCGATGAAGTGTTTGCGCGTGACGCTCGGCAGCCGCTTGATGTCGGTCATCGAAAACGTCGTCGGCTTGTTCACCATGCCGTGGATCAGCATGGTGTGCCGGGCCGGATCGATGGTCGGAATGCCGCCATGGTGGCGTTCGAAATGAAGGCCCGACGGCGTGATGTTGCCGAGACCCTTGTCCAGAGGCGTGAAACTCCAGGATGTGTTTTCGTTCGCCGTTGGAAAACGGACCCGAACCTCAGTCTCGAATTGCGAGCGCGAGCCGTAGCCTCCGTCAGCGGCCACCGGGCGCCCCTGCTCCTTGGTCGGATCGTCGGGCACGTCGAAATGCACGGCGCCCGGCGGGGCCTTGGCCGCCTCAGCGTGGGCCAGCCTCATGGCACCAAGGGCGCCCGCGGCAGAACCCGCCGCGAACAAAAAGCCGCGCCTGCTGGAAAGTCCTCGTTGCGGAAACATGCCTTCCTTGCAATCGCATTCGTCCTCGATGCGTTGCGCGATGTGGCGCTGCTCGGCCAGCATCATCTGCTCGGCCATATGACGCGCTTTCGCGTCATAGACGGCCCGTCCGTCGTTCTTCATGGTTCTCTCCCTAAGAGATGTCATGCTTGATGAGGCGATACCCGCTACGCCTAGCGGGACCGTGTCTTGAGGTTTGCGGGCGAGATCCTCCCTGTCGTAGGCGCGAACCGGCTTGCCGCCTGTGCGGATAGCCGTTGCATAACCATCTTTGGGAGCCTACCTACTAGAAGGTTTGGCGTAAAGCCTCATGATGTCGCGCCTGTGCACGCTGCACGGCAGCATCGGCCGGCAATTTGTCGTAGGGATTTGCGCGAGACTTAACCTATAAGTTGCACGACAACGACACGACAGGGACCGCCGCCCGATGGCCGCCGCAACCACGACCGAGACCAAGACCGTGCTTCTGCACAAGGCGGAAATTCTCATCCGCCGGCGCGGCTATTCCGGGTTCAGCTACGCGGACCTGTCGGACACGGTCGGCATCCGCAAGGCCAGCATCCATCATCACTATCCGACCAAGGAGACGCTGGTTGTCGCGGTCCTGAAGGCTTATCGCGCGCGGTACGCCAAAGGATTGTCTTCGATCATGACCAAACATTCCTCCGCGCTCGACCGCATCGAGGCGTACGGGCGTCTTTATTTGACCGGCGTCGAGCAAAGCCTCGGCTGCCTGTGCGCCGCGCTCGCGGCCGAACTTGAAACCCTCCCCGCAAGCCTGCGGACGGGGACGACCGAATTCTTCCAGGAACACATCACCTGGCTGGAGAAAATCTACGCCGAAGGGCTCGCAAACGGCGAGGTCCGCAAGACCGTCAAGGCCAAAGAGGCCGCGCGCATGATCGTCGCGGCGCTGGAAGGCGCGCTGCTGATGGAGCGGATGGTCGCGGGACCGCAGGGATTCAAGCTGACGCTATCCGCCTTGCGGAAAAGCCTGTCGCCCTGCGGTTAATCCACTGGCCGGGGCCTGTTCCGGCCTGCGGATTCAATTTCGCGCATTAATTGACGACAGCATCATAAAGAATGCTACATCGGGGCGGCGCATCTCGCGCTCTCATACGATCCATTTTCAATGAAAATAATACCGGCGATTTCGTTCAAGCTCTTCAGCACGATCATGTTCGCGCTGATGGGGGCTCAGGCACGTTATCTTGAAGGAGCCTACCCCGCCGGAGAAGTGGCCTTCTTCCGCTCGCTATTTGCGCTGGTGCCGATCTTCCTGTTTTTCGGCCTGCGCGGCGAACTACATCAGGCGTTCAGGACGAAAAATCCATCCGCCCACCTCATTCGCGGCAGCTTTGCCGTGGTCGGCACCTTCTGCACCTTCGCCGCTCTCGCGCGAATGCCGATCGGCGATTACACCGCCATCGTCTATATCGCGCCGCTGCTCACGGTCGTCTTTTCGTGGCTGATCCTCAAGGAGGGGGTTCGCGCCTACCGCTGGTCGGCCGTCGCCGTGGGGTTCGGCGGCGTTCTGCTGATGCTGGTGCCCTACTTCCGGGAGCATATCGCGTGGTCCTCCACCATCGGTCTCGGCATCATGTTCGCGTTCATGAACGCATGCACTACCGCAGGCGCGACCATCCAGATCCGCCGCATCACCGCCACCGAGACGACCCCTGCCGTCGTGACCTTCATGGCGCTGATCGTGCTCATCTCCTCGCTGTTCACGATACCGTTCGGCTGGACCATGCCGGCGACACCGCTGCACTGGCTGCTGCTGACCGGGATCGGAATCACCGGCGGCCTCGGGCAGATGGGCTTTACCGAAAGCTATCGCTACGCGCCCGCCTCGTTCCTCGCCCCGCTGGATTATTCCGCGATGATCTGGGCGTTCCTGCTCGGCTACTGGGTCTTCGACGAGGTGCCGACGGTGTATGTTCTCGGCGGAGCGGCCATCATCGCCGGCGCCGGTATCTTCGTGATCGTCCGCGAACGGCTACTCGGTCTGAAACGCTTGCGGGAAATGCCCACCGCAGCCATCGGCTCGATGTCCGAAGACGAGAAGGACGCGCAATACTGAATTGAACGGCTAGCGGCGGCGCGGCCGGTGCGCCAGCCGCTTGGCAATCGCGACGATCTGCGGGATCAGTGGCGACGCGGCATCGCGCCGCCAGACCGCATGAACCTCGACCGGCGCTTTCGAGCGCAACGCGACCAGCCGCATCACAACATTATCGAGGTGAAGTCCGGTCGCGGATTCCGGGACCAGCGCGAGGCCAAGCCCCGCCCGCACCAGCGACAGCAACGAGTGAACCTGCCCGAGATATTGAACGTAACGCGGCTGGACGTTGGCCTGCGCCAGCTGCGCCACGACCAGTTCGTGAAAATAGCGGGACTCGTGCGGCGAATACATCACGATCGGCTGTCCGTGCAGGTCGCTCAATGTCGGCGACCGCTTGCGCGCCAGCGGATGCCCCGCCGGGGCCGCGAGACACATTCCTTCCGCAAACACCTTCATGGATTCGATGCCGTGCCGGACCAGCAGCGGGCGGATGAATCCAATATCGATCTGCCCCGAGCCGAGGGCTTCCATCTGGTCCCCGGACACCATTTCCTTCAGCGACAAATCGACATCCGGCAATTCGGCCAGGCACGCCGTCACCAGACGCGGCACGAAATCGTAAGCCGAGGCCGCGGTGAAGCCAATCCGGATCGAGCCCGTTTTCCCAAGCGCCACTTTCTTCGCGAGCGACGACGCGCCTTCCGCCAGCCGCAGGATCTGGCGCGCTTCGACAAGAAACCGCTCTCCCGCAGGCGTTAAACGCACCGTCCGGCTGGTGCGATCGAACAATTTCGTATCGAGGTGATGCTCCAGAAGCTGAATCTGCCGGCTGAGCGGCGGCTGCGTCATCGCGAGCCGGCGCGCCGCGCGCCCGAAATGCAGCTCTTCGGCCAGCGTCACGAAACAGACAAGCTGATTGAGTTCGAACACCGGCCACTCCTCGCGATGGGCTTTTGCATCAATACAAGACTTGTATCGATCCATCTACCCTTTGGATTAGACCCGCCCGCAGCGCCCGGATAGCCTTTGATCAAGACATACCCTCGTGAAAGAGGGACGCAAAGTCCGCGAGAGCCGGACAATCGGGAAGAACAACCGCTCAGGAGGACAAGGCAATGAGGGCGCTGCCAAACAAGATTTATCGTACCGCAACCGCAATACTGGGTCTCGCACTTCTTGGTGCCGGCCCCGCACTGGCTCAGGAAAGAACCGAGATCACCATCACCCGGCAGCCGGGCATCGTGTACTTGCCAAGCCACGTGATGGAGAAGATGAACCTGATCGAGAAGCAGGCCGAGAAGCTCGGCCTGAAGGATTTCAAGGTCAAGTGGGTCAATCTCAGCGGCGGCGGCGCGCAGACCGATGCGCTGCTCGCCGGAAACATCCAGGTGGTGAACACCGGCGTCGGCAATCTGCTGCTCCTGAACGACCGCACCAAGGGCAGCGTGAAGGGAATCGTCGCAAGCTCCGCGCTGCCGCTGGCCCTGATCTCGCGCGATGCGAACATCAAGACGCTGGCCGACATCAAGCCCAGCGACCGGATCGCTGTGCCGACCATCAAGGTCTCGACCCAGGCCATCCTGCTGCAAATGGCGGCCGCCAAGATGTACGGCGACAAGGATTATGCCAAATTCGACGCCAACACGGTTCAGCTCGGACACCCCGACGCATTCGGCGCCATGACCAACCCGACAAGCGAAATCCACAATCACTTCGCTGCGCCGCCCTTCCAGTTCCGCGAATTGAAGAGCGTCCCCGGCGCGCACATCGTCGTGCAGTCGCAGGACATCATCGGCAGCCCGCTCACGCAGTCGCAGTTCTTCTGCATGACCAAGTTCGCCGATACCAATCCAAAGGCCATCAAGGCGATCTTCGCGGCAACGCTGGAAGCGCAGGACTTTATCCGCAAGCACCCTGCGGACGCGGTCAAGATGTATAAAGAGGTCACGCACGACTCGACCTCTGACGCCGATTTGCTGTCATATCTGAAAGAACCGGGGATGATGGAGTTCAATCCGCAGCCCCAGGGACTCATGAAGTTCGCGCAGCACCTCTACAAGATCGGCACGCTGAAGGCTGAGCCGAAGTCGTGGAAGGATTATTACCTTTCCATCGCGCACAGCCTGCCGGGCAACTAGAATCTACGCTCCACGATTGAATGACGATGGAATGAACGTGACACAGACTTCGACACCAATCGTGACAAACATGCGTGTTATCCCGGTCGCTGGCCGGGATAGCATGCTCCTCAATCTGTCCGGCGCGCACGGCCCGTTCTTCACCCGGAACATCGTGATCCTGACCGACAATTCGGGACACACCGGCGTCGGCGAAGTGCCGGGCGGCGAAAAGATCCGCAGCACACTGGAAGACGCCCGCGAACTGGTGGTCGGCAAGCCGATCGGTTCGCAGAGCGCGATCCTCAATGCTGTCCGCGCCGCATTCGGCGACCGTGATTCCGGCGGCCGCGGCCTGCAGACATTCGATCTGCGCACCACGATTCACGCCGTCACGGCGCTGGAAGCAGCCCTTCTCGATCTTTTGGGCCAGCATCTTCAGGTGCCCGTTGCCGCTCTGCTCGGCGAAGGACAACAGCGCGATGCTGTTGAGATGCTCGGCTATCTCTTTTATGTCGGCGACAGCGCCAAGACTCCCCTGCCCTATCATCACGAGTCCTCGGCCAAGGATGACTGGACGAAGCTGCGCCACGAGGCGGCGCTGACGCCCGCCGCCATCGTCCGGCTGGCAGAAGCCGCTGAGCAACGCTACGGCTTCAAGGACTTCAAACTGAAAGGCGGCGTGTTTTCAGGAGAGGACGAAGTCGCCGCGATTATCGCCCTGAAGAATCGCTTCCCCGACGCGCGCATCAATCTCGACCCCAACGGGGCATGGTCGCTCGACGAGGCGATCCGCCTCTGCAAGGGGCGCGGCGACATCATGACTTATGCCGAAGATCCCTGCGGTGCCGAACATGGCTATTCGGGGCGCGAGATCATGGCGGAGTTCCGCCGCGCCACGGGTCTGCCGACGGCGACCAACATGGTCGCGACCGACTGGCGGCAGTTCGGCCATGCGATCCAGTTGCACGCCGTCGACATTCCGCTTGCCGATCCGCATTTCTGGACGATGGCAGGCTCGGTGCGTGTCGCGCAGATCTGCCACGAATGGGGCCTGACCTGGGGTTCGCATTCGAACAATCATTTCGACATTTCCCTCGCGATGTTCACGCAGGTCGGCGCGGCCGCGCCCGGGCGCATCACCGCGCTCGATACGCACTGGATCTGGCAGGATGGCCAGCGCCTCACCAAGGAGCCGCTGCAGATCAAGGGCGGACTGGTGAGGGTGCCGGAGCGGCACGGCCTCGGCGTCGAACCCGACATGGCCGAGATCGAGAAAGCACACGAGCTTTACAAAAAACACGGACTTGGCGCGCGCGACGATGCCGCCGCCATGCAGTTTCTCATTCCGAACTGGACGTTCAATCCCAAGCAGCCCTGCATGGTCCGCTAGCCTTCATCGAGGACACAAGTGATGCGTGAAAACAGAATTCGCTCGATCTGGAAAAGCGGCGGCGCCGTCGTCAACGGATGGCTGGCCATTCCAAGCTCGTTTTCCGCCGAAGTCATGGCCCATCAGGGCTGGGACACGCTGACCGTCGATCTGCAGCACGGCGTCACCGACTATGCCTCGGCGGTCGCGATGTTCACCGCGATCTCGACCACATCCACAATCCCGATCGCGCGCGTGCCATGGCTCGATCCCGGCATCATCATGAAGACGCTGGACGCAGGCGCCTATGGCATCATCTGCCCGATGGTGAACAACCGAGAAGATGCGGAGAAATTCGTCCATGCGTGCCGGTATCCGCCGGAGGGTGGACGCAGCCTGGGGCCCATTCGCGCTACGCTCTATGCCGGCGCCGATTATCCGGTGAAGGCGAATGAAACTATCGTCACGCTGGCGATGATCGAAACCCGTCAGGCTTTGGATAAACTCGACGAGATTCTTTCAGTCAAAGGCCTCGATGCCGTCTATATCGGCCCGGCCGATCTGTCGCTGTCGCTCGGATGCACGCCGACCTTCGACGATGTCGACAAACCCGTTGCGGAGGCCATCGACATGGTCCTCGCCAAGGCAAACGAGCATGGTGTGATTCCGTGCATTCACAACGGCACGCCCGAGATGGCGCTGAGGCGCATCGCGCGCGGCTTCCGCCTCGTCACCATCGGCTCGGACGCGCGCCTGATGACCGCTGGCGCCCAACAGATCATGTCGAAGATGCGAAGCAGCATGAAGCCCGCTGCCGGCTCAACCTATTGACCGGCAGTGCGTTCAGCCCGCCAGCGCATAGACGCCGTTTGCATTTTTCTTGAAGCCGTGCCGGCAGGCCTGGATGATAGATGGAATTTCGGATGCAGGGATCGGCTTGCTGAAGAAATAACCCTGCACCTCATTGCAGCCTTCCGCCGCGACATAATTCAGCTGCGCGATATTCTGCACACCCTCGGCCGTGGTGCGCATGCCGAGACTCTTTCCGAGGCTGACGATCGCCCGGACAATCACCTTCGATCCTTCGGCATCGGTCAGGTCGCGAACGAACGACTGATCGATCTTCAGTTTGTCGAAGGGGAAACTGCGCAAATAGCTCAACGACGAATAGCCGGTGCCGAAATCATCCAGGGCGATTCGCAGTCCGAGCGCACGAAGCTTATGCAGCGTTTCCGTCGTCTCGCCATTGTTCGTGAGCAGAACGGATTCCGTAATCTCAAGCTCCAGCCGCCCCGGCGATAGTTTCGATTTGGCCAAGGCGGACGAAAAGGCTTCCAGCAGCCGCGGGCTGCGAAACTGGACGGAGGAGACGTTGACCGCAACTTTCAGATCGTCCGGCCACAGCGCCGCTTCCTGGCATGCCTGCTGAAGCACCCATTCGCCCAGTGGAATGATGATGCCGATTTCCTCGGCCACGGAAATAAACTGCTCAGGCGAGACCAGACCATGCGTCGGATGGCGCCAGCGCAAAAGGGCCTCGAAGCCGCAGATCTTGTCGAGATCGACGTCGTACAGCGGCTGGTAGAACAGCTCGAATTCCTTCCTGTTGAGAGCTTCCCGCAGATCGAGTTCCAGTGCCCGCCGCTTCTGCAGGCTCTCGTCCATCTCGGTTTCGAAGAAGCGCCAGATTCCGCGGCCTTCCGACTTGGCGCGATACAGCGCGACATCCGCATTCTTCAAAAGCTTCTCACCGCTCGTACCGTCGCTCGGCGAGAGTGAAATGCCAACGCTGCACCCGATGACGACCCGCTGGCCGTCGAACTCATAAGGTTCGGCAATGCACTCGACGATGCGCCGGGCGAGCCGCTCGGCATCTTCAGGCCTTTGCGTGTCTGCCTGAATGATCGCAAATTCGTCGCCACCGAGACGCGCCACCGTATCGACCTCACGCACACAGGCGCCCAGCCTGTCCGCAACAGCGCACAGCAATTCGTCACCGACCGGGTGACCGAGGGTGTCATTGACCTGTTTGAAGTTATCGAGATCGAGGCAAAGAATGCTGAACCCCGCTCCGCGTCCGACCTGAGCGATCGCATGTTCGATCCGCTCCGCCAGCAAAACTCGGTTCGGAAGCTGGGTCAGCGCATCGTGGCGTGCCATGAAGGTGATCTTGGACTCAGCCAGATGCTGTTCCGTCACATCTTCGCATGTCGTCAGCCATCCGCCGTCCGCGGCCGGGCGGTGCCTGACGCAAATCACGCGGCCATCGCTGAGCTGTTGATAATAAGTCTCGATCTTTTCGCGCGACAGGAAACGCTGCCGTTCGGCCAGCAGGTCGGCTACGTTCTGGCCGGCGTGATTTCCCGCCATCACGCTCAGCATCAGAACGGATTCGAAGCTCATACCGGCATAAACTGATCCCGCCGGAATGTTGAAGATTTCGCAGAACCGGCGATTGACGACCTGCAGGCGGGCATTCTTGTCGTACAGGCACAGGCCTTGCGACATATTTTCCAGCGCAGCATCCAACCTGCGGTTGGTCTCATGCAGTTGCTCTTCCTGCTTCTTCAAGGCCGTGATGTCGCTGAAAACGACGATCACGCCGCGCTCCTGAGTCATGCTGCGGCTGACACGCAGCCAGCGTCCGTTCGGTAGGCGAGCCTCGCTTGCCGAATCCAAGGTGGCCGGAGCGAAGTCAACTAGCGGATTTTCGATCCACTGATCTTCGAATGGGCTGCACCGGAGCAGATCGGGCGCCTCGGCCAGGAATTCACTGGCGCGCGAATTGGCCAATGCGATTTGGCCATCGGCCTGAAGCAGCACGACGCCTTCCTGCGATGTTTCGAGCGCATCCGTCAGGCGCGCCTGCGCGGAGCGCCGCTGGGCGATCTCCCGTTCCATCATGTCTTTAATGTTATTGCGCATCACGCCCATGGCGCTGATGAGCGTGCCAAGTTCATCGACGCCGCCGGCGGGAATATCGACATCGAGCTTGCCTTCGGCGATGCTGCGCGCGGCCTTTGAGGCCACCGCAACCGGCCCGATGATCCGGCGGCTCAGCCGCCATGACAGGAACGCCGACAGGATCAATGCCGCAGCCAGCGCAACCAGATTGAAATTGATATCGCGGTTGATCGCGGACAGCGCATGCTGCCGGAACAGGAAGCCGTCACCGGCCGTATAATTGATCAGCAAGTCCACCTGCTGATCGACGATCCTGGCATAGTTGTCGAGACTGGCAGCCTGGGTACTCTGGCCCTTCTCTCCCGCCGGGTTACCTAACGCATCTTCTTCAAGCACGACCTTCCGATGCAGCGCGGCCCAGGCGTCCGCAGCTTGCTGCACCTTCCCGGCAGCCGTCACGGCAAGAGCGGATTGAGAACGCTCGGCCGCGATGTTGAGGTCTTCATGGAGCGTCTTTTCGAGATTGCTGATTTCGTGATCGAGGGCGGCCCGCGCTTCGGGATCGGTGCTCACCCGCCGCCGTGCGGAAGCTGCACGCATGTTGGAGAAGTCGGCGGCAGCCGCGCGCGCATAATTGATCGACATTAGCGATTCGTCGAAGGTCTTGGCGACGAGATCAGCCGCGTGCTTGATACCCGATGTCGCATAGACGCCGAGCGTGGCTGTGATGGCGCTCATCAACAGACAGCAGATCAGGATTTGCGTCCGGATAGTTCCCTTGACCGGCATGGCGGCCATAAGACGGCGGGGCATCGCGATAAACGATCTGCGACCGGCCCTGCGGCCCGATGAAACCCTCATAGTGAAACTTCGCTTTCTTCATTGGCTGAAGAAGACATTCTTGTCTCACGCCACTCTCCCTCGATGTGGCCTGTTCTGAGGTGACATCGACTATCCAAATAGCCATATAACGTTTACAGGCGGTGTCGGGCGGTATTGAGTAAAAGGCGTCGCGAGTCATGGTAACCAGTTGGTGCATCTCATCGTTCAGAGTTCGGCGATGAACCGGTGTGCAAGGGAGAATAAGATGCGTGGTTCTGGACGGCTTTTCGCTATTACGCGGAATCTCGGGTTCCAGATCGTTGCCGCAAGTCTCGGCGGGCTGCTCGCAGGTGCAGCACTGGCATTTGGCCCGTATCAAATTTCGCAGAAAAACCGCAAGTTCAACCCCGGGGAGATCACCATCAACCGGGGTGAGGCCTTACGTTTCATTAACGATGATGGAGAGCTTCTCCATCACGCCTACCTGAAGTCGCCTGAGTTCCAGTTTGATTCCGGAGACCAGAAGCCGGGCAGCAAATTCGAGGTGGTCTTCCCGGTGGCAGGTCACTTTACCGTGCTATGCGCCATTCATCCGAAGATGAAACTGGTCGTGACGGTCAAGTAAGCGGGCTCCCCATCGCCGTTACAACACGGTGGTGTTGAACAGGTAAGAGTGCCCGACGTAATACACGAAAAGTGTCGTGGCCAACGCCACACAGAAAGTGGCTGGAGCCAGAATCGGCACGCGGCGGTCGTTCTCCGCAACACGCCGGCTGTCGGCAATGATCGCAAACAGCACCGCGATGATGCCAGAGTGCCCGATCAGATCGATCTTGCCGAATTCAAAACACGCCGCAATGAACATGCCTGCAAGAATGGCGGCTGCACAGCGCCGCACGAGCGGCGTCCATAGCAGAGCAAAAGCAAGCGTGAATTCGACGACGCCCGCCGCGCGCATATAGAAGTCTTGGTCGAACCCGAACGTGATGCCCGGATGGGTCACGAAAATGGGATAGCTCCACTGCGGGTAGGCCCATTTTTCGACGGAGGCCCACATCAGCGTAACGGCCGTCGCATAACGCATAACGTCGATGGCCTCAATTCCGAAGAATTTCTTCTGAAGCCCGGTCAGAGCGAGATAGGCGGCAATGCCGAGAAAGATCGGATAATCGGCCAGATGGAAAATGCCGTAATCATGGACGGCAATGCCGAAAAGAGTGGCGATGCCGAGCGCCGAGATCGGCAAGGTGCGCCGCGACAACAGACAGCCAATGATGACCAATTGAATCGGCCCGATAATCGGTGACGTCGATTTCAACTCCGGCGTCAGGATGATCCCGCCGATCGCCCACAAGGACACGAAGAAGAAAAAGACAGTCGCACGGACGATCAGTTCGGTATTGGCCTGCAAGCCGCTGGTGACACGGTCCATCGACCGCAGAATCGCATCGCCGACAGATGTCTTTTCAATCAGACAGCCGGCGAACAGCCAGACCAGTGCCACGAACACCAGTACCTCGAAGTCCTGGCACAGCACATTCTCCAGGCCTTCCGGCTGCCCCGCGACATTATAGGCACAGAACCATTTGACGTGGGCGCTCGCACTACCGGTGCCGAGGACACCGAACAAAGCAACAAGTGCAAAACGGAAGATCATCGAGGATGAGCGACGGAGCGCATAACTAATCCGCTCGCAAAAGGTCACCATCACCAGCCCGCCCGCTTTTTTTAGCGATTATGTAAAGAGTTTGTTTACTATACCGCATTTGCAGAATCGAGCGAGGCTAGCCTCACGGCACCTCGTTTTGTGGTTAACGATTGTTAAGGAAACGAATGAGCCTGCATGCTCAATAGCTTGAGACAAATACTTCAGACATTTCAAATTCTACGAATTCAAATCATCGAATTGAAGCGCATCAGGCCCAGTCTGATGACCAATCCAATTTCAGGAGAGCGGAATGATTGCCTTGTTGAGTGTGACGAGCGTTCTGGGAGGCTCCGCACTGGCCGTTATTGCCGACCGGCACATCTCACACCGGAATATTCTGGAAACCTGCGCCGGCACGCTCCTGTTCGCGGGCTTCGGCCTGCTGGGATCGGTGCTGCAGCATTACACCTGATGCTGGCTTAAGCGGCGTGGCGCATCGCTGCTCTCGCTCGGACTCCCGCTCAGATTTTCACTTGGCCAGCTTCGGCGAGTTCGCTTCGACCGCGGGCGCCGAGAGGGTCTTGAGGAAAGCGATCAGTTCCGCCTTTTCCGCAGCCGTCAGCCCAAGCGGCTTGATCGATGGCGAGCGACTCGGGCGGTCGATGCCGCCTTTGTTGTAAAGCTCGATCACGTCCTCCAGCGTCGCAACCGAACCGTCATGCATATACGGCCCGCGGTCTGCGACGTCGCGCAAGGTCGGAGTCTTGAAGGCGTATTGCAGCTTCTCGGAAGTCGGAAACAGGCGGCCGCGTCCAATATCGTCGCCGGTCGCAGAACCGATGTCCTGAAACGATCCGTCGGTGAACGAAGGTCCGCTATGGCAGCTCGCGCAATGCGCTTTGCCGTTGAACAGGGCAAAGCCGCGCTTGGCTTCTGGCGAAATCGCGTTCTCGTCTCCCATGATCCAGCGATCGAACGGCGCCTGGCCTGCGACGATGGTGCGCTCGTAGGTCGCGATCGCCAGCTCAATGCGCCGCCGCGTGATCTTCTTGTCGCCAAAAGCCTTGGCGAATGCCTTGGTATAGCGCGGCACGGCACGCAGCCGCCGCACCAGTTCACGCTCGGTGATGTTCATGTTCTGCGGGCTCGTCAGCGGCCCGAAGGTCACCGATTCCAGATCGGCAAACTTTCCGTCCCATCCCAGGATGTCCACGAACGCGACATCGATCAAAGTCGGCGTGCGGATTTCCATGCCCGCGGGATCTTCACCGACCGCATGCGGGAGCCCATCGCCCCATGACTTCGCCGGGACATGGCACGAGGAACATGAGTGCTTGCGCGATCCGGACAGCAATGGATCGAAGAACAGCATCTTGCCCAGATGGGCTTTCGCCCTGGAGTAAGGGTTGTCCTCGGGGAAAGGGATCGTGGCGGGCCGGCGATATTTCGCCCGAACCGCATCGAGATCATGCAGCCCTGCGGCTGCCAGATAACCTATCGGCAGGCCGACAAGCAGCAGTGCTGCAAAGGCAAATCCCGTCCATCGTTTCATCGCATTTCACCAAGTCCAACAGTGGCTTGGATATGCTTTAACAAGGCTTAAGGTTTGGTAGTCGCAGGCCTTATCCCAACGGCTTAAGAGGCTCTCACTGTCGCAGCATTTGGGAAGATGAGGATAATGGTGCCCAGGGGCGGGATCGAACCACCGACACTGCGATTTTCAGTCGCATGCTCTACCAACTGAGCTACCTGGGCATTTGCTCCCGGGACAGACATCCAAGGGGAGCGCGCCGGTTTATAGAGAGGCTGGCGCGTCATGTCCAGCCGCGCGGGGCGGGTTTTACGCCCTTCAAGCCATTCCCTGTGAGACGCGATAACGGAAGAGAATCAAGAGGATCGGGGCGCGCCCGGTGCCAGCGGCGGCAACGGCTCCTCGTCGTCATCCGCCTCCGTGTCGGCGGCCGGAATCGCATAGGAACCGGACAGCCAGCGGTTGAGGTCGACATCGCGGCAACGCTCCGAGCAGAACGGCCGTGAAGCCGCCGTTGGAGGCTTGCCGCAGATCGGACAGGGCTTTTGCGCCGCCATCATTAACTCGCGTTGACCCAGCCTGAGCGCACCGGAAAGCCCTCGCCGTCCAGCAGCGCCGTGGACTCATATAATGGGAGCCCGACCACGCTGGTGTAAGAGCCGACCATCTTCACCACGAAGGAACCGGCAATGCCCTGCACGGCATAGCCGCCGGCCTTGCCGCGCCACTCGCCGGAATCGATATAGCCCTGGATGTCGTCCGCCGTCAGGCGCTTGAAGCGCACCCGCGTCTCCACCAGACGCTGACGGAAGGATTCCTTCGGGGTGACGAGGCAGATCGCGGTGTAGACGCGATGATTGCGCCCCGACAACAACCGCAGGCACTGCACGGCTTCGTCCACCAGTTCGGCCTTCGGCAGGATGCGGCGGCCGACCGCGACCACCGTATCGGCGGCGAGGATGTAGGCGCCGCGCAGATCGTCGTCGAGCTGCACCGATTTCAGCGCAGCATCCGCCTTGGCGCGCGCCAGCCGCGTCGCACAGACCCGCGGCAGTTCACCCCGCTTCGGCGTCTCATCGACATCGGCGGGGCGGAGCGCGTCGGGTTCGATACCGGCCTGATTGAGCAGGCTGAGACGGCGCGGCGAACCGGACGCAAGAACGAATTTGGGACGGCCAAGCATGAAGGGAACGATCTGATCGGGATGGAAATGGGTGCGCGGAAACTATCGGAACCTCCCGGCGCCGACAACCGGAGAAACCGCCCGGAACAGGCCTTAACGGCTACTCATTGGCGGTGGACGGCGGGGCGAACCGCGCGCGGATTTTGCGCATCAGTTCGTCACGGGTGGCGCGGTAGGCATCAAGTTGCAATTCGCGCCGCCCTTCGGTGCCGACCGGGTCCTGTGTCGGCCAGTATTCGACATCGGTGGCGAGCGTCGCCGTCATCTCCAGCGCACGATGATGCGCCTGAGGCGCGAGCGTGATGATGAGATCGAAATTGAAGCCTTCCCAACTTTCCAACTCGTCCACCGTCCAGGGCCGGTGACCGGATATATCAATTCCGATTTCCTCCATCACCGCCACCGCAAACGGATTGGGCTCCCCATGCGTGGCCCCTGCCGACTGCACGTAAAGCCCGCGCGGGCCGATCTGCTGCAGCAACGCGGCCGCCATCGGCGAGCGCACGCTGTTCTGTCCGCACATGAACAGTACGGCCTGCGGCGCACGGGTGCGCGGCGGCACATTCATGCCGACCCCATCGGGCGCTTCACCCTCTTGCAGCAACGGGATTGACGGAGACGGGCCATGGTCAGCCCTTCCAATGCAGCACGCACAGCAGGGTGAACAGGCGGCGCGCAGTCTCGAAATCCATATCGACCTTGCCGCTCAGGCGCTCCTTCAGCGTGTTCGAGCCTTCATTGTGCACACCGCGGCGGCCCATATCGATCGCTTCGATCTTGTCGGGCGTCGCGGTACGGATCGCCTGATGGTAGCTGTCGCAGATCATGAAGTAGTCCTTCACGATGCGGCGAAACGGCGTCAATGAGATCAGGTGCACGATCACCGGATCGCCGCTCTCCTTGCGGATGTCGAACATCAGACGGTTGCCGGTGATGCCGATGCGCAGTGTGAACGGGCCAACCGGCTCGCCGTGCGGTGCGAAGAAGTTCTGCTCGATCAGATCATAGATGGCGATAGCGCGTTCATGCTCGATGTCCGGGCCGGAACGCCCGATCGATTCCTCGTCCAGCGTCACCGCAACGAGGCGGCTGTCGGGATCGCGGTCCTGATCGGGCTCGTCACTCATCGCTAATTCAGCCGCAAGCCGACAGAGCGCGCATGCGCATCCAGCCCTTCCGCGACGCCGAGCGTCATCGCCGCAGGGCCGAGCGCGCGCAACTGCTCGGGGCCGCATTTCAGAATCGAGGTGCGCTTCATGAAATCGAGCACGCCGAGAGCGGAGGAGAACCGCGCCGAGCGCGCCGTCGGCAGCACATGGTTGGAGCCGCCGACATAATCGCCGATGGCTTCGGGCGTGTGCGGGCCAATGAAAATCGCGCCGGCGTTGCGCACGCGCGCAGCCAGGGCTTCCGAATCCGCCGTCATGATTTCCAGATGCTCGGCTGCAATCGCATCGGCCAGCGGCAGCGCCTCCTCCATCGATTGCACGAGAATAATGGCGCCGAAATCGTTCCACGACGGGCGCGCGATGGCCGCGCGCGGCAATGTCGGCAGTTGCGACTCGACAGCGCGCTCGACACGCGCGGCCAGCTCTTCATCGTCGGTGAGCAAGATCGACTGCGCGTTGACGTCGTGCTCGGCCTGCGCCAGCAGATCGGCTGCGATCCAGTCGGCATTGCCGGTATGGTCCGCCATCACCAGCACTTCGGAAGGGCCCGCGATCATGTCGATGCCGACCTTGCCAAACACGATGCGCTTGGCCGCCGCCACATAGGCGTTCCCGGGGCCGACGATCTTCGCCACCGGCTTGATGGTCGCTGTGCCGTAAGCGAGCGCCGCCACCGCCTGCGCGCCGCCGACACGATAGACTTCGGTGATGCCGGCGAGCGAGGCCGCAGCCAGCACCAGCGGGTTGAGCTTGCCGTCCGGCGAGGGCACCACCATCACCACGCGCTCGACGCCCGCGACTTTGGCGGGCACAGCGTTCATCAGCACCGAGGACGGATAGGCCGCAGTGCCTCCGGGCACATAAAGCCCCGCCGCATCGACCGCGCTCCAGCGCCAGCCAAGTTCGACACCGAGCGCATCGGTGAAACGCTCGTCCTTCGGCAACTGGCGGCGGTGATAGGTCTCGATCCGGTCACGCGCGAGCTTCAGCGCATCGACGGTCTTGGGATCGCACGACGCGGTTGCCGCAGCGATCTCCTCGGCACTCACCCGCAGGGTCTGGGCAGTCAGGGTCAGGCGATCATATTTCGCGGTCGCCTCGATCAGCGCCGCGTCGCCGCGCGCGGCCACGTCCTCCACGATGGCGCGGGCCGCCGCGTCGATGTCGCGCGAGACCTCGCGCTTCATCGCGAGAAAGGCGGCAAAACGCTCAGCGAAATCGGGATTGCGGTGGTCGAGGCGGATCGGCATGGATGGCTTTCAACAGGTCTGTCCACCTTTCAATGGCGCTCCCGGGCACCGCCGTCAACAACCTGATTTCGGACAGACTGCCGTCAGACGGAATCTTTTGCCCCGCCCTCCCCGCCGGCTTCCAGCGCGCCGTCATCGAGCACGTCTTCACCGATATCGGCCAGTTCGCACTCGATACATTCGACATCGAGCCGCAGCGCCGCCCCATCCGCGAACATCAGCACCACGCTGCCGCCGGGCGCCTTGCCGGCGTGAAACTCAATGCCGAACAATTCGAGCACCGAATTGCGGTCGGCGAGGTCGATGCCGCGCGCCTTGCAGGCCAGCACACGATCGAACCGCAGCGCCGTCACCAGCCGCCGCTCCGACAACTGCCCGGAGCAAACCGCCTGGTCCCAGTCCAGCCGCTTCATGCCGATGACGAGGCGCTTTTCGCTCTGCCGCCACAGAATATCGGCGACATGCACCGAAGCATCCTGCACATGGGCGGAAATCACCGCGAGGTCGTCCTCATCGAGCGCGATCAGTTTCCGCAGGGAAGCCATACCACTCTCCCAAACACGACACGGATAAAACAGGTCAGCCGCTGATCCGTTCGATGGTGGCCCCGCAGGCCGAGAGCTTGTCCTCGAGCCGCTCGAAGCCGCGATCCAGATGGTAGATGCGATTGACCATGGTTTCGCCTTCGGCGGCCAGTGCCGCGATCACCAGCGACACCGAGGCGCGCAGATCGGTCGCCATCACCGGCGCGCCGCGCAACGTCGGGCGGCCTTCGATCGTCGCAGTCTCGCCATCGAGGGTGATGCGGGCGCCGAACCGCGCCAGCTCCTGCACGTGCATGAAGCGGTTCTCGAAAATCGTCTCGGTGATGTGCGAGGCCCCCTCCGCACGGGTCATCAGCGCCATCAGCTGCGCCTGCAGGTCGGTCGGAAAGCCGGGAAACGGCGCGGTCGAGACTTCGACGGGGCGGATGCCCGCGCCGTTCCGCTGCACGCGAATACCTTCATTGTTCTGGGTGATAGTCGCGCCCGCCTGCGTCAGCACGTCGAGCGCCGATTGCAGCAATTCCGGCCGCGCGCCCTGCAACTGCACGTCGCCGCCGGTCATCGCCACCGCCATCGCATAGGTGCCGGTCTCGATCCGGTCCGGCAGCACGGCATGACGCGCGCCGTGCAGCTTCGCCACGCCCTCGATCGTAATGCGCGGGGTGCCCGCGCCGGTGATCTTCGCGCCCATCTTGTTGAGGCAGTCGGCGACATCGGCGATCTCGGGCTCGCAGGCGGCATTGGTGATGACGGTCGTGCCCTTGGCCAGCGTCGCCGCCATCAGCGCGACATGGGTGCCGCTGACGGTGACTTTCGGAAAATCGATGGTCGCGCCATGCAGGCCCTGCGGCGCGCGCGCCACCGCATAACCGCCGTCGATCGCGATGTCCGCGCCGAGTTTTTCCAGCGCCATGATCAGCAGGTCGACCGGCCGGGTGCCGATGGCGCAGCCGCCCGGCAGCGAGACCTTGGCTTCCTTCATGCGCGCGAGCAGCGGCCCGATCACCCAGAAGCTCGCCCGCATCTTGGAGACGAGGTCGTAGGGCGCGGTGGTGTCGATGATGTTGGCCGCCGAGATGTGCAGGATCTGACCCTGATGCTCGCGGTCGCCCGGCCGCTTGCCGGCGGACATGATGTCGACGCCGTGATTGCCGAGAATCCGGTGCAGCAGCGCCACGTCGGCGAGACGCGGCACGTTCTCGAGGATCAGCGTCTCGTCCGTCAGAAGGGCAGCGATCATCAGCGGCAATGCCGCGTTCTTCGCGCCCGAAATCTGGATGGTGCCGTTGAGCTTGTTGCCGCCAATGATGCGAATGCGATCCATCGTATCCCTGTCACCCTTTGAAGGGAGGCAGTCTTAGCGCGTTTTCGGCTTCCCGCAAACCGCGTAGCCCGCCTCTAGAATCAGAAATATGCAAGCTAATTCAATGAGATCGTAATTTTCATCAGGATCGGGCGACGAAGGTCTGCCTCAGGCCAGATGCATGGGGCTGGGCTTGAATCGCACCGTCCCAAGCGCAGTCGCCATCACGAACAGCAGCAGCGCAGCGCCCTGGGCCGCCAGCAGCGGCCATTGGCCGTGCGTGGGCTCCAGTTCGGCGAGCGGGGCGACCTTCTGGAACATCTGCACGATCAGCACCACGACATTCAGATAAAGCGTGAGCATCGCGGCGACGACATAGGCCGTGCGCCAGCGTCCCTCCAGCCGCTTGACGACCAGCGCGTGGATGGCGAGCGCCAGCAGCACCAGCGTTATCACGCCGAAGACGTGAGATGGCTTGATCGCATCGACGGGAAACATGAAGCCGGTGACGCTGGTGGCGATCGCCATCAGCAGAAACAGCCAGGTCCAGCCGCGCAAGAGGATGCCGCGCACCAGACCCCACATCACAATGAATCCGGCAACGATGCCGAGCAGACTGAGCAGTACGTGTACGGCGGTGAACGCCGGCAGGCTCATCCCCAGAACCATGGCCAGTCCCCCCTTGCTGTCCGTGAATGATACGAGGGCTGCACCGGATTGCCAGCCGGATCGCTCTCATTCCAGCCGGTGAAACGCCCTCTTTTTATCTGCCGCGTTGCGAGGCGTCGCCCTCGCTTTCGCCGGCTGCCGAGGAGGCGGCATCGTCCTCCGGCGTGACGATCGCCCGGCCGGAGCGGCCCTTGGCCTGAGATTTCCGCCGTTTCAGGTTTTCCCTAAGGGCCGCGCGCAGCCGCGCCTGCCGCTCCCGATCAGCCCTGCCGGATTCACTGCTCATCGTGTCTTAATGCCCACATTCGTGCTTCAGGTTCCGGCCGGTCACGAGGCCGCCGTCGGCTCGCCCCGCCTGCCCGGCTCCCGTCCCCAAATGCTCTGATTTTTTTGATCATAACACGGAAAATCCAGCAGTTTCGGGCAGGCCGGCCCCTCCCGCGCTTGCGCCAGAAGCCCCGTTATGGCAAGGATCGCGCGCCTTTCGAGGCTTTTGGCCGATTCCGCCTCGGCCCGGCCGGCTCAGACCGGCCTCATGTCTGGCGTTCGCTGCCGTAGCTCAGTGGTAGAGCACTCCATTGGTAATGGAGAGGTCGACAGTTCAATCCTGTCTGGCAGCACCAGCCACCTCATTGAGAATGCAACGCTCTCTGAATACCCCGCGACGTTTCGGAATTGCGAAACACAGACGCGCTTGCTTGAATGGCCAAGCCAGCGGAGAGCCGTGTCATGAATGCCACGATCGAAACAATGCAAGCGGCGGTGCTTGAAGGTCCCAACCGGCCTTTCAAGGTGACCTCGGTCCCGCGTCCGAAGCCAGCGCCGGGCGAAGTGCTGGTTCGCATCAAGGCTAGCGGGGTCAACCCTCTCGATACCAAAATTCGCGCCGGTGAAGCCGCGCATGCTCGTCACCCTCTTCCGGCCATTCTTGGAATTGATCTGGCCGGGATCGTCGAAGCCGTCAGCCCTGACGTGACAAGCTTCGCCGAAGGTGACGAGGTTTACGGGATGACGGGCGGCGTCGGTGGCGTTCAGGGTTCGCTGGCCCAATTCGCCGCCGTGGACGCTGCCTTGCTTGCTCGCAAGCCACGTAACGTGAGCATGCGTGAAGCCGCTGCATTCCCATTGATCGCAATCACCGCATGGGAAGGCCTCGTTGATCGCGCCCAGATCGGGTCCGGCCAGCGGGTTCTCGTGCATGGCGGCGCCGGGGGCGTAGGACATGTTGCCATCCAGATCGCGCGAGCTCTTGGCGCAACCGTGTTTGCAACGGGTACTGGCGACAGCCTGCCTTTCATTCGGCAGCTTGGCGCGGAGCCGGTTGATTATCAAACGACGAGTGTTGAGGATTATGTCGCCCTCCATACCGGCGGTCACGGCTTTGATGTCGTCTACGACACGGTCGGCGGCGCAACACTCGATGCGTCCTTCCAAGCGGTTGCTCGGTTTGGGCGCGTGGTCAGCGCCCTAGGTTGGGGAACACACTCGCTCGCGCCTTTATCCTTCCGTGCGGCGAGTTACTCGGGCGTCTTCACGCTGCTTCCATTACTGACCGGTGAGGGGCGCCCCCATCACGGCGACATTCTGCGTGAAATCGCAAAGCTCGTTGAAGCCGGGGCGCTACGGGTTCGCCTCGACCCTCGCCACTTCGCACTCGAAAATGTTTTGGATGCACATGCTGCAATCAAGGACCGAGCAAGCAAAGGAAAACTAGTCGTCGACATCCACGACTAAAGAGGGAGCTCAAGGTCGTCTCAAAAAAGCGGCTCAGGGCGTTGGGAGGCGATGCATGGCGGGCACCGACAAACAACAAAGCGTTGATATTTCAAGATTTCCCGGCACGCCACCTAGGCTCAATCCTGTCTGATCGCACCCGCGGGTTTTCGCTCTCTCCGCAATATATCGCCCAAAAGCGCCCGCCCTGCGGATTGCGCTTGCCAAGTTTCCGCCTTCTGCAAGGATGGAGCCGGACGGCCAGTATCCGATCATACGTTGTTCGCTGAACAATCGTTGGGAGGCTGACTTGAACGAGACGCTGCATCCGCTCGCGCCACATCATTTGCCATCGTTCATCACTGCGCCCGGCGACACCGACATACTCATGGTCGTCGTCGGCATTATTCTGCTCGCCGCAATTCTCTTCGTCGGGAACGTCTATCTGCAGATCCATTCCTTGCCGGAACGGATGGCCCACAAATCGCAGAAGCTGCAGTTCGAGATCGTGGCCGTGCTCTGCCTGCTCGCGCTGTTCACGCATAATCATCTGTTCTGGGTGGCCGGGTTGTTTCTCGCCTTGGTCGACCTGCCCGATTTCAGCACGCCACTGCGCAGCATCGCCACTTCCGTCCAGAAAATAGCCGGCATACCTCCCGACCCCGATCCATCGGAGCCGCCTGAGCCGACAGCCCACGCAACTGCACCCGCACCCGACAAGGCGGCGGACACGAGGGAGCAAGGCCATGCTTGAGCTGATCCTCTGCTCACTGCTGACCGTCCTCCCCGACTATCTCTATCGCCGCTATGCGCAAGGAAAGCGGATCGGCCAAGAGATCACGCTGTTCTCCGTCTGGTATGAACTGAGATGGGGCATCACTGCCTGCGTGATGCTGACGGTCGCCCTGATCACCGTCATCTTCTATTTCCATCCCTCCACGACCAGCGCGACCATGTATTTCAGAACCGTCCCGATCGTGCCGGAGACGATCGGGCGTGTGGCCTCGGTTCACGCAGATTTCAGCGCTCCCGTGAAAGAGGGCGAAGTGCTATTCAGGCTGGACAGTTCGAAACAGCAAGCAGCTCTGGAAACCGCGCGTCGCAAGATTGCGGAGGTCGATGCTGCCATGATAGCCGCGCAGGCAGACGCCCAAAAGGCAGATGCACAGATCGAAGAAGCGAAAAGCGCCCTTCAGCAGGCATCTGATGAACTGAACGTCAAACGCGAATTGCAAAGGCGCAACCCCGGCATCGTTGCACAGCGTGACATCGAAAAACTTGAAGTCGCCGCCGCTGGCCGTCAGGCGTCCATGGACGCCGCCATAGCCGCGAAGCAATCGATAGCGGCGCGCGTGACGGCTCTGCTGCCCGCGGAGAAAGCCAGCGCGGAAGCAGCCCTGGCCCAAGCGCAGGTGGATCTGGACAAGACGTCCATTCGCGCCGGTGTCGCCGGGCGCGTCGAGCAATTCCTGCTGCGACCGGGCGATGTCGTCAATCCCATGATGCGGTCTGCTGGCATCCTGATCCCGGAAGGCGCGGGACGACAGAGACTCGTAGCCGGATTCGGACAGATCGAAGCTCAAGTCATGAAGGTCGGGATGGTGGCCGAGGCGACATGCATTTCAAAGCCATGGACCGTGATCCCGATGGTCATCACCAGCGTGCAGGACTACATCGCCGCAGGCCAGTTTCGTGGCGGCGAACAACTGCTCGAAGCTCAGCAAGCCGCCGCACCGGGCTCTATTCTTGTTGCGATGGAGCCTATCTACAAAGGCGGGCTTGATGGCGTCACGCCGGGCAGCCGTTGCATCGCCAATGCCTACACCAGCAACCATGACCTGATCGCCGCAAAAGAAACCGGCGCGTTGAAGGGACTCTGGCTGCACGCCATCGATGCCGTCGGGATCGTCCATGCGATGCTGCTGCGCATCCAGGCGCTGCTGCTTCCGGTCAAGACGCTGGTCTTGAGCGGCCACTAACGCCACCCGCGAAAAGCAAACTGTCTTTACTCTCGTACCAATTCAAGAGCCCTGCCCTTGTGAGCCGCGACATGATCGGTCTTGTCGCTCTTGATTTCGTACTGGGGACACTCCTGCGAGGCGCGATGCGTGTGGCCCTTGTAATTGAAATCCTTGGTGTGGATGGCGATGACGGTCCCGGATACCCACCCCGCCTCGGAATGCCAGCCCACATGATCGCCGATCTTGAATCCGTCAGCCATGTCGCGAACTCCTCGTTTTCTGCAGAAGAACGTCCTTCAACACCACCGCATCGTTATGGTCTTCATCATGCGCACTGTAGATGAGAGTCACCGTTTGCTTTTTGGCCAGAGCACGAATGCGATCGAGCTCCTCGGCATGTTGCTGCAATTCGCTCTTGTAGCGGCGCTGGAATTCTGGCCAGCGATCAGGATTATGCCCGAACCATTGCCGCAGCCCGGTGCTGGGCGCGATCTCCTTCATCCACTCGTCAAGCGCGGCTTTTGCCTTGCTCACGCCGCGCGGCCAAAGCCTATCGATAAGAATCCGTACCCCGTCCTCCGGTTCCGCCGGAACGTAGGCGCGCTTCAGCCGCAGATGCGAAACTGGAAACGGCGGCTTTGCCATGCGGGCCTGCTCCTCGAACGCCGTCAGCACCTGACGCCAATATAATCGCGGTGCTGCCCTTTCACCTATGAAAAAAGGGAGCGGCCAACTGCCACTCCCTTTCTCAAAATGGATTATTCCGGTGGGGTTACTAGAACTTGGCCCGCGCCAGCACCCGGAAGGTGCGGCCCTGACCGGGGGACAGGTTGTTATTGCCGTCCGCGCTCGCCCAGTAGCCCTTGTCGAAGATGTTCTCGACGTTGAGCTGCGCGCTCCACGTCTTGT
>Ga0180223_1000475_pt1 | contig 50439 bp, 47 predicted proteins | sample eDN5th30CKraftOP_FD_151337 | JGI IMG/M metagenome (GOLD analysis project Ga0180223, IMG submission 151337) | Enriched Organic Plus compost microbial communities from Emeryville, California, USA - eDNA 5th pass 30_C Kraft OP (version 2) (version 2) ... | reverse complement strand
GCCGGCACGCACAATTTCTCGCACACGGCGTATTCGATCTTGAGCCGCGCGATCACCGGCTTGGCCGGATCGTTCGGCACGATGGTAACGGGGAAGATCACGCTGTCATTGTAGCCGATCGATTGACCGCCGCCGTCGGCGAACAGCACCGGCGCGGGAAAGTGCACCGTCGCCGCCTTGATGTTGTCGGAGCCGGCGAAGGAGAAGCGCGGCGGCACGCCGGAGTCGCCGGGGTAGCGCCAATAGGTATGCCAGCCCGGCTGCATCTTTATCTCGATGCCGGCGCGCAACGGCACACCTTTCGTATTGGCGCCGGCGATCAACCGCACCGCGGATTTGGTGTCCTGGCTCCAGGCGGAGGCATCGGCCGCCCGCGCCCAATGCGGCGTGGCCGCGAGCGCGGCCGCGGCGGCGCCCATGGTGATGAGGAAACGAATATTCATGCGAATACGTCTAATCGTGGCTTCCGATCCGCACCATTGAATTCATTGTGAGCAGCCGTGAGCATTTTCCAGGCAACGGCGCGGCGGCCATTTTGCCACAATTGGCGCACAGATTTGAATGCCACGCGGTCGCACGGCAAGCGGCGCGTTCGTTTGCAAAGCCTCGCCGATCGGATAACCTTTAAACATGTCAGCGTCCCGCCCCACCACCAGGACCGCACCGAAAGCGAAAGCCTCGCGCCGATCCACGGCGTCGGCCGCGCCTGTCGGGCGTGGCTATCTCGACGGCCAGATGCTGATCGCCATGCCGACCATGACCGACGAGCGCTTCTCGCGCGCCGTCATCTATGTGTGCGCCCATTCGAGCGAAGGCGCGATGGGGATCGTCGTCAATCAGCCGGCCGCCAACATCAAGTTTCCCGATCTTCTGGTGCAGCTCGAGGTCATTCCCGCCAACGAGCGCATTCAGCTGCCGGTCGAAGCCGGCGAGGTGAAGGTGCTCAAGGGCGGGCCGGTCGAAACCGGCCGCGGCTTCGTGCTGCACTCGGCCGACTTCTTCATCGAGAATTCGACGCTGCCGATCGACCAGGGTATCTGTCTCACCGCGACGCTCGACATCCTCAAGGCGATCGCTCACGGCCAGGGACCGGAAAGCGCGATCCTCGCATTGGGTTATGCCGGCTGGGCGCCGGGCCAGCTCGAGCAGGAGATCCAGCAGAACGGCTGGCTGCATTGCGCCGCCGACAGCGAACTGATCTTCGGTGAGGACACCGCCGCCAAATACACCAAGGCGCTGCGCAAGATCGGCATCGACCTCAGCTTCCTGTCGAGCGAAGCGGGGCACGCCTAGGCGGGGGCGTCGGTTTACTCCGACGCGATCTGGAGTGTGCGCGGGCGCGCCGGCTTCTCCAGCAGCAGCGCCAGCGCTTCGTCCGAGGTCATCGGCTCGCCAAACGCAAAGCCTTGCGCGTATTCGCAGCCCATCTGGTAGAGCTCGACGGCGTCGCTGTCGGTCTCGGCGCCCTCCGCGACCACTTCCATGCCGAGGTCGTGCGCCAGCGCGATGATGGAGCGCAGGATCACCGGCCGCGTGCCGCGCGACGTCGTTCGCACGAAGGACTGGTCGATCTTGATGGTGTCGAACGGGAAGCGCTGCAGATAGGCCAGCGACGAATGCCCGGTGCCGAAATCGTCGAGCGACAGCCCTGCCCCGAGTTCCTTGATGCGGGTCAGCATCTGCGCGGCGTGCTCCGGGTTCTCCATCACCAGGCTCTCGGTGATCTCGAGTTTCAGCGTGCCGCGCGTCAGCGGCGTGCGCGACAGTACGCCGCGCAGGTCCTGAATCAGATCGTGGCGCAGCAACTGCCGCGACGATACGTTGACGGACGCGAACACCGGCTCGTGGCCGCGCGGCAGTTCGGCTTGCCAGCGCGAGAGCTGCTTGGCGGTGTGATCGAGCACGAACAGGCCGAGGTCGACGATCAGGCCGATTTCCTCGGCGATGGAAATAAACTCGGTCGGCGACAGCCGGCCCATCTTGGGATGATCCCAGCGTGCCAGCGCTTCGAAGCCGGCAATGGCGCGATCCTCCAGCCGCACGATCGGCTGAAACAGCACCTTGATTTCCTGGCGCTCGATGGCGCGGCGCAGCTCGGATTCCATGGTGAGCCGGTCGGTCTTGCGCGCACGCATCGCCGGCTTGAAAATCTCGATGCGGTCGCCGCCGATGCGCTTGGCATAGTACATCGCCAGCTCGGCGTCCTTGAGCACTTCCTCGGTGCGATGCGGCGCACCTTCGGCCAGCGCCAGCCCGATCGAAGCGGTGAGGAAGATCTCGCGGTCGTTGAAGGCGATCGGCGCGCGCAGCGCGCGGCGCAAGGTCTCGGCGAAGGAGACGATGCGCGCCGGCTCTTTCTCGGACAGCAGAATGATGGCGAACTGGTCGCCGGAGAGGCGGGCCAAGGTATCCTGCGGCTTGAGGGCGCGACCGAGCCGGCGCGCAATCGTCAGCAGGATGGAGTCGCCGACCGCAATGCCGACAGAGTCGTTGACCTGCTTGAAGCGATCGAGATCGATCACCATCACCGAGGGGCGAATATTGCTATCGGAGCGCGCGAAGGCGAAGGCCGCTTCCATGCGGTCGATGAACAATTCGCGGTTCGGCAGGCCGGTCAGGTTGTCGTGCACGGCGTCGAACAGCAGACGCTCCTCGGCATTCTTGAAGTCGGTGACGTCGGTCAGCGTGCCGACCACGCGCACCACTTCGCCGTCGGAGCCGACCACTGGCCGTGCTTTCAAGGTAAACCACACATAGTGCCCGTCGGCGGCGCGCAGGCGGAAATCCTGCGTCAGGCGGCCGCGTCGTTGCTCGAGCACGCTGTCGAGCGAGGTGCGGAAACGGTCGCGGTCGAGCGAATGCAGGAATTCGAGCCAGCTCGCTGCGGGGCCTTCGAGCGCGCCGCGCTTGAGGCCGAGCGTGTGCTCGGTCTCGGGGCTGGTAAACACCTTGTCTCCGGAGACGTCCCAGTCCCAGATCATGTCGCCGGCGCCGGTCAGCGCCAGCGCACGGCGCTCGACGTCGGAGACGATGCCGTGCGTGATGCCGCCGGCGAAGGCGTGCTGCATCACCGTGAAGCCGATCAGCATGACGATCAGCACCAGACCGCCGAGCAGCGCCGGGCCGACGATGTCGTTCTGCACCATGCCGGTGACGGCGAGACCGGCGGCGAAGGTCCACACCACCAGCAAAATCCACGTGGGGATCAGCAGCACGGCGCGATCGAAGCCGTGGGTCGACAGATAGATCACCAGCGCCAGACCAAAGACGGCGATCAGCGCCAGCGAAATGCGGGCGATGCCGGAGGCCACCGCCGGATCGAATACCGCGACGGCGACCAGCGCGGCCAGCGCCGCCAGCCAGGCGATGGTGATGTGCGCGTAACGCACATGCCAGCGCGACAGATTGAGATAGGCGAACAGAAACACCAGCAAGGTCGCGGACAGGATTGCCTCGCCGGAAGCACGCCAGACGCGCTCGGCGCCGGCCGACATGTCGAACACCTTGCCCCAGAAACCGAAGTCGATGCCGATATAGATCAGTACCGCCCAGCCGAGCGCGGCTGCGGCCGGGAACATCACCGAGCCCTTCACCACGAACAGGATGGTCAGGAACAGCGCCAGCAGGCCGGCGATGCCGATGACGATGCCCTGATAAAGCGTGAAGGAGTTGACCTTGTCCTTGTAGGCGTCCGGCTCCCACAGGTAGATCTGCGGCAGGTTGGCGGTGCGCAATTCAGCAACGAAGGTGATCACGGTGCCGGGATCGAGCGTGACGCGGAAGATATCCGCGGCATTGCTCTCCTGCCGGACCGGCCGGTCGCCGGACGATGGGGTAATGCCGGCGATGCGCGACAGGCCGAGATCGGGCCAGATCAGGCCGGAGCCGACCATTCGGTAGTGCGGCACGACGATGAGCCGGTCGATCTGCTCGTCCGAATTATTGGTGAGCGCGAACACCGCCCAGTTGTTGCTGGCTTCGCGCGCACGGACCTCGATGCGGCGGACGATACCGTCGGCGCCGGGTGCGGTGGAAACCTGGATGCGGTCGTTCTCGGTGCGCTGGCGCTGGGTCGCCGCGGTCAGGTCGATCGCCGGGGTGTCGAGGCGGACATTGACGGCTTCGACGGCATGCGCGGCAACGCTCGCCACCAGTGCTGCGGCGAGGACGAGCGCACTCAACAGTCCGTGCACAGCAGATCTCAATTACCCGAACCCGTTTTTCGACCAGACGAAATCCGCTGGACGCCCCCTATGATGAGTAGCGGGCCACCAGCCCTTCCGGCAAGCATTTACCGATGCCCGGAGAATGTGGCAGCGAATAGGCTTAACGCGAAAACATACGGTATTTTCGTGGGTTAGTCGGCCACTTCCGTCGTTTTCCCGCCCTTTCTCGGGGCGCCCTCACGCCGTCAGCACGATCTTGCCGATATGGGCGCTGGATTCCATCAAGGCGTGCGCCGCGGCGGCCTCCTTAAGCGGGAAGGTTTTGTAGATGACCGGCTTGACCTTGCCGGCAGCAATGAGCGGCAGGACGTGGCTCTCGATGGCGTCGCGGATGGCGCCCTTGTCGGCGACCGAGCGCGAGCGCAGCGTCGAGCCGGTGTGGTGCAGGCGCTTGAGCATGATACGGCGGAAATCGACGGTCGCCTTTGGTGAGCCCTGAAACCCAATCTGCATGATGCGGCCTTCGACGGCAGCCGCCTCATAATTACGCTCGATGTAGTCGCCGCCGACCATGTCGAGGATAACTTCGGCGCCCTTCTTGTTGGTCGCCTTCTTAACTTCGGCCACGAAGTCCTGGGTCTTGTAGTTGATGGCTACATCCGCGCCGAGCTTCAAGCAGGCATCGCACTTGTCGTCGGAGCCGGCGGTGACGATCACCCTGGCGCCGAAATGCTTGGCGAGTTGGATCGCCGTCGTGCCGATGCCCGACGAGCCGCCATGCACGAGCAGCGTCTCGCCCTCCTTCAGCGCGCCGCGCTCGAACACGTTGTGCCAGACGGTGAAGAAAGTCTCCGGCACCGCGGCCGCGTCCACCATAGGCAGACCACTCACCGCCAGGATGTGGGAGACATGCGCCTTGCAGTATTCGGCGTAGCCGCCGCCGACCACCAGCGCCATGACGCGGTCGCCTTCCTTCCAGCGCTTGACCGCCGAGCCGACCGCGGCGAGTTCGCCGGCCACTTCAAGGCCCGGAATGTCCGGCGCGCCGGGCGGCGGCGGATAGAGGCCCATGCGCTGCGCAACATCCGGCCGGTTGACGCCGGCCGCCGCGACCTTGATCAGCACCTCGTCGGCAGCGAGTTCCGGCATGTCGCGCTGTTCCGGAACCAGCACCTCCGGACCCCCAGGCTCCTTGATGCCGATGACGGTGATGCGGGCGGGAAGCGCGTACATGGCAGAGGCCTTTCGTGACGGGACCGGCCCTTTGTTTAGGCAGCGTCCCGCCATGTGACAACCCGCAGCATGGGAGGTAATTTCCATGCTCCCAGAGGACAACGACCATGGCAACTTTCGACGATGACGACCGGCCGAAAAAGAAAATCGCGCACGAGATTGGACAGGATCTCAGCCTGCTCTCGGTCGACGAGATCACGGCGCGGATCGGCCTGCTTCAAGAAGAAATAAAACGGCTCGAGGCCGACAAGGCGCAAAAGCACGCCAAACGCGCCGCCGCCGATCAGTTCTTCAAGCGTTAACATGGTTAACGGCGAGAGGTAATTTGCGCGCCAACGCAATTATTAACTCGCGATTCAATTCACAACTTAACGCGGCATTAAGCTTTCTTGCCTATTACTAATACCCGTCCATCTTCATGGACTTTGAGTGGCTCCTGTCCACTCTGTTTGACGCCTCCCTGTTATCGAACTTGAGCCGCCGGCAACGGCGGCTCCTTTTTTTGCAGTTGTTTTATATTTGTTCGCGTCCGTTGTGCCGTTTTGACGCAAAGGTCCGATGTGGGCTGTGGTTTCCGAAGCTGTAGCAACTATGTCGCAAGCTTTGCCGGCCGAGGATATGGACAGAACGGCCGGCCGCGCGCATCCTTACCCAATCGTGAACGACGCCGGGCCGGGCTGAACTTTCGACACAGATCCGGCAACGGCAAAGAGCGCGCAACAAGAATTACAAGCAGCGCGTTCGGAGTTTTGGTGAGGCGTAGCGTATGTCCGAGCACAGCATGGTTAACCCGCATGAGCCGGTGCCCTTCGGCGAGCGGTTGGCGAACTCCCAGGCCTTCTCCGACCTGTTCCGCGGCGGCATGGCGCTGGTCGAGGAGACCGCGACCTATCTCGACGGTCCGGGCCGCGCCGAGTCCAAGCAGCTCGGCCGCGCCGCAGCTTTGGCTTACGCCACCGAGAGCATGCGGCTGACCACGCGGTTGATGCAGATCGCGTCGTGGCTGCTGCTGCATCGCGCCGTCAAGGAAGGCGAGATGTCGCTCGCCCAGGCCAACAAGGAAAAGACCAAGGTCAAGCTGTCGGCACTCGACAATCACGACCCCAACAATGTCGAACTGCTGCCGCAGCAACTGCGCGATCTCATCGACCGCGCGCAAAAACTGCGCATGCAGGTGCGCCGCCTCGACCAGACAATCCACACCGTGCCGGCCGAGCAGGCGCCGTCGATCAATCCGGTCGAGCATCAGCTTGGGCTGCTCAAGGCCGCCTTCGGCCGTGAGAGCGCGTAAGTCGTTCGAACCGCCGAATTGAACGTCGTCATGGCCGGGCTTGACCCGGCCATCTCGCTTAGGTGGGCAGAGTCAGCGCGTCCCTAAGCGGGATCACCGGGACAAGCCCGGTGATGACAAGAGAGATTACACGAGCAAACAAAAAAACCCCGGAGCATCGCTCCGGGGTTTTCGTATTCTGATCGCGCCGGATGCGACGCGGAAATCGCTTACTTCTTGTCTTCCTTGAGGAAGCCCGAGAACTTCTTCTGGAAGCGCGAGACGCGGCCACCGCGATCCATGATCTGCTGCTGGCCACCGGTCCAGGCGGGGTGCGACTTGGGATCGATGTCGAGGTTCATCGTGTCCCCTTCCTTGCCCCAAGTGGAGCGGGTCGTGAACTCGCTGCCATCCGTCATCACGATCTTGATGGTGTGGTAGTCGGGGTGGATTTCGGCCTTCATCGCTATGGTTCCATCGAGCTAGGGTCGGGCCGGTCGGGCGACCCGAAAATTCGTCAAATTGGCTTGGAATTTGCGCGCTCTATACATGACGAAGCCGGCTGCGGCAAGCGGGCGGAATTGACCCAGGACAACGCCTCGGGGCATGGTCCGGCCTAATGGGACCCTCTTTTGACGCCGAACCAGGCGATTTTTCAGTGAAAAGGCGGCGCGTCGCATGAGTTTTGCCAGTGAGGGCCGGGGTCTGGGAACGCCGCAGCCGGGCGCGCCCGCTGCCACCCGCCGGGTCAACGTCAAACCGCTCAAACGGCTCGCCCCCTACGTCCTTCGCTACCGCGGCCGCGCCCTCGCCGCCCTGATCGCTCTAATCATCGCCGCCCTGACCACCTTGGTGGTGCCGGTCGCCGTCCGGCGCATGATCGACTTCGGCTTCTCGGCCCAGGCGGCCGAGCTCATCAATTCCTACTTCAGCGTGCTGATCGCCGTGGTCGCCGTGCTCGCGACTTCGAGCGCGCTGCGCTACTACCTCGTCACCACGCTCGGCGAGCGCATCGTGACCGACCTGCGCGCCGACGTGTTCGGGCATCTCACCCGGCTGTCGCCCGGTTTCTTCGATGCCGCCAAGACCGGCGAGATGATCTCCCGGCTCACCGCCGACACCACGCAGATCAAATCCGCCGTCGGCGCCTCGGTGTCGATCGCGCTGCGCAACCTCGTGCTGTTCTTCGGCGGCGCAACGATGATGGTCGTGACGTCGCCGCGGCTGTCGCTGTTCGTGCTGGGCGTCATTCCGATCATCGTACTGCCGCTGGTCGGCTACGGCCGTGCCGTGCGCAAGAAGAGCCGCGCCGCACAGGATACGCTGGCCGAAGCCTCAAGCTATGCTGGCGAACTGATCGGCGCGGTACGCACGCTGCAGGCCTTCACCAACGAGACGATGGCCCAGCGGCGGTTCGAAGGCGCGGTTGAAGATGCCTACGTCGCCGCGCGCGGCGCGACGCGCGCCCGCTCGGTGCTCACCGCCATCGCCATCTTCCTCGTCTTCGCCAGCGTCGTTCTGGTGCTGTGGGTCGGCGCGCAGGACGTGCTGGCCGGCGACATCACGCCGGGCCGGCTCGGTCAGTTCGTTCTCTACGCTGTGTTCGCCGCCGGCGGGCTCGGCGAACTGTCTCAGGTATGGGGCGAAATCTCGCAGGCCTCCGGCGCGGCCGAGCGGCTGTTCGAGATCCTCGACGTCGAGCCCGAGATCAAGGCGCCGCCCCATCCCGTCGCCATGCCGGTGCCGGCGCGCGGCGCGGTTTCCTTCGACGATGTGCTTTTTGCCTATCCGACGCGGCCCGATGCTTTCGTGCTCGACGGGTTGTCATTCGCGGTGAAGCCGGGCGAGCGCCTGGCGCTGGTCGGTCCGTCCGGTGCCGGCAAGAGCACGATCTTCCATCTCATCCTGCGTTTCTACGATCCGGCGAGCGGCCGCGTGCGCTTCGACGGCGTTGACCTGCCGACGGTCGATCCGGCCGAGTTGCGTAAGCGTATTGCGCTAGTGCCGCAGGACACGGTGGTGTTTGCGTCGAGCGTAGCCGACAATATCCGCTTCGGTCATCCGGACGCGAGCAACGATGCGGTGAAGCGCGCGGCGGAAGCGGCGCATGCGGCCGAGTTCATCGATCGCCTGCCGCACGGCTATGACACCGTTCTCGGCGAGCGCGGCATTACGCTCTCGGGCGGCCAGCGCCAGCGCATCGCCATTGCCCGCGCCATCCTGCGCGACGCGCCTCTGCTGCTGCTCGACGAAGCGACTTCGTCGCTCGACGCCGAAAGCGAGACCCTGGTGCAGCAGGCGCTGACGCAACTGATGCAGCAGCGCACTTCGATCGTCATCGCCCACCGGCTGGCGACGGTGCTGTCCTGCGACCGCATCCTGGTGATCGACAAGGGTCGCATCGTCGAGGAAGGCACGCACGCGCAGCTCTCGGCGTCGGGCGGCCTCTATGCGCGGCTGGCCAAGCTACAGTTCGAAGCGACCTAAGCCGCCGCCCTCGTCTTGACCTTGACCCGCACTTTGGCCGCCGGCGCGCGGACCTTGACGCGCGTCAGGTTATCGCTGCGATAAGGCACAACGTCATAGGCGCGGCAGTGCGGGCAATCCGCGTCCAGAACCTCGGCCGCCTCGGCAAGCCAGTGGCCTTCGCAGACCGCACAGACGTAATGATTGCGGAACCAGGTCATGGGAACCCTCACAGTCAAAACGAATCAGTTGAGAAAATGAGAGCACAAAAGTCGTGAGAGAAAAGGGCGGCATCCTCAAACCGCAGCGCCCTACGCCTTGCTCATCGCGCCCTTGGCGCCGGCACGAGCGGCGACGATGCCCTCACGCGCGAGCTCGTCGGCGCGCTCGTTCATCGGGTGTCCGGCATGGCCCTTGACCCAGTGCCAATGCACATTGTGCGGCTTGAGCGCCTCGTCGAGCCGCTGCCACAGATCGACGTTCTTGACCGGCTTCTTGTCGGCGGTGCGCCAGCCGTTTTTCTTCCAGCCGTGAATCCACGACATGATGCCGTTGCGCAGATACTGGCTGTCGGTGTGCAGATCGACGGTGCAGGGCCGCTTCAAAGCCTCAAGCGCCGAGATGGCCGCCATCAGCTCCATGCGGTTGTTGGTGGTGTGCGCCTCGCCGCCGAAAATTTCCTTGCGCGTTTCACCCAGCGTGAGAATCGCGCCCCAGCCGCCCGGCCCCGGATTCCCCGAGCAGGCGCCGTCGGTATAGATGGTGACGCGCTGGTCCGACATCAGTTCAGACCATAATCACTGGCGCTCTGCACCGACTGGTGGAAGCGCAGCTTGCGAAAATATTCGAGGGGGTCCTTCGGCTTGACCAGCGCGCCTTCCGGCACGGCCAACCAGTCGACCAGCCGGGTCAGCAAGAACCGCGTCGCCGCGCCGCGCGCCAGCATCGGCAGCGCATCGCATTCGGCTTTAGAGAGCGGCCGCACCGCCTGATATGCCTTCAGCAGCGCGCGGCCCTTGGTGACATTGAACGAGTGATCCGGCTCGAAGCACCAGCAGTTTAGACAGATCGCGATGTCGTAAGCGAGCGTGTCGGTGCAGGCGAAGTAGAAGTCGATCAGGCCCGACAGTTTGTCGCCGAGAAAGAACACATTGTCCGGAAACAGGTCGGCGTGAATGACGCCCTGCGGAAGATCGCGGGGCCAGGATTTCTCCAGCACGTCGAGTTCTCGCGCCACTTCCGCGCACAGGCCCGGCCGCACCTCGTCACCGCGCGCACCGGCGCGCTCGAGCAAAGGCCGCCAGCTCTCAACCGACAACGCATTGGCGCGCTTCATGGCGAAATCGCTCCCGGCGATATGCAGCTTCGCCAAAGCTTCGCCGACCGCGGCGCAATGACCGACTCCCGGCTTTCTGATCCACAGTCCATCGAGGAACGTGACGATCGCCGCCGGCCGGCCCGCCAGCACGCCCAGCGCGGTACCATCCTTTGTCTTCACCGGCTGCGGACAATTGAGCCCGCGCGCGGCCAGATGCTCCATGAGACCAATGAAGAACGGCAGGTCCTCTTCCGCCACGCGCTTCTCGTAGAGCGTGAGGATGAAATAGCCCTTGCTCGTATGAACGAGGAAATTCGAATTCTCGACGCCTTCGGCGATGCCCTTGTACGAGAGCAGCTCGCCGATGTCGTAACGGGCGAGAAAGCGCGCGAGATCGTCGGTCGAGACGTCGGTGTAGACGGCCATGCGCGCCTACTCCGCCGCCTGGTTTTCGCGCAGCGCGCGCGGCAGCGGGAAGAACACGCCCTCCTCGGCCGCAGAAACGGTCTCGACACTGACGTCGTAACGCGCGGCGAAAGCGTCGATGATTTCCTCGACCAGGATTTCCGGCGCCGAAGCGCCGGCGGTGATGCCGAGCCGCGCGATGTTGCCGAAGGCGGTCCAGTCGATATCGGCGGCGCGCTGCACCAAAGCGGCGTGGGCGCACCCCGCGCGCTCGGCGACTTCGCGCAGGCGCTGCGAATTCGACGAGTTCGGCGCACCGACCACGATCATGGCGTCGACGATGGGGGCGACCCGCTGCACCGCCTCCTGCCGGTTGGTGGTGGCGTAGCAGATGTCTTCCTTGTGCGGGCCGACGATGGCGGGGAAGCGCTGCTTGAGGCGCTCGACGATCGCCGCGGTGTCCTGCACCGACAAGGTCGTCTGCGTCACGTAAGCGAGCGCGCCGGCGTCGCGCGGCATAAAGCGGTCCGCATCCTCGAGCGTCTCGATCAGACTCACCGCACCCGACGGCAGCTGGCCCATGGTGCCGATGACCTCCGGGTGGCCGGCATGGCCGATCAGCACGATCTCGCGGCCGCGCTTGTGATGGATCTCGGCTTCGCGGTGCACCTTGGTGACCAGCGGACAGGTGGCATCGAGCGCGAACAGGTTGCGCCCCGCCGCCTCGTCCGGGACCGATTTCGGCACGCCGTGGGCGGAGAAGATCACCGGCGCCCTGGTGCCCTCCGGCACTTCGGCCAGTTCCTCGACGAAAATGGCGCCCTTGGCGCGCAGGCTCTCGACCACGTAGCGGTTGTGGACGATCTCGTGGCGGACATAGACCGGCGGGCCGTAAATCTTGAGCGCCTGCTCGACCGAATCGATGGCCCGGACCACCCCGGCGCAGAAACCGCGCGGGGAGCACAGCAGGACTTTCAGCGCCGGCCTTTCGGCGCCCGCGATCCCGTCCTTTTTGCCCTCAAGCGCCATCGAAACCCCGAAAAAACCCGGCATTTCCCGCCGGTTCGCCCACCCGACATGGGGTTGGCCGGCCATTCCTGTCAAGCCGGAACGGTTGCGCCTTTCCCGCCATGCCCCTATATTCCGGCCACTTCCCGATCATCGCCGATGATCTTTTGTTCCGGCCCGTAAGAATTTGCGGGCGGAGCGCTTGAGGAGATTTGCCTAATGGCCAGCGCAGCCCCCCTGATGCCCAAAGCCACCGCCGTGTGGCTGCTGGACAATACCGCGCTGTCGTTCGACCAGATCGCGGAATTCTGCAAGCTGCACCCGCTCGAGGTCAAAGCCATCGCCGACGGCGATTCCGCCCAGGGCATCAAGGGCCTCGACCCGGTCGCGACCGGCCAGCTGACCCGCGAGCAGATCGCCGCCGCCGAAGCCGACCCGTCGGCCTCGCTCAAGCTGGTCGATCCCAAGGTGCCGCTGACCGGCACCGCCACCGGCGGCAAGAAGGGCCCGCGCTATACGCCGGTGTCGCGCCGCCAGGACCGCCCGAACGCCATCCTGTGGCTGGTGCGCAACCACCCCGAACTCAAGGATGCGCAGATCATGCGTCTCGTCGGCACCACCAAGTCGACCATCGCCGCGATCCGCGACCGCACGCACTGGAACGCCGCCAATCTCGCGCCGATGGACCCGGTGACGCTCGGCCTCACCTCGCAGATCGAGCTCGACATGGAAGTCGCGCGCGCCAACAAGGAAAAGCCGCTGCCGACCGCTTCCGGCGCGACCTTGCTGCCGGCCGCCGAGACCACGCGCAAGGAAGCCGAAGTCGCGGCCGCCGCGGCCGAGGAAAAGGAAAAGTCCGGCGACGTCGACGTGTCCGCCGTGTTCGCCAAGCTCAAGCAGATCGGCGGCAAATCTGGTCAGGGTTCGGCCGAGCGCGACGAGGACGAGGAATAAGCCTCCGCATTACATCGTCATCCGAATGACCGACGGCCGGAGCGAAAGCTTCGGCCGTTTTGTTTCGCGGGCGGCGCCAACCGCATATCTGTCCGGATTCAATTTTCAAACAGCGAGCTTTGACACGCGTGCGACATCGCCCCTGTTCTTTGCGGCGCGGGGGCGCCGGAGTTCCCTTCATCCCTCGCGATCAAGCGAGGGGCGCGGAGCGCCGCAAGGCGCGTCCGTCTTCTTTCGTGCCGCACGCCTTGCCCCCAGCTTCGCGCAACGCGCGCGAAGCCAAAGAAGCGTGCGGGCGCCTCGCGGCGCTCCACGACACGGCTTTTCTGTCCTCGGGGCCGTGCTTCCGGGTGCCTGTTACGACCGCCCTCCGTTTGTCGGGGGAACGGTCTCCAGCAGGCTTTCGCCCGCCTTCACCGGCACCGCGTCCAGCCATTGAAGGCAGAGCCCCGTAGTGGGCCCGGACGGCTACCCGAGGCCTCCCGAGTGCGTGGCTGCGAACCACGCCCGCGGGCGCCGCGGCCGGCCCCGCCTCAGGATCGCCTCTAGAAGCGCCCCTCGATGGACCGGCGGGTAGGAATTTAAGTTGATCGCGCGGTGCCGTCAAGGCATATTTTCCGTTCGCCGCCCAAAGCCGGGCTTAACGGCTCAGGACTTCCGCAGAAACTCGGTGCGCAGCACCAGGCCCTTCACCTTGTCGGTGCGGCCTTCGATCTCGTCCTCGTTGCCGTTGAAGCGGATGTTCTTGATCACCGTGCCGCGCTTGATGACGGTGGACGAGCCCTTGAGCTTGAGATCCTTGATGACGGTGACGGTATCGCCCTCGTTGAGCTGCGTGCCGTTCGAATCCTTGACGACGATGTCCATTGGCGAAGCCTTGTTGTGAGATGCATGGCGGGAATTGTTGCGCGTATGTGCGCGAACGGATGGCCGCAAGTCAAATGCAAGCAGGCGGCGCGGCCGGTATTGATGTAGGTTCGGGGCGCTCGCCGTCATGGCCGGGCTTGTCCCGGTCATCCACGTCTTCTACGGTGCCAAAGTTTGCACAGCGCCGGCGCACCCGTTTCCGCGTGCCGGCGGATGCCGCCGCCAGATTCGCGGAAAGTCAAACTGGAAACCGCATAGTGGCGTGGCATCACATTGAGCCATTCTCTATTTCTTATTCGGAACGATCTCAAATTTAAACGACCAACCTAGACTCATAAACACCAGAACGCCGCCAACATTTACGGCAATCAAAAAAAGAAAATATACATATACAAATATACTAGATCCGGTAGCGAAAGTTTCTTTTGCCGAAATAAATACTCCCGCTAAATGCAAAATCAAAAAACTGAGAACACTCAACTTCAGTAGAAAACTCACGCACCATGACATAAAGTTATACACGCCACCCGGCGTTACAAAATCGATGCCGTGAATATTCATTTTTGGACGATATAGCTTCACAAAAAACTCCAGAAACTTGTCGGAGGCCGACAAAAAATCCGGGTCAATTGCCGTCTCTCGCGCTCGATGAGCATTAATTGAATCAATTATTGCCGCATACCCTTGCGAATTTAAAAATGCCAACGCCAAAAATTGGAACGCCAAAGACGCCAGAAATGTAAGAGCCTCTCTCGCGGCAGGTATGTCAATTGTATTTATGTTGACTCCCGGAATCGTGAACCCCTTTCCAGAAAGCAAGACGAATGCCAATAAATCTAATACGATTACAGAACGAACTAGATGATCTCGTTTTCTCTCGGCAACAGCTTGCATTCGAACAAAGCGATCGTAACGGTCTTTGTCCCAGACAAAATCTTTACTTAGGCCAAGTTCATGATTCAAAGTAAAATACAAGCGAGACAACGGGGATAGCTTTAATTGGACAGTTTCCGGCACCGAGACTTTATTCGCCTCCGAGGAAGAAACCTGCACAGCGACCACCTTTCCAAGGGGCTTCTTAATATGGGGAAATACCTTATGCATCTTGATATCCACAAGCATTGCGGTATCGAGAATCGAAAGCCCGCGTTTCGTTTGTTACAGCCGTTAGAGCACCCGCGAGCCCAGAAAACGCTGATTGGTTGCATAGTCCATTGAGCGCAGAGCCAATCAAGATCAGCTAATTCGCCAAAGTTAGCTTATCATCCATTAAAGCAAGACGTGGATGGCCGGGACAAGCCCGGCCATGACGGCGCGGATAATAAGCAATCGCTATTGCTACACGCTTGATTCCGGGTTCGCGAACTTCGTTCGCGCCCCGGAATGACGGTTATGTACCCACCCCGTGCCCCTTCAATGCCTCGCCGATCTCGCCGAGCACCGCGGGATCGTCGATGGTTGCGGGCATCGACCATTCATCGCCATCGGCGATTTTCTTCATCGTGCCGCGCAGGATCTTGCCGGAGCGCGTCTTGGGCAGGCGCTGCACGGTGACGACCAGCTTGAATGCCGCCACCGGGCCGATCCTGTCGCGCACCAACTGCACGATTTCCTTCTCGATCACCGCCGGGTCGCGATTGACGCCGGCCTTGAGCACGATGAAGCCGCAGGGCACTTCGCCCTTCAATTGATCGCGCACGCCGAGCACGGCGCATTCGGCGACATCCTTGTGCGAGGCCAGCACTTCCTCCATGCCGCCGGTCGACAGGCGGTGGCCGGCGACATTGATGATGTCGTCGGTGCGGCCCATGACGAAGACATAGCCGTCGTCGTCCTTGTAGCCGGCGTCCGCCGTCTTGTAGTAGCCGGGAAACTCGGCGAGATAGGATTCCCGGAAGCGCTCGTCGTTCTGCCACAAGGTGGGGAACGCGCCGGGCGGCATCGGCAGCTTGATGACGATGGAGCCGATCTTGTTCGCCGGCACCGGCTTGCACGCTTCGTCCACCACATCGACCTGATAGCCTGGCATCGGCACCGTGGCCGAGCCGTGCTTGACCGGCAACAGCCCGAGGCCGACGGGATTGCCGGCAATGCACCAGCCGGTTTCCGTCTGCCACCAGTGATCGACCACCGGCACGCCAAGCACCTCCTCCGCCCATTCGAGGGTCGGCGGATCGGCGCGCTCGCCGGCGAGGAACAAGGTACGGAATTTCTTGAGTTCGTACTGCCTGAGCAGCTTGGCGTCCGGGTCTTCCTTGCGGATGGCGCGGAAGGCGGTCGGCGCGGTGAACAGCGCCACCGCGTTGTGATCGGAGATGACGCGCCAGAAGGCGCCGGCATCCGGCGTGCCGACCGGCTTGCCCTCGTACATCACCGAGGTCGCGCCATGAAGGAGCGGGCCATAGACGATGTAGGAATGGCCGACCACCCAGCCGATGTCGGAAGCGCACCACCACACCTCGCCGGGGTCGATGTCGTAGAGATTCTTCATTGACCATTTCAGCGCGACCATGTGGCCGCCATTGTCGCGCACCACGCCCTTGGGAATGCCGGTCGTGCCCGACGTGTAGAGAATGTAGAGCGGATCGGTCGCCTTCACCGGCACACAGTCCGAGGTCTTGGCGTAATGGACCGCGTTCTCCCAGGTCTTGCGCCAGTCGTGGTCGCGGCCGTCGGTGAGCCGCGCCTCGCATTGCGGGCGCTGCAGGATCATGCAGTTGTCGGGCTTGTGCGTGGAAAGATTGATCGCCTCGTCCAGCAAAGGCTTGTAGGCGATGACGCGCTGGCCCTCGATGCCGCAGCTCGCCGACAGGATGAGCTTCGGCTTGGAATCGTCGATGCGCGTCGCCAGCTCCTTCGGCGCGAAGCCGCCGAACACCACCGAATGCACGGCGCCGATGCGGGCGCAGGCCAGCATGGCGAACACCGCCTCCGGCACCATCGGCATGTAGATGATAACGGTGTCGCCCTTGCGGATGCCGAAATCGGTGAGGATGGCCCCCAGGATCTGCACCTCGGACAGCATGCGGCCATAGGTGTAGGTGATCTTCTGGCCGGTGACCGGCGAATCGTAGATCAGCGCCGCCTGCTGGCCGCGGCCGGCTTCGACATGGCGGTCGAGCGCGTTGTAGCAGGTGTTGCAGACGCCATCGGGGAACCAGCGGCCGTAGATGCCCTGCGCGCCGTCGAACACGGTCTTCGGCTTTTCGATCCAGTCGATGGCTTCGGCGGCCTCGCGCCAGAAGCCGTCCGGGTCGGTCCGCCACTGGGCATAGATCTGATGATAGCGGCTGGTGGCAGCATCCATGGCAGTTTCCCCTCTTTGCCGTGCATTGTGTCCCGCCGGGTATGCTGAAACAAGGCTGGCGGATATCCGGTTGATTGCGTAGGAAACGCAACAACCTGGTCATTCCGGGGCGCGAGCGGTGGCGAGCGAGCCCGGAATCCATAATCACGGACCGGGGTTATGGATTCCGGGTTCGCGGCCACAGGCCGCGCCCCGGAATGACCGGGGACTATTTTGACCATCATCAGCGATCCCCTGTTTTACGCGCTTGCGATACCGGCGGTCATCGCGCTCGGCCTGTCGAAGGGCGGCTTCGCCGGCATGGGGCAGATCGCGACGCCGCTGCTGGCGCTGATCATGCCGCCGCTCGAAGCCGCCGCCATCCTGCTGCCGATCATGCTGGTCCAGGACGCCAATGCGGTGTGGGTCTATCGCAAGGACTGGAGCGGGCGCATCGTCGCCATCTTCGTGTCCGGTTCGCTGATCGGCATCGGCATTGCCTGGTGGCTGGCGTCGTATATCTCGGACGCCGCGGTGCGCCTGCTGATCGGCGGCTTCACCATCGCCTTCGTCGCCTATTCATTCATCGGCCTGTTCCGGGTGCCGCGCGAGCCCGGGCAGCCGGGCATTGGCGCCGGCGTGTTCTGGGGCGCGCTGTCGGGCTTCACCTCGACCATCTGCCAAGCCGGCAGCCCGCCCTATCAGATGTATGCGCTGCGGCTGCGGCTGGCGAAGATGACCTTTGTCGGCACCACGGCCTTCACCTTCGCGCTGATCAACGCCATCAAGGTGGTCCCCTATTTCGCGCTCGGCAATTTCTCGACCCGGAGTCTCGGCACCTCGCTGGTGCTGCTGCCGCTGGCAATGGCGGCCAACTGGCTCGGCTTCTGGCTGGTCAAGGTGACGCCGCAGGAGCGCTTCTACCGCATCATGATGGTCGTCATGCTGCTGCTGGCGCTGGAGCTGACCCGCGAGGGTGTGATGGAGCTTTGGTTTAGATAACTGTCGTCCCGGGCGAGCGCCCTTGCGCGAGACCCGGGACCCATAGCCACAGGTCTCTCGATGGTGCACGGCGTATGGGTCCCCGCCTTCGCGGGGACGACCGGATTGCTTAAGGGCTGTCCGGTTCGCTAACCTCTCTTAATTGAGGGGAAACGACCGATGGCGAACACGCCTTACGATACCGATCTCGACCGCAACCCGGCCAATTACCAACCGCTGACGCCGCTCGGCTTCCTCGAGCGCGCGGCCAGCGTATTCCCGGATCGCACTGCCATAGTCCACGGCGCGCTGCGGCGGACCTATGCGGATTTCTACACGCGCGCGCGGCGGCTGGCTTCCGCCTTGTCGAAGCGCGGCATCAAGCGCGGCGACACCGTGAGCGTCATGCTCGCCAATACGCCGGCGATGCTGGAGGCCCACTACGGCGTGCCGATGTGCCAGGCCGTGCTCAATACGCTGAACACAAGGCTGGACGCCGCGATCATCGCCTTCTCGCTCGATCATGCCGAAGCCAAGATCGTCATCATCGACCGCGAATATTCGAAGGTGATGAAGGAAGCGCTGGCGCTGGCCAAGGTGAAGCCGCTGATCATCGACTATGACGACCCGGAATATTCAGGCCAAGGTTCCGATAGAGGCGAGCGGCTCGGCCAAATCGAATACGAGGAATTCCTGGCCGACGGCGATCCCGATTACGCCTGGTCGATGCCCGACGACGAATGGGACGCCATCACGCTCAATTACACGAGCGGCACCACCGGCGATCCGAAGGGCGTGGTTTATCATCACCGCGGCGCGCATTTGCTCGCGGTCGGCAATGTCGTGACCTGTTCGATGGGCAAGCACCCGGTCTATCTGTGGACGCTGCCGATGTTCCACTGCAACGGCTGGTGCTTCCCGTGGTCGATCTCGGTGGTTGCCGGCACCCATGTCTGCCTGCGCTATGTGCGCGCGGCGGCGATGTATGACGCGATCGCGAACCATAAAGTGACGCATCTGTGCGGCGCGCCGATCGTGATGGCGACCTTGCTCAACGCGCCGACGCAAGAGAAGAAGCCGCTGCCGCATGTGGTCGAATTTTTCACCGCCGCGGCGCCACCGCCGGAAGCCGTGCTCGCCGCGATGAAGGACGCCGGCTTCAACGTCACGCACCTCTATGGTCTCACCGAATGCTACGGCCCGGCCGTGGTCAACGATTGGCACGGCGAATGGGATGCCCTGCCCGCGGACGAACAGGCGGCGAAGAAGGCGCGCCAGGGCGTTCGCTATGGCGCGCTGGAAGCGCTCGACGTTCTCGATCCCGAGACCATGGAGCCGGTGCCGCGCGACGGCACCACCATGGGCGAAGTCATGATGCGCGGCAACGTCGTGATGAAGGGCTATCTCAAGAACAGAAAATCCACCGACGCCGCTTTCGCCGGCGGCTGGTTCCACACCGGCGATCTCGGCGTCATGCATGCCGACGGCTACATCCAGCTCAAGGACCGCTCAAAGGACATCATCATTTCCGGCGGCGAGAACATCTCATCCATCGAAGTGGAGGACGCGCTGTACAAGCATCCGGCGGTGATGGCGGTCGCGGTGGTGGCCAAGCCGGACGACAAATGGGGCGAGACGCCCTGCGCCTTCATCGAGCTCAAGCCCGGCGCGACGGCCAGCGCCGAGGACCTGACGGCATGGTGCAAGACGCACCTCGCCGGCTACAAGGTCCCGCGCCACATCGTCTTCGCCGAAATCCCGAAGACCAGCACGGGCAAGATTCAGAAGTTCAGGCTGCGGGAGATGACGAAGGGGGTGTGATTCCGGCCTCTATGCGCGCCGCCCGTCCGGCTAGTTGCCGAACCGCTTCAGCGCGCTGTCATTCTCCATCACATTGAGCATGCGCTGGTAGCCGCGCGTGCCGCGCGCATTCTGTTCGGCCAGGCGCTTGCGGCAATCCTCATAGTCCGGCGAACCGGGCTTGAGGCCGGCGGCCTGGCATTTCGCGTCGTCAGCGGCGACCTGCTCCTGCGCGGCCGTTTCCAGGTTCGCCCTCCGCGCCTCATCGTATTGCGCGCAGCCGACGAGAGACGTCAGGACCGCAAGCGCCGCCAGCAACCGCATCGCACATCTCCTCACTACACCGTTGCGCCCGGGCCACCTTACCGCGACATCGGCGCGAAATGATAGTTGACGCCCATCGTCATCAGGTGATGACGCGACTTGATGTCGTTCGGCGTCACCGCCGCGGCGACCGCCGGCACGTCGAACGCCACCGAGCGCGTGCCGAAATCGACATACTTGTAATCGAGGCTTACCGACCAGCGCGCATTGAGCGAATGCTCGAGGCCGCCGCCAATCGTCCAGCCCCAGTCGGTAACGGTGTGACCGTCGATGCCGCCGCCGGCGGCAATCGAGTTCAGCGTGTAATTGACGCGCGCCACCGCGGCGCCGGCGCGGCCATAAAGCATGCTGCGGCCGAAGGCGTAGCCCAGACGGCCGGTGACGGTGCCGAGCGGCAGCACGGTATTTTCGCACTGGAAGCCGGCATTATTGGATGGCGGCAGCAGGCCGAAGCAGGTGTCGGCGCCTTCAAGCCGCGCGAACGAGCCCGACAGTTCGGCGCCGGCGACGAACTGGCCGAACTGCGCGTTGTAGCCGAGCTGCAATCCGCCCAGCGCGCCGGCCATCTTCACGCGGTCGCCGGTCGGCGGCGTCGGATAAGGATCGCTCCAGTCGAAGGTGCCAACACCAGCACCGAGATGGCCGCCGGCATAGAAACCGGTCCAGTCGACACGTGGCGCGGCCTCGTCGGTCGCGAAGCCGTGCGCTTCGGCGCCACCGATCTTGTATGAGGCCTGCAGGAAGCTGCCGTAACGGTCGGCGGTGTACTTGAGCGGCGAAGCGCCGTTCTGCGGAAACTGCGCCGAGCCATCGAGCGTGGCGAAGTACCAGTAGCGGCCGCCGACGCCGACGCTGAAGCGCGGCGTCACGGCGTAGGACAACAGCGCCTCGATCTGCGCGCCCCAGCCGCTGCCATTCTCCGGCCCCGGATTGATATCGGCGCGCGCCCAGTGATTGTCGACACCGGCGCGGTCCACATAAGGAAGATAGGCGGCATCGACTTCCATGCGCCAGCGTGGCGCCAGATTCATGCGGCTATTGACGCCGATGGCGACGCCGCGCCAGGTTTCCGTCTCGGTCAGCGCGATGTTGGTCTCCGGAATCTGATTGCCGGCGTCGCAAACGTTCCCTTGCGCCACCTGGGCACAACCGAAGCCGCGGGCACGCTGGTAGAAATAACGATAGCCGACATAGGGGCCGACGCTGCCAGCCGCGCCGTCGATCAGATTGTCGCCAAGATCGAGGCTGCCAGAGCGCATGCTCGAATCGCGGATGGTGTGGATCGTATCGGAATACGGCGCCGTGTCCGGCGGCATGTCCTCGTCGTAAAGCGTTCCGCTCGTGATCGAACCGAGGCCGAAATTGCCCTTGATGAACACGCGGCTGTCGTGGTCGAGACGCACGAAAGCCTCGGCCGAGTGGCTGAGCAGGCCTCCATAGATCAGCCGCGAATTGACCTGTCCTGCCGTGGCGCCGGAGAAAAGGTCCTGCTGAGATTTGCCGTTACTGTAGAAGTAGCGCAATCCCGCTTCCATCACCCAGCCGCTCGATGCCATCGGCGCGGCGGCAAACAACGATGCGGAGTCGTTCGCCCTGGCGCGCGGATCTTCGCCGAGCTTGTAGTTGAGGCCGAATTTGACGAGATGGACGTCCTGGCCGATGGCGACGTTCGACGTGCCGGTAGCGCCGGACAGCGTCACGGTCTTCTCGCCGAACTGCACGAAGTTGTATTCGACCTTGCCCGAGAAGGCGGGCGTGAAGGCGTATTCGACGCCGGAACCGAGCACGTAGCCGGTGCGCTTGCTCGAACCTGACAGTTCGGGCGTTCCGCTCGAGCGATAGGCGTCGTGCGTCTCGACGGCGAGCGCGCCGCCGGCCAGACCGTAGAACAGGAAGTTGCCGTAGGGCATGCCGAGCCTGGCCGTCGCCGCGTACAGGCTGTTGATCCGGCTGTGGCAAGCATAGCTGTCGGTCGCGGCGCTGGTCGCGCACTTGGCGTAGCCATCGAGATTGGCCCAACTTGCCGCCAGTTCGGCGCCGACTACCCAGGGGCCTAGCTGCGCGTTGTAGCCAACCTGCGCGCCGAGGATCGAACCGTCGGCCGTGCCCGAACCGGCAAATGTCTGCGTCGAGAAGGCATTGAGAACACCATCGGCGGAATTCCAGTCCGTGGTGCCGAAGGCGCCGCCGGCATGAACGCCGAGATAGAGTCCGGTCCAGTTGTGCGTCGATGCGCCGGCCGGAGCCCACAGCGGACGTTCGAAAGGCGAACGCACGCCGAGCTTGGTGTTCAGCCCGACCTTGATCAGGTGAACCTGCTGCGTCAGGTCAACATTGCTGCTATCGCCTTCGTTGCCGCTGAACGGAATGCCGCCGGTGAAGTTGAGGAAGTTGTATTCGACCTTGGCCGACAGCGACGGCGTCAGCGCATATTCGAGGCCGCCGCCGACGGTCCAGCCGCCACGCCAGGCCTTGCCAACCATTGTTTCCGTCTGGCCGGCGCCGGGAGTCGGCGTCATCTTGAGGTGTTCGTGCAGCAGCGCGCCGCCGGCCTTGCCGTAGGCGAGAAGCCGGCCGAAGGCGTAGCCGCCACGCAAGGTCAGCATACCCAGCCCATCGATCGCGGTGTCGCAAAGATAGATGCCATTGCCGCATCGCGCCGTGCCGTCGATATCGGCAATGGTTGCCTCGGCTTCGACGCCGAAGACCCACCGGCCCCATTGGCGATTGTAGCCGGCCTGAAAGCCATTGACGATGCCGCCCCCGGTGAAAGCGCCCGGAAATTCCGAGCCGGTGCCGGTCGCGCTTTTCCATTGATTGTCGGAAGCGGCGTTACCGATATGCGTGCCGGCGTAGAAGCCGGTCCAATCCCAGGCCGGCGCCTCGGCAGCCGAAGACGACAGAATTCCAGCAACAAAAAAGCCGGCGATAAAGGCGCCGGCCTTCACTTCCACTTTCACCGAGGCCCCCGAATTCCAAACTCACCCGAGCTTACTCATGCTCGGCAGTACAGCGGCCATATTGTCCGGTGGGCTCGTCCGAGGCAATTGCGTTCGAGCAACACCCCGCCAAAGAATGCACGGTGGAACTTTACCGACGCAGCGACTATGAAGAGCGGAAGGGAGAGCGCCATGTCCGACATCCTCATCGCCGATCAAGGCCCGGTTCGCGTCATCCGCATGAACCGGCTCGACAAGAAGAACGCGCTGACGCTGCCGATGTACTCGGCGATGGCGGCCGCGATCGCCGGCACCGCGCATGACGCCAATATCCGCTGTCTCATGATCGCCGGCGGGCCGGATGTGTTTTGCGCCGGCAACGACATCGGCGACTTCGTCAAGGCGGCGCAAGGCGGCGGGCTCGGCCAGCCGATCCTCGATTTCCTCTACGCGCTGGTCCGCTGCGAGAAGCCGGTGGTGGCGGCGGTGAACGGCAATGCCGTCGGCGTCGGCACTACCATGCTCCTGCATTGCGACTATGTCGTCGCCGGCAATGCCGCGCGGTTGTCGACGCCCTTCGTCGGTCTGGGCCTGGTACCGGAAGCGGCCTCGAGCCTCGTGGCGCCGCGGTTGATGGGACATGCCCGCGCCTTCGCGCTGCTGGTGATGGGCCTGCCGCTGAGCGCGCCCGAAGCAAAGGAAGCCGGCATCATCAACGCCGTGGTCGCGCCGGGTGAGACCGATACCGCGGCGCTCGCCGCGGCCGAACGGATTGCCGCGCTGCCGGCTCAAGGTGTGCTGATGTCACGGCGGCTGATGCGCGGCTCGGTGGACGAAATTGTCAAGCGCATCGATGACGAGGCCGACGCCTTCAAGGCGCGCCTGCAATCGCAGGAAGCGCAGGCGGCCTTCATGGCGTTCCTGAGCCGGAAGAAGTAGCGCGCAGCCGCTACTTGCCCATCAGATAGTTCGGCGAGAAGTACTGGTTCGGATTGAAGTTCTGGTTGGCGCCGCCGGACGGTCCGAAGAAGACGCGCGGGCCGGTATCGTCGAGCGTGCGCTTGTCGCCCTGGCGCGAGGGCTTCTTGTTCGGGTCGTTGTAGTTGAGGTCGGTCCAGCCATTGGCCGGCCCGTTGCCGGCGCCGCTGTAATTCTCGATGGTCAGCGCCACGGCCGGCCGGTCGGCGAGCGCCACGAAACCCGCCGCAGCGGCACCGGCTAGCGCGAACAATATGGTCTGGCGACGTGTCATGACGGCCCCTCAAATCGCCCGACGAATTTACCCCAAATAATGTCGACGGCAAGGCACGGCCACGCCGCCTCCGGTACCGCCAAAAAGCAAAACCGCCGGCGCTGTCGGCAGCGAACCGGCGGTTCAGCTCATAAGGACAGCCGCACGCCCGCAATGGGCGTCTTGTCCTGGAGAATATCAGTCGGGCTAGTGGAGACTGGGTGGCGCGCTATGTCGCAGCCTTTCGATCTCGTCCTTGACCAGGAGCTTTTTGCGCTTGAGTTCCACCACCTGGAGATCGTCGACAGCGGGGTGGGCTTGGCAATCGTGAATCTGTTGTTCGAGGGCCTTATGCTTCTTTTCGAGTTCCGCAAGATGCGATTGCATCGACATGTCAGATGTCTCCTCAATCCTTGGTTCTTCGATCAGGTTTTTCAGTGCAGCAAGGCTTTCTGTCTTTGATATGGCACTCCGATTAACACTATCAAATGTAAGTCTAGCGCGAGCGGATCACAAGCGCGACCACCGCCCGCGGTTAAGGGTTCCTCAAGCCTACCGAGCCCCTTGATCGGCCGGTGTTTTTTCGCACCGCTTGTGCCGCTGTGTGGAAAACGCGATAATTTGTGTCGCACCGCGCTGCAGAATACCTCTCATGGTTCCCGCTTGCCGGATGTAGGCTTCCCTTCCGCGGCTGCTGTGAACGACCAGTCCCATGAATGACAATGACGAGACCGCGCTGCGCGCCCTGCTCGCCCGCCTGGAGCAGGAGCACCGCGATCTTGACGCCGCCATTACCGCGCTGGCGGTATCGCCGGGATCCGACCTCATCCAGGTGCAGCGGCTGAAGAAGCGCAAGCTGGTGCTGCGCGACAAGATCCGGCAGATCGAGGACCAGATCACGCCAGATATTATTGCGTAACTCAACACCGGTCGTCCCGGCCAAGCGAGCACAGCGAGCGCGAGCCGGGACCCATAGCCACCACACCATTGATACCACACGGCGTATGGGACCCCGCCTTCGCGGGGACGACAAATATTACGCCCGCTTCGACTTCTTGCGCGCATACATGGCGCGGTCGGCTTCCGCGATCAATTCGGCCGCCGTGATGCCGGCACGCAGCGCCACACCGCCGGCACTGGCGCCGACCGACAGATTGGCACCGCTGAATTCAATCCGCGCCTGGGCGATGATGGTCTCGAGATCGAGCGCCTTGGCCGCCACCAAATTCTGATCCGCGTTCCACATCAGGACGCAGAATTCGTCACCGCCGAGCCGCGCCACCACGTCGGAGGCGCGCACCCGCGACACCAAGGTCGCGGCCACCGCCTTGAGCAGCGCATCGCCGGCGGTATGACCGTAAATGTCGTTGATCGGCTTAAAGCCGTCGAGATCGATGAAGATCAGCCCGGCCCGCGTGCCGTAGCGTTCGAAATAGGCGAGCGAGCGCGTCAGCTCGCGCTCGAAGCCGCGGCGATTGAGGACGTCGAGCAGCGGATCGACGTCCGCGCGGGCCTCGAGCTCGGCGATCCGTTCCTGGGCATGCGCGAGGTCGCGCCTGAGCCGGCGCACCTCGGCCAGGAGCTCCTGGGGCGGCGCGTCCGGCACGTCCTCCGTCACGGCTCGCTGGGGCTTTGGTGCAGACACGCTGTCCCTCGCCGGGTCGATGGAAACGGTCAGAATCACTTGCAGCCAGCATAGCGGCAGCCGGGCCGAACGCCACGGGAGAGCGCCCGTTTCGCCTTGCCAGCAGGGGCTTAAAACCTATAATCCGCCGCTTTCCTGCGCCGGGGGCGGCGCATCCGGGGAGCGCAATCTTGGCAAAAAACGTGGCAAAGCCGGTCGCCGTGATCATGGGCAGTCAGTCCGACTGGGCCACGATGAAACATGCCACGGACACGCTCGACGCCCTGAAGATCGGCTACGAGGCCCTGATCGTCTCGGCGCACCGCACCCCGAAGCGACTCTATGATTTTGCCCATTCCGCCCGGGACAAGGGCTTCAAGGTGGTGATCGCCGGCGCCGGCGGTGCTGCACACCTGCCCGGCATGGCGGCCTCGATGACGCCGCTGCCCGTGCTCGGCGTGCCGATGAACACCCATGCGCTCGAGGGCAAGGATTCGCTGCTGTCGATCCTGCAGATGCCGGGCGGCATTCCAGTCGGCACCCTGGCGATCGGCAAGGCCGGCGCCATCAACGCCGCGCTGCTCGCCGCCGCCATTCTCGCTTTGTCGGACGCCAGGATCGCCAAAAGGCTCGATGCCTGGCGCGCCAAGCAGACCAGTTCGGTGAAGAAGAAACCGAAGGATTGAGATTGTGAGATTGCGTCACGCTCCGGCTGCTCATGCTTAAACCCGGCTCCACCATCGGCATTCTCGGCGGCGGCCAGCTTGGCCGCATGCTGGCGCTTGCGGCGGCGAGGCTCGGCCTGCACTGCCATATCTATTCGCCGGAAAAGGACTCCGGCGCATTCGAGGTGGCCAAAGCCCACACCTGCGCGTCCTATGAGGACGAAGCGGCGCTAGCCAAGTTCGCCGCGGCGGTCGATGTCATCACCTATGAGTTCGAGAACATTCCGGCGCGCACCGCCGAGGTGCTGGGCAAGCGCAAGCCTGTGCATCCCAATCCCAAAGTGCTGGAGACGACGCAGGACCGCCTCATCGAAAAGAACTTCATCTCTGCCTTGAAAATTCCGGTCGCGCCCTATGCGCCGGTGCATTCGGCGGCGCAGCTCGCGAGCGGCATCGCGAAGGTCGGCTTGCCCGCGGTGCTGAAGACAACGACCATGGGTTATGACGGCAAGGGCCAGGTGAAGATCATGCCGGGCGGCGACGCCAATGCGGCCTGGCGCTCGCTCAAGAACAAGCCTTGCGTGCTCGAGGGCTTCGTCAATTTCCAGCGCGAGGTTTCGGTGATCGCGGCGCGTTCGGCCGACGGCAAGGTCGAATGCTTCGAGGTGACCGAGAACGATCACCAGAACCACATTCTAAAAACCTCAACGGTGCCGGCCAAAGTCACCGAAGAAACGGCGAAGGAAGCCGAGAAGATCGCGGCGCGCATCGCCAAGGCGCTGGACTATGTCGGCGTGCTCGGCGTCGAGATGTTCGTGGTGAAGGTCAAAGGCAAGCAGGCGCTGATGGTCAACGAGATCGCGCCGCGCGTTCACAATTCCGGGCACTGGACGTTGGACGGCGCCACCGTATCGCAATTCGAGCAGCACATCCGCGCCGTCGCCGGCTGGCCGCTGGCCAAGCCGCTGCGCCTCGGCCGCAAGGTCGCAATGACCAACCTGATCGGCGCCGAGGTGCATGACCTCGCGCCCTGGCTGGCCCTGCCCGGCACCTCAATCCACCTATACGGCAAGACCGAAGCGCGCGCGGGGCGCAAGATGGGCCATGTGACCCGGGTCTGGCCGGCCAAATAGGGCCGGGTTCCGGCCCGGACGGAGGCCGTCTGAAGGGCAAATCCGGCGTTTCCGGCCCTCTGGCGGCCAAAAACGCCCGCCCTATATGAGAAAAGCGGGCTGCGGGGCGCAAAACCGCCAATTTGGCGCGTTTTGTTGGACTCGGGGCTGCGACCCTGCTATAGCCACGCGACTCGAAAGCCCTGCGATTACGCGGTTTTCGACCCGAAATTCGAACACGACCGACATCTGCCAATCTGGCATCAGCTAAGGAGCAAGCGTGCAAGTTCTCGTTCGCGACAACAACGTCGATCAGGCCCTCAAGGCGCTCAAGAAGAAGATGCAGCGTGAGGGGATCTTCCGCGAGATGAAGCTTCGCGGCCACTACGAAAAGCCGTCCGAGAAAAAGGCCCGTGAAAAGGCGGAGGCCGTGCGCCGCGCCCGCAAGCTCGCGCGCAAGAAGATGCAGCGCGAAGGTCTGCTGCCGATGAAGCCGAAGCCGGTGATGGGTGCCGGCGGTGGCCGTGGCGGCGAAGGCCGTGGCGCCGGTGCCGGCGGCCGTGGCGGCGCCCCGCGCTTCTAGGCGGTGGTATTCCCGAGACGCTGACTTTTGGCGAATCGCGGGCTAGTCTGACAATCATGTATTTGGCGCGGGCGTTCGTAAGAACGCCCGCGTTTTATTTTGGCGACGCCGGCACGCGGAGGAATCAAGATGGCCAGCAAACCCTGGACGCTCGGGTCCATTCGCGACATGAACCTGCAACTCGAGGCCGCCTGCCTCGAGCCGGGCTGCGGCTGGACCGCGGCCTATGACGTCAACAAGATGATCGCCGAGTTCGGCGCCGACTGCGAATTGCCGACCGGCCAGGGCGGCCTTGCCTGCGAGCATTGCGGCGCGCCCGTCGATTTCGGGCTGGTGGCCGTCAAGAAGAGCGCCTGATCGCGTCCAGACCTTCGCGGTAGGTCGGATAACGTAACGACACGCCGAGCACCGACTTGAGGCGATCGTTCCGCACGCGCCGGCAATCGGCATAGAAGCTTGCCGCCATCTCCGACATTGCCGGACGCGCCACGTCGAACGGAATGATGGACGGCGGCGCAACGCCGAGCAGTTTCGCCGCATGAACAATCGGATCGCCCGGTGGCGTCGGCTCGTTGTCGCAGACATTGAAGATGCCGCCGACACGCCGCTCGAACGCCGCGGCGATGGCCTGCGCGATATCGGCGACATGGATGCGGTTGAAGACCTGCCCCGGCTTGTCGATGATGCGCGCCGTGCCGGCCCGCACTTGATCGAGCGCGCTGCGGCCTGGCCCGTAAATGCCGGCGAGGCGCAAGATCGTCACCACCGCGCCGGTGCGCGCACCGAAGGCAAGCCACGCCTGTTCGGCGTCATAGCGGCGGCGCGTACGGCCATCCTTGGCGCGGCATTCGCTGTTTTCATCGACCCAGGCGCCGTCGTAATTGCCGTAGACGCCGAGGGTCGAGAGATAAACGACATCGCGGACGCGGCCCGACTCGATTAGCGCATCGCCACAGCGGACGAGTACCGGATCGCCCTCCTCGCCCGGCGGCGCGGAGATGAGCAATGCGTCAGCCTGTTCGATCGTTGCCGTCAGTTCCGGCGATACTATGCGACCGTCGAAGAAAAGAACGGTGCAGGCTGAACTACCGAGCGCGGCAGCGCGCGCTGGATCGCGCACCGTGGCGACAATCCGCGTCCAACGCGCTGCATCCGCAGCGAGATAGTGTTGCGCCGAGAAGCCGAGGCCGAAGACAAGAAGGTTCATCATAGTGACACGGCCCGCTTCAATCCACACGCGGAAGGCCGGCAAGGAAGTCCCGCGCGGCCGCCAGCGTGCCAATATCGTCGTTGTAGACATGATCGGCGTCGGCGAAACGCACCATGCGCTTTGGCTCATTCGCCAGCGCAAAGAGCCACTCGCCGAAACGAATAGGTATCACGCGATCCTTGACGCCGTGCATGACGAGCAGCGGCGCCCGAACGCTGCCGATGCGGCGATCCGAATGAAAGCTGTCGCGCAGCAGCCAGCGTACCGGCAGATAAGGAAATGCCGCAGCGGCAACGTCCGCCGCGGATGTGTAGGGCGCTTCCAGAATAAGTCCCCCGACCGGATGTGTCGCCGCAAGAGCGACCGCGACGCCGCTGCCGAGCGAATAACCCCACGGTACGATGCGCTGAGGCGCATATCGCGAAGCGGCGAACCGATAGGCCGCCTCGGCATCGGCGATGAGGCCCGCTTCGCTGGGGTTGCCGCTTGAGCCGGCATAGCCGCGATACGACAGCGCGATCAGCCCGGTACCGTCCTCTACGATGCCACTGAAGCGCGGCACGCGCCAGGCCAGCACCTCGCCATTGCCGTGAAAGAACAGCACCACCGGCTTGCCGCCGCGCGGCGGCACATGCCAGGCAATGGCCTTCTCGCCATCCGCGGTTTCGAGGACGATTTCCTGAGCCTGGGGAAAGCCCGCCGCCGCTGGCGCGGTTCGTTCGGCCTGCGGCGCCGGGTACATCATGACGCGCTGCATCAGATACAGCGCCACAAGCACGCAGCAATAGGCGCCAACAGCAATGATTGCCGACCACTTGAGAATGGCCATGCTTGCCCTGTCTTGGCAGGCGCCGCCTACATCGCCAAAGCTACATCACCAAGCCTACATGGCCTTGACGATGCTCTCCGTCATCTTCTTGGCGTCGCCGAGCAGCATCATGGTGTTGTCGCGGTAGAACAGCGGGTTGTCGATGCCGGCGTAACCGGAGGCGAGCGAGCGCTTGATGAACATCACGGTGCCGGCCTTCCAGACCTGAAGCACGGGCATGCCGTAGATGGGCGAGGTCTTGTCTTCTTCCGCCGCCGGGTTGGTGACGTCGTTGGCGCCGATGACGAAAGCGATATCGGCCTGCGCGAATTCCGAGTTGATGTCCTCGAGCTCGAACACCTCGTCGTAAGGCACGTTGGCTTCGGCGAGCAGCACGTTCATGTGACCGGGCATACGGCCGGCGACCGGATGAATGGCGTACTTCACCTCGACGCCCTCGGCCTTGAGCTTGTCGGCCATTTCCTTGAGCGCGTGCTGCGCCTGCGCCACCGCCATGCCGTAGCCCGGCACGATGATGACCTTCTGCGCATTCTTCATGATGTAGGCGGCATCGTCTGCCGAGCCGAGCTTGACCGGACGCTGCTCGCCGCCCGCGCCACCACCGGCCGCCGCAGTCTCGCCGCCGAAGCCGCCGAGGATGACCGAGATGAACGAGCGGTTCATCGCGTGGCACATGATGTAGGACAGGATCGCGCCCGACGAGCCGACCAGCGCGCCGGTGATGATCAGCGCCGAGTTGCCGAGCGTGAAGCCAATGCCGGCGGCGGCCCAACCCGAATAGGAGTTGAGCATCGAAATCACGACCGGCATATCGGCGCCGCCGATCGGGATGATCATCAGGACGCCGAGCAGCAGCGCGAGGATGGTGATCAGCCAGAAATCGACCTGGCTCTGCGACTGCACCAGCCCGTAGATGAAGAACACCAGCGCCAGCGCCAGCACGATGTTGATGATGTGGCGGGCCGGCAGCATGATCGGCGCGCCGCTCATGCGGCCCGACAGCTTGAGGAAGGCAATCACCGAGCCGGTGAAGGTCAGCGCGCCGATGGCGACGCCGAGCGCCATCTCGACGAGGCTCGCCTTGTGGATGGCGCCGCGCGTGCCGATGTCGAATGCGGCGGGTGCGTAATAGGCGCCGGCGGCGACCAGCACCGCGGCCATGCCGACCAGCGAGTGGAAGGCCGCGACCAGTTCCGGCATCGAGGTCATCGGCACCTTGCGGGCGATCACCGCGCCGATGGCGCCGCCGATGGCGATGCCGCCGATCACCAGCGCCCAGGACGTGGCGCTGGCCGGCGGATGCGCGGCCAAAGTGGTCAGCACGGCGATGGTCATGCCGACCATGCCGAACAGATTGCCGCGGCGCGAACTATCGGGGCTCGACAGGCCGCGCAGCGCCAGGATGAACAGCACACCGGCGACGAGGTAGAGCAAGGCGGCTAGATTGGCGCTCATGGCGTCATTACTCTCCCGTCATCACTTCTTTTTCTTCTGGTACATCGCTAGCATGCGCGAGGTGACCAGGAAGCCGCCGAAAATATTGATCGACGCGAAGATCAGCGCCACGAAGCCGAAGGCGCGGGCCCAGAGCGGGCCGTTGTCGTCCACGACCAGCGGCACGCCGACCGCGAGCAGCGCGCCGACGACGATGACGGAGGAGATGGCGTTGGTGACCGACATCAGCGGCGTGTGCAGCGCCGGCGTCACCGACCAGACCACGTAATAGCCGACGAACACGGCGAGTACGAAGATCGAGAGGCGGAAGACGAAGGGGTCAACCGCGGTTGCAAGCTCGTGCATGGATGCCCCCTTAGGCCGCCGTCTTCGGCATGAAATTCGGATGCACAACGGCGCCGTCGCGCGTCAGCATGGTCGCCTTGATCAGCTCGTCGTCCCAGTTGATGGCGAGCTTCTTCTCTTTCTTGTCGATCATGGTGTCGATGAAGGTGAGAAGGTTCTTGGCGTAAAGCGCCGACGCCGAGGCCGCGAGCCGGCCCGGCACATTGAGATGGCCGACGATCTTGGCGGGGCCGACCTGCACCACCTGCCCCGGCACGGCGCCTTCGACGTTGCCGCCGCGCTCGACGGCAAGATCGACGATCACGGAGCCCGGCTTCATCGACGCCACCATCTCGGCGCTCACCAGCTTCGGCGCCGGACGGCCCGGGATCAGCGCGGTGGTGATGACGATGTCCTGCTTCTTGATGTGCTCGGTGACCAGAGCGGCCTGCTTGGCCTGATACTCTTTCGACATTTCCTTGGCGTAGCCGCCGGCGGTCTGCGCGTTCTTGAATTCTTCGTCCTCGACGGCGAGGAATTTGGCGCCAAGGCTTTCCACCTGCTCCTTGGTGGCGGGACGGACGTCGGTCGCGGTGACGACGGCGCCGAGGCGGCGCGCGGTGGCGATCGCCTGCAGACCGGCGACGCCGACGCCCATGACGAAGACGCGGGCCGCCGGCACGGTGCCGGCCGCGGTCATCATCATCGGCATGGCGCGGCCATAGGTCTCCGCACCGTCGATCACGGCGCGATAGCCGGCGAGGTTCGCCTGGCTCGACAGCACGTCCATCGACTGCGCGCGGGTGATGCGCGGCATCAATTCCATGGCAAAGGTAGTCAGCCCGGCATCCGCCATCGCCTTGAGCGCCGCGTCGTTGCCGTAGGGGTCCATGATGGCGATGACGATAGCGCCCTTCTTGTAGGACGCGATTTCGCCGGTCGAGGGCCGACGAACCTTCAGGATCATGTCGGCGTCGCCGCCGACCGCGTCGGCGATGGTCGCACCGGCCGCCTCGTATTCGGCGTCGGGATAACCCGAAGCGTTGCCGGCGCCGCGCGCCATTACCACCTCGGCGCCGAGCGCCTTGAATTTCTTGACGGTCTCCGGGCTCGCCGCGACGCGCGGCTCATTGCCCTCGGTTTCCCGTGCAACCGCAATACGCATTCCGACAGCCTCCGCTCGCCCAGCCGAAGGCTCAGGGTCCCGAAACGGCCCCAGCCCTACCCGGACAGATTATGCGCCACTACGAGAGTGCGGTGAAGCCGAAGATCAGGAAGCTGAGGATAAATGCCACGTAGCTCGGCGTCTTCGAGCCCGAACCGAGCGCCACGACGAGACCGAGGATCGCGATCAGGAAGACCGGAATCGCCGTCAACCAGTGGCCGAGCACGCCGCCGACGGTGAGGCCCAGCAGCAGGTTGATGACATGGATCGTCCCGTCAAACGAGTATTTGACGAAGCTTTCGTAGGTCTGCTCGTGCGCCGGATAGTCATTGCCGGTGGCGGTGGCGTATTCGACGGGCCCGTGGTCGGCCATGGTGGACAGTCTCCGTTCGCTTTTCCCTAGCGCCACAGGGGTTAGCGCAATCGCGGCGGCAGGGCAACGGCCTCCGCCGATGGGCCGCTGTGGACGTCGGTCAGGCCGGCGGGAGCCCGGCCGCGGCCAGCGCGGCGTCCTGCCGCGCCGCCACCTCCTCGACCGCGAAGCGTTCGATGGCCTCATTAAACAGCCGGTAGAAGTTCAATTCTGCGTCGAGATGCAGAAAGACGGCGCCGAGCCCGATGGCGGCGCGGTCCATGAAGACGAACTCCCGTGGCACCTGCACCGGGCCCAGCTTTTTCAGCGCCTGGTGGACCTGGAAGGCCTGCTTGCGGCCGTAGTCCGACGGCTTCACGCCGTCGGCGATAGAGCGAACCCGGTCGTCCAGCAGCGGCCCGTAAATGAAGCGCGCCCAGATGTTGAGGGTGTCGATCAGCTCCCGGGTCAGCCGGCGGAAGCCCCAGGTCTCATAGGCCTGCACCACCCGCGCCTCGTCGTTGTGCAGCAGGCCCTGATAGAGATCGACGACGCCGGCGACGAAGCGCGGCGGGAAAATCCGGATGCAGCCATAGTCCATGAGGTTGATGCCGGCCGGTTCGCCATCTCTGGCGAAGACCGAGTAATTGCCGAGATGCGGGTCGCCATGGATGACGCCGAAGCGGCTGAACGGAAACCACCAGGCCGTGAACATCGCCGTGGCAAGACGATTGCGGGCTTCGAGGCTATCCTCCTTGTGCGACAGCATCCTGGTCCCCTCCATCCAGTCCATGGTCAGGAGGCGCCCGGTCGATAATCCCGGCCAGACATTCGGCACGCGGATCAGTGACTCGTCCCGCAGCATGTGCCGATAGAGCGCGGCGTGTTTGGCTTCGCGCGCGTAGTCCAGTTCCTCGCGCAGGCGGGCGCCGATCTCGACCGCGATCTGGTCGGTATCGATGGCTGGCTCGAAGCGCTTGCGCAGCGAGAACAGGAGATTGAGCTGTTGCAGGTCGGCTTCGACCGCCGACTGCATGTCCGGATACTGGAGCTTGCAGGCGAGCGGCGTGCCGTCGAGCGCCTGCGCCCGGTGCACCTGGCCGAGCGAGGCGGCCGCCGCCGGATGATGCTCGAACGAGTTGAACTTGGCCTGCCAGTCGGGTCCGAGTTCGGAGGACATCCGCCGCTTCACAAACGCCCAGCCCATCGGCGGCGCCTGGCTCTGCAGCTTCATCAGCTCGCTGGCGTATTCCGGCGGCACCGCGTCAGGAATGGTGGCGAGAAGCTGCGCCACCTTCATCAGCGGGCCTTTCAGATTGCCGAGCGCCGAGGCCAGCGCCTCGGCATTGCCGGCGCGGTCGCCCTGCGCGCCGAGGAACCTTTGTCCCGCCATACGGGCGGCGACGCCGCCGACGCGGGTGCCGACCTTGGCATAGCGCGCGGCACGGGCGGAGAAGCGGTTTTTCTCGGGGTCGACGGGGGCCATGCCGCTTCAGATAGTCATGTCATGGCGCGATGCCAGGAGCATCAAGCGGCACGACGTGATCGGCAATCCACTGCGACAATACGTCTTCGGTGATCTCGCCCGCGGCAAGAGAAAGAATGACGGCCGTGGCTGCTTCCTGCGGAACATCGAGATCAAGACCGTTCAGGCCAAGAAACACGATCATTGACGCCAGCGCGGTACGCTTATTGCCGTCTATAAAAGGATGGTTGCGCGCGATACCGAAACCATACGCGGCCGTAAGCGCGGCCATCGACGTCTCGCCATAGCTGAATTTGTTGAGCGGGCGCGCAAGCGCGGACTCAAGCAATCCACGATCCCTCATCCCGTCTGCGCCGCCAAACAGCGCCAACTGCTCGGCATGGAAATCAAGAACGATATCGATGTCGAGCCATTCAGGCCCGTTGCTCATTTGGCGAGCGCTTTATAGGTGTCGGCATATTTGCGGAACGAGCGGCGCGCCAATTCCATCGCCTTGGCATGCTTCGGGTCGTAGGGACTGAGCTTCATGCCGCGCTCGGTCTGCTCGACAACATGGAGTTTGTCACCTTCCTGCAACCGCAAGCGCGTCAGCAATTCCTTCGGCAGAATAAGCCCCAGGGAATTGCCGATCTTCTTGACCTGAAGGAGATAGCCTTCGTCGAGACTGGGACGCTCGTTCATCTCGCACCTCCAATGTTATACAGTCTGTATAACGCCGTTGTACGGAATGTACAACGCCGGCAGCTACCCCAACCCCTCCAGTTCCTCGATCAGCTTCGCGATCACCGACAAGCCCCCGTCCCAGAACTTCGGGTCGCGGGCGTCGAGGCCGAACGGGGCCAGCAGTTCGGAGTGATGCTTGGTGCCGCCGGCCGAGAGCATGGCGAGATAGCGCTCGGCAAAGCCGCTCTCCGACTTCTCGTAGACCGCGTAGAGCGAGTTCACGAGGCAATCGCCGAAGGCATAGGCGTAAACATAGAACGGCGAGTGGATGAAGTGCGGGATGTAGACCCAGAAGGTCTCGTAACCCGGCTTCAGGTCGATCGCCGGCCCGAGGCTTTCCGACTGCACCGACATCCACAATTCGCACAGTTTGTCGGCGGTGAGTTCGCCGTTGCGACGCTCGAGGTGAACCTTGCGCTCGAAGGTGTAGAACGCGATCTGCCGCACCACGGTATTGATCATGTCCTCGACCTTGGCGGCGAGCATGGCCTTGCGTTGCTTCTTGTCGGTCGTATTGGCCAGCAGCTTGCGGAAGGTCAGCATTTCGCCGAACACGCTGGCGGTCTCGGCCAGCGTCAGCGGCGTCGGTGCCATCAGCGCGCCATTCGGCGCCGCCAGCACCTGATGCACGCCGTGGCCGAGTTCATGCGCCAGCGTCATGACATCGCGCGGCTTGCCCTGGTAGTTGATCAACACATAAGGATGCGCCGACGGCACCGTTGGATGTGAGAACGCGCCTGGCTGCTTGCCCGGCCGCACGCCGGCATCGATCCACTTCTTCTCGAAGAAGCGGTCGGCCACCTCCGCCATCGTCGGCGAGAACGCGCCGTACGCCGTGAGCACCGTGTTGCGCGCGTCGGTCCATGGAATGCTGCGCTGCTCGACCTTGGGCAGCGGCGCGTTGCGATCCCAGTGCGCCAGCTTTTTCTTGCCGAACCAGCTGGCCTTCAGGGCGTAATAGCGGTGCGACAGCTTCGGATAAGCGGCGCGCACGGCCGACACCAGCGCCTCGACAACCTCCGGCTCGACCCGGTTCGACAGATGCCGCGCATCGGCGACGTCCTTGAAACCGCGCCAGCGGTCGGAGATCTCCTTGTCCTTGGCCAGCGTATTGGTGATGAGCGTGAACGGCCGCAGGTTGGCCTTGAAGGTCGCCGCCAAAGCCTCGGCGGCGTCCTTGCGCTTGGCGCCATCGGTGTCCTGCATGAAGTTGAGCGTCGGCTCGATCGGCAATTCCTTGCCGCGCACCTTGAAGCGCAGCGCCGCGATGGTGTCGTCGAACAGCCGGTTCCAGGCTGAATAGGCGGTCAGCGACTTCTCATGGAACAGCTGCTCGATGCGATCCTCGAGCTGATACGGCTTTTCCTTGCGCACGTCCTCGATCCACGGTCGGTAGTGGCTGAGCGGACCGTCGGCCATCGCGGCGTCGAGAAGCTTGTCATCGATGCGGTTGAGCTCGAGATCGAAGAACAGCAGATGCGAATAGGCGGTGGTAATGCGCTCGTTCATGTCGCCATAGAACTTGGCGATCGTCTGATCGGTCGAATTGCCGGCATGCAGCAGTCCGGCATAGGAGCCGATGCGGCCGAGCACATCGGCAATCTTCTCATAGCGCTTCACCGCCTCGCACAGGGCCTCGCTGGCGCCGGCCTGCGACACCAGCACGCCAAGCTTGCCTTTATAGCGCTCCTCGAAGGCGACGCATTCGCTGTCCATCCAGGACAGATCCTGCTTGAGCGCCGAGCTTTCGATGCCCGGATAAAGATCGTCGAGATTCCAGTCCGGCAGGTCGCCGAGCCTGACGGCACTCCCGGCCTTCGGCCGCGCCGTGACTTTCCCGATGGATTTTCTGGCCGGCTTGGCCTTGGCGGCTTTGCGGGCAACGGGCTTCTTGCGGGTCGCTGGTTTGGCCATGGCTCGGATATGTTTCTCGGATACGTTTTGTTAGGGACAGAATCGGGATGGAATCGGCTCGGAAATCTCACTTTATCTAAGCGTTACGCCATGGCGGCGCGATGGCAAGGCACGACTTTTCCGTCTTTTTCACCCTGTCGGCAGCGCGCCCTGGCCTGCCCAAGCCATTTAAGAACCCCTTAAGGCTGCCTCCCAATACTGCGCCAAATCGGCACAGCCTGAGTCGCGTTGGAGCGCGGGCAGCCGCCGCGTTCTAGGGGCGAGTCATGTCGCAAGTCGTTTTGATCGTCGACGACGATCCCGTTCAGCGTCGCCTGCTTGAAGCGATGGTGCAGCGTTTCGGCTACCGGCCGATGACCGCCGAGGGCGGCGATGCGGCCTTGCGTGTGCTGACCGGCGAGACCGCACAGGCGGTCGATTGCATCATTCTCGACCTCATCATGCCGGACCTCGACGGCCTCGGCGTCCTGTCGCGGCTCCGGCAGGCCGGCCTCGATATCCCCGTCATCGTCCAGACCGCCCATGGCGGCATCGACAATGTCGTTTCGGCGATGCGCGCCGGCGCCACCGATTTCGTCGTCAAGCCGGCGAGCCCCGAACGCCTCGAAGTGTCGCTGCGCAACGCGCTCGCCGTCCGCGCGCTGGCCGGCGAACTGCAGCGCGTCAAGCGCAGCCGCGACGGCACCTTGAGCCTGGCCGACGTCATTACCCGCTCGCCGGCGATGACGCCGGTGCTGAAGGCGGCGGAGAAGACCGCAGCCTCCGACATTCCGGTGCTGCTCGATGGCGAAAGCGGCGTCGGCAAGGAATTGATGGCGCGCGCCATCCACGGCTCCGGCGAGCGCCGTGCCAAACCCTTCGTCGCCGTCAATTGCGGCGCCCTGCCGGAACACCTGATCGAGTCGATCCTGTTCGGCCATGAGAAAGGCGCCTTCACCGGCGCCACCGAAAAGCACACCGGCAAATTCGTCGAAGCCGACGGCGGCACGCTATTCCTCGACGAGGTCGGCGAACTGCCGCAGGCCGCGCAGGTGAAGCTGTTGCGCGCGCTGCAGGAGAGCGAGGTCGAGCCGGTCGGCTCGCGCAAGACCGTGAAGGTCGATGTGCGCATCATCTCCGCCACCAATCGCGATCTGATCGCCGAGGTGAAGGCCGGGCGCTTCCGCGAAGACCTGTTCTATCGCCTGCACGTTTTCCCGATCACCATTCCGCCGCTGCGGCAGCGGCCGGAGGACATCGCGGCGCTCGCGCGTCACTTCGTGACACGGATCGCCGCCGAGCAAGGCAAGCGCATCCGCGGCTTCGACACCGCGACGCTTCATGCGCTCACCACCTATCGCTGGCCTGGCAATGTGCGCCAGCTCGAGAACGCGGTTTATCGCGCCGTCGTCATGGCCGACGGCGACACCATCGGCATCGGCGAATTTCCGCAACTCGCCGGCGCGCGCGGCGATACGATGGTAAACGTAAGCGCACCGGACACCGCACCGTTAATGGAGCCCTCGCCCGTTTACGTTGACGGCAGCATCAGCTTGCAGGAGCGCATGCTGCGGCTTAATCCTTCGGCCATGACGCAGACCCAGCCAGTGCTGTCGTTAACCGACGATCACAACGACGTGAAACCGCTCGAGGACATCGAGCGCGAAGTGATCCGCTTTGCCATCGAGCATTATCGCGGGCAGATGTCGGAAGTGGCGCGTCGTCTCAAAATCGGACGCTCGACTCTCTATCGCAAGCTCGAAACCCTGCAAATGCAGGACGAAACGAGCATCGCGCCCGGCAACGAAACGGTCGACGCCGGTTAATCATTAAAATTTTAGCGATCGCGCGCCGCGTTCACTTTGATGCAAGGTAAGCGGCGGCCGCACGCCGATTTCATTTCGTGACGCGCGCCGTTCGGTCGCATAATGCGCGGGCAAAACTCGATCTATGTTGTTCTTGCCGGCGGGACCGGCCGGCTTCGGTTAACAGGACGCATCGCATTCGATGCATCGTGATAACGGACGCTGTGTGGTGTGGAGTGAGAAGCGTGATGCGCAAATCCAGGCTCGAGCGTTTGATGGCCGGCACGATGCTGGCGCTCATAACGGTGACGACGGCGACGCCGTCATTCGCCACGCCTGACAGCATCCGCCAGGTGGCGCCGCTGCCGCCGTCGATCAACGGCGTTCGCATCATCCAGCGCCGTCCCGAACCGATGCCGGACCGCACCGAGCCGACACCGGTGCCAATGCCGCCCGAAGTTCGCCGTGAGGCGCCGCGTCCCGAGCCGGTGCGCGCCAAACCCGTGCGCCCAGAACCAGTCCGCGCAGAGCCGGTGCACGTCGACGCCCCGCGTCAGGAGCCCGCGCCCGCCGAACCGGCCCGCGCCGAAGCGCCGCGCGGCGACAGCAACTTCATCATGACGACGCTCGACAAGTTCTTCGGCGCGTCGGATGCGCAGATCGCCGACAGGCTGCGCGCCGCGATGGCCGGCAAGAAGTCCGACAAGGCCGATGCCGAACGCCGCGCGGTCGAGAGCTTCTACGCCTCGCGCAATTACGCGCCGATGTGGATCCGCGACGGCCGCCTCACCGGCAGCGCCAAGTCGGCGATCCTGCGCATGAAGAACGCGCAAGGCGACGCCTTGGAGCCGGCGGATTACTCTGTGCCGGACTTCGCCCAGGCCAGTAGCGCCGACCAGCTCGCCGCCGCCGACTACAAGCTCACGCTCGCGGCGCTCGATTACGCGCGTCACCTGTCACTCGGCCGCATCGCGCCGACGCGCGTCACCGCTGAAGTCGACTACGGCAAGCGCGACGTCGACAATGCCGACCTGCTGCGCAAGCTCGCGGACGCCCGCGACGCCAATGCCGCCTTCGACAGCTTCGAGCCACCGCACCAGAGCTACAAGGCGCTCAAGCGCAAGCTCGCCGAGATGCGCGACGCCGGCCCGCGCGCCGATGCCGGCGAGCGCATCGCCGCCGGTCCGGCGATCAAGCCCGGCGACAAGGACGCGCGCGTGCCGATGTTGCGCGAGCGGCTCAATGTGCGGCTCGCGGTGCAAGGCCCGCGCACCATGCAGGTGCGCGACCAGCGCACCGGCCGCGTCAAGACCGTGAAGGTCGCCGGCGAGGACCCGAAGGCCGCCGAACTCACCTACGACAAGGCCCTGTTCAACGCGATCAAGAACGTACAGGCGCGCGCCGACATCAAGCCGACCGGCGTGATCGACAACCGCACGATCGCCGCCATCAATGGACCGACGCAGCAGCAACAGATCCAGGCCGTCATGGCCAACATGGAGCGCTGGCGCTGGCTGCCGCGCAACCTCGGCGCCAATTACGTGATGGTCAACGTGCCCGACTACACGCTCAAGGTCGTGCGCGACAACAATGTCGTGTGGCGCACCAAGATCGTCGTCGGCAAGCCGCAGACGCCGACGCCGCTGCTCACCGCCGCGATGGACAACGTCGTCGTCAATCCGTCGTGGTACGTGCCGCAGTCGATCATCCAGAACGAACTGCTGCCGCAATACGCCAGCGACCCGAACATCTTCGACCGCATGGGACTCGAGGTGAAGCGCGGCGCGGACGGCCACATCAACGTGGTGCAGCCGCCGGGCATGGCCAATGCGCTCGGCCGCATCAAGTTCAACTTCCCCAACAAGTACCAGGTCTATCTGCACGACACGCCGGAGAAGCGGCTGTTCGCCGCGGACAAGCGCGCTTTCAGCCACGGCTGCATGCGCGTCGAGAACCCGACCAAGTTCGGCGAAGTGATGCTGGCGATGGCGATCCCCGGCCCGACGCCGACGCAGCCGCAGATCGAACGCCTGGTCGGCCATGAAGAGAAGACCTTCAAGATGGTCAACCGACCGATGGTGCATCTGACTTATCAGTCCGCCTTCGTCGACGACGACGGCAAGCTGCAGGTGCGCGACGACATCTACGGCTTCGACAAGCGCATCAACGCCATCATGGCAAGCGACGAGCGCCGCGTCGCCGACGTCGCGCCGCCGCAGGACAAGACCCGCGATCTGGCGACGCTCAAGAGCAACCAGGAAATCCTCAGCCGCGTCGAGCGCCGCGAAGCCGGCAACCCGTTCGCCTTCTTCGAGAAGATTTTCAGGTAGATTTCTTCCCCTCATTCCGGGACGCGCGTGAAACGCGCGGGCCCGGAATCCATACTCCGCAGCGCCGGGGCTATGGATTCCGGGCTCGCGTGCCATCGCGCGTTGAGAACCGGGGTAAGCGCTGTGATGGCACGCGCCCCGGAATGACCGATACCGCGCCCCCCCAAGTTCCCTCCCATACCGACCTTATTTCGACAATTTTCTCCCTTAACCACTGTGCGCACGGGGGATCTTCGCCCGCGACAAGGGATGATTAACCAATCCCGCCAACACTGACGGCCGTCAGCACGGCCGCTTGAACCGGGCGTACCGATGGCTGTCGGACGAAGTTCGTGGATTGTGTCAGTGTCGGTGCGCGGCGTCTCTCGCCATAGATCCCTTTCCATTCGGCGCCTGAGCAGCAGGGTCGGTCTGGCGGTTGCGCTCGCCGGTACCATGGTGCTCGGCGCGACCTATGCGCTGCAGCCGGCCGTGGCCGAGGGCGACAGCCGCACCCTCTCCTTCCTGCACCTGCACACGCGCGAAACCACGACCGTCACCTTCAAACGCAACGGCCGCTATGACGAAGCCGCGCTGAAGAAGCTCAACTGGTTCCTGCGCGACTGGCGCCGCGACGAACCGACGACGATGGACCCCAGGCTGTTCGACATCTTGTGGGAGGTCTATCGCGAGGTCGGCGGCAAGGAGCCGATCGAGATTATCTCCGCCTATCGCTCCCCCGGCACCAACTCCATGCTGCGCGCGCGTTCGAGCGGCGTCGCCGAGAACTCGAACCACACCACCGGCCACGCCATCGACTTTGAAATCCCCGGCGTGCCGCTCGCCAAAATCCGCGAAGTTGGCCTGCGTCTGCAGCGTGGCGGCGTCGGCTTTTATCCCACCTCGGGTTCGCCCTTCGTGCATCTCGACACCGGCTCGATCCGTCACTGGCCGCGGATGACGCGCGAGCAACTGGTCAAGGTGTTCCCCGACGAGCGCACCGTGCACATTCCGTCCGACGGTCAGCCGCTCGCCGGCTACGCACTGGCGCTCGCCGACGTGCAGCGCCAGGGCAATGCGCCGTCCGGCGTGATCATGGCGCAGGCGCGCGAGGCCGGCATCACCGAAGCGCGCACCGACACGGCCAGAAAACCGCGCAGTCTACTGGCGGCTTTGTTCACCCGCTCCGCCACCGCGGAGGAGCGGTCGGATGACGAGCAGGCCGCTGAACCCGCGCCGGCGAAGGTCACACTCGCCAGCGCCAACACCGTTGCCAATGTGAAGCCGAAGCCGGTCGAGACGACGACGATCGTGCCGTTGCCGTCGTCGCGGCCGAAGCCGGTCGCGGTCGCCGAAGCTGCCCCGGCCGCCGCTGCGCCGAATGTGATCGCCACGCCGGCCGCGGGCCTGTGGGCCAACGCGGTTGCGAGCGGCGATCTGGCGCCGGCGGTGGCGCAGTCGCCGTTCACCTTCGCTGACACCATGACTACGGCCTCGACGGGCGCGCTCGCCTATGCCGCCGAGCCGGCGCGTGCCGCGGCACGATTGCCGCAGCCTCGCCCTGCCAAAGCCCCGCCGATGGGCGTCAATATTCCGGTCGCGCCGCCGGCGGCGATGATCGCCGCGGCTTCGAGCGGCGCGAGCGCCGCGCACTTCGTGGCCCCTGCGATCGCCGGCGGTGGCGGCCGCACCGACAGCCCTTGGCTGCGGGCGGCGATGCTGGCGCCCGACCTTTCGAGCTTCATGACGGCGACGCAGATGGGCGCGCGCGACATGAGCCAGTTCGGCCATCTGTTCCACAAGCCGGCGCAGGCGGTGATGATGGGCTTCTCGGCCGATCCGGGCCTCGGCCTGGTGACGCATAGCTTCACCGGCCCGGCGGTGGTGTTCCTCGCCACGGCGACCTTCGTGTCGCAGACGACGGCGTCGTTGCGGTAGCTCGGCAATTCGCGCACCAATACGCCGTCATGCCCCGCGAAAGCGGGGCATCCAGTAATCGCATATGTCTCTGAGGGTACTGGATCCGCCCGCCATGGCGTTCTGAAAGAACGCCGTTCTACGAAGGGCTATGCGCGGGCGATGACAGTCTGAGAAGGCCTTCGCGAAGCCCTTACTGCAGCATCCCGAGCGCGTGCATGTAGGTCTCGAGGATCTCTTCCTGCTCGCGGCGCTCGTTGGCGTCCTGCTTGCGCAGGCGGACGATGGTGCGCAGCGCCTTGGCGTCGAAACCGTTCGACTTGGCCTCGGCATAGACGTCCTTGATGTCGTCCGAAGTCGCCTTCTTCTCTTCCTCCAGCCGCTCGATGCGCTCGATGATCGCCTTGAGCTGATCCTTGGCGAAGCGGTGCGAGGTTTCTTCCTTATCGGGCGCTGCTGGCATCGCCATAACCTGAAACTCCTTCAAATGCGCGCGCGGCAGGCCCCCGCGAAAGCCGAGGGACCGGGCAACGTCTCGCATGAAGCTTTCGGAATTCGGGCGCGTCCGGTCAAGGCGGGGGCCGGATCATCCACGTTGTTCACATGGCCGTCATAGGTGACGGAGAAATCTAGTGTTTCGGTCTGGACTTTTCGAAGGCGGCCTTCTGCTCGGACGACGCTTCCTTCTGGTGCTTGGCGCGCCATTGCTCGTAGGGCTCGCCATAGACGATCTCGCGGGCCTCGTCCTTGGACAGCGGTACGCCCGTGGCGTCGGCGGCATCCTTCATCCAGTTCGACAGGCAATTGCGACAGAAGCCGGCGAGATTCATGAGATCGATGTTCTGCACGTCGGTCCGCTTGCGCAGATGCTCGACCAGGCGGCGGTACACGGCGGCTTCGAGCTCGATTCGGGTCTTGTCGTCCATAACGGCCACCTTTCCTTGCGTTCTCCGGAAGATAAGGACGCCAGACGGCCAATTCCACAGAAAACCCGCCGCATTCCGGTCTGGAACGCGGCGGGTTCGTAGCGTCAGCGGCGGTATCAGGCCTTCAACGCCGCCTGAACGGTCTCGGGCGAGAACGGCAAGTCGCGCAGCTTCTTGCCGGTCAGCGCCAGGAAGGCGTTGGCGACCGCCGGCGCGGTGACACCGATGGCCAGTTCGCCGACCGGCAGCGGAATGTCGCCCGAGCGCACCACCTCGACCTGGATCTGCGGAATGTCGGACTGCCGCAGCACCTCGTAATCGTGGAAGTTCGACTGCTCCACCGCGCCGTCCTTGATCGAGATGGCCTCCTTCAGCGCGCCGCTGAGACCGTAGATCAGGGCGCCCTCGATCTGGGCGGCGACGTTGTTCGGCTGCAACGGCAGGCCGACATCGGCGACGCTCCACATGTTGTGCACCTTGATCTTGCCGCTCGCCCTGTCGGCGGAAATCTCGGCGACCGTGGCGATCATCGAGAAGCCGACCGGCGGCAGGCCGAGCTTGGAGAAGGCCATGCCGAGCGCACGGCCGTCCGTCCGCTTGCGCTTCCAATCCGACATCTCGGCGACGCGCGAGATGATGGCCTTGGCGCGGGGGTCCTTGAGCAGAGCCAGCCGGAACTCGAACGGATCCTTGCCGGTGGCGAGCGCGATTTCGTCGATCATCGCTTCGTTGGCGAGGTTGGTGTAACCCGCGCCGATGCCGCGATAGGCGGCGACCCGCGCGCCGCGATCCTCATAGAGATGCTCGGTGAGATGCGCCGGCACGTTGTAGAACGGCACGTCGGCGCCGTAGATGACGATGAGATCGACGCCCTTGTCCGCTTCGAGCCGCGCCGGGCTGTAAACGTAAGGAGCAACCGGCTCGGCGGCGAGGCGATGACGCCAGGCGACCACCTTGCCATCCGCATCGAGACCGACATCGACCTTCTGCGCCGTCATCGGCCGGAAGCGGCCGACGCGGATGTCGTCCTCGCGGCTCTGCACCATCTTCACCGGCTTGCCGACGGCCTTCGACAGCAGGACGGCATCGGTGACGTATTCGACGAAAGCGCGCCGGCCGTAGCCGCCGCCCATCTGCAGCGTATGGAATTTGACCTTGTCCGGCGTGACGCCCGCCGCCTTGGCCGCTTCCTCGACCGACTTGGTCGGCCACTGCGTGCCGGCCCAGACCTCGACGCCGTCCGCCGTCACCGACGCGGTGCAGCTCAAGGGCTCCATCTGCGCGTGATAGACGTAAGGCGAGGTGAACTCGGCGGAGATCACCTTGGCCGCGCCCGCCAATGCCTGTTCGGCCTCGCCGGTCTTGCGCACGACGACGCCCTTCTTCGAGGTGTCGCGCACGGCGGCGAGATACTCCTTCAGGTCGCGGCGGGAATCGATCTTCGATCCCTTGGCGTCCTTCCAGTTTGCCTTCACCTTCTGACGCGCGGCGAAAAGCTGCGGCACCGATTGCGCGATGATGCCGATGGCGTGGTCGAAAGCCACCGCCTCGACGACACCGGGCTGCTTCTTGATCTCGTCCTGATTGAACGAGGACGGCCCTGAGCCGCGCGCCGGCGCCCGCACGATGGTGCCGTACAGCATGCCCGGCACTTGCACGTCGCTGGCGTAAGTGAGCTTGCCGCTCGATTTGTCCGGCAGATCGTGGCGCGCCACGTCCTTGCCGAGCAGCCGGAATTGCGCCGCCGGCTTGAGTTGTTCGGGCTTGATCTCCGGCAGCTTGTCGGTGACCTGCGCCAGCGAGGCGGCCTCGCCATAGCTCATCTTCCGGTTCGAGGCGGCGTGCACGATCGTGCTCGGCTCGGTGGTGAGCTCGGTGACGGGCACGTTCCACTTCGCCGCCGCCGCATCGAGCAGCACGCGGCGGGCCTGCGCGCCCGCGGTGCGCAGCGGCATCCAGTAGCCGCGCGTCGTCAGGCTCGCGACCTGATACTGGGCGCGGAACACCGGATGATTATAGGCCGGGTTCACCGGCGCCTGTGCGACCTTCACCTTGCTCCAGTCGGCATCGAGTTCTTCGGCAATGATCAGCGGCAGCGTGGTGTTGACGCCCTGCCCCATTTCCGGCGCCGGCATCAGGATGGTGATCGCGCCATCGGCGGCGATGGTGACATAGGCGTTGAGCTTGCCGGCGGCGCCTTGCGCCAGCGCGTCCATCGCCGGCGCGAAGGCAAAGGCGAAGGTCAGACCGGCCGAGCCGGCGAGCATCTGGCGGCGCGTCAGGCCGCTTTGATTGCGCATGGTTTTGTCAATCATGTTCATGACCGGCCTCCCGCAGCACGTTCGATGGCGCGCACAATGCGCGGATAGGTGCCGCAGCGGCAGATGTTGCCGTCCATGTGCTCCACGATCTGCTCGCGCGTCGGCTGCTTGTTGGTGGCGAGCAAGGCCGCCGCCTGCATGATCTGCCCCGACTGGCAGTAGCCGCATTGCGGCACCTGCTCGGTGACCCAGGCCTTCTGCAGCGGGTGCTGGCCGTCCGGCGACAGGCCTTCGATGGTCGTGACCTTGCGGCCCTGAACCTGCGACACCGAGGTCTGGCAGGAGCGCACCGGCTTGCCATCGACATGCACGGTGCAGGCGCCGCACAGACCGGAGCCGCAGCCGAATTTGGTGCCGGTCAGCTTGAGCTGTTCGCGCACTACCCAGAGCAGCGCCGTGTCCGGCTCTGCGTCGACGCGCGCAGGTTTTTCATTGATCGTGAACGAAATAGACGCCATCAGTTCCCTCCCTCGAGGAATGTCTGTTGCCGGGCGCGGTTTTTCCGCGTTCGCTGCAGCCGGAACCTTCATCGAGCCTGGTTGAACGCCACGCCTGGCGACCAAAGTTCAATGATGTGCCCGTACTGCCTTGTTAGAACTAGATAAATTATAGACGGTAATTTCGTCGGGACAGGTAGGAAAAGATTGATGAGTAACGGGCTGCGACCTTTTCTCACAGGATTGTTTCGCACGGCGGTCGAGGCCGCCCACCCGTCATCGTTCCTGCCGGCGCTCCTGCCCACGCCGCCGAAAGGCCGCATCATCCTGCTCGCCGCCGGCAAAGCCGCGGGCTCCATGGTCGAAACCGCCGAACGGCATTATCTCGACACGCTCAAGCTGCCCGCCGACCGGCTCGCCGGCATTGCCGTGGCGCGGCACGGCTATGGCCGGCCCACCCGCGTGGTGACGATGATCGAGGCGGGCCATCCGGTGCCCGACGAAGCCGGGCTCAAGGGCGCGGCGCGCGCGCTCGAACTCGCGGGCAGCGCCGGCGCAGACGATGTCGTGCTGGTGCTGATGTCGGGCGGCGCCTCCGCCAACTGGATCGCGCCGGCGGACGGCATTTCGTTTGCCGACAAACAGGCGGTGACGCGCGCGCTGCTGCGCTGCGGCGCGCATATCGGCGAGATCAACACCGTGCGCAAGCATCTGTCGCGCATCAAGGGCGGCCGGCTGGCAGCGCATGCCTTTCCGGCGAGGGTTATCACCATCGCCATCTCGGACGTGCCGGGCGACGATCCGTCCGCGATCGGCTCCGGCCCCACGGTGCCCGATCCGACGACGCTCACCGACGCGCGCGCCATCGTTGCCAAATACAAACTCGAACTGCCGGCGTCGGTCACGCAAGCGCTGAACGATCCCGCCAACGAGTCGCCCAAGCCCGGCGATCCGAAGCTGGCGCACTCGTCGTTCGTACTCGCCGCGCGTCCGCTCGATGCGCTCAAGGCGGCCGAGAAGACCATCGTGGCCGCGGGTTACGAATGCCTTTCGCTCGGCGCCGATGTCGAGGGCGAGGCCCGCGAGGTGGCCGCCGCGCATGCGGCCATGGCCCGCGATCTGCGCGCCGCGGGCCGCCGCGCCGTGATCGTCTCGGGTGGTGAACTCACCGTGACCATGCGCGGGACGGGCCGCGGCGGCCCGAACCAGGAATACGCGCTGGCGCTGGTTGAGCCGCTTTCCGGCGTGGAAGCCGTAGCCGCCGTAGCCGCCGACACAGACGGCACAGACGGCGGCGCCGGCTCCGCCACCGATCCTGCGGGAGCCTATGTAGACGGCGACACCGCCTCTCGCGCCAAGGCAATTGGCCTCGATCCCGCCGCGTTTCTGGCCGACAATAACTCTACCGAATTTTTCGCCCGTCTCGGCGACCTGCTCGAGCCGGGCCCCACCTTCACCAACGTCAACGACTTTCGCGCGATCGTCGTCGACACGCCATGACGCTCTGCTTTAAAAATACGAATCGTCCTACCTCGCCGGCACCGTGACCGCTTTGCTCTTTTCACCCGCCAGATGCCGCGCCCTTCGCCTTGCCGCTCTCATGCTGCCGGCGCTAATGGTCTTTGCCTTCGCGACGGCCGAACCCGCACGCGCCGATTTTCGGCTGTGCAACAACACCGGCAGCCGCGTTGGCGTCGCTATCGGCTACAAGGACGCCGAAGGCTGGATCACGGAAGGCTGGTGGAATATCTCGGCGCGCAGCTGCGATACGCTTTTGCGCGGCACGCTGGTCGCGCGCTACTATTACATTTACGCGGTCGATTACGATCGTGGCGGCGAATGGTCGGGACATGCCTTCATGTGCTCGCGCGAGAAGGAGTTCACCATTCGCGGCACGGAAAATTGTCTGGCGCGCGGCTATGATCGCACCGGCTATTTCGAAGTCGATACGCAGGAGCAACGGTCATGGACGGTGCAACTGACCGACACCGCCGAACAGCCGGTCGACCGGCCGCTGCTGCCGCGCGGAGGGCCACCGCCGCGCACGCCGGGCCCGCCGCCGGCGCCTGATACGAACAAGGAGGGACTGCGCCGATGAGACGTCACCGCCGCGCCAAGATCGTGGCCACGCTCGGACCTTCCTCGTCCACCCGGGACATGGTCGATGCGCTGTTCAAGGCCGGCGCTGACGTCTTTCGCATCAACATGAGCCATACGAGCCAGGAGCGCCTGCGCGAACTGGTGGCGATGATCCGTCAGGTCGAAGAGGATAATGGCCGGCCGATCGGCATCCTCGCCGACCTGCAGGGCCCGAAGTTGCGCCTCGGTACCATCGAGGGCGGCTCGATCGCGGTGAAGCAGGGCGACACCGTCGTGCTCGATTCCAATCCCGCCATCGGCGGCGCCGATCGCATTTATCTGCCGCACCCGGAAATCATCTCAGCCGTGGAGCCGGGCCATACGCTGTTGATCGACGACGGCAAGGTGCGCCTCACTGTGACCAAGGCCGAGGCGGACCGTATCACCGCGCGCGTCGAAGTGGCGGGCAAGCTGTCGGACCGTAAGGGCGTCAGCGTCCCCGATACGACGATCCCGGTGTCGGCGCTCACCGCCAAGGATCTTTCGGACCTCGAAGCAGCTCTGGAAGCCGGCATCGACTGGCTCGCTCTGTCTTTCGTGCAGCGTCCCGAAGACGTCGCCGAAGCCAAGAAGCTGACGCGCGGCCGCGCGCTGGTGATGGTGAAGATCGAGAAGCCGCAGGCCGTTTCGCGCCTCAATGAGATCATCGAGATCGCGGACGCGCTGATGGTGGCGCGTGGCGATCTTGGCGTCGAGATGCCGCTCGAGAAAGTACCCGGCGTGCAGAAGCAGATGACGCGGCTCGGTCGCGCCACCGGCAAACCGGTCGTGGTCGCGACGCAAATGCTGGAGTCGATGATCTCCTCGCCGGTGCCTACGCGCGCCGAGGTGTCCGATGTCGCCACCGCGATTTACGAAGGCGCCGACGCGGTGATGCTGTCGGCTGAATCGGCGGCCGGCCAGTATCCGGTCGAGG
>Ga0180223_1000473_pt1 | contig 50568 bp, 48 predicted proteins | sample eDN5th30CKraftOP_FD_151337 | JGI IMG/M metagenome (GOLD analysis project Ga0180223, IMG submission 151337) | Enriched Organic Plus compost microbial communities from Emeryville, California, USA - eDNA 5th pass 30_C Kraft OP (version 2) (version 2) ... | reverse complement strand
ATGACGGCCCCCGCAACAGCGCCGTGGCGCTGGCCTACGACAAGGATGACACCGCGCCGCGCGTGGTGGCGAAAGGCTACGGAATACTGGCGCAGAACATCGTGCGCAGCGCCAGGGAACATGGCCTGTACGTGCACGAGTCGCCCGAACTGGTCAGCCTGCTGATGCAGGTCGACCTGGACCGGCACATTCCGCCCCAACTGTACCAGGCGGTCGCCGAACTGCTGGCCTGGCTGTATGCGCTGGAGGCGGCAAGCGCCGCCGGCGAATCGCCCGGAGCCGGGCCGCATCACTCCTGACGGCGCCCTCGGCGCCGCCCCGGGGCGGATCAATACGGCGGACTTCGACAGGACAGTTTTTCTGCGCCCGCGGCCCTATACGGGCATGCTGGCGATTTCCTGATAGGCGGCAACCAGCCTGTTGCGCACCTGGACTGTCGCCTGGAAGGCGATGCCCGCCTTCTGCATGTCTATCATCACATTGTTCAGCGACACATCGGGCTGGCCGAGCTCGAAAGCCTGGGCCTGCGCCGTGGCATCGTTCTGCATGGCCGACACTCTTTGCAGTGAGCGCTGCAGTTCGGCCGCAAAGCCGCCCGAAACACCGGATGCGCCGGCATCCCTCGCCGGTTCGTTGGCGGCGGCGCGCGCCGCCGCCCGCATCTGGGCAAGCATGTTCTCGATACTGGACAGATTTGAAATAGCCATGGGTCTTCAGAAAATCCGCCGGGCAAGCGGCGGGAAAAGGCGCAGCGCGCCAACATGGAAGGCACTTTAGCGCAGGGCGGCGGCGCCCAAGCCTTCCATCTGCCGCCAAAACACCCGGTTTTTCACCCCATACAAAAATGGGCGGGTAATTAACATCTCGGGTACACGCAACACCTTTCCCTCAACGTATCCCGTCGCATGCACATCGTATCAACGCATTTCCCGGCAGTGTCGCGGCCTCTCGCCACGGCGTCCAGAGGCCCTCGATGACCCAGACGCAAGCTTTGCTTGCCCGCATTCCGGCGCTGTCCAGGCTGGGCAATCTGCCCAAGCCCGTGCTGCTGGGCGCCGCGTCCGCCTTCGTGGCCATCGTGGCGGTGCTGCTGCTTTGGAGCCGCGGACCCGACTATCGCGTGCTGTTCTCAAACCTGGAAGACCGCGACGGCGGCGCCATCGTCAATGCGCTGACGCAGATGAATGTGCCCTACCGCTTTTCCGAAAACGGATCGGCCATACTGGTTCCGGCCGACAAAGTCTATGACGCGCGGCTGCAGCTGGCCAGCCAGGGCCTGCCGCGGTCCGGCGGCGCGGGCTTCGAACTGCTGGACCACACGCGCTTCGGCGCCAGCCAGTTCACCGAGCAGATCACCTACCAGCGCGCGCTCGAGGGCGAGCTGGCCAACTCCATCCAGGCCGTGCATGCCGTGCAGCATGCACGGGTGCACCTTGCCCTGCCCCGCGAGTCGCTGTTCGTGCGCGACCGCCAGGAGCCCACCGCGTCGGTGCTGCTGACCCTGTACCCGGGCCGCACGCTCAGCGCGGCCCAGGTATCGGCCATAAGCTGGCTGGTGTCCTCCAGCGTGCCGCGCCTGGTAGCCGAGAACGTCTCCATCGTGGACCAGAACGGCCGCCTGCTGACGGCGCCCTCCGGCGAGGCCGGCGCCGACGGCACGCAGCGCAGCTTCGTCAACGACGTGGAACAGCGCACCGTACAGCGCATCCTGACGCTGCTGACGCCACTGGTGGGGGCCGGCAATGTACGCGCCCAGGCCAGCGCGGACGTGGATTTCTCGCAGCGCGAGCAGACTTCGGAAGTCTACCGGCCGAACCAGAAGCCTGGCGAAGCCGCCGTGCGCAGCGAGCAGACAAGCGCGTCCGAACAATACAATGTGCTGCCGCCCGAAGGCGTGCCCGGCGCGCTGACCAACCAGCCGCCGGCCAACCCCACCGCCGCCATCCAGACCGATCCGGCTCCACCCCAGCCCAACGCCGCGCAGGGGCAGGGGCAGGGGCAGCAGGCCCAGCAGGATCAGGACGCCGACGCGGCGCGGCCGCCCAACACGCGGCGCGACGCCACCATCAACTACGAGGTGGACCGCAGCATCACCCACGTCAAGGATCCCCTGGGCAAGCTGCGCCGCCTGTCGGTGGCCGTGGTGCTCAACTATCGCGACGACGGCAGCGACGAACCCAAGCCCCTGCCGCCGGAAGAACTCGAAAACCTGAACCGGCTGATCAAGGACGCCATGGGCTTTTCCCAGGAGCGCGGCGACACGCTGAGCGTGGTCAACAGCCCGTTCAGCAATGAGGCGCAGCGCGCGGTGCCGGTGTGGGAAAACCCCGAATACCTGGGCCTCGCAATGCAACTGGGACGCTATCTGCTCATCGCCCTCGCGCTTTTCCTGCTGTGGCGCAAGGTCGTCAAACCTTACATGGCGCATCTCGCGCAACAGCAGGCGCAAGCCCGCGCCGCCATGCCCGACGACACTCAGGCCAAGGCCGCCGCCGCGGCCGCCGCCAAGCGCGCCTCGGAAATCAGCCGCTACGAGGAAAACCTCGATGTCGCCCGCGGCTTGGCCGCCAAGGACCCCCGCGCTGTCGCCATGGTGCTGCGCTCCTGGATGGAAAACAATGGCAAGCACTGACAACAATCTCGAGCGCTGCGCCATACTGATGATGTCGCTGGGCGAAGACGCCGCGGCCGAAGTGTTCAAGTATCTGTCCGCGCGCGAGGTGCAGATGGTGGGCGGCGCCATGGCATCGCTCAAGCAGGTGACCCGCCATGACGTGGACAATGTGCTCGAAGAGTTCCGCCAGGAGGCAGACCAGTTCATGGCCGTCACCGTCGGCTCGGACGAATACATCCGCAGCGTCCTGACCAAGGCCCTGGGCAACGACCGCGCCGCCGGGCTGATCGAAGACATACTGGAAGCGGGCGAAGGCGCCAATGGCATCGACGCCTTGAACTGGCTGGATGCCAGCAGCGTCGCCGAGCTGATCTGCGACGAGCACCCGCAGATCATCGCCACCATTCTGGTGCACCTGGAACGCGACCGCGCTTCCGGCGTGCTGGCCCTGCTCAACGAACGGCTGCGCAACGACGTGATCCTGCGCATCGCCACGTTCGGCGGCGTGCAGCCCTCGGCCCTGCACGAACTCACCGACGTGCTGACCGACATGCTGTCCGGCCAGGGAGCCAAGCGCAGCAAGATGGGCGGCGTGCGCACCGCGGCCGAGCTGATCAACTTCATGAACTCCAGCGACGAGGACGACGTGATCTCCAATCTGCGCGAGGTGGATCCCGACCTGGCCCAGCGCATCGTGGACGAGATGTTCGTGTTCGACAACCTGGTCGAGGTCGAGGACGTCGCCATCCAGATGATATTGAAGGAAATCGACACCGACACACTGGCCATCGCGCTCAAGAGCGCTCCCGACGAACTGCGCGAGAAGTTCATGAAGAATATGTCCAACCGCGCCGCCGACATGCTGCGCGACGACCTCGATGCGCAAGGCCCCATCCGCATGTCGCGCGTCGAAGAAGCCCAGAAAGGCATTCTGCAGGTGGCCCGCCGCCTGGCCGAAACGGGCCAGTTCACGCTGGGCCGGCTGGGGGACGACGAGTATGTCTGAGCCCCGGCCCCAAGGCGTGCCGGGCGGGCCGGGGGCCGCGTGGCGGCGCTGGGAAATGGATTCGGTCGCCCCCAGGAGAGCCGCGCCGGCCGACGGCCCGCTGGAGGCCCCAATCGCGGACGAGACGCGCGAGCGCATCGACCGATTGAGCCGGCAGGCCAGGGAGAAGGCCAGCGCCGAGGGCCATGCGCAGGGCTATGCGCAAGGACATGCCAAGGGGCTGGACGAAGGCCGCTCGGCCGGCCGGGCGGAAGGGCTGGAGGCGGGACGGCGGGAAGGCTTCGATGCCGGCCATGCGGCGGGCCTGGAGGAAGGCCGCGCGCGCGCGGCGGCCGAGGCCGCGCAGCTGGCCAGCCTGGCCCAGGCCTGCGCGGCCGCCCTGCGCGACATCGAGGCGCAGGCCGGCCAGGCGCTGATCTCCCTGTCCGTGGACATTGCAAGACAGGTGCTGCGCACCGCGCTGGAGGTGGACAGAGACAAGATCCTGGACACCGTGCGCGACATACTGCAGCTGGACATAGGCCACGACGCGCTGCTGCGCCTGCGCGCGCATCCGGATGACGTATCCCTTATCCAGGCCTATCTGGATACGGACCCCGCCGCCCGCCACTGGCGCCTGCAGGGCGACGAGACCATAGAACGCGGCGGCTGCGTCGCCGAGACCTCCCTGGGCAGCATAGACGCCACCCTGCAGACGCGCTGGGAGCGCGTGGTAGGCGCGCTGGGCGACACCCGCCCTTGGATACGCCTGTCATGAACGCCGCCAGCCTGGCCTCGAGCGCCGAACGCTGGCGCGCCCAGCTGGCCGCCGGCTCGCAGCGCGTCGCCCGGCTCGAGTCCTGGCACGCCACCGGCCGCATCACTCGGGCCACCGGCCTGGTGCTGGAAGCGACGGGGCTGCGGCTGGCGGTCGGCGCCGCGTGCAAGATAGAAATCACGCCGGGCCACAACCACTGGGCGGACGCCGAAGTCGTGGGCTTCAATGGCCCCACCCTGTATCTGATGCCGCAAAGCGAGATCGCGGGCCTGCCGCCGGGCGCCCGCGTCGTGCCTGTCGAGGCCGGGCTGCGCACGCCCATTGCCCTGCCGCTGCACGACGCCGCCGAACCGGCGGCTCCCATTCAGACCCGCCACCTTCCCGTCGGAGACGCCCTGCTGGGCCGCGTGCTGGACGGCGCCGGCCGGCCGCTGGACGAACTGGGGCCGCTGTCCCGGGTGCGCCCCGCGCCGCTGGCGGCGCAGCCCATCAATCCGCTGTCCCGCGCGCCCATCGATACCGTGCTGGACGTGGGCGTGCGCGCCATCAACGGCCTGCTGACCGTCGGACGGGGACAGCGCATGGGCCTGTTCGCCGGGTCGGGCGTCGGCAAGAGCGTGCTGCTGGGCATGATGGCCCGCTATACCCAGGCCGACGTCGTCGTGGTGGGCCTGATCGGTGAGCGGGGCCGCGAGGTCAAGGAATTCATCGAACAGAACCTGGGCGAGGCCGGACTGCGGCGCTCGGTGGTCGTGGCCGCCCCCGCCGACGTGTCCCCCTTGCTGCGCCTGCAGGGGGCCGTATACGCCACCCGCCTGGCAGAACATTTCCGCGACCAGGGCAGGCACGTGCTGCTGATCATGGATTCGCTGACGCGCTACGCCATGGCGCAGCGCGAGATCGCGCTGGCCATAGGCGAGCCGCCGGCCACCAAGGGCTATCCGCCCTCGGTTTTCGCCAAGCTTCCCGCGCTGGTCGAGCGCGCCGGCAACGGCGCGCCGCTGGAGGGCCGCCCCGCGGGCTCGATCACGGCCTTCTATACCGTGCTGGCCGAGGGCGACGACCAGCAGGATCCCATCGCGGACTCGGCGCGCGCCATCCTGGACGGCCACATCGTGCTGTCGCGCAGCCTGGCCGAGGCGGGCCACTATCCGGCCATAGACATCGAGGCGTCGATATCGCGCGTGATGTCCGCCATCGTGCCCCCCCGGCAGTTCGCGCTGGTCCATCGATTCAAGCAGTTGCTGTCGCGCTACCAGCGCAACCGCGACCTGATCGCCGTGGGCGCCTACACGCGCGGCAACGACCCCGGCATAGACGAGGCCATGGACAAGTATCCCTGGCTCGAGGCCTTTCTGCAGCAGGGCATCCAAAGCCGCGTCGACTACGCAAACGCGACGCGGCAGTTGTCGGCCGCCCTGGGCGAGGCCGGCGAGGAAGAAGAAGCCGGCATCGAGGCGGAGGCCGTCCATGGTTAGGCAGGAAACGCTGAACACCTTGATCGACCTGGCCCGGAACGACGCGGACGAGGCGGCCGGGCAGCTGAGGCAGCTGGCCGCCGAGCGCCACGAGGCCCAGCAGCAGCTGGACATGTTGCGCGACTATCGCCTGGACTATGCCGAGCGGCTGCAAAAAGCCATGCATACAGGCCTGTCGGCCTCGAATTATCACAATTTTAGGCAGTTTATCGCCACTTTGGATGAGGCCATTTCACAGCAGAATAAGGCGGTCGCGCAGATTGACGCCAAGATCGACGCGGGGCGCGGCCGCTGGCAGGCCGAACAGCGCAAGCTGAACTCATACGAGACCCTGCAGTCGCGGCAGCTGCGCCAGCGGGCCGTGCTGGAAAACCGCCGCGAACAACGCGCCAATGACGACATATCGGCGAGCCGGCCGCGCCGCGCAAGCCATTCCTACTAACCTTGGTGACGCCATGACCACAACCCTGATCCCAGCCGTGCTGACCGGCCCCGCCGCCCACGCGGATGCGCGCGCGGCGCAAGGGCCCGGCGAGGCGCCTGCGCATGGGCCAAGATTCGCCGACGTGCTGGGCAGCCAGACGCCCATGGGCCGCAAGGGCGACGCCCCGGCGCAGCCCGGCCACGACAAGGCGGCCCGGAACCCGCGCCGGGCCCACGGGGACAAGGACGAGACGGCGGCGGACAGCGTGCCGGCCGTCCAGGCGCAGGCCGAAGCGGCGCTGCCGCAGATCGCCCTGGGGATAGCGGCGCACGCCGCGGACGCCGCCAGGCATGCGCAGGCCCTGGCCCAAGGCGAGCAGGAGCAGGCCCTTCGTCCCGCGGGCGGACGGGATGCGGACGCCAGGCGGGCTGCGCCGCATTCCCAAGCAAGCCTGGCGCCGCAAGGCGCGGCGCGCCGCGATGCAAGCCCGGATCCAGCGCTGCTGGCCGGCGGACGGTCCGATGCCGCGCCCGCAGCCGCGCCGCGGCCCGACCAGGCGCTTTCCGGCCTGCCGCAGCAATTGCCCAAACCCGTTGCGGGCCAGACGGCCGATGCCCGGATGCCGGTCGCCGAAGCAAACAGGCCGCGCGGCATGCGCCCGGCAAGCCACGACACCGCCGGCCGCGACATCGGCAAGGCGCCCGCGAACGACGGCATGGCGGCGCAGCAGCCGGCCATGGCCATCGTCCCTGCCGGAAAAGAGTCATTCGATGCGCCGGCCTACACGGCGCCCGCCGCCGATGCCGGCCAGACCGCCGCCGCGGGCGTGCATGCCGGCGCCGCGCCGGCCGCGCAGCCTCTGCCCGCCGGCCACCAGGCTGCCGCCCTGGCCGTCGCCACCCCGCTGGACCAGGCGGGCTGGGACGCCGACTTCAGCCGCCAGGTCGGCACGCTGGCCCATGCTTCCCTGAAAGGCCCGCAGACAGCCGAATTGCGGCTCGATCCGCCAGACCTCGGGCCCATACGCATCGCCATCAGCGTCAATGACAACGTCGCCCATGCCGTGTTCGTCTCGCCCCATGCCGCGGTTCGGCAAGCGGTGGAGCAGGCGCTGCCCCAACTGGCGCAGCAGCTGGGGCAGGCCGGCATTTCGCTGGGCGACACCCATGTCGGCGACCAGGGGCGGCAGGCCATGTTCGACGCGCCGCCCTCCGGCCGGCAAGGCGATGGCGGCGCCTCGGCGGCAGACGGCGCCCAGCCGGCCGGCGCCGGCGAGCCGGGCCCACGGCGTTCCGCCATGGCCTCGGACGGCCTGGTCGACACCTTTGCCTAGAATCCGCCCGCCACACCGAAATAGCCGACCGCAACAGGCCATACGCCCAATCCCTTGAACATTACTTATGCGACTGCTAAACACCATCCTGCTCGTCCTGATACTGATCGCAGCCAGCGCGGGCGCCGCCTTTTTCTACTTCGGCCAGTACCGGCCCGCCCAGCAGACAGCCAGCGCGGCCACGCCCGAGTCCCCGGCCCCGCCCAGCCCCATTTTCCTTGCCCTGGAGCCCTTTACCGTAACGCTCAACGACGAACGCGGCAGCCAGATTCTGTATGTCGAGATCACCCTGCGCACCCCCGACATGGATTCCCGCACCCGGCTGGTGGAGTACATGCCCGAAGTGCGCAACCGCGTCCTGGGCGAGCTGTCGCGCTACACCCCCGCGCGCGTGCAGGCGCCGGACGGCCGCGCCGAGCTGGCCCGCGCGCTGCGCACCGTGCTGTCCGCTCCCTATGAGCCGCAGCCCGACGGCCCGCACATCTCCAACGTACTGTTCACCGCCTTCGTGGTCCAATAAATGGCCTACTCGAACTTCCTGTCGCAGGATGAAGTCGATGCGCTGATCGCCGGCGTGACAGGCGAAAGCAACGAAAAGTCGCAAGTCGAGGACCCCAATGGCGTGCGGCCCTATGACCTGAGCTCGCCAGACCGGGTCGTGCGCCACCGGATGCAGACGCTGGAGCTCATCAACGAGCGCTTCGCGCGCCGCCTGCGTTCGCTGCTGCTGAGCTTCATGCGCCGCAACGCCGACATCACGGTCTCGAGCATCAAGGTCCAGAAATACTCCGAATTCGAGCGCAACCTGCCCGTGCCCAGCAACCTGAACATGGTGGCCATGAAGCCGCTGCGCGGCGCGGCGCTGTTCACCTTCGACCCCAACCTGGTCTTCCTGGTCATCGACAGCCTGTTCGGCGGCCACGGCCGCTATACCACGCGCATCGAAGGCCGCGACTTCACCACCACCGAGCAGCGCATCATCAGGCGCCTGCTGAACCTGACCCTGGAAAGCTACGGCGCCTCGTGGCAGCATGTGTACCCCGTCGAGTTCGAGTACATACGCTCGGAAATGCACACCAAGTTCGCCAGCATCACCAGCGGCAACGAAATCGTCGTGGTGTCGTCCTTCAACATAGAACTGGGCGCATCGGGCGGCAACCTCAACATCTGCCTGCCCTATTCCATGATTGAGCCCGTGCGCGACCTGCTTACCCGCCCCTTGCAGGAGGCTTCCATGGAGGAGGTGGACCAGCGCTGGATGCACCAGCTTTCGCGCCAGGTGCGCAGCGCCGACGTCGAACTGGTGGCCGAGTTCGCCCGCCTGCCCGTCACCGTGGGGCAGCTGATGAAGATGCAGGTCAACGACGTCCTGCCTTTCGACCTTCCGACCATCATCACGGCCCATGCCGGCAATGTTCCCGTCATGGAGTGCACCTATGGCACCTTCAACGGCCGATATGCCTTAAGAGTGCAGAAACTGCTGGCCCACTCCGAGCCAGAATCAACCTGAGCCTAGCGACATGACCGACCCAAGCAAAGATCCCGACAAAGACAACGCCGCGCCGGAGAACATGGACGACGACTGGGCCTCCGCCCTTTCCGAACAGGCCGCGCACTCCGGCCAGTCGCAAGCCGACGGCCTCAGGCAGGACAATGACGACTGGGCCAGCGCCCTGGCCGAGCAGACCGCCGCCGCCAATGCGGCCAAGCCTGCGCAGACCGCGTCGCACGTATTCCAGCCGCTGGCCGACAGCGCGGCGGCCGGGGACAGCGACATCGACCTCATCATGGACATCCCGGTACAGCTGTCGGTGGAACTGGGCCGCACGCGGCTTACCATCAAGAACATCCTGCAGCTGGGCCAGGGCTCGGTCGTAGAGCTGGACGGTCTGGCCGGCGAGCCCATGGACATCTTCGTCAACGGCTACCTGATCGCGCAGGGCGAAGTGGTGGTGGTGGACGAGAAGTACGGCATCAGGCTTACCGACATCATCACGCCGTCGGACCGCCTGAGCCGGCTCAACGGAAAGCGCTGACGGCATGGCCGAAGCCGCCATCCTGCGCATGGTCGCCAGCCTGGCGCTCATCGTCGCCCTGATCCTGGCGGCCGCCTGGCTGGCGCGCCGCGCCGGATGGCTGCGCCCGGCCCCGGGCGGCGCCGTCAAGGTGCTGGGCGCGCAAAGCCTGGGGGGACGCGCCCAAGTGGCCGTGATCCAGGTGGAGGACGCGCGCCTGGTGCTGGGCGTCACAGCGCAGCATGTTTCGCTTCTGCATACCTTGCCGCCCGCCTGCCCGGAGCCCGGCGACGCCCTGCCCGCGCAACCTGCCGCGGCCGGCTTTGGACAGGCGCTGGCGCGGGTCCTGAACCGGCCCCGCGCCTGAAACGCCCTTCCCGCCCCATGACAGCATCCCCGCGTTCCGGAACCTCGCCCGCACGCTGCGCAATCCGGCTGGCCATGGCCGCCCTATGCGCACTGCTGCTTTGCCACGCCCCCGCCGCCCTGGCCCAGGCCGCCCTGCCCGCCATTACCGCGACGCCGGCCGCCGGCGGCGGCCAGACCTACTCGCTCAGCATCCAGACCCTGATGCTGCTGACGATGCTGTCTTTCCTGCCGGCCATGCTGCTGATGATGACCGGCTTCACGCGCATCATCATCGTGCTGGGCCTGCTGCGCAACGCCATGGGCACCGGCGCCTCGCCGCCCAACTCGGTGCTGATCGGCCTGGCCCTGTTCCTGACTTTTTTTGCCATGGCGCCGGTGTTCGACCAGGTATACACGCAGGCCTACCAGCCCCTCAGCGAAGGCAGCATCGGGTTCGAGGCCGCCCTGCAGCGCGGCGCCAAGCCCCTGCATACTTTCATGCTGAACCAGACGCGCGAGTCCGACCTGGCGCTGTTCGCCGACATGGCGCAGACGCCCGAGCTGCAAAGCCCCGAGGAAGTGCCACTGCGCGTGCTGGTCCCGGCCTTCGTGACCAGCGAACTGAAGACGGCCTTCCAGATCGGCTTCACCGTCTTCATTCCTTTTCTCATCATCGACCTGGTGGTGGCCAGCGTGCTGATGGCGCTGGGCATGATGATGGTGCCGCCCGTCACTATCTCGCTGCCCTTCAAGCTCATGCTGTTCGTGCTGGCGGACGGCTGGCACCTGCTGCTGGGCTCGCTGGCCCGAAGTTTTTATCAATAGGAAAACGCAATGACGTCGGAAACCATCATGTCCATGACTTACCTGGCCATGAAAGTCGCCCTGTCCATGGCGGGACCGCTGCTGATGGTCACGCTGGCCGTCGGCCTGTTGATCAGCATCTTCCAGGCGGCCACCCAGATAAACGAAATGACGCTGTCCTTCATTCCCAAGCTGCTTGCGGTGGGCGCGGCGCTGGTGCTGCTGGGGCCCTGGCTGATCAGCACCATGGTGGACTACATGCGCCAGCTTTTCTCCGGCATACCCGGCCTGGTTTCCTAGGGCCCGCCGGCACGGGAAAGGCAGGCGCCCAGGCATGGTCTCGTTCGAGCTGTCGCAGCTGTATGGCTGGATCAATACGTTCATGTGGCCCTTCCTGCGCATCCTGGCGCTGCTAGGCACGGCGCCGCTGCTGGGCGAGTCCTCGATTCCGGCGCGCGCCAAGGTGGGATTCGCCGCGCTGGCCGCGGCTGCGCTGGCACCGGCCCTGCCCGCCCCGCCGGCCATCTCGCCGGCCTCCTACGAGGGCCTGTGGATAGCCGCCCAGCAAGTGTTCATCGGCACGATTCTGGGCCTGACGATGCGTATCGCCTTCGCGGCGGTGCAGACGGCCGGCGAATTCATCGGCCTGCAGATGGGACTTTCGTTCGCCTCTTTCTTCGACCCGGCCACCGGCGCCAACACGGCCGTGCTTTCCAGGCTGATGAACGTCATCGCCATGCTGGTGTTCCTGGCCCTGAACGGACATCTGGTCATGCTGGCCGGCCTGGTCCGCAGTTTCGACGTGCTGCCCGTCCATGCCGCGACGCTGCATGCGCAGGGCCTGGGCATACTGTTCGACTGGAGCTCGCAGATCATGGTCTCGGGCATGCTGCTGGCCCTGCCCCTGATCATCGTGCTGCTGACCATCAACCTGGCGCTGGGCATCCTGAACCGCACGGCGCAGCAGCTGTCCGTATTCGCGGTCGGCTTCCCCATCAGCCTGCTGGTGGGCATGATATTGCTGGCCGTGGTGCTGCCGCAGACGGCGCCCTTCCTGGCCCGCCTGTTCGATTCGGGCTACGAGGCCATGGGGCGGCTGGCGGGAGCCCTGGCCGGCGCAGGCTGAATCCGGCCCGGCCGAGGCCGAACTGGCCCTGCGCGCATCGTCCTTGCCGGCGCCAAGGCCGCGGACGACGCTGCGTCAAGGCTTCACGGGGTAGGCGACCGTGCCGCGCTCTATGCCGGCATCATACGGGAAGGCCGTGGGCACGGCCTGAGGGAAATCCCGCCCGGCCGCGCCAATGCCGCCAACGCCTGTTTGCGCACCGGAGCCGAAACGTGCGCCGGAGCCTGGGGCGGGGTCGGTGCCGGCGCCCGCGGCATCGGCCACATTGACGCTTTCAACAACGCGCTCGAAGCGCCCGTCCGGCCCGAAACGCAGCCACAGTTCGCGGCGGAAATACACCGCGTCCGTCACCACGGAAACTTTGTGCGCCCAGCGCGCCAGCACGCTGCCGTCCTGATGATAGACATCCTGCGGTTCGGCGCCCAGCAGGACGCCGGCCTGCGCGAGCGTGGTCTTGCCGGGCTCAATCCTGGACAGGGCCGACGCATCGAAACTGCGGCCGGACGTGCTGCAGGCCGTGACCAGCGCCAGGCATATCGCCGCAACCACGCGCATGGCCGTATGCCGGCAAGGCCGCTTCTTCGCGGCCGCGCCGTGCCGCCGCATCAGAATTCTTCCCAGTCGTCTTCCGCGCCGCCGCCCGCCGCGCGCGGCGCGGCCGCCGATGCCAGGGCGGGCCGGGAGGCGGACAGACGCTCCTGAGCCGGTGCGGCGGGTGCCTGCGCCTCATGCGCGGCGCCTCTGGACGCCGACCCAAGCGCGGAAGGAGCCGCCGCGGCCGGAATCTCGGCGCGGGACTGGGGTTCCGTGCGCGCCCGGGGCGCGGGCGACCCGGCCAGCGCGGTGGCCGGAACCTCGATGACCTGGCTTTGCGCCAGGCGGAAGCCCGCCAGCGACTGCCGGGCGGCCGTCACGTGGCGGCCAAGCTGCTCGGCCAACTGCACGGCCTGTTCCACCAGTTGGGCGTTCTGCTGCGTCACGCCGTCCATCTGGGCCACCACGGTATTGATCTGGTCGATGCCGGTCGACTGCTCGCTGGTGGCGGCCGAGATCTCGCCCATGATGTCGGTGACGCGCGCCACGGAATCCACGATCTCGTCCATGGTGGCGCCCGCGCGTTCGACCTGCCCCGAGCCTTCAGACACTTTCTTGACCGAATCCTCGATCAGGTCCTTGATTTCCTTGGCCGCATGGGCGCTGCGCTGCGCCAGCGCCCGCACTTCGGAGGCCACGACCGCAAAGCCCTTTCCCTGCTCGCCGGCGCGGGCGGCTTCCACCGCGGCGTTCAGGGCGAGGATGTTGGTCTGGAACGCAATGCTGTCGATCACGCCGACGATGTCCGATATCTTGTGCGAACTGGCCGAAATGCCCTGCATGGTGGCGACCACCTCGCCCACCGCGCGCCCGCCGCGCTGGGCCACGTCCGAGGCCGTCACGGCCAGTTGGTTGGCCTGCCTGGCATTGTCGGCGTTCTGCTTGACCGTGCTGGCCAGCTGCTCCATGCTGGCGGCTGTCTGCTGCAGGGCCGCCGCCTGCTGCTCGGTGCGCCCGCTCAGGTCCGTGTTGCCGGCGACGAGCTGCTGCACGCCGGCCCCGATCTGCTCGAGGCTGGCGCGCACGCCGCCCACGCTGCTGCCCAGCGAGTCCTGCAGCCGCTTCAGGCCCGCGTGGAAGGGGCCGGCATCGCCGCCCCCCGCCTTGTCCAGGCGATGCGTCAGGTCGCCGGCCGCGATGCGCTCGAAATGGCCCGACGCCTGCCGCAGCGGCCGCAGCAGGCCGCTGGAAAGCAGCCTGCAGGCCCATGCCCCCGCCAGAACGGCCAGCACGGCGACCGCGGCGAACACATAGGCGGCCGGCTCCAGAGCGCCGCCGCGCGGCAGGCTGTACCAGCCGGTCGCGGCGGCGGCCAGCGCCAGGAAAATCAGGAAAAGCACCAGCAGAGGCAGTGCGGTCTTCAGTCTAGGCGTGGAAGAGCTCATGAATCAGTTCGATCCCATGTTGAACAGGCTGGTGCCCTGGATTTTCTTGAAGGCCAGCGCCGCGGCCTCCAGCGCCGCCTGGCGCAGCTGCAGCTGCGCCGTCACGGTGTAATAGTCGACGTCCTCAAGCTTGGAAAGCTGGTTGCTGTAGCTCAGGCTGCGCAGGCTGCCATTGGCGTCGATGTCGTCGACCTCGTTCATGCGCGCGCCCACCGACGCGCGCACGGTCAGCACCTGGTCGTAGTTGAGGTCTATCTTCTGTATGGCGGTGGCCAGCGTGTTCGCCAGCGAAGCCTGGGCGCGGTCCACGCCGGACGCCGGCGCCTTGAGCGCCGCGATGACGTCGTCCAGGGTGTCGAAGATGTTCAGGTTGGTGCCCGGCGACGCCGCGGGTTCGACAGTGAAGGTGTCGCCGTCCGCGGGGCTGCCCGAGAACGCCACCTGCAAGCCGCCCGGCAGGCTCAGGCTGGTGGTGCCTGGCTCGTAGTCGGCCACCGTTTCCGTGGTCGAGCCATCCGGCTCCGTCACGGTGATCGTGTAGCGCAGTACGGGCTCCGTGCCCGAGTTGTCTTCAACGAACTCGATGGAGAACGGCTTGCCCACATTGTCGCCGTCCGGATCGGTGATGACCGGCTTGCCTATCACGCCCGTGCCCGCGTTGCCGGAGTCGCCCGCGGTGACATAGCTGCGCGAGCCGGCCGGCGCGCTGGCGAAGATGTCCGTGCCCACGTCGCTGCTGGCAATCTGGCGCGTCTGGTCGGCCTGCACCAGGCGCTGCCCGGCATCGCCCTGGTAGCTGACCGCCCCGCTGGCATCCTTGACGAAGGGCGGACGGGTGCCGGCGTGGCCCGAGAACAGGTACTGGCCATTGCCGTCAGCGCTGTTGGCCAGGCCCAGCATGTTTTCCTTGGCGCTTTGCAGCACATCGGCCAGCGTGGCGCGGTCGGCGTCGGACATGGTGCCGTTGCCGGCTTCGATCAGCCGGGTCTTGACGTCCTGCAGCAGCAGGGTGGTGGAATTCAGGGCGTTCTCTTCCGCGCCCAGGTTGTTCTTCAGCACTTCGCGGTTGTCGGCGAAACGCTGGTTCAGCGATTGCGACTGGCGCAGGTTGATGGCCTGGGCGGCCGCCAGCGGGTCGTCCGCCGGCGTCACCATGCGCTGTCCGCTGGCCGTCTGCTGATACAGATGCATCAGGTCGGCCTGTTGGGCGTTGATGGCGTTGAGCCCTGTCTGGAAGAAAAGCGTGGAACTGATTCGCATCGCAGCAACCTATGTGTTGATGTGGGGCATGGAGTTCGCGTTACGAGCGCAGGCCCAGCAGGGTGTCGAACAGCGTCGAGCTGACGTCGATCAGCCTGGACGCCGCGCGGAACTGCTCCTGGTAGCGGTCCAGGTTGACGTATTCCTCGTTGAGGTTGACGCCCGACACCGCCTGCTGGGCGGCGAAATTCTGCTGGATGAGCGTGGCCTGGGCCTTGGACGCCGTGCCGTTCTGCTGCGTCAGCACGGCCACTTTGTTGACGAGCTGCGAATACGCTTCGTTCAGGCCCATGCTGCCATTGCCCAGCACCTTGCCGGTCTGCAGCTCGGCCAGCTTCAGGGCATTGCCGCCGTCGGCGTCGCCTGTGTCGGTCGCGGCGGCGGCGATCTTGGCCGGGTCGGACAAGTTCGTCTTCAGGCTGCCGGCCGTGTCCCGGGTAGGCTGCAACAGCCACGAATCGCCGGCCTGGGGCGTGCCGTCCACCTCGAACTCCAGCCCATCGAAGGAAGCCGGCAGGGCATCGGCATCGCCCTGGAACACCTCGACGCCGTCCTGCACGCGCGTCACCGTGTAGTCCGTGCCGTCGAAGCTGATGCGGTAGTCCTTGCCCGTCAGCAGGTCGGCGTCGGTGAACGAAGCGCTCAGGCTGGCGTCGCCCTGGTTGCCCGAGCCGGCGACGACCTTGGGGTCTCCCAAGGTAAAGAAAGCCTCACCCTGCTCGCCATTCAGGTCGTAGCCGCTTTCGTGGATTTTGTTCACTTCCATGGCCAGGCCCACCGCCAGGCGGCCCAGGTCGTTCTGCACCGCGTCCAGCGCCTCGCGGCGGTATTGCAGCAGGCCGCCCAGGCTGCCGCCTGTCAGGGATTCGTCACGCAGTTCGACCAGGGTGGTGGCGCCCGCGCCCGCCGGCGCCGTGTAGGCCACCACAATGCGCGAGGGGTCGCTCGAAGAGGGCACCGCCTGCAGCGGAAACACCGTGTCGCCGCCCAACAGCAGCTGGCCATTGCCGATGGTCAGGTTGAAGCTGCCGTCCTGCTCGATGACCTTGACGCCGGCCAGCTGGCTCAGCTCGGTCAGGGCCTGGTCGCGCTGGTCCAGCAGGTCGTTGGGGGGCTGTCCCGAACTGGATGCCTTGGCCACGACGATCTGCTGGTTCAGGTCGCGTATGCGCTCGACGTAGCTGTTGATCTGGGTGACGACCGTGGTGACCTGGGTGTTGATATTGTCGCGCTGGGAATCCAGAAAGGCATTGGCGTCGTTGATCTGCCCCACCAGGCTGGACGCGCGGCCCAGCAGCTCCTGGCGCGCGGCGGGGTCGGCGGGCGAGGAGGCCACGGCCTGGATGCCGTCGAAGAAATTCTGCAGCGCCGGGCTGATGCCTACCGAAGGGTCGCCGAACAGGTTGTTGACCTGGGTGATTTCGTTGCCGTATGCCACCAGCGAGGCGCCACTGGTCTGCGCATTGACAAGCTGGCGGTACAGGAAGTTGTTGTAGGACCGCTCCACGCTGTCCACCTGCACGCCCTGCCCCACGAAGCCGAAGCCGGTGTTGCGCGAGCCGGCGCTGGACACCACGACCGTCTGGCGGTTGTAGCCGTCCGTGTCCGCGTTGTTGATGTTGTGGCCGGCGGTCTGCAGGCGAGTCATTGCGGCGTTGAGGCCGGCAAGGCCGAGATTCGCTAGGTTCATTTGGCTGTCGCTGGTGATTGTTCGGGCGCCGCCCGCGCGTCGCGGGATGGCGTCCTGTTAACGGCATCCGGGCTGCTTTGTTTAGCTTGCGGGCCCCCGGTCGAAATAGGCCATGATGGAAATCAGCTTGCTGGCATAGTCCGGATCGGTGGCATAGCCGGCCTGCTGAATGCGGTGGGCGGCTTCCTGCGGCGCGGCGCCCACCACCTGGCTGTAGCGTTCATTGCGGCTGATCAGCCGCGCGTAGTCGGCAAAGGCGTCCGCGTAGGAGTCATAGGCGCGGAAGGGCTGCACCATCTTGCGCGCCACGCCGTTCTCGTACTCGGTGGTCAGCACATTGACCACCTTGCCCTGCCAGCCCGGCGAAGCCTTGATGCCGAACAGGTTGTAGCTGGGTGTGCCGTCCTCGCCCTTTATTTCGCGCCGCCCCCAGCCCGACTCCAGCGCCGCCTGGCTGAGTATGAGCTCGGACGGGACGCCGCTTTGGGACGCCGCGTGGCGGGCGGCATGCGTCATCTGCGACACGAAGCGCTGGATATGCTCGGGCGCGCCCCTGATGGCCGACACCATGGCGCCCGCCGCGCGCCCCGCGGGGTTCTGCGCCAGCATGTCGATCAGGGCCGAAATGGAGGGCGCGTCGTCGGGCCGGTCCGGACCGATGCGCGAACGCAGGCCGGGCAGGCGCGAGGACGCCAGCTCCGGGGGCTGGCCGCCCTGCTCCGGGCCCGCCTGCGCGCCTTTTGCGCCGCCCTGCATCTGGTCCAGCAGCGCCTGCGCCAGGCCCACGCCCTTGTCGGCCAGCTGCAGCGCCATCTGCTCGTCGGCCATACTCTGGGCCAGGCGCGTCTGGTCGCTCTGGAACAGGCCCTGCAGGCCGGACGCCTGGCGCGCCTGCTTGATCAGCTGCTGGATGAACAGCGCCTCGAACTGGCGCGCCACTTCTTTCTGGTCCTGCCCGGCCTTGGGCGCGTCCAGCCCCAGGCGGCCCAGGCTGCTGCTGTCGAACGTCGAGCGCGTATCCGCGGGACGGGGAATGAACTGGACGAATGCCACGGCCCCTCCTCAGATGATTTCCAGGTCGGCGCGCAGCGCGCCGGCGCTTTTCAGCGTCTGCAGTATGGACAGCAGGTCTTGCGGCGTGGCGCCCAGGGCGTTCAGCGCCCTGACCACGTCGGCCAGGTTGGTGCTGGTGTTCATCCGCCTGACGGTGCCCTCGTCCGTGCGCATCTCGATCTGGGTGTTTTCCGTCACCACGGTCTGCCCGCCGCCGAACGGCGTGTCAGGCTGGCTGACCTGCTGCTGGTTGCTGATGACCACCGACAGATTGCCATAGGCGACCGCCGCCTCGTCGATGGTGACCGTGCGGTTCATGACCACGGAGCCGGTGCGCGCGTTGACGATGACCCTGGCGCGCGCGGGGGGCAGGCGCACCTGCACATTTTCGACACGCGACAGGAAGCTCGTCTGCGACGACGCGTCCAGCGGACCGCGCAGCTGCACCACGCGGCCGTCCAGGGCGGTGGCCGTCCCCGGACCGAACTCCCTGTCCAGGGCCGCCACCACGCTTTGCGCGATGCCGAAATCGGTGCTGTTCATTTCCAGGTTGATCATGCCGTCGTTGGCGAACGTGGTCGGGACGGCGCGCTCGATGATGGCGCCGTTGGAGATGATGCCGCCATTCAGCTGGTTGACCTGCACACTGGAGCCGCCCGCCTGGGCGCCGGCGCCGCCCACCAGCAGATTGCCTTGCGCAATGGCGTACACCTGTCCGTCGGCCCCTTTCAGCGGCGTCATGAGCAGTGTGCCGCCGCGCAGGCTTTTGGCATTGCCCATGGATGAAACCACCACGTCCACGGTCTGGCCGGGCCGCGCAAACGCGGGCAGGCGCGCGGTCACCATGGCCGCGGCCACATTCTTGACCTGCATATTGGTGCCTTGCGGCACGGTCACGCCCAGTTGCGACAGCATATTGGTAAGGCTTTGCTGCGTGAACGGCGACTGGCGCACCTGGTCGCCGCTGCCGTCCAGGCCCACCACCAGGCCGTAGCCTATCAGTTGGTTGGCGCGCACGCCCTGTATGGAGGCCAGGTCCTTGATGCGCTCGGCTTGCGCGGGCAGGGACTGCAGCGCGGCCAGCGCCAGCGCCAGCCCCTTCAACCACCTTGCCACCGGAGAAAATCGTTTCAGCACCGCATCCTCAGAAAGGCGAAATGTTCAGGAAAAAACGCTGCAGCCAGCCCATGGTCTGCACTTCGTCCATGCGCCCCTTGCTGCGGAATTCGATGCGCGCATCGGCCACCTGGGTGGACGAAACGGTATTCGACCCCGTGATGGAGCGCGGATCGACGACGCCCGAGAAACGGATGTACTCGCTGCCCCGGTTGATGGCCATCTGCTTCTCGCCGGCGATCTGCAGGTTGCCGTTGGGCAGCACGCCCACCACCGTGGTGGTCAGCGTGCCGGTAAAGGTGTTGTCGGCGCGGCTGGACCCCGTTCCGTCGGCCTGGTTGCTGCCGCTCATGTCGAAGCTCTGCTGCGGGCCCAGGCCCGGCGGGAAGAAGTCGGGCACCACATCCAGCCCCAGGCCGGCGCTGCCGCTGCGGTTGGACGAGGTGGCGACATTCTTGGCGGCGTTGGTGCGCTCTTCGATCACGACGGTGACGATGTCGCCCACATTGCGCGGACGCCGGTCCTCGAACAGCGGATAGTTGCCATAAGCCGTGGGCTGGTAGATGGCGCCGTTGGCCAGCGGCGCGGGCATCTCGCGCGCCGGCGGCGGCGCGCTGAGAGGGCCGGTGACGACGGGTTCGGGCGGAACCAGGGCGCAGCCCGGCAGCAGCGCGGCCAGCGCGCAGGCCCAAGTCAGGCGGCAGGGTAAAAACCTTGGCATCTCAAAGCTGCGTCAGGCGCGCCAGCATCTGGTCCGAGGTCTGGATGGACTTGCTGTTCATTTCGTAGGCGCGCTGGGTGGTGATCATGTTGACGAGTTCCTCGGCCACGTTGACGTTGGAGGTCTCCACATAGTTCTGCAGTATCAGGCCGGCGCCGTCCAGGCCCGGCTGGGCGAAGTTGGCCGGTCCCGACGCATCGGTCTCGACATACAAGTTTTCGCCTTCGCTTTGCAGGCCGGTGGGGTTGATGAAGGTGCTCAGCTGCAGCTGGCCCACCTGGACGTTGGTGCCCGTGGCGCCCGGCTGCGTGACCGAAACCGTCCCGTCGCGGGCGATGGTGATGCTCAGGGCGTTGTCGGGTATGTTGATGGGCGGCTGCACCGGGTAGCCGCCCGCCGTGACCAGCTGGCCGTTCTGGTCCACCTGCAGGCTGCCGTCGCGGGTGTAGGCAAAGGTGCCGTCGGGCATTTCAACCTGCAGGAAGCCGCGGCCGTCGATGGCAATGTCCATGGAGTTGCCCGTGTCCTTCAGGTCGCCCTGGCTGTGGATGCGCTCGGTGGCCACGGTGCGCACGCCCGTGCCCACCTGCAGGCCCGAAGGCAGCTGGTTGGCCGCGCCCACCTGGGCCCCGGGCTGGCGTATGGTCTGGTACATCAAGTCCTCGAACACGGCGCGGCTGCGCTTGAAACCCGAGGTATTGACGTTGGCCAGGTTGTTGGAGATCACGTCCATATTGGTCTGCTGGGATTCCAGACCTGTCTTGGCGATCCATAGCGAGCGTATCATTGTCTTTTCCTTTGTAGCGTCAGGAATCAGCCGCCTGACGACAGAATCGTATTGGCCCGCTCGGCATTGGTGCCGGCGTCCTGGATGACCTTCATCTGCATCTCGAACTGGCGCGCATTGCGGATCAGGCCCACCATGGTTTCCGCGGCGCTGACATTGCTTTTCTCGACGAAGCCCGACACGATGCGCACGGCCGGGTCGGCCTGGGCGGGCGGCCCGTCCTGCGGGCCGGCCCGGAACAGGCCGTCGTCGCCCCTCAGCATGGACGCCGCCGGGGGGTTGACCAGCTTGAGCTGGCCTATGACCTGGATGTCGGCGGGGTTGTCGCCCGCCCCCAGGGCGGTGATGTAGCCATCGGGGGAAAACGTCACACTGCCGCGATCGGGGATCTCGATGGGCGCCTCGTCCACCGACAGCACGGGCAGGCCCTGCTGGTTGACCAGCAGTCCTTGCGGACTGACCGCGAACTCGCCCGCCCGGGTATAGGCCTGCCTGCCGTCCGGCGCCTGTACGCTGAACCAGCCGTCCCCGGCGATGGCCAGGTCCAGCGCATGGCCGGTTTCGGCCAGGGTGCCAGGCTGCAGATTGCTGCCGGGCGTCGTGGCCACGGTGAACACGCGGGTGGGCAGCCCCTGCTGCGCCACCAGCGGCACGGAGCGGTAATTGGACAACTGCTCGCGAAAGCCCGACGTGCTGATGTTGGCCATGTTGTTGGTCAGCACGGCCTGCTGTTCCAGCACCCTGGCCGCGCCGCTCGCGGCGGTGTAGGCGATGCGGTCCATGGGCTTAGCGCATGGTGATCAGGGTCTGCAGCACCTGATCCTGGGTCTTGATGGTCTGGGCGTTGGCCTGGTAGGTGCGCTGGGCGATGATCATGTTGACCAGTTCCTGGCTCATGTCCACATTGGACTCCTCCACCGACTGGCCCTGTATGGTGGCCAGCCCGTTCGAGCCCGGGCGTCCCATCACGGGCTGGCCCGAGGCGGCACTTTCGACCCAGGCGTTGCCGCCCACGGGCTGCAGGCCCTGCAGGTTATTGAAATCCGCCAGCGCGATATAGCCCACGACCTGGGTTTGATCATTGGTGTAGTTGGCCACGATGGCGCCGTCCTCGCCGATGGAGATGCCCGCGTACTCGCCCGTGGCATAGCCGGTCTGGCTGAAGTCGGGCGCGAAGTCGCCGCCGAACTGGGTGGAGCCGGCATAGCTGAGATCGATGCTCAGGTCATCGGCCGGCGAGTTGGCGCCGCCGGGATTGGCGATGGCCAGGGTCTGGGTGGTGCCGCCGAGCAGTACGCCGCTGCTGGAGAAGGACAGCTGCGCCGGCGAGGTGTCCAAAGGGGGATCGATGGCGTTGCCGTCCAGACGGTAATAGACGTCCCATTCGCTCTGCCCCGGAGTCGCAGCAGGGTCGCTCTCGCGCTTGACGAAATACTGGGTCAGCTGATGCGGGTTGCCCAGGGAGTCATAGACGGTGATGGGCAGTGAATGCGTATAGCTGTCCGGATCGGCCGGATCGAAGGGGGCGGCCGCCGGGTCGATGGGCTCGGCATTGGCGTCCAGGTTGGTCGAGGTGCTGACGGCGTCGGTGGCGCGCGGCGGGATGTTGCCCACCGGGATGCGGATGGGCGTCAGGTCGGTGCCGGTGGGCCCATAGCCCGTCAGGCGCTGGCCCTGCGCATTGACGATGTAGTTTTCCTTGTCGGCGAAGAATTGGCCATTGCGGGTGTACAGCACATTGCCGCTGGAATCCTGCATGCGGAAGAATCCCTTGGCGCCGTCGATGGCCATGTCGAACTGGTTGCCCGTTCCGCTGACGGTGCCGATGGAGAAGCGCTGGTTTACGCTGGACGTCTGCACCCCCAGCCCCACTTTGGAATTGGCATAGACGTCCGCGAAGGTTGCCGATGCCGACTTGAACCCCACCGTGCCGGAGTTGGCGATGTTGTTGCCGATGATGTCCAGTTCCTGCGAAGCGGCGTTCAGTCCGCTCAAGCCTTGTCCGAAACCCATGTTCTACCTCGTCTGATTCACTAGCTGTGTTGATGTGGAAGGGACGGCCGCGCGGCGCGCCGTCCCGCGCCGCCATGGCCTGCCGACTTTGAAACGCCCTACATGATCTTGCGAATATCGAACAGCGAAAATGTGCCCGCCAGTCCCAGGTCCAGCTGCAGGCCGCTGGAGGCATAGGCGACGCTGGACACCTTGCCCGAGGTCAGGCCCTCGGCCGCCACGGCCGTGCCTTCGGCGTCGGCGGCCTCCACCTTCAGGGTGTAGGCGCCGTCGCCCACATCCAGCCCGGCGTCGTCCTTGCCGTCCCACTGCAATGAAAGCACGCCGGCATTCTGCGGCCCCAGCTCGATGCGGCGCACCGCCTTGCCGCTGGCGTCCAGGATGGTGACCGTCACATTGGCGGCGTCCGAGATGACGTCCACGCCGAAAGGCGTGGCCACTTTGGTGGTCACGCCGTCCGAAACACTGCTGCCCAGCGATATCTTCTCGCCCGGCACCAGCACTTCCTTGCCGATCAGGCTGGCCGCCTGCATGGACTGGGACACATCCATCTGTCCCGACAGCGCCAGCAGCGTGTTGTTCAACTGCGTGATGCCGTTGACGGTGGAAAGCTGGGCGATCTGCGAGGTGACCTCGGCATTGTCCATGGGGTTCAGCGGATCCTGATTGCGCAGCTGCGTCGTCAGCAGCGTCAGAAACTGGTCCTGTGTGCCGGACATCAGGTCTTTGCTGGCGGCGCTGGCCTGCGCCGCGGCTGCGGCTGCCGCCGCGCTGCTGTCGGTGGTTGAATTGACGTTGCTCACGAAAGACTCCTGAAGAAGGCGCGGCGCCGGGCGCCCATTATTGGCCTATGGACAGAGTGCGCATCATCAGGCTCTTGGCCGTGTTGATGACTTCGACGTTGGCCTGGTACGAACGCGAGGCCGATATCATGTTGACCGTTTCGGCCACCACGTCGACATTGGGCAGCACCACGTAGCCGTCCGCGTTGGCCAGGGGGTTCTTGGGGTCGTACTGCAGCCGGGGCGGGGCCGCGCTTTCCACCACGCCGGCCACGCGCACGCCGCCCACGGTCTGCGCATACGGCTGGCCCTGGGCCGGCTCCATCTTGAAGACGACCTGGCGCGCCCTGTAGGGCTGACCGTCCGGCCCCGCCACGCTGTCGGCGTTGGCCATGTTGCTGGCGGACACGTTCATACGCTGCGACTGCGCCGTCAGCGCCGAGCCCGCAATCTGGAAGATGCTCATGGAGGACATGGTGTGGGAGCCTCTGGGTTATTGCGCAAGCGCCGCCATCATGGTCTTGATGCGCGCGGAGATAATGGTCAGGTCGGACTGGTAGCGCAAGGTATTGTCGGCAAACTGGACCCGCTCGACGTCCATGTCCACGGTGTTGCCGTCCATGCTGGGCTGCAGGGGCTGCCTGTACATCAGCTGCGCCGGGTCCGGCGACACCGCGCGGGCGGGAATGTGGCGCGCCGAGGTCAGGGTCAGCCGGGTGTCGGCAAGGCGCATGCGCTCCCCCATGACTTCGCGCAGCGCGGCATTGAAATCGAAATCGCGCGCCTTGTAATTGGGCGTGTCCGCGTTCGCGATATTCGACGCCAATACTTCCTGGCGCTGCTGGCGCAGGTTGATGGCGGCCTGAAAAAAGCCTAGATCTTCACCAATGCGGTCTGTCATCAGCCACTCTCTGGATTGAGGGGGAACCGCGCCGGGCCTGCAATCGCGGCACGCCTGCGGTTTCTGGATACGAGACATGGTAAGGGCGCGCCCGTCCACACAAACTACGAAATAAAGCGCTATTTCTCTGTCAATTCCCCCAATGCGCCGCTGCGCCCGTCCGTACAATTTCCGTCATGCTCAAACACATAGGCTGCTTCCTGCTCGCTGCGGCCGGCGCCCTGGCGCCGGGGGCCGCGCATGCCGGCGCCGCGCCGCTGTCGCCCGACGACCTGGCGCGGCAGGCGGCCGGTTTCCTGCGGGAACAGGCCGCCGGCTATCCCGGCCAGCCCCGCATCGTGGTCGAGCCGCCCCGCATCGAACGGCTGGCGGCCTGCCGGCAAAGCGAAGTGTTCCTGCCCAGCGGCGCGCGCCTGCGCCCGCGCATCACGGTAGGCATACGCTGCCTGGCGCCCCAGGCGTGGGTCACCTATACGCAGGCCAGCCTCAGCATCGAGGGCGTGTATTACGTCGCCAGCCGCAGCCTGCGGCGCGGCACCGTGCTGTCCCGCGGCGACGTCAGCCCAAGAGAAGGCGACCTGCTGCGGCTGGCTCCCGGCACCGTGTACGACATGGACCGCCTGGCCGGCAGCGTCACGACCCAGCGCATCGGGGCCGGCTCCCCGCTGAAGACGAATGCCTTGCGCAGCCCCGATTCCATCGCCCGCGGGCAGGCCGTGCGCCTGGAGGCGCGCGGCATCGGCTTCGTGGCCACCAGCGAAGGCGTCGCCATGCAGGGCGGCGAGCCGGGCGCCCGGATCCAGGTGCGGGCGGCCTCGGGCCAGACTGTCAGCGGCACCGTGCTGGACGCCAATACGGTGCTCGTGATGATGTAGCCATGCCGCCGCGCGGCGGCCCCCGGCCGCGCTAAAGATTTTTGCTCCCGGGCCGTTACAACCCCTATACTGGCAGTCGCAAGACACAGCTCTACCGGAGTCCCCCTTGAAAATCACACCTTCCGCCAACAAACCCGTCGCCGATGCGCTGCCCGCCGCCCGTACGGCGAATGCTTCGGCCGCCCAGGCCGGCGCGGCGGGCAAAGGCGCGGTGGACCTGAGCCCCACGGCCCGTCTTCTGGCCGGCCTGCAGAATGCGGACGACGACATCGATGTCGAGCGTGTGCAGCAGATCCGCGACGCCATCGCATCCGGCCAGCTCAAGATAGACTCCAGCCGCATTGCCGACTCCCTGCTGGCAAGCGTGCGCGAAATGCTGAAAAAACCATGAATTCCGCCGTCCTGGGTCTTCAGCACTGCCTCGAACACGAGATCGTCCAGGCCCGGCGTTTCCTGGCCGCGCTGCAGGCCGAAGCCCAGGCGCTGGAAACCCCCGACAACGGCGAGGCGCTGACCGGCTCCACGCGGCAAAAGGCAGCCTGCGCCGAAGACCTGTCGAAGGCCGGGCTGGCCCGCCAGGCCGCCTTGCGGGAATTGGGGTACAGCGCCGACCGGCAGGGCCTGGATGCCGCCGTGGAGGCCAATGCCTGCCTGCTGGACGCCAGCCGCCAGCTTCTCGAACTGGGCCGGCGGGCCAGCGAACTGAACGACGCCAACGGCATCGTCATCGACACCTACCTGAAGCACAACCAGCAGGCGCTGGACACCCTGCGCAAAATCGCCGGCGACGCCAGCCTGTACGACGCCAGCGGCCGCGCCAGCAGGGTTCCCGGCCAGCGCAAGAGCATACGCGCCTAGGGGCCTGCCGCCACCAAAAGGCCTAGGCCAGCATCTCCTTCAAAGCAAACAGCTTGAGCATCGACGCCGCGACATTCGGCGCCGTAAGCCTCCCGCCCCCGGCCAGGCAGTTCAGCGCCCTGCGCAGTGGCTCGGCCTGGGCCGCATGCATCGCATGCCAGGTGGCCAGGCCCGCCTGCATCGCTGTCCGCGCCATGTCGGCGTCCTCCCGGGCCTGGCAGCTTTCTTCCAGCAGCGGCCAGTATCTTGCGGCATACCGGAACGCTTGCCGGGCCTCGGCCCGCAGCAGCAGCCACGCGGCCAGCATGTCCGCATCCGCCAGTGAGGCCGGCGCGTTGCTCAGGCCCAGCAGCGTGCGGTGCGTCGCGCCGCTGCGCCGGTCCATCACCCGCAGGGCCAGCAGGCGCACCGGCACATCTCCCCGCCGTCCCGCCATGCCGACCTGGCACGACGACATCCAAAGCGCCGCATCGCCGGCCGGCAAGCCTTGTACAGTGGCCAGCCCCAGGCGGCGCACGCCCTCGGCCGCGGGCCGGTAGGCCAGGGACTTGGCCACCGCCGCGGCCGTCGCGGCGCAGCCCTCGGCCATCACCGCGGTGGCGCCGGCGCACTGCGCCAGCCAGGCCGCCCCGTCCTGAGACAACGGGCGCCACAGGCCCTTGGCCGCGCCGTCCAGCAGATGCACCACCCCCGCGGGCCGCAGCGAGTCCCGCAGCTGCCGCAACGGCATCCGCAACGCGGCGCTGTCCGGCGGGCCGGAAAGCGCCGCCCCCCCATCCGAGGATTGCCAGACGCCCGCGCGGCTCCACCACTGCAGCGGCGTAGTCAGGGCCGAGCCGGCCTCGCCCATCAGCACGCATGCGTGCAGGCGCCCTGCGCCATGGCTGTCCTGCAGCGCCACGCCGTCATGCATGGCCAGCAGGCATCCGCCGCCGGCCAGCGCCGCTTCGCCGCGCGCAGCCGCCACGGCATCGGGCGCGGCCGGCAGGTCCGGCGACGGCACGGCGCAGCGGCGCCACAGGGCATGGGCCTGGGCGCAGGCGATGTCTTCTTCCAGATAGGCGAGGGCGCGCTCGAGTGCCTCGTCCGGCAACGCGCCGGCGCCCGCGCCGCCCAGCGCCAGCAGGCCCGGCAGCAGGCGCCGGCCACCCGGCCGTTCCGGCACCTCTTCCGCGGAGGCGGGGGCCGCCACCGAAATCAGGGCGGCGATATCGGCCTGGCTGGGCGAAAACAGTGTGCGCGACGCGGCCGGCTGCGCCAGCGCCCCGTCCACCAGTTCGGCCGCAAGCGGCCTGGAAATGTCTTCGGGCACACGCTGGCCGGTGCATACATAATGGATGGGCAACTGGTAGCGGATGGCGGTATCCAGCACCGGCCCCAGCCGCGTCGCCTCGTCCACCTTGGTGACGATGCAGCCGCCCAGCGGCGTGCCGCCGTCGTTGGAGTAAGCCCGCGCCACTTCGTCCAGCGTGTCGCCGTCGCTGGACGCATTCAGGACCAGCAGGCGCTGCACACGGCGCGGCAGGGCTGCCAGCATGGCGGCCTGCTCGGCGACATGCCGGTCGCGCTGGCCGATGCCGACATTGTCGATCAGCACCGATTGGCGCGGATCCAGGCCATTGAGCAGATGCGCAAGTTCCTGCGCATCCTGCGCGACGCGCACCGGCACGCCCATCATGCGCCCATATATGCGCAGCTGTTCGTGTGCGCCGATGCGATAGGTGTCGGTGGTGACGAGCGTCAGGCCGGGCGCCTCGCCGCCCGCATCGGTGCCGGTTCCGCCCCATTGCCGCAAGACGCGGGCCGCCAGCTTGGCGACGGTGGTGGTCTTGCCCACCCCTGTAGGCCCCACCAGGGCGATGACGGCACCTGGCGCAGGGGCGCCCTGGATCCCCGGGACGGGCTCGTCCCCGGCCACGGGCAGATGCGCGGCCAATTCGTTGCGGCTCCATTCCAGGGCGGCGCGCGGCGACAGCCGCCCCGGCAGGCGCTGCAGCATGGCGCGCAGCAGGGCCGTGCTGAAGCCCGCGCTCAGCAGCCGCTGGAACAGCGCCACCGCCTGGGGCGCCTGGCGCAGCTGGCTGCCCCACATCAGTTCGTCGATGCGGGCTTCCAGCACGCCGCGCATCGCCCCGATGGCCTGCATCACGTCCTGCCCGCCCTGTGCCGCCGCAGGCCGCGGCTGGGCGGCGGCCTGCGGCGTTTCGCCGGGCACGGCCGTCTGGTCGGTGGCCAGTATCTCCACCCCGCCATTGACCCGCCGGTTCGACACGATCAGCGCATCCGGCCCCAGGGCCATGCGCACCTGGCGCAAGGCTTCCCTGTTGGTCGCGCCGAAGAAGCGGCTGACGTTCACGTTGCGCCTCCGCCGATGACTGTGGTGACGCGCAGCATGCGCTCGTCGGGAATCTCAAGATTGGACAGCACGCCGATCTGCGGCAGATGATGGCGCAGGAATCTGGACAGCGGCCAGCGCAGCGGCGGCGGCACCACCAGCACCGGCGCGTCGCCCTGGTTTTCCTGCGCCTGCACGGCGCGCTGCGCCTCGTTCAGCAGGCTTTCGGCCAGCCCCGGCTCCAGCGCGCCGCTGGTGGCCAGCGCCTGCGTCAGCACGCGTTCCAGCCGGGGATCCAGGCCGATCACGCGCAACTCGCCCTCCCCCGGAAACCACTGCTGGGTGATGGCCCTGCCCAGCGCGGCCCGCGCCAGCGACAGCAGCTCGCCCGAGTCGGGGCCGGTGCCGGCGGGATTGGCGGCGGCCAGCCTGGGCGCGTTCTCGGCCAGCGTCTCGATGATGTTGCGCATGTCCCGTATGGGCACCTCTTCGGCCAGCAGGCCGCGCAGCAGTTTCTGCAACTGCGCCAGGCTGACCGTCTTGGGCACCAGGTCCTCGACCAGTTTGGGCGCCTCTTTGCCGACGTGATCCAGCAGTTGCTGGACTTCCTGGCGGCCCAGCAGGGCCGCCGCATGGCGGTGCATGAGGTGGTTCAGGTGCGTGGCGACCACCGTGCCGGCGTCGACGACGGTGTAGCCGGCGATCTGCGCCTGCTCGCGCAGTGAAACGTCCACCCACACGGCGGGCAGCCCGAAGGCCGGATCGGTGGTGGGCGTGCCGGGCAGCTTCGTGGCGACCTCTCCCGGGTCGATGGCCAGCCATTGGTCGGGCATGGCCTGCCCCTTGCCGATCTCCACGCCCGACAGCAGGATGCGGTACTCGTTGGGCTTGAGCTCCAGATTGTCGCGGATGTGCACCACCGGCGGCAGAAAACCCATGTCCTGGGCGAACTTCTTGCGCAGGCTGCGTATGCGGTGCAGCAGCTCGCCATTCTGCGCATGATCGACCAGCGAGATCAGCCTGTAGCCGACTTCCAGGCCCAGCGGGTCTACCAGCGACACATCGTCCCAGCTGGCTTCGGCCGCCGCGGCCTGCGCCGCCTCCTGGCTCTTCAGCGGCTCCAGCGCCTCGCGGGCGAGCTCGCCTTTGCGGCGGCGCTGCAGCATCCAGCCCGTGCCGGCCAGCGCGGCGGCCAGCAGCAGGAAAGAGAAATGCGGCATGTTGGGAATGAGCCCCATGGCGGCCAGTATGCCCGACGTGATGAACAGCACCGCCGGATTGGCGAACAGCTGCCCCACCATCTGCTGGCCGACGTCCTCGTCGGTCGCCACGCGGGAGACCACCACGCCGGCCGCGGTGGAGATGATCAGCGCCGGGATCTGGGCCACCAGGCCGTCGCCTATGGTCAGCAGGGTGTAGACCCTGCCCGCGTCCGAAAAGGCCAGGCCGTGCTGGGCCACGCCCACCACCAGCCCGCCGATGACGTTGATGACCATGATCAGCAGCCCGGCGACCGCATCGCCGCGCACGAATTTGCTGGCGCCGTCCATCGAGCCGTAGAACTCCGCCTCCTGCGCCACCTCGCCGCGCCTGCGGCGGGCCTCGTCCTCGCCGATCAGTCCCGCGTTCAGGTCGGCGTCGATGGCCATCTGCTTGCCCGGCATGGCGTCCAGGGTGAAGCGCGCGCCCACCTCGGCGATGCGGCCCGCGCCCTTGGTGATGACGACGAAGTTGATGATCACCAGGATGATGAAGACGACGATGCCCACCGCGAAGTTGCCGCCCACCAGGAAATGGCCGAAGGCCTCGATCACCTGGCCCGCCGCGTCCGGTCCCTTGTGCCCGTTCATCAGCACCACCCGCGTGGAGGCCACGTTCAGCGCCAGGCGCAGCAGCGTGGCGAACAGCAGCACGGCCGGGAAGGCGGCGAAGTCCAGCGGCTTCTTGGTGAACATGGCCACCAGCAGAATCATCACCGCCAGCGAGATGTTGAAGGTGAACAGCAGGTCCAGGACGACGGGCGCCAGCGGCAATATCATCATGGCCAGCACCATGAGGATGAGCACGGGGCCGGCCAGCAGGCGCGCCTGCTGCGCGCCGTCGTTCTTCAGTAAGGCGATCAGGTTGTTCATGTGTCGTTCCGCAGACTTGCTTTTCTGCTCTCAGGATCCAGGCCCGGCGGCACCGGCAGCGAGACGGGGCGGACGGGCTCGGCCCCCATGCCGGGGCGCCAGCTGCGCAGCTGGTACACCCAGGCCAGCACCTCGGCCACGGCGGTATACAGGGAGGCCGGGATTTCGTGGCCCAGCTCCACGTTGTGGTGCAGCGCGCGCGCCAGCGGCGGCGCACTGAGCAGCGGCACGCCGTGTTCGCGCGCCAGTTCGCGTATGCGGGCCGCCACCAGGCCCGCGCCCTTGGCCACGACGCGCGGCGCACCGTGCCGGCCTTCGGCGTAGCGCAAGGCCACCGCATAATGGGTGGGGTTGGTCACGACCACATCGGCGGACGGCACCTCGGCCATCATGCGGCGGCGCGCCATGGCCCGCTGCTGCTGGCGGATGCGTCCCTTGACCTGCGGGTCGCCCTCGCTTTCCTTGTGCTCCTGCTTGACGTCTTCGCGCGACATGCGCAGCTTTTTGTAATGGCTCCACATCTGCCATGGCGCGTCGATGGCGACGATGAGGAACAGCGCCGCGACGATCAGCGCGCAGCAAAGAGCCACCAGGCGCATGCCGGCCGCCAGGGCTTCGGTGGGGCTGGCCCGCATCAGCATGATCATGTCGTCGCGGTAATGCCAGATGACCATGGCGCCGATGAGGCCGATGACGCCAGCCTTGGCCAGCGTCTTGACCAGTTCCACCAGGGTGTGCGCGGAAAACATGCGCGCCACGCCCTTCAGCGGGTTCAGGCGTTCGAATTTGGGCTCCAGGGCCTTGGAGGACAGCAGGAATCCGCCCAGCGCCACCGACGAGAACACGGCCGCCACGACCAGCACGCCGAACACCGGCAGCAGGCCGCGCAAGGCCTGGAAGGCGGAATCGGCCGCCACTGCGGTCATCACGGCGGTGTCGTGGGCGATGCGCGGCTCGAACCACAGGCCGGCGCGCAGCACGCCCGTCAGCGAACGGTACAGCTGTTCGCCCAGCAGCCAGAGACTGGCCACCCCCGCCCCCAGCAGCGCAAAGGTGTTGAGTTCCCGGGAACGCACCACCTGCCCTTCCTCGCGCGCCTTTTCCAGGCGCCGGGGCGTGGCGGCTTCTGTCTTCTCGAGATCGCTGTCCTCAGCCATTCATTCGTCAACAAGGTGAGCGCTGACGCGGGGCAGGCCAGACGCTGACGCGCCCGGACCGGTTTCGGGTCGGGCGGACGTTGGGGGGATTGCCCCATGATGGGAGGAAATTCTAGAGCTTCCGGGCGCGGGCTATCGAAGAAGCAACGCCCGGAAAACCGCTCAATTCAGCCGACAGGCGCGATCCACACGGCGCCGGCGCCGCCTGGCGGGCTTGCCCGGCTACGGGCGGGCATAGCGGCCGGCGCTGCGCCCGCCTCAAGCTGGACTTATAGATAAGTCTTGAACCACTCCAGCGCCTTGTTCCACCCGTCCTGGGCGTCGGCGGCGCGGTAGCTGGGCCGGTAGTCGGCATAGAAGGCATGGCCGGCGTCGGGATAGACGTCGATGCGCGAGGCCTTGGCCGCCTCGCTGCCCTGCGCCAGCGCGTCGCGCATGCGCTGCACGTCTTCCTGCGGAATGCTGGCGTCCTGGCCGCCGTACAGGCCCAGCACGGGGCCATGCAGCTGTCCGGCCACATCCACCGGGTTGCGCTTCTGCAGCGGGCCATGCCCGGCGGCCAGTTTGCCGTACCAGGCGACCGCCGCCTTGGCGGCCGGGTTGTGCGCCATGTACATCCAGGTCAGCCGGCCGCCCCAGCAGAAGCCCGTGACACCGAGGCGGCTGGTGTCGGCGCCCTGTCCGGCGGCCCATTCGACCGAGGCGTCCAGGTCGGCCAGGACCTGCTCGTCCGACACCTTGGAAACGATGTTGCTGATCAGGTCCGGCACCGTGCTGTAGGCATTCGGGTCGCCCTGGCGCTGGTACAGCTCGACCGAGACCGCGAAATAGCCTTCCCTGGCGAAGCGCCGGCATACGTCCTGGATGTGCTCGTGCAGGCCGAAGACCTCCTGGAGGACGAGGACGACGGGCGCGCCCTGCCTGTCGGCGGGCGCCGCGTAGTAGGCGCCTATGGTGCCATCGAAGGTCGGCATGTCGAACTTGCCGTGCCGCAGGCCGTCGACGGAGGTATGGATGGTGGTTGCGGCCTGACCGGTGATGGGTGAGAAAGACATCGCTTGGTATCTCCTTTGGTATGAATGATGGCGCCGCGCCGCCCGTGGACGGCCAGGCCGCCCGCGGACGCCGTTCAGTGCGCCTGTTCCCAGTTGGGGCCGACCCCTACTTCGGCCACGAGGGGGACGGCCAGTCTTGCGACATTGCACATCAGGCCGGGCAAATGCCCGGACACGGTGTCGATTTCTTCGGCGGGGACCTCCAGGACCAGTTCGTCATGCACCTGCATGATGATCATGGCCCGCAGGCCCCGGTCGTCCAGCCAGTCCTGGACGGCCACCATGGCCATTTTAATCAGGTCCGCGGCGGTGCCCTGCATGGGCGCATTGATGGCGGCGCGCTCGGCCGCCGCCTGGCGGGGCCCCTTGGCGCCCCGCAATTCCGGCAGCCACAGCCGGCGGCCGAACACGGTTTCCACATAGCCCAGCTCGCGCGCCTTCAGCCTGGTCTGCTCCATATAGCTGGCCACGCCCGGATAACGCGCGAAATACCGGTCTATGTACGAGCGCGCCGCGTCACGGGTAATGCCCAGGTTGGAGGCCAGGCCGAACTCGCCCATGCCGTAGATGAGGCCGAAATTGATGGCCTTGGCGGCCCGCCGCTGCTCGGACGTGACTTCCGGGAGCGGCACGCCGAACACTTCGGAGGCGGTGGCCCGGTGGATGTCTTCGCCGCGGGCGAAGGCGCTTTGCAGGTTTTCGTCCTGGGACACATGGGCCATGACGCGCAGTTCGATCTGGGAATAGTCCGCCGACATGATGCTGCCCCGCTGCGCCACGAAAGCCGTGCGCACCCGGCGGCCTTCGGCCGTGCGCACGGGGATGTTCTGCAGGTTCGGGTCGGAAGACGCCAGCCGGCCCGTGATGACGGCCGCCTGCGCGTAGCGCGTGTGCACACGGCCGGTGGCGGGGTTGATCATCTTGGGCAGCTTGTCGGTATAGGTGGACTTCAGCTTGGCCAGGCCGCGGTAGTCCAGCAGGATCTGCGGCAGCGGATAGTCGCGCGCCAGCTTGGTCAGGACATCCTCGTCGGTGGACGGCGCGCCGCTGGCGGTCTTGCGCACCACCGGAAGCGCCATGCGCTGAAACAGGATCTCGCCCAGCTGCTTGGGCGAGTTCAGGTTGAAGGGCTGGCCCGCCAGCTCGTAGGCCTTCTGTTCCAGCCGCAGCATCTGCTGCCCCAGTTCGTGGCTCTGGGCGTTCAGCGCGGCAGCGTCGATGCGCACGCCGTTGCGCTCGATGGCGGTCAGCACGCGCGAAACCTGGATTTCCAGCTGATAGGTTTCTTCCAGGCCCGGTTCCGCCGCCAGGCGCGGGCGCAGCACATTGTGCAGCCTCAGCGTGTAGTCGGCGTCCTCGCTGGCATAGAAGGCGGCCTTGCCCAGCTCGACCTCATCGAAACAGATCTGCTTGGCGCCCTTGCCGCAAAGCTCCTCGTAGGTGATGCCGGTGCGCCCCAGCCAGCGCTGCGCCAGCTCCTGCAGGTTGACGCGGCGATGCGACTCCAGCACATAGGACTGCAGCATGGTGTCGTCGGCAATGCCCGCCAGGGCCACGCCTTCGTTCAGGAAGACATGGGCGTCGTATTTGGCATTGTGCAGCAGCTTGGGCGCCTCGGCGTCCTCGAGCCAGGGGCGCAGCCGCTCCAGCACCTGGTCCATGGGCAGCTGCTGCGGGGTGTCGGGACCGCGGTGCGCCACCGGGATATAGCAGGCCAGGCCGGGCTCGACGGCCAGCGATATGCCCACCAGGCGCGCCAGCATGGGGTCCAGGGAATTCGTCTCGGTGTCCAGCGCCACCAGTTCGGCGGACTTCAGCCGCTCGAGCCAGCGGTCAAACGCCTCCCAGTCCAGCACAGTTTCGTAGCGGATGTCGACATCGGCATCCGCCGCTTCCGGCGCGATGCGGCTGTCCTGCGCCGGCACCCTTTCGGCATCGCCGGTCAGTTCGCGCAGCCAGGTGCGAAAGCCGTACTCGTCGTACAGGCTGACGAGCGCCTCGCGGTCGGCCTGCCTGGGCGCCAGGTCGGCCAGGTCTCCGGAAAGAAACGGGATGTCGCAGTCGCACTTGATGGTGACCAGCTGGCGCGTCATTTCGAACTGGGAAATGGCCGCGCGCAGGTTGGCGCCCGCCACGCCCTTGATCTCGTCCGCGCGGGCGATGAGGCTGTCCAGGGTTTCGTACTGGTTCAGCCACTTGGCCGCCGTCTTGGGCCCTACTTTTTCGACGCCGGGGATGTTGTCCACGGAATCGCCCATCAGCATCAGATAGTCGACGATCTGGTCCGGCCTGACGCCGTATTTCTTGACGACGCCTTCCACATCCTGTTTCTCGCCGCTCATGGTGTTGACCAGCTCGACATGCTCGTTCACCAGTTGGGCCAGGTCTTTGTCGCCCGTGGAAATGACGGTGTGCACGCCCAGGGCCGCGGCGCGGCGGGCCAGCGTGCCGATGATGTCGTCGGCTTCGACGCCCGAGACCGACATGACCGGCCATCCCATGGCGGCCACCACCTTGTGTATGGGCTCTATCTGGGCGACCAGATCCTCGGGCATGTCGGGCCTGTGGCCTTTATACAAAGGGTAAATATCGTCACGAAATGTTCCGCCCTTGGCGTCGAAGATGCATGCCGCGTAATCTGCCTTGTAATCCTGTGACAGTCTACGTAACATGGATATGACACCATAAAGGGCGCCCGTGGGTTCGCCCTTTGCGTTTCTGAGGTCGGGCAACGCGTGATAGGCGCGGTAAAGATAGCTGGACCCATCAACAAGCAACAAGGTTTTTTTCATGAGAAGAAATAAAGTAGTGCGCGCGCCGGCCGGCAAGCAGATTCCCGAAATTATGTCAGAGATGCAGGCCGCCGCGGAAACGCTGCAAGAAGTAGGCTGGGGCGTCAGTATTTTTGGAAGCGCCCGCATCAAACCCGATTCACCGTATTATGCTTTAAGCGAAACACTGGGCCAGCGCCTGGCCCAGGCCGGCCTGCCCGTCATCGCCGGCGGCGGGCCCGGCATCATGGAGGCCGCCAACAAGGGCGCCTTCAATGCCGGAGGCACAAGTATAGGCCTTAACATCAGCCTGCCGCGCGAAACCGTCAACAACCGCTACCAGACGCACAGCCTGCAGTTCGAGTACTTCTATTCGCGCAAGGCCACTTTTTTCATGCACAGCGCGGCATACATCGCCATGCCGGGCGGCTTCGGCACGCTGGACGAAATGTTCGAGGTCATGACGCTGGTGCAGACCCGCAAAGTGCCGCCCGCCCCCATCATACTGATGGGCGAGCAGTTCTGGGCCGGCCTGTTCGACTGGATGAAGCAGCAACTGCTGCCCAATCACCTGATCGGACCGAACGACCTGGAGCTGGTCACGATTTCCGACGACGTTGACGTCGTCATGCAGCAGATCGAGTCGTTCTGCGCGGACTACGCCGAACACCTGGGCCGCGGAGCCATCCTGCCCACGGAGTGACGGCGCGGCCGCCAGGCCGGCCGGGGCTTGGCGGCCGCAACTATTTACGGGACAGGGCCTGGGCCACCAGATAGCCCGATCCGCCCCCAAGGCCGGGGCCCGGGTGGGTGGAGGCGCCAATGTGGTAGACATTTTTATAAGGCGTGCGATGCCCCCGGGCGCCGTCCGCCCCGGCGAAGGGCCGCAGCCAGAAAAACTGGTCCGGCGAGCACACCCCCGAATACGGGTCGCCCCCCACCAGATTGCAGTTCAGGCTTTCCAGATCGCCGGGCGAATAAGCCTTGCGCCCGATGACCAGGCCCGCCAGGCCGGGCAGGACGGATTCCAGGCGCGCCTGGATGCGATCGGCCATGGCCTCGCGCACTGCCTCATTCCAGGCGCCGTCGGCGGGCACGGGGATTTCACCGCCCGCGTCGCCCTTCAGGCGCGAGGGCATTTCCTGCAGCTGCAGCCACAGCATCCACTTGCCCTGCGGCACGCGGGACGGATCCACCGCGCAAGGCTGGCCGATGGCAATGGATGGGCGGCGCGGCAGCAGGCCGTTATTGGCCTCTGTGACCGCCATGCAGACGTTTTCCATGCTTTCGGTCAGGTGCACTAGGGGCACATTGAGCATTTCGGGGTCGCGCCACGGCGCGGGCGCATCCAGCGCAAAATGGACCTGCATGCAGCCGCGCCCGACAGCATAGCCCTGGGCGCGCTGGCGAACGGCGGCGGGCGCCTCGGGCAGCAGCCGGCCATACAGCTGGGGCGGCGTCACATTGCATACGACGGCTTCGCCGGCCTCGTAGCTGGCGCCGTCCGCCACCACGCCGGTGGCCCGGCCGCCGGAAAGGGAAATCTGCCGCACGTCCACGCCGGTAAGCACCCTGCCGCCGTGCTTCTCGATGACGGCCTGCAGCCCGTCCACCAGGTTCTGGCTGCCGCCGCGCACCACGGGCATGCCGCCCGCCACCACGGCGGCGAAGGTCAGTTTGCCGATCAGCGCTGAGCTGGCATCGTCCGGCCCCAGGCCCGTATGCAGCACCCAGGGCGCCATCATGGCGCGCACGGCGTCCGACGCCAGCGCGCGCTGCGCCCAGCGCCGGTAGCTTTCCAGGGACTCGGACGCGTAGCCCAGCAGGCCGTCCATGCCGCGCTTGCGCCATTCGGAAAACAGCAGCTTGCCCACCTTCCAGCCATAGGGCGAGTTGCCCAGCAGGCCGAAGGTAAGCGCGGCATCGCAGCCGAAAAGCTGGCCCGCCATGGCGCCGAAAGCCTGCCCGTCGCCGGGGGCCGCCGCCTCGATGCGCCGCACCGCATCGTCGATGTCCTGCTTCAGGGCCAGGGAAAACCCGTCAGGTGTGGCCAGGCCGGTGGTATAGCCATTGGAGACGAATTCCACCCCCGCCGCGGCCAGGTCGTCCTTGAGTTCGGGATAGGCCGCCCCGCCCAGGAACAAGGGGTACCAGCAGGACAGCACGTCGTGGCGGAAGCCGGGAAACAGCTCTTCGGTGCGGATGCAGCCGCCCGCCCTGTCGTTTCGCTCGAGCACCAGCACGGACTTGCCGCGCCTTGCCAGCAGCGCCGCGCAGACCAGAGAATTCATGCCGCTGCCGACGATGATGATTTGAGCCTTGGAAACACTCATGCGCCCCTCCCGGACATTTGACACATTGATGACGCCCCTCGGCGCCGTCGCCGCGCCGGACCAGCCGGCGAAATACCAGCCGGCGCAGCTATTTTTTGCGAACCGCCTATGGCACCAGGGCAAGCACGCGCAGGGGGCTGCCCGAGCCGGCCTGTATCTTCAGCGGCGCCGAAATGATGATCGCGCCGGTGGCCGGCAGCTTGTCCAGGTTGTTCAGGCATTGCAGCCCGTACTTGCCCGCCCCGTGCATCAGCGTATGGCAGGGGTACGGCACCGGCCAGCCAAAGGCCTGCCCCGCATCGGTATTGATGGTTTCGACCCCGAAGCCGTGCACATTGCGCTCGTGGATCAGCCACTCGACCGTTTCCTGGGTGGGGCCGGGCGTGTGGGCACCGTCGTCCCGCATATTGACGTAAGACGCGGGATCGCTCAGGCGCGACGACCAGCCGCTGCGGAACAGCACCCAGGCGTTTTCGGGGATGCGGCCATGCTCGGCCTCCCATTGCTTGAGGAAGTCCACCGTAAGCAGCCAGTCGTCGTTCTTGCTGACTTCGGCCGTGGCGTCCACCACCACCGCCGGGGCGATGAAGTTGCGCGGCTCGATGGTGTCCACGGTGTTATTGGGCAGGTCTTTGCCCGACACCCAGTGCGCGGGGGCATCGAAATGCGTGCCGGTATGTTCGCCGCAGGTGAAATTGTTCCAGTACCAGGCGGGGCCCGCGTCGTTGTATTGGGAGATCTTCTCAATCTTGAACGCGCTGACCTGGCCGAACTGGGGGGGAAGCTGCAAGGGAGGGAAGTCGGGCGACAAGGTGTGCGTGAGGTCGATGACCTGGTAGTCGCCACAGGCCAGTTGTTCGAGAAAATTTGCGGATGCTGTCGTCATCGTGCGTCTCCGGTTGAGGGTTGCTCGGCAGGTTGCTCTCGGGTTTGCTACAGGGTTTGCTATAGGGTTTTCTATAAGTGCCTATCGTTTCCACCTCTTTACAAGCCACTTAGTTTAAACTTAAATTATCCGCTTCGATAGTATGTCTGTCGAGGAATCCGCCATGGCCCCGCATCCGAAGCCTGCGCCTGCCGCAGGCCTGTCACCCTACAGGCTGTTTCACTCCCGCGACCTGGACGAAGCCCGCAGCATGGTGGGCCGGGTATTCAAGCCGCATGGGCTGGACATCTACGGCGCCCGCCAGAAGCTGGACGCCAGCATGGACCACATGGCCATCGGCCGCGTTTCCATCAATCGCCTGCGCTACGGCGCCAATGTGCGCATCGAGCCCCAGTGCCTGGACGACTTCCTGCTGGTGCAGATGCCCGTGCAGGGGCGCGCCGACATCCTCTGCGGCAGGCAGCGCATCGTGTCCTGCCCGGCCCGCGCGTCCGTCATCACGCCCTCGCAACCCCTGCACATGCGCTGGCAGGGGCGGTGCGACCAGATCATCGTGCGCATCGAGCGCGCCGCCCTGGAAACCGCCTGCGGCGGCTATCTGGGCCACGCCCTGCCCCGGCCGCTGGAATTCCAGCTGGGCATGGACATGCGACGCGGCGAAGGCCTGGCCTGGAAGACCCTGGTCGAATTCCTGGCCGGCGGCCAGTTCATCGATGGCGCGGCGCGGCATACGCTGGTCGCCGCCCATATAGAACAGTTGCTGGTGTCGGCGCTGCTGGAACGCCATCCCCACAACTACAGCGAGGCGCTGGCCCGGCCCGCCTCCACGCCCGACCTGCCCTACGTACGGCGCGCCGAAGACTACATCGCCGCCCATTGCGACCAGCCCATCACCATGCAGGACCTGGCGCGCCACGCCGCCATCAGCACCCGCAGCCTGTACAAGGGTTTCCGGCAGCATCGCGGCACCACACCCATGGCCTACCTGAAACTCGTGCGCCTGCAGCGCGTGCGCGAGCAGCTGCTGCGGGCGCGCGAAGCCGGCTCCGCCGCCAGCGTCACCCAGGTGGCGCTGGACTGGGGCTTCAGCCATCTGGGCCACTTCACCGCCTCGTATCGCCGGCAGTTCAGCGAAACGCCGTCGCAAACATTGCGCGGCGGCTGACACAGCCCGGAGCGGCCCCGCCCCGCCGGCCGCGGCCCTATTACCCGACCACGCAGCCGCCCTTGCGCGACCGCCGCCAGGCAGTCCCGCCTGGACGCACCCGCCCAGCCAGCCCGCCTAGGCGGCCCCGCCGCCTTCCAGGCCGGGCGCGGGGACCGCGGACTGTGCCTGCAGCTGGCGCCGGCGCACCAGCAGGCGCCGGGTCACCGCCTGGTAGTCGCGGGCGTCGGCCGGCAGCAGCCATTGTTTGAAGCGCGTCAGCGGGCCCACGTTCACGCCCATCTCGTCCAGCATCTCGTCTATGTTGTGCATGGAAAACGGAATAATATTGGTGCCGCGGGCATGCTTGCCCTCGGTGCGCGCTTCCATCCAGCGCAGGCGGGCACGGATGTGCGCCAGGCGGGTCTCCAGCGGCGGCAGCCGTTGCGCACCCATCAGATAGTTGGCGATCCACAGCGCCGCCACCTCGGCGCTGAGCGGGCTGTAGAAAGACGAGTTGTAGCCGCAGAAAAACAGGTTGGGCACATGGGGCGGATGGATCTGCCGGTACAGCATGAAGTTGCCCGACTCATCCGTCAGCCGCGCCTGCAGCGCCTCCGAAAAAAAAGGCACGACTTGTCTGAAACCCGTGCCGCAGACCACCAGGTCGGCCGGCACGGTGCGCCCGTCGCTGAGCGTGGCCACGGGCTGGCCGGCGCGCGCGCCCAGGCTGACGATTTCGCATTCGCGCGCAACTTCGGCGTCGCCCCGCTCGACCTGCCGGTAGAGCTCGTCGGTGGCAAGGCTGACGGTACTGCGGGCGATGCGGTCAAAAGAGCCCTCGGGCACCAGGCCGAGCCGGGCCAGCCCCAGCTGGCGCGTGGCCACGGACTGCAGCGACTTGATCATGCCGTCGCGCACCCCTTTTCCGGGGCCATGCAGGAAGCGCTCGACGCCGCGCTGCCGCATATAGGGGAACAAGCCTTCTCCCAGCCGCGTCAGCATCAGGTATTTGTAGTTCAGCACGTTCAGTATCTTGCGCGGCATCTTCCACAACAACTCGCGCGCGATGACCTTCGTGGAGGCGGCGACCTGCGCCGCCTGGGCGGCCACGTCGCAGGATGATTTCCCATAGCCGACCACCAGCACGTGCCTGCCCCGCGCCTGTTCCAGGTCATTGAACCCGGACGTGGCGCACAGCCTGCCGCCGGCGGCGCGGAACTCGTCGGCGCCGGGATACGCCGGAATGAAGGGCTCGGAAAAAATTCCGTTGGCCACCACCAACTGGTCGGCATGATGCTGGGCTTCCCGCCCCGTGCCCAAATCGCGCACCGTCAGCGTCCAGCCCTCGTCCCCGGCCGGCTCGGCGCCCAGGACTTCCGCGTTCAGGTGGATGCGCCGGTCCAGGTCGAAGTGCCTGGCGTACGAGGCCAGGTACTGCTGCACCTGCTCGCCCGAAGGCCACTCCGGGTAGGACTTGGGCATGGGGAAATCGGAAAGAAAGTACGTACCCTTGTTGTTCTGAGTGCGCAGGCCGGGATAGCGGCGCGTAGCGCTCCACACGCCGCCCACGTCCGGGGCTTTTTCAAAAACCTGGACGTCGTGGCCGAACTGGGACAGCACCTTGGCCGAACTGAGGCCGGCAAAGCCGGCGCCGATAATGGCTATTTTCATGGCGGCCTCCCCTATTCGCCCAGCAGCGGAATGGCGGGTGCGGCCTGTTCCGGCCCCATGGCACTGTAGCCGCCGTCTATGGGCAGGTCGGCGCCGGTGATGAAGGAGGCCTGCGAGGAACACAGGAACACCACGCCCTGCGCGATCTCGTCGGGATCGCCGACGCGGCCCAGTAGATGGAAGGGGGCTGCCACGCGGTCGGTCTTGGAGCGGTCCCCACCGGTCAGCTCGTCCATGATGCGCGACCATGTCCAGCCCGGCGAGACCGAGTTGACGCGGATGCGGTCGGCTGCCAGGTCCATGGCCATGTTGCGCGTCAACTGGGCCATGGCCGCCTTGCTGACGGGATACAGCCAGCGGCCGGTCTGCGCCACCTTGGCGCTGATGCTGCTGAAATTGACAATGGCCCCGCCGCCGCGCCGCTGCATGTGGGGGCGGCAGGCCTTGGCCATCATGACGGCGCCCACCACATTGACGCCCAGGCTTGTGTGCCAGTCCTGGCGCGTGGCGTTGATGCCGTCGTCCACGTAGCTGCACGCCAGGTTGACCAGAATGTCGACGCCGCCGAATACCTCGACGGTGTGCCGCAGGCAGGCATCGATCTGCTCGTCCCGGGCTATGTCGGTGGCAATGAACAGCGCGCCCTCGCCCAACCTCTGCGCCGCCGCCGCGCCGCCGGCTTCGTCTATATCCGCAATCACCACGCGCACGCCGCGCGCATGCAGCGCCTGCGCCACGGCCGCGCCGATCAGCGTGGCGCCGCCGGTGACGACGGCTACTTTGTCTTTAAGGCCATCCATAGAACGTCTCCATTTATTCGCCGCGCGCGGCCGGACCGCGGGCATGCTCTTGAACGAGGAACACCATGGATGACATTATGTTTACGCGCCGTCATTGCACTATCCGCCGCGCGCACAGCCGTATCCCAAAACTGCAGCGGCATGCAAAAGGGACCGCCAGAATCTGCAAGTCTCCTGTTCGAATCAGGAATGCGCCACCAGGATGCAAGCTGCCGCGCTAGCGCAAGGCTAGGCTTGGTCTGCGGTATCTACAAGACAGCCTTTGGGGCTAGATCTAGCCCTACAACAAAGTTGTGCAATACAACTCCAGCGTGCGCATAGCCTGCCTCTCTTGACAAGTCAGAACCCGTGAAACAGAAAGTCTATGGCACCCACAATATCGTCGGGCTGCTGCCGGAGACTGTATACGGGGTTCTGTAGCTCATTGACCGGAATGGCAGCGATGTATTGCGTCACCATCGCATATCGCTCACCATCTATGTCGAAAACAGGGTTAAGTGTCTTCGCCGGCTTGGGCGCTTCACCCAAAGGCAGCAGCGGCACAACAGCCCTCGTATTTAGCGGCTGTAGGATGTCCGCCTGGACATCGAGAAGATATCCATGGCCTGACGGATTCGCGTAAACGTCGTAGCGGCTCATCAGAACATCCGGTACTTCGCCAGTGGAAGACCGTATTTTTCAACAAAAGCGTTGGAACTCTCGATGGCTTCCTGGTTCTCGGCAAGCCAGCGCTCGCTGCGCGTGCGTGCGATGGCCTGAGCAACACCAGCTTCAGCGGCCTGCGAGATATTAATTTGCAAGGCCTTTGCCTCGGAAAGAAGGTTCTCGGGCAGTGACACATTCGTAGCACGCCTGGGAGCACTGCGGGGACGGTTGACGTTCAACATGACACTCTCCCTGTTCAATAGCGGAACATGCGCATTTTTACAATATATTATATGCGCATGCTGGCCCAACAAGAAGGGTATTCCCACTCAACAATTTCGTAATCGTTTTTCGCTTGAAGGCTGGTGCGCCCCGCTGCTGCACCAGTCACAAGCATCACAACAGTATTCCGCAACGGCAAGCGTTTGGATGGGCGCAACAATAGGAAATCGTCCGCTTTCGAATAGTGACGGCGTGGTTTCTTCCGTTGGTGTATTGTTCCGCTTGCGTTGCCGCATCGGCATCTCTCACTGGAGGTCTGCCTCTATTCGTTAAGAGAGGCCATCGAAATATTGCTACATCAGACCTTCTTGATCAGCCTGATAGACAGTTCTCACACTCGGCTGGAAACCGAGGCTTCGTGCAAGCGAGCCGTCGATATGCAGATGCCATGGATTAGCGAGAGGCATAGACGAGGATTCCAGCTTTTCCCCTACTAGTGCAGCTAGTTCGTAAAGCGACGTAGGTGCCTCGTCGGATATGTTCACGATCTGGCCATCCATCCCGCCCGCAAGGGCAAGCTTCATTGCCGTAGCGATATCGCGATGGTGGATCGTGCTCATCCTCTTCGCGGGATGCCACCTGCCCGCGATTACATGCTTGGGCAGTTCCTCTAGGTGCCCGTCCCGATCTCCGTAAACAAAGGGAAAGCGAAGCACCGCCCAGTTGAGACCGCTTTCCCGTAACTCTTTCTCGGCGGCAACCTTGCTGGCTGGATACGCCTGCTGCGGACTGACGGCGTCATCCTCACGACCGGGGTGCGGGTTGTCTATGTCATAGACATTGCTGGTACTCGCGAAGATAAATCGGGCTTTTGGGGTGTGGGCTTTGGCCGCGGCGATAAGATTACGAGTTCCCTCCAAATTGCTTTTCCATATCAGGTCCGTGTCTTGACTGCGGAACACCGCTGCCAGATGGATGATGTCTGAAACCCCTTCGACCGCCTTAGAGAGTGTGTTTGGATCGAATAGGTCGCCCTCTATTGAAGTTACGCCAACCGGGACTTCCTTGCCTATGCGCACCAGAGCGCGACAATTCACGCCTGCCCCGACAAGGCGTGGGAGAAGTCGAGCTCCTACGAGTCCGGTCACGCCGGTAATCAAGACTGCCATGTTCATTTCCTCTCTATGAGTTTTTCAAGTTGTTCGGTGGCGGTCTGGAGAACCTGGATCGCTGTGGCGACGGAAGCCTCGTCGATGCCGTTGAAAGCGGCGTCGTGGATGACCGTGAGATCGGGAAGCTCGTTCCAGAGCCGGGAGCCTGCATCCGTCAGATGAAGCAGCTTCTGTCTTTGGTCCACGCAGTCAGGCACTTGTTCCACAAGACCCTTGCGAACAAGCACGCCCACGATAGAACTCAAAGTTGCTCGCTCGACCTGAAGTGTCTGGACCAGATCACGCTGCATGGTCGGCCCATCTTGAGCGAGATAGTGCAGCACATACCATTGCGTCGTTCCGATATCATACGGACGCAACATTGCTTCCATCGCGGCGCGACCAGCGAGGTAGCATCGCTTCGTCCACGCTCCGACAGTGATATGTCGAGTATCATTAGTTTTGTTAGCCATCTGACAATTATCGTCAGGTACCATACAAACTGTCAAGGTCGGATGTAAGGTACGGTGTCTTCGTCGTTAGCCGTTATTCTGCTCTTCGACGGCTTTTTCCAGTATCCGCCGATAGCCGATTTTCGTCATCCATTTCGCGGGCAAGGTGACTGTCCCAGCAGCGCCGCGTCCCGCCACATCGGATGCAGGATCGCGATGCAACACGATCCGCGCAACCTCGGTCCAGTTCGCGCCCGCACACACCCCCTTCCATTCTCTGGACCACAACAGGCGACTAGAATTATCCCGAAATTTCGCTCGTATCCTTATCGAGCAGGAAAGCGTTGTCGCTCTGGATAGAGGGCACTAAGGCACTTTTGCTTCAAGTGCATACAGAGTGCCCCCATTCTCAGGGCAAGTGGCGCAAGAACACAAACAAAGACTCTGCGCTGTAAGCACTTGAGCCAAAAATGCGCTAGCTGGGGACGCCCGGCCGGGGGCGCCCTCGGCCGATCAGCCCGCTTCGCGCATGGCGCGGCGCCGCTCGTGCTCCTGCAGATGGCGCTTGCGCAGGCGGATGGACTTGGGCGTGACTTCGACCAGCTCATCGTCCGAGATGAACTCCACCGCGTATTCCAGCGTCAGGCGAATGGGCGGCACCAGGTCGATGTGCTCGTCCTTGCTGGTGGTGCGGATATTGGTGAGCTTCTTTTCCTTGATGGGGTTGACCACCAGGTCGTTGTCGCGGCTGTGTATGCCGATAATCATCCCTTCGTACAGGGCGTCGCCGGGACTGACGAACATCCGGCCGCGGTCCTGCAGCTTCCACAGCGCATAGGCCACGGCCGCGCCGTCGTCCTGGCTGATCAGCACGCCGTTGCGCCGCTCGCCCACGCCGCCTTCGCGCATGGGCGCGTAGTCGTCGAAAATATGGCTCATCAGCCCCGTGCCACGGGTCAGCGTCAGGAATTCGCTCTGGAAGCCAATGAGCCCCCGTGCCGGGATGCGGTATTCCAGGCGCGTGCGGCCGCGGCCGTCCGGCTGCATGTCCTGCAGGTCGCCCTTGCGCCGGCCCAGCTCTTCCATGACGGCGCCCTGGTGGCCGTCCTCGACGTCCACCGTCAGCAGCTCGAAGGGTTCGTGGCGCACGCCGTCGATATCCTTGAGCAGCACCTGGGGCCGCGACACGGCCAGCTCGTAGCCTTCGCGGCGCATGTTTTCCAGCAGGATCGTCAGGTGCAGCTCGCCGCGTCCGCGCACTTCGAACACCATGTCGTCGGCCGTGGGGTTGACCCGCAGAGCCACGTTGGACTTCAGTTCGCGTTCCAGGCGGTCGCGCAGCTGCCGGCTGGTGACGAACTTGCCCTCTCGACCGGCCAGCGGCGACGAGTTGACCATGAAGTTCATGGTCAGGGTGGGCTCGTCGATGCGCAGCATGGGCAGGGCCTCGGGCGCGGCCGGATCGGCCACCGTGCAGCCGATGCCGATGTCCTCGATGCCGTTGATGAGGACGATGTCGCCCGCCTCGGCCTCGTCCACCAGCACGCGCTCCAGGCCATGGAACTGCTGCACCTGGTTGATGCGGCCCTTGAAGGGTTCGCCTTCGGGACCGAACTTGACGACCACGTCCTGGCCCGCGCGCACCTTGCCGCGGTTGACCCGGCCGATGCCTATCTTGCCGACGTAGGTGCTGTAGTCCAGCGAGATGATCTGCAGCTGCAGCGGCCCCGTGGCGTCATCGTCGCGCTGCGGCACGTATTTCAGGATGGCATCGAACAGGGGACGCATGTCGCCCTCGCGCACATCGTCGGTCAGGCCAGCATAGCCGGACAGGCCCGATGCGTAGATGACGGGGAAGTCCAGTTGTTCTTCGGTGGCCCCCAGCTTGTCGAACAAGTCGAAGGTGGCATTGATGACGTGGTCGGGGCGCGCGCCCGGCCGGTCGATCTTGTTGACTACCACGATGGGCTTGAGCCCCAGCGCCAGGGCCTTGCGCGTCACGAAGCGCGTCTGGGGCATGGGCCCTTCGACGGCATCCACCAGCAGCAGCACGCCGTCCACCATGGACAGCACGCGCTCGACTTCGCCTCCGAAATCGGCGTGCCCCGGGGTGTCGACGATGTTGATGTGCGTATCCTCGTACTCGACGGCACAGTTCTTGGAAAGAATGGTGATGCCCCGCTCTTTCTCGATGTCGCCGGAGTCCATCACCCGTTCGGAAACCTGCTGGTTGTCGCGGAAGGTGCCGGACTGGCGCAACAGCTGGTCCACCAGCGTGGTCTTGCCGTGATCGACGTGGGCGATGATCGCCACATTGCGCAAAGCGCGTTTCATAATTCGTCCTTTAGTTTGAAGGTTGCGGCCAGAGGCCTGCAGGCAATGCGTCCAGCGGCAGCAAGGCCGCCCGGGGGTCGGCCATGGCCTGCAGCGCGTCCAGCGTTACCGCGTCCCCCAATGAAAACGGGCCCACCTGCGTACGGCGCAGCGCGGCAAGATGCGCGCCACAGCCCAGCTGACGGCCTATGTCCTGGGCAAGCGTGCGGATGTAAGTGCCCTTGCTGCAATGCACTTCCACCACGAGCGTCCGCCCGTCGAAACTCAATACATCCAGCCGGTGGATGCTTACCCGCCGCGCAGGCCGCTCCAGCTCGATGCCCTGGCGCGCGTATTCGTACAAGGGCTTGCCATCGCGCTTGAGCGCTGAATACATGGGCGGCACCTGGTCTATGGGGCCCCGGAAGCCCGCCAGCACTTCTTCGAGCCGCGCGGCCGGCACGCCCGCGAAATCGTCCGGCGCGCGCGAGACGATGTTGCCGGTCAGGTCGCCCGAGTCGGTTTCCTCGCCCAGCGCCAGCGTGGCCACATAGGTTTTGTCCGCGTCCAGCATGGCGCCCGATATCTTGGTGGCCTTGCCCATGCAGCACACCAGCAGCCCGGTGGCGAAAGGGTCCAGGGTGCCGGTATGGCCGGCCTTGCGCGCGTCCAGCGTGCGCTTGGCGCGCTGCAAGGCGTGGTTGCTGGACAAGCCCTCGGGTTTGTCCAGCAACAGCACGCCATCGAGCACCTGCCCGCGTCGGGAAGCCATCGTCTCGTTTCTCTCAAGCAGCAACGACAGCCCCTAGCGGCTTTCGTCGGGGTCCTCGGGTTCGGGCGGGGCCTCGGCCGCATCGCTCCGCGGCCGGTTGGCTTCGTCGATGAGCCGGGAAAGCGCGATGCCGCGCACCAGCTGCTTGTCGTGCACGAAGCGCAGCGTCGGCACGGTATGGATGTGCAGCATCTTGAACAGCAGGGAATGCAGCCAGCCCGCTTTTTCGTTCAGCGCGGCCGTGGCCGCTTCGGGTTCGGCGCCCATGACGGTGAAATGCACCTTGGCATGGGCGTAGTCGGCCGACAGGTCCACCCCGGTAAGCGTCACCAGCCCGGCGCGCGAGACGTCGACCTCGCGCTGTATGAGGCCGGCCAGGTCCTTCTGGATCTGGTCGGCCAGCCGCGTGTTGCGGCCAGGGTTCGGTCTGGACTTGTGGCGTCCCATCTTTACAGCGTCCGCGCGACTTCTTTGATTTCGAAGATCTCGAGCTGGTCGCCGACTTCGATGTCATTGTTGCCCTTCAGGGTGATGCCGCAGTCGAAGCCGGACCGGACTTCCTTGACGTCATCCTTGAAGCGGCGCAGGGAATCGATGAGGCCCGTCCAGTGCACCACGTTGTTGCGCAGCAGGCGCACCTGCGAATCGCGCCGCACCACGCCGTCGGTGACCATGCAGCCGGCGATGTTGCCGACGCGCGAGATGCTGAACACCTCGCGGATCTCGACCATGCCGATGACTTCTTCACGCTTCTCGGGCGCCAGCATGCCCGACATGGCATTGCGCACGTCGTCGATGGCGTCGTAGATGATGTTGTAGTAGCGCAGGTCGATGCCGTTGCTCTCGGCCAGTTTCTTGGCGCTTTGCTCGGCCCTGACGTTGAAGCCGATGACCACGGCATGCGAAGCGATGGCCAGGTTGACGTCGCTTTCGGAGATGCCGCCGACCGCCGCGTGCACCACCTGCACGCGCACCTCGTCGGTGGACAGCTTGAGCAGCGACTGGACCAGCGCCTCTTGCGAGCCCTGGACGTCGGTCTTGACGATGAGCGCCAGGGTTTGCGTGCCTTCGCCGATATTGTCGAACATGGACTCGAGCTTGGCGGCCTGCTGGCGGGCCAGCTTGACGTCGCGGAACTTGCCCTGCCTGAACAGCGCGATTTCACGCGCCTTGCGCTCGTCGGCCATGGCGATGACCTCGTCGCCCGCGGAAGGCACTTCGGTCAGGCCCTGGATTTCGACGGGGATGGAAGGCCCGGCGCTGCTGGCCGGCTTGCCGTTCTCGTTCAGCATGGCCCGCACCCTGCCGTAGCTGGCGCCGGCCAGCACGGCGTCGCCGCGCGACAGTGTGCCGCTTTGCACCAGGATGGTGGCCACGGGACCGCGCCCCTTGTCCAGGCGGGCCTCGATGACGATGCCCTTTGCCGGGGCCTCGACGGGAGCCTTGAGCTCCAGCATCTCGGCCTGCAGCAGCAGGTTTTCGAGCAGGTCGTCGATGCCCTGGCCCGTCTTGGCCGACACCGGAATGAAGGGCACGTCGCCGCCGTATTCCTCGGGCACGACTTCCTCGGCCACCAGCTCCTGCTTGACGCGGTCGGGGTTGGCCTCGGGCTTGTCTATCTTGTTGATGGCCACCACCAGCGGCACGCCGGCCGCCTTGGCATGGTGTATGGCTTCTTTGGTCTGCGGCATGACGCCGTCGTCGGCCGCCACCACCAGGATGACGATGTCCGTCGCCTTGGCGCCGCGCGCACGCATGGCCGTGAAGGCCTCGTGGCCCGGGGTGTCCAGGAAGGTGACCATGCCGCGGTCGGTCTTGACGCTGTAGGCGCCGATATGCTGCGTGATGCCGCCGGCCTCGCCGGACGCCACCTTGGCGCGGCGGATGTAGTCCAGCAGCGAGGTCTTGCCGTGGTCGACGTGGCCCATGACCGTAACCACCGGCGCGCGCGGCAGCGCTTCGGCCTCGGACAGGTCCTCAGCCGCGTCCAGGAAGGCTTCCGGGTCGTCCAGCTTGGCCGCAATGGCGGTGTGGCCGAGCTCTTCGACGACGATCATTGCGGTTTCCTGGTCCAGCACCTGGTTGATGGTGACCATCTGGCCCAGCTTCATCAGATACTTGATGACCTCGGCGGCCTTGACGGACATCTTGTGCGCCAGATCGGCCACGGTAATGGTTTCGGGCACATGTACTTCGCGGGCGATGAACTCGACCGCCTGGGGTTCTTTGCGCTCGGGCTGGGACTGGCGGTTGCGGCCGCCGCGGCCGCCCTTGCCGCCCTTGCCGGCGGCGCGCCAGCCGTCGCGGCCGGGGCTGGAGGGCCCGTCGGACTTGGCGGCGGGCTTCTTGCGGCCGCCTTCTTCGCTCCAGGCGGTGGAGACTTCCGAGCCCTTGACGGTTTTCTTGACTTCGCCGGCGGCGCCTGCCTTGGCGTCTTTCTTGCCCGCGACCTTGCCGGCCGGCTTGTGCAGCGTGCCGGTCAGGCCGCTGCCTTCTTCGGGCTCGGGCGCCTTGAGAACCTTGCGCGGACGGCTGAGCATCTGGCGCAGGGCCGCCGCTTCGGCTTCCGCCGCGCGGCGTGCGCGTTCGCGCTCGTCGTCCTGGACCGACGCCGGCTTGCCGGCGGACTTGGCCGGCGCGCGCTGCGCGTCGGCCGCAGGCTCGTCTTCGGCTTCGGCCGCAGCGGCATCACGCTCGCCGGCCGGCGGCTCCGCCTGTTCGGCCTGGGGTGCAGCCTGTTCCTGCGCCGGCGCCGCTTCGGCCTGGGGCGGCTCGGACACGGGCTC
>Ga0180223_1000472_pt1 | contig 50670 bp, 46 predicted proteins | sample eDN5th30CKraftOP_FD_151337 | JGI IMG/M metagenome (GOLD analysis project Ga0180223, IMG submission 151337) | Enriched Organic Plus compost microbial communities from Emeryville, California, USA - eDNA 5th pass 30_C Kraft OP (version 2) (version 2) ... | reverse complement strand
AACAGCAGCGACACTCTTCAGTCCCAGAAGACAGGCACCCGCCCCGGAAAAACCATCCGGACCAAACGCCCTGCCAGTCAGTGAAGCGCGTCAACAGCGCCGCTCAGCGGCGGCGCCGTCTCGATGGCCGTTATATAGGCGAGCCCCCTTTTCCCTGTCAACGCCCTTTTTGAAGGTTTTTCGACAGAAAATACTTTTTGTTTGATATCAACGACTTACGCGAAAAACTCTGACCAAGTTTCTCAACCGGCCCGGATGGAAGCCGGAAGCATGCCCGTTTTTCCGCTTCGGGCGGCCTCTCCCCGAGCGGCGCCGGCCCTTTTCCGCACCCCCCTTCAGCGCCCCGGGCCCGCCTGCTCCTCGTCCAGCGCCTCGGCCAGGAAGACGCTGATCGCCTGGACCGCCGCGCTCGGCCGGCCCGGCGCCTGATGCAGCGCGATCTCCGAAGCCGGCAGCGGCGGCAGGCCATGCTCCGGCCCGAGCAACTGCAGCCCCGGCCGCGCCGTGCCCGCCTTGACCACGGTCAGCGCCACGCCCGAGGCGGCGACCGCCTCGACCGCGCCGATGCTGGAGCTGGAGAACAGGATGCGCCAGCGCATGCCGGCCTCGTCGAGAGCCGCCAGCGCCCATTCCCGGAACATGTTCGGCGCCTTCAGCAGAGCGAGCTGCAAGGGCGCCTCCAGGTCGAGGGTCGCCCGGTCGGAGCAGGCCCAGAGCGTCGGCTCGCGGCGCAGCACCTCGCCGCGCCCGTCGCCGGCCTTCTGGGTGGCGAGGACGAGGTCGAACTCCTCGCCGAGGCTGTTCAGGAGGTCGCGCGTGAAGCCCGTCGTCACTTCCAACTCGACATCGGGATAGGAGCGGGCGAAGCGCGCCAGGGTCTCCGGCAGGACGACGGTGGCGTAGTCGTCCATCACCGCGAGCCGCACCCGGCCGCTGACGCTCTGCGCGTTGATGACGTCCAGCGCCTCGTCATGCAGGGCGACGATACGCCGGGCATAGCCGAGGAACTGCTCGCCTGCGCGCGTGAGCAGGACCTCCTGCGGCGAGCGCTGCAGCAGCGTCTGCCCGGCCAGCTCCTCCAGCCGGCGGATCTGCGTGCTGACGGTCGACTGGCTGCGGAACAGCGCCGCGGCCGCGCGCGTGAAGCTGCGCAGCTCCGCGACGGTGACGAAGCTGCGCAGCAGGTCGACGTCGATATTGCGCAGCATGGCCGGCGCACCCACCCGTTCGGTCATAAAGGGAAAGCCCTTATGCCAATTCGGAAACGATCTGTCCCGTATCCCTCCGCGCGCCATCCGCGCGCCATGCATGGCGCCGATCATCAAAATCGAAGAATTCAATTTTGTGACGCGGCGTCGCGGCGATAGGGTGCCGCGGAACAAGGGCGCCGCAAGCCCGAGACCGGAGACGCATTGAAATGCCCAAGCTGAGATCCGCAACCTCCACCCATGGCCGCAACATGGCCGGCGCCCGCGGCCTGTGGCGCGCCACAGGCATGAAGGACGGCGATTTCGGCAAGCCGATCATCGCGGTGGTGAACTCCTTCACCCAGTTCGTGCCGGGCCATGTCCATCTCAAGGATCTGGGCCAGCTCGTCGCGCGCGAGATCGAGAACGCCGGCGGCGTCGCCAAGGAGTTCAACACCATCGCGGTCGACGACGGCATCGCCATGGGCCATGACGGCATGCTCTACAGCCTGCCCTCGCGCGAGCTGATCGCCGACAGCGTCGAATACATGGTCAACGCCCATTGCGCGGACGCGATGGTCTGCATCTCCAACTGCGACAAGATCACCCCCGGCATGCTGATGGCGGCGATGCGCCTCAACATCCCGACCGTCTTCGTCTCGGGCGGGCCGATGGAGGCCGGCAAGTTCATCGCCGAGGGCGTGCTGAAGAAGGTGGACCTCGTCGACGCCATGGTCGCCGCCGCCGACGACAAGTACAGCGACGCCGAGGTCGAGGTGATCGAGCGCTCGGCCTGCCCGACCTGCGGCTCCTGCTCGGGCATGTTCACCGCCAATTCGATGAACTGCCTGACCGAGGCGCTGGGCCTGGCGCTGCCCGGCAACGGCTCGACGCTGGCCACCCATGCCGACCGCAAGCGCCTCTTCGTCGAGGCCGGGCACCTGATCGTCGACATCGCCCGCCGCTACTACCACCAGAACGACGAGAGCGTGCTGCCGCGCAATGTCGGCTCGTTCAAGGCGTTCGAGAACGCGATGACGCTCGACATCGCCATGGGCGGCTCGACCAACACGGTGCTGCACCTGCTGGCGGCGGCGCACGAGGCCGAGATCGACTTCACCATGGCCGATATCGACCGGCTGTCGCGGCGCGTGCCGGTGCTGTGCAAGGTCGCGCCCGCCGTGGCCAACGTCCATATGGAGGACGTCCACCGCGCCGGCGGCATCATGGCGATCCTCGGCGAGCTCGACCGGGCCGGGCTGATCGACACCTCGCTGCCGACCGTGCACAGCCCGACCATGGCCGAGGCGCTGTCGCGCTGGGACATCAAGCAGACGACGAGCGAATCCGTGCGCTCCTTCTACAGCGCCGCGCCCGGCGGCGTGCCGACGCAGACCGCCTTCAGCCAGGAGCGGCGCTTCGAGGAGCTCGACCTCGACCGCGAGGCCGGCGTGATCCGCAATGCCGAGCATGCCTATTCCAAGGATGGCGGGCTCGCCGTGCTCTACGGCAACATCGCGCTCGACGGCTGCATCGTGAAGACGGCGGGTGTCGACGCCTCCATCCTGACCTTCTCCGGCCCGGCGGTGATCTTCGAGAGCCAGGATGCGGCGGTCGAGGGCATCCTCAACCGCAAGGTCAATCCCGGCGACATCGTGCTGATCCGCTATGAGGGGCCGCGCGGCGGGCCGGGCATGCAGGAGATGCTCTATCCGACGAGCTATCTGAAGTCGAAGGGGCTCGGAAAGGCCTGCGCCCTCATCACCGACGGGCGCTTCTCGGGCGGCTCCTCCGGCCTCTCGATCGGCCATGTCTCGCCCGAAGCGGCCGAGGGCGGCGCGATCGGCCTGGTCGAGAGCGGCGACGTCATCGCGATCGACATCCCCAACCGTTCGATCTCGCTCAAGGTCTCCGACGAGGAGTTGGCGCGCCGCCGCGCCGCGATGGAGGCGAAGGGCAAGGACGCCTGGAAGCCGGCCGCGCCGCGCAAGCGCAAGGTCTCGACCGCGCTCAAGGCCTATGCCGCGATGGCGACCAGCGCCGCCAGGGGCGCAGTCCGCGTCGTCGACTGAGGCGCCCGAACGCAACCGAAGCGACCGGCCGGCGACGGCCGGTCGTTCTGTTTTCTGGACGCGGGCGGGGCGCTTCTTCTAACCTGACGGCCAGATCGGCATGGAGGAAACGGGATGCGGGCCGTCGCGGTCGCCCTGAGCTGTCTTTTGGCGCTGCCGGCCGGCGCCGCCGGCCCGTTCGGCAAGATCGTCGTCGGCAACTGGTCGGGCGGGACCTTCACCAACGACCAGACCGGCGCCTTCTCGCATTGCGCGGTCAGCGCCCGCTATAAGAGCGGCGTCACGATGCTGACCTCGGTCACCGCCAATTTCTCCTGGCTGCTCGGCTTCTCCAAACCCGGCTGGACCCTGCGGACCGGCGAGACGCTGAAGCTGCGCCTCGTCTTCGACCGCAGCTCGACCATCGACGTCGTCGCCACCATCAAGTCGCCGACGCTGCTCACCATCGCGATGCCCGCGCAATCGGCGCTGATCGACGCCTTCCGCAAGGGGCGCTACCTCGAGCTCGTCGCCAACGACGCCCGCTACACCTTCGCGCTGACCTCGACCGGCGAGATGCTGCCGGCACTGGTCGAATGCGTGAAGCAGAGCGGCAATGTCCGGGGCCCGGTCTCGCCCGGCGCGCCGGTCGACGCCCGCACCGACGCGCAACGGCGCGAGGCGATGGAGAAGGACAAGGCGGCCCGAGCTGAGAAGAAGGCGCTGCTGGAAAAGACCCGCGACCTGATCAGCGGCAAGATGCTCGCCTGCATCGGCCGGGAAGGCGCCTCGATGCTGCTCACCGACGAGAAAGCGGAAGTCGTCGCCAAGGCCGCCATGCTGTTCTGCAAGAACGATGTCGACGCCCTGACCAATGCCACGATCGAGCTGATCGAGAATGAGGAGGGACGCCCGGCCAATCGCGGCGCCGTCCGCGAGGCTGCCGAGAAGCGCGTCCAGGAGGTGGTGACGGCGCATATCATCCGCACGCGCGGCAATATGCTCAACAAGCGGCCCGGCAATCCTGCGCCGGCCCAACCCTCCGACCCGGCCTCGCGCCCCTCGCAGACGCTGTAGATCCCACCGCTCCCGCGCGGCACCGGACCGTCATCCCGGACAAGCCGCGTCAACGGCGTCGATCCGGGATCCATGGCTGAGCCTCTCTCGGAAGGGCTCAGGCATGGTACCCGGGTTTTCGCCGCGCCGCCCCCCGGACGACAATCGCGTTCCGTCGAACATCCGGTCGAAACCGACTTGCCCTGAAACGCAAAACGCCGCGCCTGACGGCGCGGCGCTCGCTTCCGGCGAAGGCCGGATCAGCCCTTGAGCTTGGCGTTGCACTGGCTCCAGTAGCCGCCGCCCTTCTCGATCCACTTCAGCGTGCCGTTGGCGTTGGCCGCCTTGTTGGCATTGTACTGGTCGGCGCAGGTCTTGAGGCGGGCCTTGCCGGCGCTCTCGTTCGAATACTTGTCCGAGACCGCCTTCGGGAACACCGCGGCCTTGGCCCTGCCGGCCGGCTTGGCCGCCGGAGCGGCGGCGGGCGTCGCGGGCTCGGCCGGCACCGCGGCCGCGGCCTCGTCGTCGGCGGCATCGTCGTCGCCGCACTGGGCCTTGCGGAAGTCGTTCCACTTCTGGCCCTTGAGCGTGTTCGCCTTCTTGGCGTCCTGATACTTGACGCTGCATTCCTTCATCGTCAGGGCCGAAGCCGGCGACGCTGCAAGGGACGCCAGAGCGAGCGCCGACGCAGATGCGAGAATGAAAGTCCTGAACATGGCGTTCTCCATGGCAAAGCTTCTCTGCCGCCGGTCGGCATGCCACCCTTATTCGGGCCGCAATGCAAGCCCCTCCCGGCGCTGACGACAACGATTCCGAAGGGTAGCGGGTTCCCGCGGCCCGGCTTGCCCGGCTCGCGACTTTGCCGTCATGGTGCCGGCCTTGCGAAACAGCGGAGAGAGCATGGCGAGACCGTCCGACGCAGCGAAGGACCGAGACCTGATCCGCATCCTCTCGGAGAATGCGCGCCTGCCCCTCTCGGACATCGCCAAGATGCTGGGCGTCTCGCGCGCGACCGTACAGGGCCGGCTGGCCCGGCTGGAGCGCGACGGCGTCATCGCCGGCTACACCACCGTGCTCGGCAAGGCGGCGCGGCCCGCCACCGCGATCGCGGCGCTGGTGATGATCGAGCTCGAGGTCAAGCGCCAGGGCGGCGTCGTCGCGGCGCTGAAGAAGCGGCCGGAGATCGTGCAATGCCACACGCTGAGCGGGCATTTCGACCTCTATGTGAAGGTCGAATGCGAGACCGCGAGCGACCTCGACGCGGTGATCGACTGGATCGCCGAGATGGACGGGGTGCGGCGCACCACCTCCTCCGTGATTCTGGCGCGGAAATTCGAGCGCTGAGGCGCGCCGCGGGCCCGATCTCCGGCGGCGCCGGACGTTAACCTGCGATTTTCACCTTCCTCCTTCGATTACGCGTATCATAAGCCGTCATATCGGCGATCCGCGCCTTCCGGGGCGCAGCGCCTCGCTTCAGCATGGCGCCAGCGAACGGTCCGCCGCGGACCGGCCATGACAGGAGATCGCCATGACCATCCAGAAGCAGCGCATCGCCGTTCTCGGCGCGGGCCAGATCGGCACCATCATCGCCGGCATGCTGGCCGAGCAGGGCCATGAGGTGACCCTGGCCGACGCCGCGCAGGCCCAGCTCGCCCATGCCGCCGGCAAGCGCTTCGCCACGGCGGCCGTCGACGCCTCCGACCTCGCGGCGCTGCGCGCCTTCCTGGCGGATCGCGACATCGTCGTCAGCGCCTGCCCCTATTTCCTCAACAAGGGCATCGCCAAGGCCGCGGCCGAGACCCGGACGCATTATTTCGACCTGACCGAGGATGTCGCCACCACCGCCTATATCAAGGAGCTCGGCAAGACCGCCGATGTCGCGCTCGTGCCGCAATGCGGCCTGGCGCCCGGCTTCATCTGCATCCTCGGCGCCGACATGGCCGCCCGCTTCGAGAACGTCCGCACCATCAAGATGCGCGTCGGCGCGCTGCCGCTCTACCCGACCAACGCGCTGCGCTACAACGTGACCTGGTCGGTCGACGGCCTAATCAACGAATACTGCAACCCCTGCGAGATCGTCTTCGACGGCCAGCCGACGCTGGTGCCGGCGCTGGAAGGCATCGAGGGCGTGATGATCGACGGCGTCGCCTACGAGGCGTTCAACACCTCGGGAGGCCTGGGCACGCTGACCGAGACGCTGGCCGGCAAGGTCCGCAACATGAGCTACAAGACGCTGCGCTATCCCGGCCATGCCGAAATCATGAAGCTCCTGCTGCGCGACCTCGAACTGGCCGACGACCGCGAGACGATGCGGCGCATCCTCAGCCACTCCGCCCCCTTCACCCGCAAGGACGTGGTGGTGATCTTCGTCACCGGCGTCGGCGAGCGCAAGGGCCGGCTGGAAGAGGAGAGCGTCGTGCTGCGCTATGACGGCAATGACGAGCTCGGCGCCATCCAGCTCACCACCGCCTCCGGCTGCGTCGCCATGGTCGAGCTCTTCCTGGCCGGCAAGCTGCCCGCCAGAGGCTTCGTGCGGCAGGAGGACGCCGTCCTCGCCGATTTCCTGGCGACCAGGGCCGGCACGCGGCTGCTGCACGAGGCGCGCGGCGCCGACGCGACCGCGCTCGGCCATACGCTGGCGCTCAAGAACGCCGCCTGAGCCCAGCGGGGCCGGAGACGCGGGGGCGGGCGTGAACGGCGCGGGGCCGCGCCGCCCGCCTTCACGCCCTTGTGTGCAGACGTGCGGGACAGGCGGCCCGCGCTTCGGCTATGCGGGAAACCCGACCCCGCATGATGGAGAGCGGTCGTGACGGCCCTGCCATCCGCTCCGGGCGCCCCGGCGCCCGCCGGCAAGAAGGACCCGCCGAGGAATTGGCTGAGGGACTGGCTGCCCTGGCTCGACCGGCAGGGCCGGTTCTCCGGCCTGCGGGCCGCCGCCTTCGCATTGACGCTGCTGCCGGCCGTCCTCGTCCTCTACGCCGCCTGGATGGGGCAGCTCGGCTCGAAGCCCTGGACAGAGGCGATCCACCGCGTCGGGATCTGGGCGGTCAGGCTGCTCATCCTGTCCCTGGCGATCTCGCCGCTCCGGCGCCTGCTCGACTGGAACAGGCTGATCGGGGTGCGGCGCATGCTCGGCCTCTCGGTCATGGCCTATGCCCTCGGCCATCTCGGGCTCTACTGCGTCGACATGGCCTTCGACTGGGGGCTGATCGTCTCGGAGATCGCCAGGCGCTTCTACCTGACGATCGGCTTCGTCGCGCTGCTCGGGCTCTGCGCGCTCGGAGCGACCTCGACGGACCGGATGATCCGCCGGCTGGGCAAGAGCTGGCAGAGGCTGCACAATCTCGTCTATCCGATCACCGCGCTCGCGCTGCTGCATTTCGCCTTGCAGTCGAAGATTGACGTGACCGAGCCGGTCCTGATGAGCGGGCTGTTCGTGCTGCTGCTGTTCTATCGCGGGCTTTATCGCTGGAAGCGGCCGGTTTCGCTGCCCGTCCTCGCCGGTCTTGCCCTGCTCGCCGGGCTCGCCGCGGCGCTGCTCGAAAGCGGTTGGTACGCGCTGACCAGCGGCGTCTCGCCCTGGCTCGTCTTCCAGGCCAATGCCGACATCCTGAGCTATTGGGATCCCGCCGCGGTCAGGCCGGCGCATTGGGTCGCGCTGGCGGGCTTCGCCGTGGCGGCCGCCCATGCCTGGCGCGCCGGCCGGGCGCGCCCCCGGCGGCGCGTGGCGGCGGCCTGAGAACGCTCCGGCGGGCGGGCGCAAAATTTTCCCAGTTTCGCCGTTTTCGAAATCGAAAACGGTTCCCTCCGCGCGCCCTCATGCTACCCCTATGCCATGCCTGATGATTTGCATGCCCAGCCGACAGCCGATGTGGTCGAAGCCGAGCTCGCTTCCGAGGGCATAGGGCCTTCCGAGAACCGCACCTCGCCCTTCGTCCCGCTGCGTCAGCCGATCTTCCGGGCCGTCTGGTTCGCCAGCCTCGCCTCCAATTTCGGCGGCCTCGTCCAGGCGGTCGGCGCCTCCTGGATGATGGCCTCGATCTCGCCCTCGGCCGAGATGGTGGCGCTGGTCCAGGCCTCGACGACGCTGCCGGTGATGCTGTTCTCGCTGGCCGCCGGCGCGATCTCGGACAATTACGACCGCCGCCGGATCATGCTGACGGCGCAGGGCTTCATGCTGGCGGTCTCGGTCGGGCTCGCGGCCTGCGCCTGGCTCGGCATCATCACGCCGTGGCTGCTGCTGAGCTTCACCTTCCTGATCGGCTGCGGCACCGCGCTCAACAACCCGGCCTGGCAGTCCTCGGTCGGCGACATGGTGCCGCGCCGCGACGTGCCGGCGGCAGTGACGCTGAACAGCGTCGCCTTCAACATCGCCCGCAGCGTCGGCCCCGCCATCGGCGGCGCCATCGTCGCCGCGGCCGGGGCGGTCGCCGCCTTCGTCATCAACGCCTTCTCCTATATCGGGCTGATCGCGGTGCTCGCCCGCTGGCAGCCGCCCAAGGTCGAGCGGCTGCTGCCGCGCGAGACCCTGTTCATCGCGATGGGGGCGGGCGTGCGCTATGTCGCGATGTCGCCCAATATCCGCTCGGTGATCCTGCGTGCCTTCGCCTTCGGCTTCGGCGCGATCATCGGCCTGGCCCTGCTGCCGCTGGTGGCGCGCGACCTGATCCGCGGCGGGCCGCTGACCTATGGCATCCTGCTCGGCGGCTTCGGCGCAGGTGCGGTCGCCGGCGCCTTCATGAGCGCGCGGCTGCGCCGGGCGATGAGCACCGAGGCGCTGGTGCGCTCGACCTTCATCGCCTATGCGGTCGGGATCCTGCTGGTGGCGTTCAGCCGCACGATCTGGATGACGATCCCCGGCCTGTTCATCTGCGGCGCCTGCTGGGTACTGGCGCTGTCGACCTTCAACGCCACGGTGCAGCTCTCGGCGCCGCGCTGGGTCGTCGGCCGGGCGCTGGCGATCTACCAGATGGCGACCTTCGGCGGCATGGCGACGGGGAGCTGGGCCTGGGGCCGCACCGCCCTGCTGTTCGGCACCGACAGGGGCCTGCAGCTCTCGGCCATCGTCCTGCTGATCGGCGCCGGGCTCGGCCTGCGCTACAGGCTGCCGCCGCTGGAGGAGCTCAATCTCGACCCGCTCAGCCGCTGGCGCGAGCCCAAGGTCGCGGTCGATATCGAGCCGCGCAGCGGACCGGTGATCGTCACCGTCGAATACATCATCAAGCCGGAGGACGTCGTCGCCTTCCTGAACGTGATGGCGGAGCGCCGCCGCATCCGCCGGCGCGACGGCGCACGCCACTGGACGCTGCTGCGCGACCTGACCGATCCGACGCTCTGGTTCGAGCGCTACGACAGCCCGACCTGGGTCGAATATGTCCGCCAGAACCAGCGCGTGACCCAGGCCGACGCCGAGATCGGCGAGCGCGTGCGCGCGCTCCACAGCGGGCCGAACCCGCCGGTCGTGCACCGCATGATCGAGCGGCAGACCGCCTCGCTGACCTCGCCGGCCGCGACCGGCCCGGTCACTCCCACCGACATGCCCAAGCCGCTCGGCGACCCGCTGCGCGCCGGCTGAGCCGGACGGCGAGAGCCGCTCAGCCGACGATCCAGAGCCCGGCGAGACCGACCAGGCCGACGACGATCCGCCACCAGGCGAAGAGCAAGAAGCCGCGCCGGGAGACGAAGTCGAGGAAGGAGCGCACCACGACCAGCGCCGAGAAGAAGGCCGCGACGAAGCCGACGACGATCAGGATGCCGTCGTCGAAGGTCAGGTCCTTGTAGCTCTTCATCAGGTCGTAGGCGAAGGCGCCGGCCATGGTCGGCATGGCGAGGAAGAAGGAGAACTCGGCCGCGGCCCGCTTGCTGGCGCCGAGCAGCATGGCGCCGACGATGGTGGCGCCCGAGCGCGAGACGCCGGGGATCATGGCCAGGCACTGCATCAGGCCGATCTTGAAATACATCGGCAGCGGAAAGGTCGTGGCGTCGGTGTGCTTCTCCTGCAGCTCCAGCTCGTCGACCACGAGCAGGACGAGCCCGCCGGCGATCAGCGCGCAGCAGACGATCAGGGGGTTGAACAGCACGCCCTTGATGAAGCCGTGCAGCAGCGCGCCGATGACCGCCGCCGGCAGGAAGGCGACGAGCACGCCGATGACGAAGCGCCGCGCCGCGGGATCGGTCGGGATCCTGAGCGCGATGTCGAGCAGGCGCCGGAAATAGACCAGGACGATCGCCAGGATGGCGCCGAGCTGGACCAGCACCTCGAAGGTCTTGCCGTTCGACTCGAAGCCGAGGAAATGCCCGAGCAGGAGCAGATGGCCGGTCGAGGAGACGGGGAGGAACTCGGTGAGGCCCTCGACGATGCCGAGGACGAAGGCTTCGATCAGATTCTGCATGGAAGAGGCGTCCTCGTGCGACTCGGGATTCGCGCCGGCCGGCAACGGCCGCTCGGGCCGGCTTACGCCCAGCTCTTTGCGAATTGGTTACCACTTCACCAAGCGAACCGGGCAAATCCCGCGCTTCCGCATCCACGGCGCTTGTGGCGGTTTTCGGGCGTGATAAGGAGCGGGCGCCGAACGCATAGCAGGGAACTTTCCGGCCCGCCGCCCCGCTTCGGCCGCATTTGACCCGCTTCAAGGCTGCATGAGTGCCATGGCGACCCTGTATCATTATCCGCTATGCCCGCATTCGCGCTTCATCCGTCTCGTCCTCGGCGAATTCGGCATGGAGGCCGAATTGGTCGAGGAACGCGTCTGGGAGCGGCGGCGGGAATTCCTCGAGCTCAACACGGCGGGCACGACGCCGGTCTTCCAGGAGCAGAACGGCCTGCCCGTGCCCGGCGCCGGGCCGATCGCCGAATATCTCGACGAAACGCGCGGGCTCGCCCTCGGCGACCGCAGGCTGCTGCCTGAAGGCCCGGGCGAGCGCGTCGAGGTGCGCCGCCTGCTCGACTGGTTCAACCTGAAGTTCCACGACGAGATCACCGGGCCGCTGGTGCTCGAGAAGGTGATGAAGCGCTTCATGAGCCGCGACGAGGGCGGCGGCCCGCCGGAGATGGGCGCGATCCGCGCCGCGCGCGCCAATGTGCGCTATCATCTGCGCTACATCTCCTGGCTACTCGCCAAGCGGAACTGGCTGTCGGGCGCCAGGATGAGCTATGCGGACCTTGCCGCGGCGGCGCATCTCTCCTGCGTCGACTATCTCGGCGACGTGCCCTGGGAAGAGGACGAGACGGCGCGCGCATGGTACGCCCGAATCAAATCGCGACCGAGCTTCCGGCCGCTGCTGGCGGACCGGGTGCCCGGCATGTCGCCCAGCGCCCATTACGACAATCTGGACTTCTGAGCGGCGAGAAGCTGAAGCGCGCCGTTATCGAGCGCGCCCGCGCCGAGGGCTTCGCGGCGATGCGCGTCGCCGCGGCCGACGCGATCCCACTCGCGCCGGAGAGGCTCAGGGCCTGGCTCGAAGCCGGCTATCACGGCGACATGGCCTGGATGGACGAGCGCACGGCCGAGCGCGCCGACCCGCGCGCGCTCTGGAGCGAGGTCCGCTCCGTCGTGATGCTCGGGATGAACTATGCCGGCGAGGGCGACCCGCTCGCCATGCTCGCCGAGCCCGACCGGGGCGCGATCTCGCTCTACGCCCGCCGGCGCGACTATCACGACGTCATCAAGGGCAAGCTCAAGAGCGTCGCCGGCCTGCTGGCCGCGCGCGGCGGCGCCGGGGTCAAGGTCTTCGTCGATACCGCCCCGGTCATGGAGAAGCCGCTGGCGCAGGCGGCCGGCCTCGGCTGGCAGGGCAAGCACAGCGTGCTGGTCTCGCGCGAGCACGGCTCCTGGCTGCTGCTGGGGGCGATCTACACCACCGCCGAGCTCCCGGCCGACGCACCCGAGCGCGACCATTGCGGCTCCTGCCGGCGCTGCCTCGAGATCTGCCCGACAAATGCCTTCCCGGCCCCCTACCAGCTCGATGCGCGCCGCTGCATCGCCTATCTCACCATCGAGCATCAGGGCCATATCGACGCCGAATTGCGCCCCGGCATCGGCAACCGCATCTTCGGCTGCGACGACTGCCTGGCCGTCTGCCCCTGGAACAAATTCGCCGAAGCCGCGCAGGAAACCCGCCTCGCCCTCAGGGAAGAGCTCGACGGGCTACCGCTGGCCGAGCTCGCCGGGCTCGACGACGCGGCCTTCCGCACGCTCTTCGCCGGCACGCCGGTGAAACGCACCGGTCGCGAGCGCTTCCTGCGCAACGTGCTGATCGCGATCGGCAACAGCGGCCGGCCCGAACTGGCGGACAGCGCCGCCGCGCATCTCGACGCCCCCTCCCCGCTGCTGCGGGCCATGGCGGCCTGGGCGCTGCGCCGGCTCGATTCGGCGCGCGCGGCAACGCTCGCTCCCGCCGCCCTGCGCCGGGAAACCGACCCGCAGGTTCGGGCCGAATGGCTCGCGCCGGCCGGCCACAGGGAAGACGCCGCATGAAACTGCTGATCCTCGGCCTCGGCTATTCGGCCGGCTTCTTCGCGCGCGCCGCGCGCGCCCGCGGCTGGGAGGTGACGGGCACGGTGCGCTCGGCCGGGAGGGCCGCGGAACTGAGCCGCGAGGGCATCCGCACGCTGGTCTTCGGCGGCTTCGCGGTGTCGTCGGCGCTGGCCGGGGCGGTGGCGGAGGCCGAGGCCGTCCTGGTCTCGGTGCAGCCGGGAGAGGACGGCGACCCGGTGCTGCAGCGGCTGCGCGGCGAGCTCGCGGCCGCGCCCGCCCTGCGCTGGATCGGCTATCTCTCGACGATCGGCGTCTATGGCGACCAGGGCGGCGCCTGGATCGACGAGACCCGGCCCGTCGATCCGGGCAATGCCCGCAACCGCCTGCGCGTCGCGATCGAGCAGGACTGGCTCGCCCTCGGGCGCGAGAGCGGCAAGACCGTGCAGATCTTCCGCCTCGCCGGCATCTACGGCCCCGGCCGCAACCCGATCGCCAAGCTGCGCGAGGGCAAGGCGACGCGGCTCAACAAGCCCGGCCAGGTCTTCAACCGCATCCATGTCGACGACATCGCCGGCATCCTGATGGCGTCGCTGGCGCAGCCGCGCGGCGGCGCGATCTACAACGTCACGGATGATGAGCCGGCTCCGCCGCAGGAGGTCGTCGGCTTCGCGGCGGAACTGACCGGGCTGGAGGCTCCGCCCGAAATCCCCTTCGCCGAAGCCCGGCTCTCGCCGATGGCGGCGAGCTTCTACGGCGAGAACAAGCGGGTCTCGAACGCGCTGGTGAAGCGCGAGCTCGGCTACGCCTTCCGCTATCCGACCTATCGGGAAGCCTTGCGCGCCCTCGCCCTGGCCGGAGAATGAGCCGGCTTCAGGCGGCGTGGCGCGCGTTGTCGCCGCCGTAATATTCGGCGTAGCGCTTGTCGATGGCCGCGACCGGCAGCACGACGAGCACGTCGGTGGTGCCGAACTGGCGGTCGATCACCGCGCCGGTGCCGAAGCGGGCGCCCAGCCGGAGATAGCCCTTGATCAGCGGCGGCATCTGCCGGAGCGCCAGCTTGGCGTCGACCATCTCGGCCGGCAGCCGGTCCATGCCGACATAGTGCTCGGGATGGGCCGCGGCGCTCCATTCGCCCTGCGAGCGGGCGTGATGGTGCAGGAAGCTCAGCGGCAGGGCGAGCGAATCGGGATCGGTGCCGTCGAAGGAGGCGCAGCCGAACATCGCGTCGATGCGGTGGTGCTCCAGATAGGCCCAGATGCCCGACCAGAGCAGCTCGACCGTGCGCTTGTTGCGATAGGGCTTCAGCACGCAGGATCGGCCAAGCTCGAGGAAGCGCTGGCCGGGATGGCGCGCCAGCAGGGGGGCCAGATCGAACTCGCTCTGCGTGTAGAAGCCGCTGAGCCGGTTCGCCGCGCTCTGGCGCATCAAGCGATAGGTGCCGACGACCTTGGGCTTGGTGCCGCCGAAGCGGCCCTTCGCGGCATGGTCGATGACCAGCAGATGGTCGCAGGCCTTGTCGAAGCGGTCGGCGTCGCGGCGGAACATCCGCGCGATCACGTCGGGCTTGGCCGACATCTCCTGATAGAAGACGCGATAGCGCAGCCGCTGCGCCCGCCAGATCTCGCGCGGCCCGCGCGCCAGACGGACCTCGAGCGAGCCGAGCCGGCCGAGCGTGCCGGAGAGCGGCTCCGATTCGCCGACCTCCAGCCCGTATCGGCGCATCGCCCCGCCGGTGATCAGCATCATCGGCGCCAGGCGCGAAAGCAGAGGATTGCCGGCTGAAAACCGGGCCGGCAGCGCGTTCGATCGCTCAGAAACGTGCAATGCCATGCCTGTGTCGCCCCCAGGGTTCATGCCGATCAGATCGTAGCGAAACCCGATCGGGTCAAGCTCACCCTATCACGCTTTTGAAGAGGCACGCAGCGGCGGGCGGCTCGCGCCCCGCTCCGTGCCGGTCTCCCGGCCGCTTCCGGCACCGGAAGGCTTGCCTCCCGGAGCTTACAGCTTTGCGACAGAACTGCGTCGAAGCCGTGACGCCGGTCAAGCCGAGAGGGTGCGCGAGCGCCTGCTGCCGACATGGTCGAGCCAGCGCAGCAGCGCCGCGCGGTCGAGCGGCTTGGCCAGGCAGTCGTCCATGCCCGCCGCCAGCGCGGCCTCCCGGTCGGCCACCGAGACATTGGCCGTCACCGCGACCAGCGGCAGCCGCGGCTTGCGCTCCAGCGTGGCCTCCAGCGCCCGCACCGCCCGGGCGCAATCCAGGCCGGTCATCGCCGGCATGCGGATGTCCAGCAGCGCGAGATCGAGCGGCGCGGCGGCGCCGGTCAGGCTGGCCTCGATCCGCTGCAGCGCCTCACGGCCGTCGCGCACCCAGATCACCGAGGAGCCGAGGCGCTCCAGCGTCCGCGTCAGCAGCAGCGCGTTGATCTCGTTGTCCTCCGCGACCAGGACATGGAGCGGCCGGCGCCGGGAGGGCCCGGCCGGCCGCATCCGCGCGGCCGCCGGCAAGAGCTGGGGAAAGCGCGCGCCCAGCCGCTCGTAGAGCGAACGCGCCCGCACCGGCTTGATCAGGAAGCCCGAGAAGCCGGCGGCCTGCGGCGCACCGAACTGGCGCCGCGCCAGCGAGGAGAGCAGGATCAGGCAGTCGCGGATTCCGGCCGCCCGCACGCTTCCGGCCAGCTCCTTCGCCGCGGCGTCGCCGAGCGCATGGTCGATCAGCACCGCGGTCACCGGCTGCGCGCCCGCCAGGATCGAGCGGGCCGCCTCGGCCGTCGCCGCGACCGTGACCGCGGCCCCGGTGGCGCGGATCGATTCCCAGAGGAAGCGCGCCGCGAACGGTGCCGGCGAAGCCAGCAGGACATGCTGGCCGGGCCAGTGCGGGATCGGGACCGCCTCCGCCCCCGGCGCCGCGACCAGCGGCAGGGTGACGCGAAAGCTCGCCCCCTCGCCGGCGCGGCTCTCCGCCCGGACCTCGCCCCCCATCAGCCCGACCAGCCGCCGCACGATGGCGAGCCCGAGCCCTGTGCCGGCATGGCGCGCCGCGGAATCCTGCTCCAGTTGCTCGAACTCCCCGAAGATGACCTCGAGCCGGTCGGCCGGAATGCCGGGGCCGGTATCGGCGACGACGATCTCCACCGAGTTCCGCACCCGCCGCACGCTCAGGCCGACGCCGCCGGCATCGGTGAACTTCACGGCATTGCCGACGAGATTGAGCAGGATCTGGCGCAGGCGGTCGCGGTCGCCGACGAGCTGGGCCGGCATCTCGGGGGCGATATAGGCGGCGAGCTCGATGCCCTTCGCCTGCGCCCGGGGGGCCATCAGCTCCGAGACGGTCTCGACGAGCTGGACGATGTCGAAGGGCTCCTCGGCCAGTTCCAGCCGGCCGGCCTCGACCTTGGCGAAGTCGAGGATGTCGTCGACCAGCGCCAGCAGCGCCTCGCCGGAGATGCGCAGCGCCTGCACATAGGTCGACTGCTCGGCGTCGAGGCCGGTGTCGGCCAGCAGGTCGGACATGCCGAGAATGCCGTTCAGCGGCGTGCGGAACTCGTGGCTGACCGTGGCGAGGAAGCGCGACTTGGCCTCGTTGGCGGCCTCGGCCCGGGCCCGGGCCTCGACCAGCCCGTCCTCCTCGGCGATGCGGGCGGAGATGTCGCGGCCGACGCGCTGCAGCAGCGTCCGCCCGCCGGGGCCGGGAACGACCGTCTCGACCCAGGCGATCCAGCGCTCGCCCTCATGCGTCGCCAGGCATTCGTCGAAGCTGCGCGCCCCGCCGTCGAGCACCCGCTGGGCCCGCGCGGCGAGCTGCGGCAGTTGCGCCTCGCTGCCGACGAGATCGGCTTCCTCCACCCCGAAGAGCGCGGCATAGGCGGCATTGGCGTAGACGATGCGGGCGCCGTCGCGGCGCACGATGAAATCGCCCTGCCCCTCGACCAGGCTGCGATAGCGCTGCTCGCTGTCGGACAGGCTCCAGAGCCGGTCGTTCAGCGCCTCGACCTCCCGCAGCAGGGCGGCGTTCCGGCGGCGCAGCCGCGCCAGCCGCCGCAGGACGGGAAGCCCCACCCCGGCGAGCAGGGCGAGGACGGCGCAGGCTGCCGCGAACCATGTCCAGAACGAAAGCATCATGCTCCCGCTCTAGCGCCGCCCCCTGAAAAAAGCGGCCTGAGGAAAGCGCGCTTTCGAGGCCATCCCGCAAGCAAGGCTTAACCCTGACGGACCTCCGGCACCGGCCGGCCGGGAGCCGGCCTCCCCCCACCGCGGCGGCACGGCGGGGTCAGGCCGCCTGCGCGAGATCGCCGCCGCGCGAGCGGTAGGACAGCGCCTCCGCGAGATGCAGCCGGCCGACCTTCGCCTCGCCGTCGAGATCGGCGAGGGTGCGCGCGACCTTGAGCACGCGATGATAGGCGCGGGCGGTGAGGCGCATCGCCTCCGCCGCGTCCCGCAGCAAGGCGAGGCCCGCCCGGTCCGGCCGGGCGATCTCCTCCAGCACCGGCGCCGGGCAGGCCGCATTGGTGGTGACATGGCCGAGCCCGAGCGCCTCGAAACGGGCGCCTTGGAGCGCGCGGGCGGCGGCCACGCGGGCCGCGACCTCGGCCGAGCCCTCACCGGCCACGGGCAGGATGAGATCGGCCGCTGTCACCGCCGGCACGTCGATGGCGATGTCGATCCGGTCGAGCAGCGGGCCGGAGATCCGGGTCTGGTACTGGGCCATGCAGCGCTCGTTCGGCTGGCGCCGGCAGGCATAGCCTGGCTCCGTCGCCTTGCCGCAGCGGCAGGGGTTCATCGCCGCGACGAGCTGGAACCGGGCCGGATAGACGGCGCGGTGATTGGCCCGCGAGATCAGCACGTCGCCGGTCTCCATCGGCTGGCGCAGCGCATCGAGCACCTGCGGCTGGAACTCCGGCAGCTCGTCGAGGAAGAGCACGCCGTGATGAGCGAGCGAGACCTCGCCGGGCTTCGCCTGCAGCCCGCCGCCGACCAGCGCCGCCATCGAGGCGGAGTGATGCGGGGCGCGGAACGGGCGCCGGTCGGTCAGCGCCCCGCCGGCGAGATGCCCGCCGACGGACAGCACCATCGAGACCTCCAGCAATTCCCGCGGCGTCAGCGGCGGCAGGATCGAGGGCAGCCGGCTCGCCAGCATCGACTTGCCGGCGCCGGGCGGCCCGTTCATCAGCAGATTGTGGCCGCCGGCCGCGGCGATCTCGAGCACGCGCTTGGCGCTCTCCTGGCCCTTGATGTCGGCGAGGTCGGGCAAGGCGCCGGCCTGGCGCGCCACCGCCGGCTCCGGCCGGGCCATGACCTGCGTGCCCTTGAAGTGATTGGCGAGCTGGATCAGCGAGCGCGGCGCCAGGATGTCGATATCCGCCGCCGCCCAGGCCGCCTCGGGGCCGGTCGCGGCCGGGCAGATCAGGCCCTGGCCGCGATCATAGGCGGCGATCGCCGCCGGCAGCACCCCGGCGACCGGCGCGATCGAGCCGTCGAGCGCGAGCTCGCCGAGCACCGTGTAGCCGGCGAGCGCATCCGGCGGCAGCGCGCCGATGGCGGCCATGACGGCGAGCGCGATCGGCAAGTCGTAATGGCTGCCTTCCTTCGGCAGGTCGGCCGGCGCCAGATTGACGGTGATGCGCTTGGCCGGCAGCGCCAGCCCGGAGGCGAGCAGCGCCGCCCGCACCCGCTCGCGGCTCTCGGCCACGGCCTTGTCGGGCAGCCCGACCAGGACGAAGGCGACGCTGCCCGCGGCGACCTGCACCTGCACGTCAACGGCCCGCGCCTCGATGCCCTCGAACGCCACCGTCGCGACCCGCGTCACCATCCCGGCCCACCCCGTCCCCTTTGGGAAAGCTAGCCGAGCTTCGGGCGCAGCGCAAGAACATAGCGAGAACCTCAGCGAAAAGGCGCCGCGAAGGGCGCCTTTTCCAACCGAGATGGAGATGCCTGCCTCAGGCGTCGACGCCGAGGCCGATCGGGCAGGAAACGCCCGTGCCGCCCAGGCCGCAATAGCCGGCCGGATTCTTGGCGAGGTATTGCTGGTGATAATCCTCGGCGAAGTAGAAGGTCGGCGCCGGCCGGATCTCGGTCGTGACCGGCCCGTAGCCCTTCGCCGACAAGGCCTGCCGATAGGCGTCGCGGGAGCGTTCCGCCGCTTCGCGCTGGGCCTCGTCGAAGACATAGAGCGCCGAACGGTACTGCGTGCCGATGTCGTTGCCCTGGCGCATGCCCTGGGTCGGGTCGTGATTTTCCCAGAAGGCCTTGAGCAGGTCCTCGTAGCCGGTCCTGGCGGGATCGTAGACCACGAGCACGACTTCCGTATGGCCGGTGAGACCGCTGCAGACCTCCTCATAGGTCGGATGGGGCGTCTCGCCGCCGGCATAGCCGACGGCGGTCACCCACACGCCCTCGCCCATCTGCCAGAACTTGCGCTCCGCGCCCCAGAAGCAGCCCAGGCCGAACAGCGCCATGCGCAGGCCGTCGGGATAGGGGCCGGCGAGGCGGCGGCCGTTGACGAAATGGGTCTCGGCCGTGGGAATCGCCGCGACGCGGCCGGGCAGCGCCTCGGCGGGGGTCGGCAATTCAGTCTTCTTGCGCAGGGAGAACATCGTCGGCTCCGTTCCGTTGACCTCGGCCCCAATGTAGGCATCGCGGCGTCATCTGCACAGGATGCGCGGCCGAAAACCCGTTCACCGCCGCGTGACGATGCCGATCCGTGGCTCGGGAGCCCGGCCGAGCCAGAGCAGGACGAAGCCGAGCGCCAGCGCGACGAGAGAGGCCGGCGCCTGCAGGACGCAGAGCAGCACCGGGTCCCACAGCAGCGGATGGAGATTCCGTTCGACCGCCGGCCCGAGCGACTGGTAGCGATCATGCGCTATCGCCGCGAGCAGGTCTCCCAGGGTGGTGAAGCGCAGCAGGGCGTTGGCGATCGCGCGCGCGCCGTCGATCACCAGGACGACGAATCCCGCAGCCACGAGCAGATATCCGACCGATCTGACCAGGAACCGCACAGGTCCTCCTCTCCGCCGCCGCTTTCGGCACAGGCATTGCGCTGCGCCCGGGAGCGTCGTGCCCGGGGGCGCCATATCCAAAGCCATAACCGAACAGAGATGTGCGCGCATGCCCCCCTGGATCGCAACCCACCGACGCGATTTCCCCCGGCCGACGGAGCGCAACCGCGGCAAGGCCGATGACGACGGCGGGATCATGCGGGCGAAATCCTGCGGGATTGTGAAAACCCTGCATCTCGGCCCTTGAAAGATCGGTCCCCCGCGGTCATAAGCAGCGCGCCGGACAGGTGGCCGAGTGGTTGAAGGCGCACGCCTGGAAAGTGTGTATACGGGGAACCGTATCGCGGGTTCGAATCCCGCCCTGTCCGCCATCTGCATACATATCTGCGAACTGGTGGGAGCAGCGCCGCGGCGCCATCTCGGAGACGCTGGCGAACCTCGAACGAACGCTCCGGCTCGGCGTGGCCGCGACAGACCGCCCTGCCTTGCGAAGTCGCTCCATCTCGAAAGTGAAGCCGCAGCACGCCAGAAGCGGCCTCTGGATTGCTGACCGAAAGCGCTGACGGTAGGTCTCCGTCTCCAGAACGCCGCATGTGCATCCGGCGCCCAAATCCGGAAGGGGCGCAGTCCAGCGTCCGGCCGTTCAGCGCAGGCGGGAATCCGCCATGTCGCGCAGCCAGTCTCCGATCAGGCTGATCGACAGCGTCGTCAGCACGATGACGGCTCCGGGCACCGCAGCCATCCACCAGGCCAGCGCAATATAGTTGCGGCTCTCGCTGACCAGCAATCCGAGCGAGGTCAGGGGCGGCTGCACGCCCAGCCCCAGGAAGCTCAGCCCGGTCTCGAGCAGGATGATCTCCGGAAAGTTGATCGTCATCTGCACGATCAGGGCGCTGACGATGTTCGGCAGAATATGGCGCAGATAGATGCGCCAGGAGCTGCCGCCGAGCACGCGGACGGCGTTGGCGTAGCCTGCGGTCTCCGCGTCGAGCACGAGCCCGCGCGTCAATCGCGCATAGCGCTCCCAGCCGGCGAAGCCGACGATCAGGACGAGCAGCCAGAAGCTCTTCCCGAAGAAGGCGACGGCCGTGATCGCGAGCACGATGAAGGGCAGCGAGGCCTGCATGTCGACGAGCATCATGATGCTCTCTTCCCACCAGCCGCGCAGGCGGGCGGCGAGCATCCCGAGCGAAATGCCGATGAAGGCGCCGAGCAAGGTGCCGAACAGCGCGACGACGATCGAGAAGCGGACGCCGTAGAGCGTCCGGCTCAGCACGTCGCGCCCGAGATGGTCGCTGCCGAGCAGGAAGGGGTTGTCGTGGCCGAGCAGGGCGGGCGGACGCAGGCGCAGCAGCGGCTGCTGCTCCGCATAGTCATAGGGCGCGATCAGCGGGGCGATCACCGCCACGGCGACGACGAGCGCGATCCAGGCGAGGGAGACCGCGACGGCGACAGGCGGCAGGGTCGGCCAGCGCAGGCCGATGGCGGGGCGGGCGATGTCGGCGGGGTTTGCGCTCACCTCTCAGGCCGCCCTGCGAATTTTGGGATTGAGCAGGCCATAGGCCAGATCCACCGCCAGATTGGCCGCGGTCATGCTGGCGGCGAACAGCATCACGAGCGCCTGCACGACTGCGAGATCGCGCAGGCCCACCACCTCGACCAGAAGCCGGCCGATGCCCGGCCAGCCGAAGACCTGTTCGACGATGATGGAGCCGCCCACGAGACCGCCCAGCGAGAAGCCGATGATCGTGACGATCGGGATCGCGGCATTGGGCAACACATGGTTGACGATCGCCGCATGCCGGCTTTCGCCCGAGGCGATCGCGGCCCGGACATAGGGTTGTTGAAGCACCTCCAGCACCGCCGCACGGGTGAAGCGGGCGACGACGGCGGCGCCCGACAGACCGAGCGTCGCGACCGGCAGGATCAGATGGGCGGGCGTCGCGCTGCCCGAGCTCGGCAGCCAGCGCAGCCCGACCGCGAAGACGAAGATCAGGCCCACGCCGAGCACGAAGTTCGGCAGGCTGTAGCCGAGCGAGCAGATCAGCATCGCGATGCGATCGAGGCTGCGGCCACGATTCAGCGCGGCGAGCACGCCGCCCGGCACACCGATGGCGAGCACCAGGGCGAAGGCGCAGCCGGTCAGCGTCAGTGTCGCCGGCAATCGTTCCAGCACCACGGTCAGCGCCTCCCGGCCATTGGCGAGCGAGCGACCGAAGTCGCCATGCAGCAGATTGCCGGCATAGGCCAGATATTGCTCCCAGAGCGGCCGGTCGAGCCCCCAGCGCGCCCGGAACAGGGCGACGACCTCTTCGGTGGCGTTGTCGGGCAAGAGTTCGCGGGCGGGATCGCCGGTCAGCCGCATGAAGACGAAGGCGAAGGTCATCACCGCCCATAGTGTGAGCAGCGCCCTCAGGAGCTTGATGGTCGTGAAGCCGAGCATGATCCGTCGTCAGTCACGGAAGGTCACGACGAGCGGCTGATGGTCGGACGCGTCGGCATCGCTCAGGACCTGCGCCGAGGCGATCCGGCCGGCGAGGTCCGGCGTCACCAGCACATAGTCGATGCGCTGGCCCGCCCGGGCATTCCAGTCCTTGTAGATGGTCGGGCCGCTGTCCTCGGCGTGGCCGGCGGCGGTCCAGGCGTCGACGAAGCAGTCGGGCAAGGCGAGCCGGCCATAGATCGGGCTGACCGGGCCGACGAGGAGAGGATAGACCGCGCTGTCCGGCGTCAGGTTGAAGTCGCCCATCAGGATCGCCTCGGCCGGCACGGGCGGCGGCGGCTCCTCGAGCCAGCTCGCATCCGGATGGTCGCCATGCGAGGCCGGGCCGTCGATGACGGCGCGGCGGTGAACTTCCATCGTGATCCGGGCGTGCTCGCGCCGCTCCTCTTCGCAAAGATGCGACAGATGGGTGCTATAGACGCGCAGCAGGCCGATCGGCGTCTCGATGGTCGCTTCCGTGATCCCGCGCTGGATCGAATGCCCGTTGGCCGGGTTCAGCTTCGGGAACAGGAAGGTTCGCGTCGTGATGATCGGCCAGCGCGACAGGATCGCATTGCCGAACTGGCGCCGGACCTTGCGGTCCTCCAACGGCTTGTGGATGTCGACGGTCGCGCCATAGGCGACGTGATAGCCGCCGAGGCGTTCGGCGATGCGCTCCGGCTGGTGGATATTGCCCGAGCGCTCCCAATGCGCCTCGGCCTCCTGCAGCGCGATGATGTCCATGCCGGCGAGGACACCGGCGGTCCTGTCGATGTCGTAGCGCCCGTCGCGGCCCTTGCCGTACTGGATGTTGTAGGTGGCGACACGCATGGTCAGAGCCTCATGGATTCGAGCGATGGCGCCGCGGGCTCCCGCGTCGCGCTGAAATGGCAAGCGGAACTGCGCTCCGGCGCAGTCGCGCTCAACGCAGGCCGTTCGCTGCGGCAGATCGTCTGAGCTGCGGCGCAGCGCGGATGAAAGGCGCAACCGGTGGGGATGGTCGAGGCGCTGGGCGGATCGCCCTCGAGCCTGAGCCTCGCCTGGCCGGCGGCCCGTTTCAGGCGTGGCACCGAGGCGACGAGGGCTTGCGTATAAGGGTGCGCGGGCGTGGCAAGGACCGAGGCGACCGGGCCTTCCTCGACGATCCTGCCGAGATACATCACGGCGACACGGTCGGCGATGTGCCGCACCACCCGCAGATCATGCGAGATGAAGATACCGGCGAAACCGCGCTCCCGCTGCAAGCCACGGATCAGGGCGATGATCTGCGCCTGGACGGAGACGTCGAGCGCCGAGACCGGCTCGTCGAACACGACGAAATCCGGTTCCGTCGCCAGCGCCCGCGCGATCACGACGCGTTGGCGCTGCCCACCCGAGAGCTGATGCGGAAAGCGCCCGGCCAGCTCCGCCGACAGCCCGACGGCGGCGAAGAGCTGTTCGACCGCCAGCCGATCCGACCCGGCCTCCGGCATGCGGTGAATCGTCAACGGCTCGACGACCTGTGCGCCGACGGGCAGGCGCGGATCGAGTGCCGCCATCGGATTCTGGAAGACGAGCTGCATCCGCGCGCGCAGGGCGCGCTGCTCACGCGCCGGCAAGCCCTGGAGGCTGCGGCCCTCGAAACGGACTTCGCCGGCGCTCGCGGGTTCGAGGCCGAGAAGCAGGCGGCCGAGCGTACTCTTGCCGCAGCCGCTTTCGCCGACGATCGCCAGCATCTCGCCGCGTTCCACAGCGAGGTCGACCTTGCCGACGGCCGCCACCGGCGGCGCGGCCGAGAACCAGCCACCGGCGGAATAGATGCGCGACAGGCCGAGCGCCTGTACCAATGGCGGCGCTTCAAGGGAGGGAGACAAGAGCTCGCTCCCTGATCGGTTGCTGATGCGGGCGGCGCAACTCCGGCTGCGTGGGAGGCAGTTCGGTTCGGTGGCAGGCCCAGCTTCGGCCGTCATGTCTGGCGAGCACCGGCGGCCGGACGGCGCAGTCGCCGATCGCTTCGCCGCAGCGGGGCTGGAAGGGACAGCCGGATGCGGCCGGGAGCCTGTCGCCCGGCGTGCCGGGAATGGGTCTCGGCGGTTGCAGCGCTTCGATGTCCGGCATCGAGGCCAGCAGGGCCCGGGTATAGGGGTGGCGCGGGGCGGCCAGGACCGCATCCGCAGCCCCCGTCTCCATGACCTTGCCGCCATAGAGCACGACGACGCGCCGGGCCATTTCCGCGACGATGCCGAGATCATGGGTGATCAGCAGGATGCCGAGCCCGCTTTCTGCCTGCAATTCCTCGAGCAGGTCGAGGATCTGCGATTGCGTGGTGACGTCGAGCGCCGTCGTCGGCTCGTCCGCGACAAGGAAGCGCGGATCGGCGGCGAGCGCCCCGGCGATCATGACGCGCTGCGCCATGCCGCCGGAGAGCTCATGCGGGTAGGCGCGCAGGATGCGGCGGGAATCGGCGAGCCCGACACGGGCCAGCATCTCGGCCGAGGCCTGTGCGACCGCGCGGCCCGCGGCCGTGCCATGCCGTCGGAACTGCGCGCCGAGATAGCGGCCGACCGTCCAGCGCGGATCGAGCGAGGCCTGCGGGTCCTGGAAGATCGAGGCGATGCAGCGCCCGCGCAGCGCGGCATGCCGACCGCTGAGCCCCGTCACCTCGACGCCGTCGAGCAGGACCTGCCCTTCAAGCCTGACGATGCCCTCGGGCAGCAGGCCGAGAAGGGCGAGTGCGGTCAGGCTCTTGCCCGAGCCGCTTTCACCCACCAGCGCGAGGATTTCGCCGCTGCGCACGGTGAGGTCGACGCCGTCGACCAGAACCTCTCCGCTCCGCGAGGCGAGGGTGAGCCCCCTCGCTTCGAGCAGCGAAACCCCGCGCTGGCGTTCGGACCCGGCCATGCCGGGTCAGGCGAAGGCGAGGTTATAGGGCCGCAGATCCATGAACTCGAAGCTGACGGGCTTCCAGCGGATGTTGCTGCGGACGCCGTAGATCTCGGCGGGACGATAGAGCACCGCACCCGGCGCCTCGTCCTCCCAGATGTCGAGCAGGCGCTGGAAGGCAGCCTTCCGCTCCTCGCCGTCGGGCAGGCTGCGTACCTTGGCCGCGAGCGTGTTGAACTCCTCCGGCGCCTTCCAGCCATGCTCGTTCTGCACCGAGCCCTTCGGACCCCAATCGGTCGGGAGAGGCGTGGTGGCGTCCGGGAACTGGAAGCCGTTCGACCAGTTGCGGATCTGCATGCCGGGCGCCAGCACCTGGCTCCACTGGTCGAGGATCTCGATTTCGACATTGAGACCGGCCGCCTTCCACATCTGCTGCATCATCTGGATGGCCGCGACGGAATTGACGTAATAGTCGTTCAGCGTCCGGAACTTCAGCGTCTCGCCCTTGTAGCCGGCCGCCTTCAGCAGCTCGCGGGCCGCGGCGGGGTCGAGCTTGAAGCCGGGCCGCCTGGCGTCGTAGCTCGCGCCGTATTGCGGGATCTGGAAGCCGTTGGTGATGCCGGCGAGCCCGCCCCAGAGCGTCTTGTTGATCAGCTCGCGGTCGATGCAGAGATTGAGCGCCTGACGGATGCGCTTGTCCGAGAGCAGCGGCGCATTCGACTGGTAGACCATCAGGTGCACGTTCTCGATCATGGCCGAGCGTGCCTCGACATGCGGCTGCCCCTTCAGCAGCGGCAGGTTGTCCGGGGTCAGTGCGCAAACGATGTCGTAATCGCCGCTGATCAGGCCGGCGGCGCGGGTCGCGACCTCCGGAACGACCTGGAAGGTCACGCGCTGGGCGGTCGGCTTGCCGAGATAGTAGTCGTCGAAGGCTTCGAGCACGACGCGGTCGCCGGGGATGAACTCGACGAGCTTATAGGGGCCGGTGCCGACCGGCTTCAGGCCGAAGCCCTCGGGGCCGAGCTCGCGATAGCGTTTCTCGGGCACCACCCAGGCGATCCAGGAGGCCAGCCGCTTCTCCAGGCTGAAATCGTCGGCCTTGGTGCGGAAGCGGACGGTCTTGCCGTCGATCGCCTCGACGCTCTCGAACTCGGCGGAGAACAGCGGGCCGCGCGGCACCATCGGCTTCGGCCCCCAGGCGCGCTCGGCGGAGAAGCTGAAGGCGACGTCCTTGGCCGTCACCGGCTCGCCGCTGTGGAAGCGGATATTGTCGGCGATCGTCACCGTCAGCGTCCGCCCGTCCTCGCGCTTCCAGGAGGAGGCGATGGCGGGAACCAGCGCCGTGGCCGAGCCCGAGCCGTCGGCGAAGAAATCGCGCCGGATCAGCGTGTCGAACAGCGCATTGGTGATGCGGTTGCCGACATTGCTGATGGCGTTGACGGGTTCGAGCGTGACAGGCAGCGCCTGCACCGCAATGCGCAGGTTCGGCCGCGAGGCTTGAGCGGAAACCGGGCCGAGGCGCGTGGCGGCCGCAAGCGCGGCGGTACCTACGACGAGGTCGCGTCGTGACAGAAGGGGCATCGTTGTCTCCATCGGATCGTTGAAGCGCCGCCCTCAGCGGACGTCGTATGTCTCCAGGAACGCCTCGGCATCGAGGCGCTGGAAATCGGGGAATGCGGCCTTCAGCCGCTCGTAAGGCCAGTCCCACCAGCCGAGCGCCATGAGCCGCTCGGCGATGGCGGGCTCGTGCCGGCGCTTGATCGGTTTGGCCGGGACGCCGCCGACGATGGTGTAGGGCTCGACCGGCTTGGAGACGACCGCGCCGGCGGCGATCACCGCGCCCGTGCCGACGCTGACGCCTGCGAGCACCACGGCGCCATGCCCGATCCAGACGTCATGGCCGATCGTCACATGCGCGTCGCGCCGCCACTGGAAGAAATCGGCATCGTCCGCTTCCGCGAAGCCGTAGCGACTGGCGCGATAGGTGAAGTGGTGCTGCGTCGCGCGCCGCATCGGATGATTGCCGGGGTTGATCCGCGTCGCCGCCGCGATCGAGCAGAACTTGCCGATCGCGGTGAAGTTGGCCGTGGCGTCGCGGTCGAAATAGCTGAAGTCGCCCATCGTGACTTCGTCGAGCCTGACCCGCTCGCCGATGTCGACATAAGCGCCGAGCGTCGTGTCGCGAATGACCGCAGTGGGATGAACGCGGCTGTCATGGCCGACGACATTCGTATCCCGCACGATCTCGTCTAGGTTCATCGCCGAACAGCGCCTTGGGTGTTGAAGAGGTCCGCACCTCGTTGTACGCATCTCTAAGCGAACCGTATGTCACTCATGTGAAGCCGGGCTCGATCGAGGCGATTGGGGATGGAGAGGGAAGGAGGCCAGATGCACGCGCCGATACCGCTGGACGGGGCAGGGCAGGAAGAGGGCAAGGAACGCGGCGTCCTCTGGAAAGCCGTTGCCGCATCGCTGCGCGAGGAGATCCGTCAGCGGACGGCCGGGCAGCAGCTCGCGACCGAGAACGGGCTGGCCGAGCGCTTCGGCGTCAGCCGCTTCACGATCCGCAGGGCGCTGTCGGAGCTCGAAAAGGAGGGCATGCTCAGGATCGAGCACGGGCGCGGCCTTTTCGTCGCCGAGACCGTCATCCCTTACGCGATCGGGCAGCGTCCGCGCTTCAGCGAGAACATGCAGCGGCTGAACCTGGCCAGGGACAGGCAGGTGCTCTCGATCCAGACGCAAGCCGCCGATGCCGCGATCTGCGAACACCTCGCCGTGGCGGCAGGAGCGGAGCTGCTGCGTGTCGAGACGCTTCTGTGGGTGGAGGGGCAGCCGCTCGGCATCAACTGCAACCATTATCCGCTCGCGCGCCTGCCCGGCCTGGAAGCGGCGATGCGGCAGACGGCATCCAGCACGGAAGCACTGAAGCGCGTCGGCGTTCCGGACTATACGCGCAAGAAGACCCTGATCATCGGCCGGCTACCGAGCGAGCGCGAGGCGCGGCTGCTCCAGGTCGCCCGCAGCCGGCCGGTGCTCGAAATCCAGAAGATCGACATCGACGGCGACGGAACCCCGATTTGCTACGGTGTCGGCTGCCACGCAGCCGACAGAATCCAGTTCTTCGTAGAATAGGCACCTCGGAGAGGGGATTCAGCCGTGGCTGGGGGACAGTATTGCTGCTCGAGAGCCAGGCTCGCCAGCGGCCGAGCGGCGTAATCCGACAACGGCAGCGCCCGGCGTGTGGGAGATCGGCGTAGCCATAGACCGGTGAGGACGGTCGGATCCCGGAGCCTGTGCGCTCCTCTTGGCGACGTCGCCTGCGACTTCGTGCCGCTGCTGACCGTCGCGGCTATCATCCTTCCGCTCGCCGCCTGGCTGTTCAGGCACAGGCTCGCAGGAGGGGATCACGGCCCATCCCCGCCGTTATATCGCACCTTGCGCCCGGAGATCCGCAGTGAGGCCGGAGAAGCCACCGCCTCTACTCCGAGCCGCGGGTCAGCTCCTCCCGAAATTCCGGCGCGGCGAGGGCGATCATGCGGGCGCGGCGCTCGGGCAGCGACAGGCCGCGCAGATCGGCATAGCCGTGCTCGGTGACGATGATCCCGGCATCGGCGCGCGCGGTGCTGACCGGGCCGCCGAGTTTCGCCACGATGCGGCTCACCGGGCCGGACGGGTCCCTCGCCGTCGCCGGCAGGGCGATGATCGGCCGGCCGCGCACCGCCAGATGCGCGCCGCGCAGGAAGTCGGCGGCGCCGCCGACGGCGCCGACATAGCGGCCGGCGATCTCCTCGGCATTGATCTGGCCGGTCAGGTCGACCTCGACCGCGGCGTTGATGGCGGTCAGGCGCTCAATCCCCGCCAGCACGTGCAGCCCGTGGGTGTAGGCCGTCTCGCGCAGGGAGAAGGCCGGATTGCGATGCGCGAGGTCGGTGAGGCGCCTGCCTCCGGCCAGCAGCCCCGCGACGCTGATGCCGGCATCGGACGCCTTGCGCGCATTGGTGATGACGCCACGTTCGATCAGCGCGGCCATGCTGTCGGTCATCAGGCCGGAATGGACGCCGAGATCGCGATGCCCTCCGAGAGTCTGCAATATGCTGTCCGGCAGCGACCCAAGCCCGATCTGAAGCACGGCCCCATCCTCCACCAGGCCGGCGACGATCGCGCCGATGGCCTTTTCCGCCGCGCCCGGCGGCGATGGCGGGGCCGTCGCCAGCGGCCGCGAGCTGTGCACGATGATGTCAATATCGGCCTCGATCAGCCCATGCGGGCCGGGCGTGGCAGGCGCCTGATCGTTGATCTCGGCGATCACCAGCCGGGCGCTATCGACCAAGGGCCGCAGATATTCACAGGCCGTCGCCATGCCGTAGCGCCCCTCCGCATCCGGCAGCGCAAGCTGCAGCATGAGCACGTCGACACGCGGCGCCAGCAGGCGCGACAATGCCGCGTAATGCGAGGGGACGATCTGGAGGCAGCCGGCCGCAGCGAGGCGCCGGTTGGTGCCGGTGGCGCAGTAGGAATAGAAGCGGACATAGTCGGCGAAGGCGGGGTCGGCGGTCTCGCTCCAGCCGATGCCGACGAAGGCGTCGAAGCGGCCGATCGCTGAGCGTTGCGCCATCAGCGCGCGCGTCAGCGTGAGCGGCTCGGCCGAGGCCTGCCCCCAGCAGACCATGCTGCCGGGGCGGACCAGCGCCGGGAAATCGAGCGCCTCGACCGTCGTCTCGATCGCCACGCTCAGGCGCCCTCGAACACCGCGGCCATGCCCTGGCCGCCGCCGATGCACATCGTCTCCAGCCCGTAGCGCACGCCACGGCGCCTCATCTCGTGCAGCAGTGTCGTCATGATACGCACGCCGGTCGCGCCGATCGGGTGGCCGAGCGAGATGCCGGAGCCATTGACGTTGACGCGGCTCTGATCCTCCAGATTCCACGCCTTCAGCACCGACAGGACCTGAATGGCGAAGGCCTCGTTGACTTCGATCAGCCCCATATCCTCGAGCTTCAAACCCGTCTTCCCGAGCAGTCGCGCGGTCGCGGGCACCGGGCCGATGCCCATGGTCCCCGGTTCGCAGCCGGCCGCCGACCAGCCGACGAGGAAGCCGAGCGGCGTCAGGCCGAGCTCCGCCAGCTTGTCTTCCGCGACGATCAGGCACGCGGCAGCGGCATCGTTCTGCTGGGCGGCATTGCCGGCCGTCACGGTGCCGCCGGCAATGACCGGCCTGAGCTTCGCGAGGATGTCCGTCGTGGTATCCGGCCGCAGGCCTTCGTCCCTGGCTACGACGATTGGATCGCCGCGCTTCTGCTGCACGCTAACCGGTACGACCTCCTCGGCGAAACGGCCTTCCGCCCAGGCAGCAGAAGCGCGCTGCTGGCTCTGCACCGCGAAGGCATCCGCTGCCTCACGCGAGATCTCGTAGTCGCGAGCAAGCGTCTCGGCCGTCTCGACCATGCCCGAGATGAAGCCGAAGCGCTCGACGGGCTGGGACCGCTCGCGCCCACGGTCGAGCCGGTCATAGAGCATCATCGAGCCGGAACGGCCGCCCCAACGGGCGCCGGTGGTGTAGTACTCGATATTGCTCATGCTCTCGACGCCGCCGGCCAGAACGACGTCGCAAGCGCCGCTCTGCACCATCATCGCCGCCGTCGTGATCGCCTGGAGCCCGCCGCCGCAGCGCCGGTCGAGCTGCATGCCGGGGACATGCACCGGCAAGCCGGCCTCCAGCGCGATCCAGCGGCCGACGCAGGGCGTCTCGCTATTGGCATAGGACTGGGCGAAGACGACGTCCTCGATCAGCGCCGGATCAAGGCCGGTGCGCTTGAGGACCTCGGTGACCACGACCGAGCCGAGTTTTTCGACGGAGACCGGCCTGAGCGCGCCGCCGAAGGCGCCGACCGGGGTGCGGACTGGACTGACGATGGCGGCGCGGCGCATGGCGGTTCCCCGGCGTTAGCGTGCTGATTGCGTGGTCCGAAGCTCAGTACGAGCGCGGCATACCGAGGACATGCTCGGCGATGAAGGAGAGGATCAGGTTCGTCGAGATCGGCGCGACCTGATAGAGCCGCGTCTCCCTGAACTTGCGCTCGACATCGTACTCCTCGGCGAAGCCGAAGCCGCCATGCGTCTGGATGGCGGCATTGGCCGCCTCGAAGGAGGCATCGGCGGCGAGCATCTTGGCCATGTTGGCCTCGGCGCCCGGGTTGGCACCGGCCTCATAGAGACGGATCGCCTCGCGCACCATCAGCTCGGCAGCGCGCATATTGGCGTAGGCTTTCGCGATCGGAAACTGGATGCCCTGGTTCTGGCCGATCGGCCGGCCGAAGACATGACGCTCCCTGGCATAGGCAGAAGCCTTCTCGATGAACCATTTGGCGTCGCCGATGCACTCCGAGGCGATCAGGATGCGCTCGGCATTCATGCCGGAGAGAATGTAGCGGAAGCCCCTGCCCTCCTCGCCGACGAGGTTCGCTGCCGGGACCTTCACATTGTCGAAGAAGACTTCGGTCGTGGCATGGTTCATCATCGTGCGGATCGGGCGAATGGTGAGGCCGTCCTTCAGCGCCTCGCGCATGTCGAGGATGAAGACCGAGAGCCCATCCGTACGCTTGGCGACCTGATCGCGCGGCGTGGTGCGGGCGAGCAGCAGCATCAGGTCCGATTGCGCGGCGCGGCTCGTCCAGATCTTCTGGCCGTTGACGACGTAGTGGTCGCCCTCACGCCGCGCGGTGGTCCTGAGCGCGGTGGTGTCGGTGCCGCTGGTCGGCTCGGTGACGCCGAAAGCCTGGAGGCGCAATTCGCCCGAGGCGATCTTCGGCAGGTAGCGCTGTTTCTGGTCTTCTGTGCCGTGGCGCAGCACCGTGCCCATCACATACATCTGGGCATGGCAGGCAGCGCCGTTGCAACCCTGGTGCTGGATCTCCTCCATGATCACCGCCGCTACCGAGAGCGGCAGACCGGCGCCGCCATATTCCTCGGGGATCAGCGCAGAGAGAAAGCCGCTTTCGGTCAGTGCCGTCACGAACTCCGTCGGATAGGCCATCTCGCGGTCGAGCTTGCGCCAGTACTCGCCCGGAAAGCCAGCGCACAGCTTCGCAACAGCCTCGCGGATGTCGGAGTGAGGATCCGAAGGGTGATGATCTGTGGTCATGGCTTGCCACTCGTTTCTTGGCGCAGCCCGCGCGAGGCGCGGATCAAACGGGATCCCAGGTGAAGATATCGGCGCTGCGGTCGAGCGGCACGAAGGAGGCGCGCAGGGCAGGCTCCGCATGCTCGGCGACCGTCTCCGGCGTCCAGCCCTCGCTGCGCTGGACCGAGCGCAAGGGCCGGCTCTGGCCCATCAGGAAGATCTCGTTGTGCCTAACGGCGAAGATCTGGCCGTTGACGTGGCTCGCGGCATCCGAGGCGAGGAAGACGGCGAGCGGCGCGTTCTTGTCCGGCGTCATCTTCATCAGGCGCTCGACGCGGGCCTTCTGCTCGGGACTATCGACAGGAATCGAGTCGGTCATCCGGCTCCAGGCGAAGGGAGCGAGGCAGTTCGAGCGCACACCGAAACGCTGCATGTCGAGCGCGATCGATTTCGACAGCGCCGCGACGCCGAGCTTGGCTGCGGCATAGTTCGCCTGGCCGAAATTGCCGATCAGGCCGGAGGTGCTGGTCATGTGCACGAAGGCGCCGGATTGCTGCGCCCGGAAGGCATCTGCCGCCGCCCGGCTGACATAGAACACGCCGTTCAGGTTGACATTGATGACGGCGAGCCACTGCTCGGGCTCCATCTTGTGGAAGATGCCGTCGCGCACGATGCCGGCATTGTTCACGACGGCGTCGAGCCGCCCGAAGCTGTCCTGCGCGCATTGCACGATCCTGCGCGCGCCTTGCCATTCGGCGATGCTGTCGGCATTGGCGACGGCGCGACCGCCCTCCCCTTCGATCAGCGCGACCGTCTCCTGTGCCGGCGAGGCCGACTGGCCGTCGCCGCCGAGCGAGGCGCCGACATCGTTGACGACGACAGCTGCACCCTCGCGTGCCATGGCGAGCGCCACCGCGCGGCCGATGCCGCCGCCGGCGCCCGTGACGATCGCGACCTTTCCGTCCAGAAGCATCTTCGTTCTCCCTTGCTCCGCGACCGCCTCAGGGCAGCCGCAGCACGTTCTTGGCGATGATGTTGCGCTGCACTTCCGAGGCGCCGCCATAGATCGTGGCTGCCCGCGCGGTGAGGAAGATGCCGGGCGCATGCAGGTCGGCGTTCCCATCGACCGGCTCCAGCCGCCCACCGTCCTCGCCAGCGATCTGCAGCATGAATTCCGAGATGCGCTGATAGAGCTCGCTCTGGTTCAGCTTGAGCAGCGAGACATCGGCGCCAAGCGTCTCGCCACGGCGCAGGGTGTCGGCGAAGCGCTCGTAGAGGGCCTTGTGGTCCTCCAGATCGAGCCAGAGCTGGTTGTAGCGATCGCGGAAAACCGGATCGTCCCAGACGCCGTAATGCTGCGCCAGCCCCTTCAGCCGTGCAAAGGCATGGGCCGACTGGCGCGGCGAGCCCAGGAAGATGCGCTCGAAGCCGAGCAGGGCTTTTGCCATGCTCCAGCCCTTGTTGAGCTCGCCGACAAGGTTCGCCTTCGGCACGCGGACATCGTCGAAGAAGACCTCGCTGAACTCGTCCTGCAGGTCGAGATTGACGATCGGCTTGACCGAGACGCCCTTGCTCTTCATCGGCACGAGCAGGAAGCTGATGCCCTCCTGCTTCTTGGCGGCGGGGTCGGTGCGCACCAGCATGAAGATCCAGTCGGCATCGCCGCCGAGCGTGGTCCAGGTCTTCTGGCCGTTGATGACCCATTCGTCGCCATCGAGCACGGCCTGGGTGCGCAGGCTGGCGAGATCGGAGCCGGCATTGGGTTCGCTATAGCCCTGGCACCAGATATGCTCGCCGGACAGGATCTTCGGCAAGAAATGCGCCTTCTGCTTCTCGCTGCCGTAGCGGATCAGCAGCGGGCCGAACAGCATCATGCCGTGGTCCGGCGTGCGGGCTGCGCCGAAACTCTCGAACTCCTCGACATAGATCAATTGCTTGGAGGCCGAGAGCCCCATGCCGCCATATTGCTTCGGCCAGTTCGGCGCGAGCCAGCCGTATTTGGATAGCTCCATGTACCAAGGTTTCACCTCGGCCCAATGCAAGCGCTTCACCGGATTGCGCAGCCCGGACGGGTGGCACTCCCCTAGGAAATCGCGGACGAGCGCGCGGAAGGCGTCATCGCTGAGCGCGTTGTAGTCGTCGAGGGTGTAGCGGGAGGCGCTCATGCGGGCAGCCCTTCCTTGCCGTCGGCGGCGGCCAAAGTCTGGAAACGCGCGAAGCGGCTGCGGTGCAGAGCGGGATCGCCGAGCGAGGGCGCCAGCACCATCGCCTTGCGCAGGAAGAGCCCGATATCGTGCTCGTCGGTATAGCCGATGCCGCCATGGAGCTGGATCGCCTGCCGCGTCACGATCAGCGCCGCATCGCTGGCGCGCGCCTTAGCGCGGGAGGCCGCGGCCTTCGCTGCCGGTCCGGCGCCGGCATCCATGATCGCCGCGGCATCCTCGACGCTGGAGCGCGTCAGCAGCGCCTGCTGCTTCAGGTCGACGGCGCGATGCTGCAAGCCCTGGAAGGTGCCGATCTTCACGCCGAACTGCTGGCGGACATTGAGGTATTCGACCGTGCGTTCCAGCGCCGTATCGACGATACCAAGCAGCGTGGCCGCCGTCGCCAGAACTGCCTCGTCGAGCCAGCCGTCGCGCGGGGTCCGACCGGGTTCGCCGCGGGCGCCCTCGAAGGTCAGCGTGCCCCAGTGGCCGCCATCCTGCGCACCCGTGACCGCGATGGTCAGGCCCGGATCCTTGGAATCGACGATCGCCACGCCCTGCTGCGTCGTCACGGCGAACGCATCGGCGCCGGCCGCCATCGGCACATGGAGCTTGCGGCCGCTGACGCGCCCGGCGACGAAGCTGGTCTCCAGATCGTCGTCGTCGAGCTGGCGCGGCTTTTCCTGCCAGGCCGCGAGGATGATCCTTTCACCCGTCAGCGCGGCTTCAAGCGGCGCGCCGTCGAGCATTTCCATGGCCATCAGCCCCGAGACATAGGGCTCGGGCGCGAGCGCGGCGCCCATTTCCTCGGCGAGCGCGATCAGCTCGGCCATGCCGAGCCCGGCCCCGCCCCGCTCCTCGGGAAGCCGCAGGCCGAGCCAGCCGAGCTCGGCCATCTGCCGCCAGGTCTCGCGGTCGAAGCCGGGCTGCCTGAAACGCAAGGCGCGGGGCCGCGAGAGATCGTTGCGGTCGGCAACGGCGGCAGCGCTCTCGCGCAGCATCCGCACGTTTTCGAGCCGCTCCTCATCCAAACCCATGTCGCCTTCTCCCTGCAGCGACCAGCGTCCCGGCCGGATCACTGCCTTATTATCGTTCAGCCGGTCACAGCCAGGCCGTTGCTGGCGACGATGAGGTCGCGTTCGAGCACCCGCGCCTGGAAACTGCCGTCGCGCCAGAGATCGACCGCGATCGTCTCTCCAGGATAGACCGGCGCCGAGAAGCGCAGCTTCATGCCCTTCAGGCGCGTCGCGTCGTAGTCCAGCAGGCCGCGCAGCATGGCGTGGCAGATCACGCCGAAGGTGCAGAGCCCGTGCAGGATCGGGCGGGCGAAGCCGGCCTGCGCCGCGCGCTTCGGATCGAAATGGAGCGGATTGTCGTCGCCGTTCAGCCGGTAGAGCAAGGCCTGCTCCGGCCGCGTCGGCAGGGCGACGGTCAGGTCGGGCTCCCTCTCCGGGACGGCATGGACCGGCGGCACCGGCCCGTCGACGCCGCCGAAGCCGCCATAGCCGCGCAGGAAATGCGACATCGTCGTCGTGGCAATCAGATCGCCGCTTTCCGCGTCGAGGATCTGCCGCTCGCTGTAGAGCAGCGCCGCCTTGCCGGGCCCCTTGTCGATCAGATTCGTGATCCGCGTCCTGCCGATGATCCGGCCGCTGACCGGCAACGGCCGGACCAGCGCGATCTCCTGCTCGCCATGCAGCGCGAAGCGGGGATCGATGCCCGTTTCGGGATTGCCGATCCAGAAGCCGGGATAGCCGAGCACCACCGCGTAGGACGGTACCGCCAGGAGATCGCTACGCTGGCCGGCATAACGCAATTGCTTCTCGTCGAGCGGATCCTGCCCGAGCCCGATCGAAAGAGCGTAGAGGACCGTGTCCTTGGCCGCGAAGGATTGCTCTATCTCCGGAACCGGATAGGCCAGCAATCGGGCCGGATCGAAGCCCGCCGGCGGCGCGACGACAGCCCGGTTGGCCGCGGCATCGCTCATGACGCCACCCCCGCTTCGGCCCGGAGGCGGCGAGCGGGCGCCCGCACCGCAGCCCTGCGCACATCGCCCTTGTCCGCCGGAGCGATGACATCCTCGACATCGAAGACGAGGGCGTCAGCATCTGAGACCAGGGCATTGGCGATCATCCGCTCGGAACCTGTCGGGACGAAAAGGAGGCTGTGCATGGGTGGATGGTTGATCCCTGGTTGAAAGGTCGCCGATGAATTTCGCTCAGGGGCGCGATGCGGCATGATCCGCCGCCTTGCGGCCAGGTGCTTCGAACACTGCCAGCTTTTCAATGAAATCGTCGCTGGTCATGCAGCTTGCCTGCCCGATCATCTCGTAATCCAGCGCGGCTTCCAACGAGGCGAGCGACAGCGGAATCCCGTTCCGGATCATGGCGAGCGCAGTCCTCGGCATGGCCGCCAGGGCGCTGGCGACGTTCAGGGCTTCGCTCTGCACTTCGCCATCCGCGACGAGATGGTCGACCAAGCCCCGTCGCTCGCCCTCCTGCGCCGTGAGGCTCGCGCTCGTCAGCAGAATCCGGCGCGCCGCGGCTGTCCCGACACGAGCTGGCAAGGTGTGCAGCAATCCGCAGTCGGGGATCAGGCCGAGCTTCAGGAAGGGAAAGGCGAATGCCGCGTTTCGGCCCGCGACGATAACGTCGCAGAGCAAGGCCAGCCCCGCGCCGGCTCCAGCCGCATGCCCCTCGACCGCGGCCACGATCGGCTTCTCCGAACGGGCGAGACTCCTGACGACGCGGTGAACCGGTTTCATTCGGGCTCGCGCCGAGGAGGTCGTCTGGCCGGCCATCGAAAGGATATCCCCGCCGGCGCAGAAATTGCCCCCTGCGCCCGTCAGGACGATGGCACCGACTTGTTCGTCGGCGACAGCCGCATCGACGGCCTCCGCCAACGCGATTCGGATTTGCAGGTCGAGCGCATTTCGCTTGTCCGGGCGGTTCAGCGTAATGCGCTGCACCGCCGGCGCGATGGTCTCGCTCAATATTGTGGAGCAGTCGGGCATTTTCCGTTCCGAATCGGTAGCGCTCTGCCGGCGACAGGGTCGCTCAGCTCGCCAGGGCCTCACCGCGCCGCGCGGCCTCATAATGCGCCTGTGCGGCGTCGCGCAGCTTGCCCTTCTGGACCTTTCCCGACGGCGTCATCGGAAATTCGTCGACCAGGAAGAGCTGCCGTGGGATCTTGAAGCTCGCCACGCGCCCCCGGCAATGATCGGAGATGAGGTCGAGGCCGATGGGCTCCGCATTCGGCGCTAGGATGACGAAGGCAGCGGCGACCTCCTGCAGGCGCAGGTCGGGATAGCCGACCACGGCCACGTCGGCGACGCCAGGCAATTCGGAAAGGAGCAACTCGACCTCGGCAGGCGCAACGTTTTCGCCGCCGACCTTCAGCATGTCCTTATAGCGGCCGGTGAAGCGGATATAGCCGTCCGGGCGCAGGTAGCCGGCGTCCCCCGTATGCAGGAAACCTTCGCCATCCAGCGCCTTGGCCGTGTCTTCCGGCATGCGGTAATAGCCGCGCATCAGCGAGAAGCTGCGGACCAGGATCTCGCCTTGCGTGAGCGGCGGTTGCTCCTGGCCGGTCTCCGGATCGACGATCTTGATCTCGACGCCCGGCAGCGGGAATCCCGACGCCTCGGCCCGCTGCTCGAGCGAGCAGTCGAGAAAGCCGGCGGTGATACCGCTCCAGGTCTCGGTCATACCGAACGACGGATAAATCGGGCAGAGCTCGGCGTTCGCTTCCCGGATGATCGGGATGCAGTTGTCGGGACCCGAAGGAAAGCTGCCCATTCGCAGGCTCGATATGTCGAGGTTCAGGCGCTCCTGCGCCGCGATGATGTCGCGATAATGCGGATCGAAACCGTGAATGATCGTAGCCTGCTCGGCCTCGATCAGCCTGAGTGCTGCCTCGCCGTCGAAAGTCTCCATCAGGATCTGGCACACGCCCAGCGCGACCGAGGGAATCGTGACGAAGCCCAGCGCATAGAGGTGGAACAGCGGAAGGTAGTGAAGCTGCCGGTCTTCCCGGTTGGTGCCCCAGATCACGGAACGCTGGACGCAGAGACGGACCCCGGCATGGGTCAGCATGACGCCCTTGGCTTCTCCTGTCGTTCCCGAAGTGTAGACGATCATGGCGACGTCGTCCGGGTCAACCACGAGCGCCCGGTCGCGCAGGCGGTCATGATCGATCGGGCCCGCGGCCTCGACCAGCTCCTCGAGCCCTTCGGCGAAGGCGAAGGTGCGCGGACCCAGTACGATCAGGCGCTTGAGCATCGGAAACGCGGCGCTGTCCAGGCGCCCGTCGCTCCCTTGTCCGGCCTCGCCGAGCGCGTCCTCGACCATCCGGCCGTAATCGATCGGCCCGGACTTCTCGGCGTAGACCAGCGCCGCGCAATCCGACTGCCGGACGCAGTAGCGAATGTCCTGGGTCCGATAGCGCGTATTCAGCGGCACGGCGATGGCGCCGATTTTCGTGACCGCGAACAGGAGGAAGAGATATTCGGGGCGGTTGGTGAACCAAAGCCCGACCTTTTCGCCGGGCTCGATTCCGGCGCGCATCAATCCCCAAGCGATGCGGTCGACCTCCCGATCCAGCGCGGCGAACGTCCAGCGTTCGCCGGCGAAAACCAGGGCTTCCCGCTCGCCCCAGAAGCGAGCCGCATGCGCGGGCAGCATTCCAAGTCTAAGCGTTCCATAAAGATCGATCACGGACGATATCCTCGGATCGCGCGCGGCACGGCCGTCACGCGGAAGGGAAGAAAACGGGTCTTGAAAGGCCGGTGCCCGCCCCTGCGTCTCCGGCCGACGCGATCAGTTCCGCTTCAGTGCGGGGCAGCGCGACTCCGCGAGCGGCGCATAAGCCTGATCGGCGGGGATGCGGCGCACGAGCTTGAGAATGTCCCATTTGGAGGTCGACTCGGAGGGCTTCTTGACCTCCATCAGGAACATGTCGTGCTGGAGCAGGCCGTCGGGTCGAATCTTTGCACCGCGCGCGAAAGCGTCGTCCACCGGGTTGGCGCGCATCCACGCCATCACCTTGTCGGGATCGGTACCGCCCGTCGCCTGGACGGCCTTCAAATAGTGGGTCGCCGACGAGTAGATGCTGGCATGGATCATGTTGGGCATCGTTTTGCGGCGGTCGTAGAAGCGCTTGGCGAACTCGCGGGTCCGGTCGTCAAGGTCCCAGTAATAGGCAGTGGTCAGCAGCAATCCCTGCGCGACATCGAGGCCCAGCGCGCGGATGTCGCTGTCATAGACGATCAGGCTGGCGAGCTTTTGCCCGCCGGCCGTGATCCCGAACTGCGAAGCGCCGATGACTGCGTTAGTGAAGTCCTGCCCGACATTGGCGATGCCGATCACCTTCGCCTTGCTGGCCTGAGCCTGCAGCAGGAAGGACGACATGTCGGTCGAGCCGAGCGGGTTACGAACGCTTCCGACGAAGCGACCGCCGCCTTCGGTGATCAGCTTCTTGCTGATGGCCTCCATCGAGTGGCCGAAGGCATAGTCGGCGGTCAGGAAGAACCAGCTGTCGCCGCCATTCTCGAGGATCGACTTGACGGTTCCACGCGCCAGGACGTTGGTGTCCAGCATCCATTGCGCGCTGTAGGGCGAGCAGTCCTCGTTGCTGAGCCGGTCGCTGAGGCCGGACGAAAAGAGCACGATCTTCTTCTTTTCACGGGCGATGCTCTGAACCGCCAGCGCGACTGAGGAAACCGGCACGTCCAGAATCACCTCGACCTGTTCGGTATCGTACCAGCGCCGCGCGATGCTGGCCCCGATGTCGGGCTTGTTCTGATGATCGCCGCCGATGATCTCGATCTTCCGGCCGAGAACGGTCCCGCCGAAGTCTTCGGCCGCCATGCGTGCGGCTTCGACCGCGTTCTCACCGACGATGTCGACGAAGGGGCCGTTGATGTCGGTCAGCACGCCGATGCGCAGCGGTCCTGTTTGCTGCTGCGCCGCTGCCCATGTCGGCAGGATCAGTGCCGCCGCGCAAAGACAGGATCGCCATTTTCCCAGGGTCATCGCAGCCTCCCAGCTGTTGCCACGCGTGCTTGATGCACGGCGTCCGCCTGCGCGTTCACGGCGCAGTGTTTCGCAACACTAGGAAGCAAATTCGCTATCGTCAAATTAATTCGATGATAGCGAACGAATTCTCATCACCTGAAACGAGCCGTTCGGGAGTCGGCCGATGCGGGCTCGGCGTTTCGTGAGCCGCCATTCGCCGCGAAATATTCGATGCCGGAACGGCTGCCGGCATGGTCCAGCTCACCCTGCCCGCGCATGTAGTTCACATGCGCGAGGACCTCGCTGAAGGCGAAGCTGGTTTGATGGGGATCGAGCACCCGCGGGAAGACCACCGGAATCAGTTCGGCGGCCGAGCGCGGTTCGCCGAGGCATGCTTCGAGCAAGGCGGCACATCGCGCTTCGTGATGGGCGATGAGCTGCGAAGTGCGCTGCCGGATGCCGTAAAAGGGAAGCTGATGCCCCGGCAGAACCAGCGTGTCGTCGGGGATATCGGCCCGCAGCGCGCGCAGGGACCGCAAGAACAGGCCGAGCGGATCGCCATCGGGGTCGACGGCCCAGACGCTGACATTCGGCGTGATCTTGGCCAGGACCTGATCGGCGACGAAAAGCAGCTTGCTCTCGCGGCAATAGAGCATCAACTGCTCCGGCGCGTGGCCGTCGCCAGCCAGCGCGCTGAAGGTCCGCCCGCCGATCTTCAGCGTATCGCCTGCGACGATCCGCAGGAAGGTGCCGGGCAACGGCGCAACCATCCGCAGATACACCTGACCCTGCGTGCTGACGAGGTCCGTGAGATCCTGATCCAGGCCGTGCCCCAGGTAGAAATCCCTGTAGGGCTTGGCATCGAGAGCGCCGGGGCTCAGCGAAATGGTGAGGCAGTTCAGATAAGAGGTCTGCGTCGTCAGCAGAGGGATCCCGAACCGCTGGGCCAACCAGCCCGCGAGCCCGATATGATCCGGGTGGAAATGAGTGACGACGAGGCGCGTCAGGCGTCGCCCGCGCAGGGGACCGGAAACGAGCGCCTCCCACGTCTCACGGGTGACCTCGTCATTGATGCCGGCGTCGAGAACAGCCCATCCGTCCCCGTCTTCGATCAGATAGATATTGACGTGATCCAACCGGAATGGGAGCGGAAACCGGACCCAGAGAACTCCCGGGGCCACCGTGACGACCTCGCCAATCGCAGGTGCCTCCTGAAAGGGAAAGCTCATATCGCAGATGTCGATAGGCGATTGCATCGGGTCACCTCTGATGGCGGCGCAACGTCTCATGGCCGGCCCGGCGGGAAGCCCGAGCCGGTGGCCACAGGGCTGGAAACGACCGCAGGCAGCGGCGGGAAGGCCGATTCATTCTAGGGTCGACCTGCGCCGCCATGGCCCAGCCGCTCGGAGATGCGGGCCGCCGTAGCCTTGACCATGCGCGCCATTTCGCCCTGCGGGTCGGCATCCGACTTCGTGCCGGGGCGCATCAGGCTGATGGCGAGCGCGATCTTCCCGCTTGCGTCGAAAACCGGAGCGCAAATCGAGTTCACGCCGGGAACGGCCTGCCCGATGCTGCGCGAGATACCGAGTTCGCGCACCTTGGCGATCATCGCCTGGATGTCCGCGAGCGTCGTAGGCTCCGGCCGGCCGGCGAAGCGATGATGGTCGTCGGCGAGCGCCGCGGCAACGATGCTTTCCGGCATATAGGCGGCAAAGACGTTGCCGGCCGCCGTATTCGCCAGCGACAGCACGGTGCCGCTCCGCAGATAGACGTTCAGCGGATAATCGGCTTCCATGAAATGGATGATCGTGGGTCCCATGTTTGCCCAGACTGCGATCGCGGTCGAGCAGCGGGCGTCGACCTCGATCTGCCGCAGCTCGTCCAGCGCCGTCCGGACCGGGTTGATCCGCTGAATCGCGGTCAGACCCAGGCGGAGGGCCTGTTCGCCGAGATCGTACCGACCGGTCACCGGATCCTGCTCAACGAGCTGAAGCTTGCTCCAGCTCACCAGATAGGGGTGGGCCTTGGAGGGGCTCATGCCGGCGGCCTTCGCCAAATCCTTCAGCGCCATCGCCGACGGGCTGCGCGCCAGCGCCAGCAGCAGCTCTCCGCCGACCTCGAGCGACTGAATACCCCTCTGTTCGCGCGCCATCAGCAACCCCTTCGGCCCTCTTATCAACCCGATACGCACCTCTACGCTCTGGAGCCGACTTATTCCAACTCGCCATCTCTGCTCGCCGGAAATTCATAATAGACGAATAAATTCGTTATTGACAAATTTTCGAGAGCGCCCCAGTTTCGGCGACAACAAAAAGAGCGGTCCCGGCGCGTCTCCAGCGCGGCCCGGCGGCGTGTCTCGGAAAAAGCCAACGATCAGGGAAGCGAAATGACCGCGGACGTAGAACTCGTCGGACATCCTGCGCACTCAGTCGCAAGAGGTGGCGAAGGGCTCGACCTCCGGGGCAGGCGCGTGCTCGTGACGGGTGCAGCGAGCGGCATCGGCCAGGCCACGGCGCGCATTCTGGCGCGGCTGGGAGCCGATCTGGTCCTGACGGATGTCGCTCCGCTGGCGGAGACCCAGAAGCAGATCGAAGCGCTCGGGCTGAGAAGCACCCCGATCCAGGGCGACCTCACCGACGACGAATTCCTGAAGGATCTGGTCGAGCGCGCGCGCCCGTTCTCCTTCGCACACTGCGCCGCCGTCTTCAGCCGGGACACATGGCGGCCGGAACTCTCCGCGAGGGCGCGGTTCGACCTGCTCATGCAGGTCAACGTGCGAGCGCCCATGATCCTCGCTTCGGCCTGCATCGAGAGCATGGCCGAGCGGGGCGGCGGCTTCATCGTGCTGGTCGGCTCGGCGGCGGGACGGAACGGCGGCGGCATCGGAGGCGGAACGCCGATCGACTATGCGGCGTCGAAGGGGGCCGTGCACACGCTCGTTCGCAGCCTGTCGCGGCGCGGCGTCGGGCGCAACGTCCTGGTCAATGGCGTCGCGCCCGGCCCCGTGGAGACGCCTCTCGCGCGCGGCCTGGACTTTCCGCCGGAATCCCTGCCGCTTGGGCGCATCGGACAGCCGGAGGAGCTGGCCTGGCCGATCGCCTTCCTCTGCTCGCCGGCTGCCTCGTTCATTTCCGGCGCCGTGCTCGACGTCAACGGCGGCGCCTTTGTCGGCTGACGCCGGCGGCTGGGCCGGACGCATTTCAGGGACATTCCACGACGATGCCGGGCATTCTCTCGTTTGGGGCCTATATCCCGAGATTGCGGCTGCAGCGCTCTGCGGTGCTCGCCGCCCATGGCTGGTTCAATCCGGGCCTGAAGGCCTTGGCCAAGGGCGAGCGGTCCTTCGCCAACTGGGATGAGGACGTCGTGACCATGGCCGTCGAGGCCGCGCGGGACTGCCTGCAGGGACAGTCCCGTGATGCCGTCGGCTCGATGATGCTCGCATCGACGACCGCGCCTTTCACCGACCGTCAGAATGCAGGCATCGTCAAGGAAGCGCTGAATCTGCGCGATGACGTGGCGACGCTCGATTTCGGCGGAAGCCAGCGGGCCGGCGTCTCCGCCCTGATCCAGGCTCTCGAAACGGCCCGTGAGGATCGTCCGGTGCTTTGCGTGGGATCGGAAAAGAAGCAGGACCGACCGGGCTCGGAAGCTGAAATGACCGGAGGGCATGCCGCCGCCGCCCTGCTCGTCGGCGCCGGAGACGGGTTGGCGCGCCTGGTCGCATCGCACAGCATCTCCTTCGATTTCGTCGATCATTTTCGCGGAAGCGGCGAGGCTTTCGATTTCAGCTGGGAAGCGCGCTGGATCAGGGAGGAGGGCTACGGCAGGATCGTTCCCCTCGCGATCCGGGAGTTGCTGGCCAAGGCCGCGCTGCAAGCCTCCGATATCGACGTCTTCGTCTTCAGCTCGTCCCTGCGCGGCGCGGCGCTCTCGGTGGCGAAGGCCGCCGGCATCGCCCCGGCGGCTCTCGTCGGCCCGCTCGATGCAGGCGTCGGGGACACGGGAGCTGCCCATCCCCTTCTGCTGCTCGCGCATGCCCTCGAAACGGCCGACCCCCGGCAGCGGATTCTCGTCGCCGGCTTCGGCTCCGGTTGCGACGTCGTGCTGCTGGAGAGGACCGAGGCCACGCTCGCCCCCGTCCGGCGCCTCGGCGTGAGCGGCTGGCTGGCGAGGGCGAGGAGCGAGGCCAACTATGTCAAGTATCTCGCGCTCAACGGCCTGATCGACATTGAACGCGGAATGCGTGCGGAGATCGATCATCGGCAGCCCCTCAGCGCGCTCTGGCGCAATCGCAAGGCGGTGCTCGGACTGGTCGGCGGCCGCTGCCGGAAGACTGGAACCATCCAGTTTCCGAAGAGCGACATCGGCGTGAACGCCAACGATCGCGCGATCGGCACCCAGGACGACTATCCGCTCGCCGAAATCCCGGCGCGAATCCTGACGCATACGGCCGACAGCCTGACCTACACGCCCGATCCGCCCGCCTTCTATGGGATGATCGAGTTCGAGGGCGGCGGGCGCATCTATGTCGATTTCTGCGATGCGGAAGCATCCGAGATCGAAGTCGGCCGCCCGATGCGCATGGTCTTTCGTATCAAGGGCGTCGATGAGACGCGCGGCTTCACCAAATATTTCTGGAAGGCAGCGCCGGCGGCGTGAGCTGGAGAGGGAATCGTCATGGCCACGGGAATTCGGGACAAGGTTGCGATCCTCGGCATGGGCTGCGCCCGGTTCGGCGAGCGCTGGGATGCCGATGCGGACAACCTGATGGTCGAGGCCTATCGGGAAGCCATCGCGGATGCCGGCATCGAAACGTCGATGATCGATGCAGCCTGGCTCTCCGTCGCCTTCGACGCGATCAATATCGGCCCGTCGGGCCTCGCCGCTTCCATCGCCCTGCGGCTGAACAACGTCTCCGTCACCAAGGTGGAAAACTACTGCGCCTCCGGCACAGAGGCCTTTCGCGGCGCGGTCTACGCCGTGGCCAGCGGAGCGGTGCAGATCGCCCTCGCCATCGGCGTCGAGAAGCTCAAGGACACCGGTTATGGCGGTCTGCCCGTGCGCAGCCGCGGCACGATGAGTGACATGATCGGCATCGTCGGCTCCGCTCCGGGTCACTTCGCCCAGCTCGCTTCGGCCTACCGGGTGCGACACGGTCTCTCGCGCGACGCGCTCAAGCGGGCGATGGCGCATATCTCGGTCAAGAGTCACGCCAACGGCGCCAAGAACCCCAATGCGCATCTGCGCAAGGAAATCGATGTCGAGACGGTGCTGAACGCCCCCATGGTCGCCGAGCCGCTCGGCCTCTACGACTGCTGCGGCGTATCCGACGGTGCCGCCTGCGCCATCGTCACCACCCCCGAGATCGCTCGCAGCCTGGGCAAGACCGATCTCGTCACGGTCAAGGCCTTGCAACTGGCCGTCTCCAACGGCTGGGAGCTGCAGGGCTCGGGCTGGGGCGGCAGCTATTTCCATACCACCCGGATCGCCGCCGGGCGGGCCTATCGCGAGGCGGGCATCGACGATCCGCGCAGCGAGATCAGCCTGCTCGAAGTGCACGACTGCTTCTCCATCACCGAGCTCGTGACGATGGAGGATTTGCACATCAGCCCGGAGGGCGGCGCCGTGAAGGACGTCCTGGACGGCTTCTTCGACGCGAGCGGACCGATGCCCTGCCAGATCGACGGCGGCCTGAAGTGCTTCGGCCACCCTGTGGGCGCTTCGGGCCTGCGCATGATCTATGAGAACTACCTGCAGATCCTCGGCAGGGCCGGCGAGCGGCAGCGCGGGAAGCCTCCCGTTCTGGGCCTCTCTCACAATCTGGGCGGCATGCCGAACCAGAACGTCGCCGCCGTCGCCATCGTCGGCCTCGAGGGGGCTTGAGCCACCGCTCCACACTGCCTGGGAAGATCGAAGATGTCCGCAGACTCCACCGCCAAGGCCGCCCCTCCCGTTCTGCTTGCCGTCGAGGACAGTATCGCCCGGATCACCCTGAATCGCCCCGAGGCCGCCAACGGCATGTCGATCGAGCTGCTGGTCGCGTTGCAGGAGGCGATCCTGGCCTGCCATGCCGATCGGACGATCCGCGCCGTGCTGCTTTACGGGAACGGCGCGAACTTCTGCGCCGGCGGCGACGTGCGAACCTTTGCCGCCAGAGGCGAGGCCCTGCCGGAGTATATCCGGCCTGCCACGGCGCATCTGCAGAACGTCGTCGGTATGCTGAGCCGACTCGCCCCCCCGGTTGTCGCCGCCGTCCAGGGCTTTGCCGCCGGCGGCGGCGGGCTCGGCCTCGTCTGCGCGGCCGATTTCGTCGTCGCGGCGCAATCCTCGAAATTCATGTCCGGAGCGACGCGGGTCGGAATGGCGCCCGATGCCGGCGTGAGCGTCACCCTGCAACGCATCGTCGGCTTTCGCCGCGCGATGGACATCCTCCTGAACAACCCCACTCTCACCGCCGGACAGGCGCTGGAGATCGGGCTCGTCAGCCGGGTCGTGCCCGATGCCGAACTCCATGACGCGGCGTTGGCCCTGGCCCGGCAATTGGCATACGGCGCGCCGCTCGCCCTCGCCGCGACCAAGCGGCTGCTCTGGAATGGACTCGGCAGCGGCTTCGAGGCCTGCCTTCCGGAAGAGGCCCGCACCGTTTCCGAACTGTCCGGCACCGCCGATGCGCGCGAGGGCCTCGCGGCCGTCATCGAGAAGCGCAATCCGAGCTTCGTGGGTCGCTGACCGTGAGCCAGCCCGCCGCAGATTCAGCCCAGCCGATCAAACAGGTCATTTCCCGCATCCGTGCCGTCTACGGTCGCTGGGACAAGGCGACACCGATCGCGCAAAGGCGACGGGACTGGGAAGAGCTATTCACCGGAACGCGCGGCGACGCGTTGGGCGGACAGGTTGTCGCGAACGGCGTCCCCTGCTGCTGGATCGAGCCAAAATCGGTTCGGACCGACGCCGTCATCCTGTATTTTCACGGCGGCGGCTATCAGCTCGGCTCGGTCGCCTCGCATGCGGGCTTGATGGAACGGATCGCGACCGCCTGTGGATGTCGCGCTTTAGGCGTGGAATACCGCCTTGCGCCGGAGCATCGCTTTCCCTGCGCGCTGGACGATGCGCTCGCAGTGTGGCGATGGCTGACGGCGTGCGGCATCGCACCGGAGCGCATCGCCTTCGCCGGCGATTCGGCGGGAGGCAATCTGGCGCTCGCCACCATGATCTCGCTTCGCGATGCGGGCCTGCCGATGCCTGCGGCGGGGGTGTTGCTTTCACCCTGGACCGATTTCACAGCGACCGGCGAGAGTTATGAGACGAGGGCGAAGGCCGATCCGATTCATCGACGGTCGATGATCCTCGCTCTCGGGCAGGCCTATCTCGGCGCGGATGGCGATCCCGAACACCCGCTCGCTTCACCGCTCTACGCCGAGCTCGCCGGCTTGCCGCCGCTGCTCATCCAGGTCGGCGACCGGGAGACCGTGCTCGACGATTCGCGCCTGTTTGCAGCGAAGGCGCGCGCGGCCGGCGTCGAGGTCGAGCTCGGCGTGTGGGACGACATGATCCATGTCTTCCAGCTTTTCGCCGACGAGTTGCGGGAGGCGCGTCGGGCGATCGAGGAGATCGGCCGTTTCCTGACCGGAAAGCTGCCATCGCGGGCGTCGGACGGTTGAACCGGCGCGCCCCACCCGGTCCTTGAAACTGGAAAGCCGAGATGAACGAGACGACGGAGGAGACCTTGGCCAAACGCGCTCTCAGAGTGGCGATCATCGGCGCGGGCGCATCGGGAATAGCGGCCGCCATCCGGCTCGTCGAAGACGGGAACGACGACGTCACCATCTTCGAGAAGGCCTCGGATGTGGGCGGGACCTGGCGCGACAACGTCTATCCCGGACTGGCTTGCGACGTGCCTTCGCATCTCTATCGCTATTCCTTCGCCCCCAACCCGGACTGGAAAACCGAATACGCCAGCGGACCGGACATCCTCGCCTATCTGCGCGACGTCTCCCAAAAGCGCGGCATCGTCGATCTGATCCGGTTCAACAGCGAGGTGCTCAGCGCGCGGTTCGAGAAGCAGGCCTGGCACATCGTATCCAGCCGAGGCGACGAAGGTTCATTCGACATCGTGATCGCCGCGATGGGGGTGCTGCACAAGCCGGTCCTACCCGATATTCCCGGACGGGACGATTTCGCGGGAAAGGCCTTCCACAGTTCGCGCTGGGATCGGTCGCTGGATTTATCGGGCAAACGCGTCGGCATCATCGGCGCCGGCTCCACGGCAGTGCAGATCCTGCCGGCGATCATCGACGACGTCGCCAGCGTCGCGCTGTTCATGCGGACGCCGCAATGGGTGGTACCGGTCGCCAACAGGCCGTTCCCGGAGGAGAAGAAGGCCCGTTTCCGCAACGAGCCCCAGGCGATGGACGCACTGTACGACCTGCTCGCGGACCGGTTCAACAGCCGCTTCGCTGCCGCCCTCGTCGGGGAGAATCCCGAGGGTCTCGCCGAGATCACCCAAGCCTGCCAGGACAATCTCGCCAACAATGTCCATGACTCCGATCTGCGGCGCCGCCTGACCCCGAACTACGCCGTCGGCTGCAAGCGCCTGGTGGTTTCCGACAGGTTCTACCCGGCCTTGCAGCGCCCGAACGCCAGGCTGGTCGATGGCCGCATCGCGGCGATCGAGGCGGCGGGCATGAGAATGTCCGACGGTTCCCTGATCGAGCTGGACGTCCTAGTCTATGCGACCGGCTTCGACCCGTTCAACTTCTTCCGCCCCATGACGATCACGGGCGAGGACGGGCTCGACCTCGGGACGCTGTGGGAGCACTCCAGCACGGCGTTGCGGTCCGTGGCCGTTCCGGGCTTCCCCAACCTCTTTTTCCTCGGCGGGCCCAACAGCCCGATCGGCAATTTTTCCTTTCTGATGACGGCTGAAACACAGCTCGACTACATCCGCGGCCTTATCGGCCTGATCCGGGATGGAGCATGCCGAACCCTGGCGCCCAAGCCGAAGGTCACGGCCGCCTGGCAGGCCGAGATCGACGCCGCGATGGACCGGACGGTATGGGTCACCGGCGGGTGCCACAGCTGGTATGTCGACCGAAGCGGCAAGGTCGCATCCTGGCCCTGGACCTATGAGCGTTTCCGGCAGGAACTCGGCACCCCGCGGCTGGATGAATTCGACCTCTCCTGAAGCGCCGCCACCCGACGACTGGTTGAGAGGAAGATGATCGTGGAAGCCAATTCCAAGGGCACCGCCTTCGTGACGGGCGGCAGCGGCGGCATCGGAGCGGCGATCGCGACGCTGCTGGCCGAAGACGGCTGGGATGTCGCGCTCAGCTACCACCGCAATCGCGACGCGGCCGACAACACCTCGGACAAGCTGCGCGCGCTCGGACGCAGGGCCGAGGCGATCCCGGTCGACCTGCGCGACGATGCCGCCGTACTCGCCAGCGTCGACGGCATCGCCCACCGGTTCGGCGGCATCGGCACCGTCGTCACCGCGCACGGCCCCTTCATCCGCATGCTGCACATCAGCAAGATCGCTCCTTCCGTGATGCGCGAGACGATCGAGGCGGACACGCTTGCAGCCTACAACGTCATCCATGCGGCGATCCCGCATTTGCGCAGGAGCCGCGGCAGCCTCGTCACGCTGGCGACGGCGGCGATGCGCCGCTATGCGTCGACCGATATTCTCTCCGTGGCGCCCAAGGCCGCGATCGAAGCGGTCACACGGGGAGTTGCGGTGGAAGAGGGCCGGTTCGGCGTCCGCGCGAACACCATCGGTGTCGGCCTCCTCGATGACGGCATGTTCCAGGCCCTGGTCGATGCCGGGTCGTTCACGCAGGAATTCCTGGAGATCTCGCGTAAGCATATCGCCCTGCGCCGCCTGGGCAATTCTCGCGACGTCGCGGAGGCTGTCCGGTTCCTGGTATCGGACAAGTCGGCCTATATCACCGGCCAAACTCTCATGGTCGATGGCGGATACGCAGTGTGAGCCATCTATAGTTTATCGCCAATTTTTCGATGAGCGCGGTAGGCGGCTTTCCAACAAGAACATCTGTGATTCAGGGAATGAAACGTGACGCCGGGCGCCGAAATTTCAGACGTTATTCTATCGACGGCAGGGTTAACGAAGGAGTTTGCCGGCTTCACGGCTGTGAGCGGCGTCGACCTCAAGGTGAGGCGCGGCTCGATCCATGCGCTGATCGGCCCGAACGGGGCGGGGAAG